>Ga0209066_10003871_pt1 | contig 16754 bp, 25 predicted proteins | sample All_14_2_FD_187198 | JGI IMG/M metagenome (GOLD analysis project Ga0209066, IMG submission 187198) | Freshwater microbial communities in response to fracking from Pennsylvania, USA - Allegheny Zone_MetaG_DW_15 (SPAdes) (version 2) ... | reverse complement strand
GGCAGGCACAGGGGCCTGAACGGCGTCCGCCGGCGCGGGTTCGCCGGAGGCGGTACCGGCCGCTTCGGCGGCGGGCACCGGCACGGCGGCGGCTTGCTGCACCGCGACTTTCTTGGCCGGCTTCTTTTTGGCTTTTTTCTTCATCTCCGGAGCGGGCGGCGTTTCGGCGGCCGGGGCCGGGGTCGGGGCCGCGGCGGCCTCAGCCTGGCCTACGGCTCCGTCCTGCGCGCCGGCCGGAGCCAGCAGCGCCCCGGTGACGAAAACAGCGAATACCGCCGTCAATATTTTTTTCATAGTTGCTTCCTCTCTCTCCTGTTGCGTTACCGCGCCGCTGGCCGCCGTTCGGCCGACTTAAAAGAAATTAGAACGGCCCACGGATATTTTTTTACTGGCGGCCAGGTCCACGCCCTCGGCGTCCAGCCGCACTTCTATCCGCCAGTCCACGCGCCGGCCGAGCCCCGTCAGCATCTCCATGGTGGAGCCCAGCACCGTGCCCTGGCCGAAAGGCCGCTCGCTCTCGGGCGCCAGTATCTTGAAATTGTAATTGGCCTGGTAGCCGGCCGGGTAAACCCTGGCATGCTCCAGCGTCTGGCCGCTGCGGTAGATCTCGCGGGTATGCGTGGTGGTGCGCCCCTTGTAGCCGCGCTCTTTAGTGACCTCGGTGGCCACCAGCGCCGCGGTGAGGTTGTTGGCGTTGACTTCCTTGCGGGTGAGCAGCTGGAAGGAACCCTCCACCTGCTCGCCGGCGTTGAAGGCGGTGCGGGGCAGGCTTATGGCGATGCTGCCCTTGAGATAGCGGGCGATGTAGTAGGCGGCCACGCCTGCCACGGCGGCCAGCGCGGCGAATACGAGCAGGGTGTTGATCTGGTCGGGGGTCATGGAGTTTATCTCTTGGTGAGCTCTTCCACTTTCCGCTGCAGCTGCGCCAGCACCACGGGCTTGGCGAAGAAACCTTTGAAGTTCCCCTCCTGCGCGAAGAGGTCCGTCATGCCGCCGTCCATGTATTTGCCGCTCATCACCAGCACCGGCACCTCGGCGGTCTCGTCGGCGGCCTTCAGCTCGCGCAGCACCTCTATGCCGTTCATCTCCGGCATCATGATGTCCAGGAAAACCACGTCGGGCTTTAGCGCGCGGGCCTTGGCCAGGCCTTCTTTGCCGTTGGGGGCCAGCGTAACCGCATAGCCCTGCCGGGTAAAATGCGCGGACGCGAGGGCGCTGAAATCGGCGTCGTCGTCTATCATCAATATCTTTATCATTGTCCCCCCCCCCGAAAAAGGCCGGTAACCGGCCGCGCCTATATCTTACCTAACTCCGGGCCGCGCCGCAAAAGGCGCGGCTTATTTCGCCAGCTCCACGGCGTAGGCCACGCCCAGCCGCGCGAACTTGAAGGCGTGCGAGGCGTCGCCGCCGCTGTTGGCCAGCGTGTCGTTGGCCGTGTGGATGAAAGGGTTGTGTTCCTTGAACAGCGTCTCGAAGGGCGTAGAGGCCGGGTAGCCGTTCTTGGTCCAGGAGGCGTGGTCGGAGCAGCCGTAGCCGCACTTGAACTCGCCCCAGCTGTAGCCCAGGTAGGCGTCGATCAGGCCGCCCAGGAAAGCGTTCTGCCCGGCGCTGGTATTGTCGGTGACGAAATAGATATCGCCCTGCGAGCCCTTGTAATTGACCATGTCGAGGTTGAGCATGCCCTCCACCCTGACGCCGTCGCGCTTAAAGGCGGCGGCTATCTCGCCGGAGCCCAGCAGGCCGGCTTCCTCGGCTGCGAAAGCTATGAACTTGATGGTTTTGGCCGGCCGGTAGCCGCCCTCGATCAGCGCGCGCAGCACCTCGTGCGTAGCGGCCACGCCGGAGGCGTTGTCATCGGCGCCCGGGGCCGGCTTGTCGCCGTAGCCGGCCACGCAGTCCAGGTGGCCGCCTATTACAACAACCTTCTCCGGCTCGCGCGAGCCGAGCATGGTGACGATCACGGACTCCTGCGGGAAAGAGGCGTGCTTGAACGGGGCCACGGAAATGTAGGGGCGGCCCTCGGCGAAACGCGCCCAGCGCTGCTGCAGCCACTTGGAGGCGTCCACGCCGGTGGCGCTGCGGTAGCCGCGGTTCCTGTAGGCGGACAGGGTTGTTATCAGGTCGGCGATGGGTTCTTCTTTAACCTGCGCCAGCAGCTCGTTCACGCGCTGGGGTTGGTCCATGGAGTAGGCGCGCTGCGGCACGGCCGGCGGCGCTTTAAGGTCCTCCAGGGCGGCCTCCAGCGTGGCGTAGGCGTGGAAACCGGGAGCCCGGCGGTAAGAACGGCGCATGCCGTCGGCCAGCCGCCCCAGCTCCGAGTCGTCGAATTCGTAGATGGCGATGCGCTTGTTCTGCGCCACCGGGAGGCCCTTGAACAGCGCCTCGTCCAGCGCGCCCACTTCGTTCTTCTCCAGGCTCACCCAGACCGGGTGTTCGGGGGCGGGCCGCCCGGGCACGTCGGGCACCAGCCCGCCGGCCGAAGCCGCCGACTCCAGGGCGGCCTGTATGGCAACCTTCACGTCTATGCCCCCGTCGAAATCGGGCGAGTACGCCGCGGCCGGGGCCATGCCCGCGGTGAAGATCAGGGAAAGCAGTAAAGCGATGCGCATAAATTCTCCGTAACCAGGCCGGCCCCACCGCGGCCTTTTTAGATTGCAAAGGGGCTCTTCTAAGGTTATAATACTTTAAATATTGACAATTGTCATATCCCCGGCGGCGCTTCGCGGCTGAAGCGAGCCAAACAAGGAAAGAACATGAAAAGAACCGTACTGCTCTCAACCCTGACCGCCCTGCTCGCCTGGGCCGTCCTCCCCGCCGCCGCCTCCGATTGCGCCGGCTTCCTGCCCCCCAATGATCTGAAGATACCCGTCGGCTCCGCCCACGCCAAGGGCATCCTGGAGGCCCAGTTCAACGACGTGCTCGATATCGTCGAGCGCATCTACAAGCCCATCGTAGCCGCCGAAGGCGGCCGGCTGGAGATACGCCGCAAATGGAACGACGCCACCGTCAACGCCTCCGCGCAGCAGAGCGGCGGCGTCTATATCCTCAATATGTACGGCGGCCTGGCCCGCCACGAGACCGTCACCATGGACGGCTTCGCCCTAGTAGCCTGCCACGAGCTCGGCCATCACCTGGGCGGCGCGCCCAAGAAGATCGGCGGCTGGAGCAACTGGGCCTCTAACGAGGGCCAGAGCGACTATTACGCCAATCTCAAGTGCCTCAGGCAGGTCTTCACCGACGCCGGCAGCCAGGCCTTCACCCGCATGAGCGAGGGCGACGAAGTGGCCGTCAACGCCTGCGCGGCAACCCACGCCGACCCTGACGACCAGGCCGTCTGCGTGCGCGCCTCCATGGCCGGCAAGTCCGTGGCCCGCCTGTTCCAGGCCCTGCGCAACGAGACCGTCACCCCCCGCTACGACACCCCCGACACCAAGGTGGTGACCGCCATGATGGACACGCATCCCGCCACCCAGTGCCGCATGGACACCTACCTGGCCGGCTCGCTGTGCACCCAGCCCGTCTCGGCCGGCCTCAGCGACGACAATCCCGCCACCGGCGCCTGCACCCGCTCCGGCGGCTTCAACACCGGCTTCCGCCCGCTGTGCTGGTACAAGCCGGCCACCGCCGCCGAGCTGCTGCCGGCCGGCTTCAAGATCCCCGTCCTGGACGAGGAAACCGCCCCCGCCTTCAGCCTGCTCTCCGGCTTCCAGGCCAACTGAGACCGCGGGCCGCGATAAAGAAAACCGCCGGGCTGTCCCGGCGGTTTTTATTTTCCCTCCCCGATCCTAAACGAGTTCCTTTACCATGTATTCGGCGTCGGGGCCGTAGCCGGCCAGGTCCAGGCCGGCCGGCCGCGCCGGCCTGAAGCCCATGCGCGCCCACAGCCTGGCCGTGCCGTATACCGAGACCAGCGCCAGCCGCCGCAGGCCCCTGTCGCGCGCCAGCGCCTCGGCGTGCCGGGCGAAGGCATGCGCCGCCCCCCGGCCGCGGGCGGCCGGCAGCAGGGCGACGTCGTGTATGTAGAAACAGCCCGGGGCTTCCGGCAGCGGGCCGAGAAAAGCGTCCAGCCTGGGAGCCGCGTTCAGCGCCCAGGGGTGCGACAGCCCGTAACCGGCCATGCGTCCGTTCAGCAAGAACTTCAGGCAGCCTTCCGGGAAGAGCCGCAGCTTCTCGGCGAACACTTCCACGCGCTCCGGCAGGTTCGGATGCGCGATCCCGGCTATGGCGCACAGTTCGTCCAGGTCGCCGGCTTCCAGCGGATGCCACTCTGCCGTTATTTCCATACGTTGCTATTCCCAGTCTATCTCGAAGAGAAAGACGCGGCCGCATTTATACTCGCTGATAAATTCTTCGGCCAGGCCGGTCCAGAACCGCTCGCCCGCCGCTTTATTCTCCAGCCTGAACCTGTCGGAGAGGATGGCGGCGGCGGCGTTCACAATGCGCCGCGCGCGGAAAGCTTTCAGGTCCCCCAGGTGCCGCGCGTGCAGGCTGTCGAGCAGGAAGCGCTCGCGGCCCTCGGCGAAGAACCGCAGTTCCGCGAGGGCGCGGCCGGCGCGGGCCCGCTTCTTGGCGTAGTCCGCCAGCGCCAGGGCCAGCAGGCAGGCGCAGGAAATATTGTCCAGCTCTTTGTCTGAATTCATGCCCGGCCGCCGCTATGCTTTCTCCAGCTCGGCCGCCAGGCGCTCGCCCAGCACGCAGACCACGCCGGCGCGGGCGGCGTGGCCCTCGCGCCGCATGGACAGGGTGGCGGAGATGATGCGGAATTCGGCCCCTGGTTCCAGGCTGGCGCTGAGCCCGGCCGCTACGGCCGCCGGCCCGCCCTTGATCAGCATCGGCACGGAGGGGATGGCGCTCTTCTTCAGGGCGTCGATCACGGGGTTCACCAGGGCGTTGAGGATGATGTTCCCCACCTCTATCAGCAGGCCCTCTTCCAGTTCCTTTACCGCTTCGGTACGGAACAGCGGCCCCTTGAGCAGCGAGCCGGAGATCATCCCTATGTCCTCGGAACGGAACACCATGGCGGCCGAGAACGGCGCGCCGGCGCGCACGTTGGCCAGCACGGCGGCGGAGGTTTTGCCGAAATCGGCCAGGCGGGCCAGGTCGGCCGCCTTGCCAGGCAGCACGTCCACCCCGCGCAGTTCCCAGGTCCAGGAGGAAGCGTCGGTGGTCTTGAGCATGCATTTGCTCAGGCCGGCCGCGGCCAGGCGCTTGATAGCCTCGTTGTCCCCGGCTTTCACCGGTTTCTTCTCCAGCACCACGCGGAAGGTCTTTTCGAAATCTTCGGCGGCGAAAGGCTTATAAATTATCCCGTCGGCCCCCAGCAGCAGCAGGCGGCGGTTTATCTCGTTCTGCTCCATCGCGGTCACCATGACCACCTTGGCCTCGGGGTCCAGGGCCCGTATGTCTTCCAGCACCTCCACGCCGGACTTGCCCGGCATGATGATGTCGAGCAGCACCAGGTCCGGGCGCAGCGCGGTGAAAGCCGCCAGCGCTTTAGTCCCGTCCTCCGCTTCGCCCACCACCGTATGGCCGGTGCTCTCCAGGATGGCCCTGATCAGGCTCCTGATATCGGCGCTGTCGTCCACTATAAGTATCTTCATATTTATCACCCTCCGCCCGTCAGCCATATCCTACCAAACACGCCGGCAAAAACAAAACCGCCGGGACTTCCCGGCGGTCTTGTACGGCGCGGCGGACGCTAGCGCACTATGTCCAGGCGGATGAAGGTGGTGTAATGGTCCGGGGTATAGTAGACTTCGCGGTGGTCGCCTATCATCAGGCGCTCGGCGCCGCGGAAACTCTGCACGGGGCCGGCATAGTAGGTCTGGCCGCCTATCACTACGGCCTCGGGGCCGGAGCCGGTGGGGCGGTTGGGAACTATGAGCGTGTACTCCAGGTAGTAGCCGGAGGGTTTCTTGGGCAGGCCGGCATGCGGCTTGCTGTGCACGTTGCCGTCGTTGTTGTAGGGCATCGGCTTGCAGACGGCTATATTCTGCAGCAGTTCGTTGATGGCCCGCACGCGGCGCTCGTCGCTGACCTTCGGGAGGAAACCGCGGCCGGGCTTTATGGCCTGGCTGGGCACGCAGGGCGGGTTCTCGTACTGGCGCAGGTCTACGGCTTCGGGGGTAGGCGTCGAAAGCGAGATCTCGCTGCCGGGCACATAGGCCAGGCCGGAGAGCAGGTCGTAGGCGGGCCCGGGCTGGGCGGCCGGCGGCGCGGCAAAGACCGGCGCGAGCCAGGTGAGAAACAGCGAGGAGAGCAGCAAGTGAAGTTTTAGTTTTCTCATATTGATATTATGAGATTTATTTCAAAGCCGCGTAAGGGCAAAAGGACCCAGACCGGTCTGGGTCCTTTTAGGCAAAAACCGGCCCAACTATTTACCCAGGGCCTTCTCGATGTCCGGAACCAGGGCTTCTGGTTTGGTGGCCGGGGCGTAGCGCCCTATCACCTTGCCCTCGCGGTCCACCAGGAACTTGGTGAAGTTCCACTTTATGGCCTCGCTGCCCAGCACCCCGGGCGCCGCGGCCTTCAGGTGGCCGTAGAGCGGGTCCGCGCCGGCGCCGTTCACTTCTAGCTTGCCCAGCACCGGAAAACTGACATCGTAGTTGAGGCGGCAGAACTTCTGTATCTCCTGGTCGCTGCCGGGCTCCTGGTCGCCGAACTGGTTGCAGGGAAAGCCGAGCACCGCCAGCCCCCTGGCCGCGTATTTCCTGTGCAGCTCCTCGAGCCCGCCGTACTGCGGCGTGAAGCCGCATTTGCTCGCCACGTTCACTATGAGCAGCACTTTGCCTTTCAGCGCCGCCAGCGGGTAGTCCGCCCCTCCGGCGTCCTTCACCGTAAAGTCGTAAACAGTTTTAGCCATAACCGCCCCCTTAGCTTTTTGCGCTGAAGCCTTGCGCGGCGCGCCGCTGCGGGCCTGCGCCTCCGCGCCGCAGCCGCACAGTATGGCGGCCGCGATAAATAGTAAAGTTCTCATGCCCACATTCTACAAAACAGAAACCCGGGTATTCCGGGAAAGCCTTAAATGTGCGAAAATATAAGGACCGGCCATGAACAGCGACAAACCTGCAAAGGCTACCCTGCGAACTTTTCCGAGAGGACTTGCTCCTATGAACGCGGACAAACACCACCGTGAGATAATCCTGCTGGGCCTGCCGCCCGTCACCGACGAGGTCAAGGGCATGTGGCACAAGGGCTACCCCGTGCACAAGGGCGAGAGCGAAGCCAGCGTCAACTTCGCCACCCTGTACGCCAAGAAGAACAATATAGTGCCCGACCAGGACCTGCTGCGCCGCGAGTGGCTGAACTTCGTGGACACGCTGCTGCTCGCCGGGTTCCACCTGCACATCATCCCTTTTCCCGAAGGCCTCAACCGCCCCGATAGCCTGTTCCATGACGCCGTCTTCATCCGCGACGGCGGCATGATCTTCCGCAGCATCTGGATCAAGGGCCGCTTCTCCGTGAAGGACCGCGTCACCGAGGGCGAATTCCACTCCAAGCTGATCTCCACCAAGCTCAAGAAGACCGTGATCACCCTCCCGAAGGACGCTTTCCTCGAGGGCGGCGACATCAATTTCCTTAAGACCGAGGGCGGCAGCTACTATTTCGGCGGCCTGTCCCGCTCCAACCGGCAGGGCCACGACTTCGTGCGCGACATCGTGCGCCCCGACAACTATATCCTGGTCGAATCCGACGGCTACCACCTCGACACGGTCTTCACGCCGGTGCTCTCGGCCGACAACCGCCTGGCGGCGCTCATCATCGCCTCCGCCGGCATCAAGCCCAGGAGCATGAAGCAGATCCGCGCGCTGGGCGTGCCGGTGATAGAAGTCTCCGCGCAGGACTCTTCGGGCGACGGCGACACGCTGGGCGACTACGCCGTCAACGCGCTGGTGGCGCCGGGCGTGATGGTGAACTGCAGCCGCTTCGTCACGCCGGGCGTTGAAGAAAAGCTCAAGAAGCTGGGCATAGAGCGTTTCGTGGCCCCGCTGACCAGCTTCAAGTACGCCGGCGGCTCGGTGCATTGCCTTACCAACGAGATCTACTAGTCACCGCCGACTACCAAAGCGAAACCGCCGGGCTGCCCCGGCGGTTTCTTTTTTTTCACCCGCGGTTTATTTAGGCGCCAGCTGCTCGTAAGCGCGCCGGATCTCCTTGAATTTCCTGTGGGCTATCTCGCGGAACTCTTCGCCCAGGTGGCTGACCTTGTCGGGGTGGTACTTGTTGGCCAGCTCATGGTAGGCGTGCTTGATCTCTTCGGGCGAGGCGCTTTTGGCCACGCCCAATACCGAGTAGGGGTCCCTGGCAGGTTCTTCGCCGGCACGCGCTTCCTTTTTTTCGCCGCCAACCCTGTCGCGGGGCCGCTGCGCGGCCGGCCTGAGGAAATAGTACCAGTACAGGGTTCCGGCTATCAGGAAGTCGTCTATCAGGCCCAGCCGCCCGAACGCCCGCTCCGGCAGCAGGTCTATCGGGCTCAGCAGATAAATGACGGAAATTATGGTGGCCCAGTATTTCATAGCGCGGCCCCTACAAAAATCCCAGCCCCATAAAAGCCAGAACGGCGGCGCCTATCCCGTTCAGCGCGACGCTGGCCCAGTACATCACCGGCTCGCTGTCCCGCCTGTGGTAAAAACCGCCCTTGCCCTTGGCCACGCCGGTACGCAGGATGTTGACCATTTCATAACCGAGCCAGGCGCTGCCCAGCGCCAGCAGCCCGGCCCAGATAAAATCAGGTTTCCCGGTTTGCATATCAGTCTATGTAGGCGACGGCGTCCGTGCGCCTGGGCAGGGCCTTCGCGGGACGGTGGCCCTTGTAGCCGAAGGTCACGGCGTAGCAGGGCTCGTAGCCTTCGGGCAGGTTCAGCCGCGCCACCTCTTCCTTCATCGAGAACCAGAAGCGGGCCAGGCCTATCCAGCAGGAGCCGATGTCGAGCGACTCGGCGGCGAGCAGCATGTTCTCGATGGCGGCCGAGCAGTCCACCAGCGGCGACAGGGCGTTCTTGCGCATGGCCACCACCACCACGACCGGCGCCCCGTGGAAGACATGGAAGCTCTCGTTGGCGCCCATGGCGCGCATCCAGTCTGTTTCGCTTTTCAGCATCAGCTCTTTGGACAGGCGGCTGATGCGGTCGAGCAGCGCCCGGTCACGGATCACTGTGAAATGCCAGGGCTGGTCGTTATGCGCGCTGGGGGCGTATAGCCCGGCCTCCAGTATGGCGTCCAGTTCCTCCTGCTTGAGCGGCTCCGGGAGGTAGCGGCGTATGCTGCGGCGGTTTTTTATGGTTTCCAGAACTTTATTCATAGGGTCCTCGCTGTTTAAATTATAGCGAAAACCGCCGGGACTTCCCGGCGGTTCCGTTCTCAGCCGCCCTTCAGGCGGCGCTTGTCGTCGCCGATATCGCGCGCCATACGGCCGAACTGCCGCAGTTTGCGCTTGCTCTCGAGCCGCTTGCGGATGTCGCTGGCGGCCTCGCGGCGCTCGGTCTCGCGGCGCAGCTTGTGATAGTTGGCCAGCCGCTCGGCGGACAGCGTGCCCGCTTTCACGGCCGCCTCCACGGCGCAGCCGGGCTCGCCCGAGTGCGCGCAGTTGCCGAAGCGGCACTCCGCCGCCAGCTCGGAAATATCGCTGAAGGAAGTCTCCAGCCCGCCGGCGACCAGCTCCATGCCGAATTCCCTTATGCCGGGCGTGTCTATCACCTGGCCGCCGCCGGGCAGGAAATACAGCTGTCGGGCCGTGGTGGTATGCCTGCCGCGCGAGTCGTCCTCGCGTACCTCGCGGGTCTCCGCGGCCTGTCGCCCCGCCAGCCGGTTGAGCAGAGTGCTCTTACCGGCCCCCGACGAGCCCACGAAGCAGCAGCGCAGGCCGCCGGCCAGCTCGGCCTCCACCTCGGCCACGCCGTCGCCGGTCAGCGAGCAGAGGCCTATCACCCGCGCGCCGGGCGCGGCCAGCGCGGCGGCGTCCAGCCGCGCGGCCAGCTCCTCCGGCGGGCACAGGTCCTTCTTGGTCAGCACCACCACCGGCCGCGCCCCGCTGTCCCAGGCCGCCACCAGCAGCCGCTCCAGGCGGGCTATGTTGTAATTGCCGTCCAGCCCCATAACTATGAATACCTTGGCCACGTTGGCGGCCACCGGCTGCGCCGCGTCGCGGCTGTCCTCCAGCCCCTTGCGCACCAGCAGCGAAGTCCGCGGCCGCACGCCGTGTATCACGGCCTGCGCGCCGCCGTCTATCACCGCCACGTCCACCTCGTCGCCCACCACCGGCAGTTCCAGCCGCGAGGCGGCCTCGCTCTTTATTTTGCCGGTCAGCACGGCCGGCACGTCGCGGCCGTCGAGCCGCACGATGTACATCCCTTTATGTTCCGCCATCACCAGCGCGGCGGTATAAGTTTTTTCTTCCATTATATTTTCCTCGTTAAACGCCGACAGGCGCACTAGGTGCGCGGTCTTACAGCGGCCGGGCGGCCTGGCGGTTAACGGGGTTAAACGTGCAGGGAGGCCCGGCGAATGCGGTTCATTACAATCTCCACCATACAGGGCCTCCTATGCTTAGATTAGACTACCCAGATATTATACACCGCCCCCCGTAAAAATCAAGCCCGCCCTGGCTGAAACTTCCAGACCGCCGGCCGCATCTAACAAGCAGGAACAAGTTTAGAGAAGCGAGGACCAAGCATGGACATGGAAACTATTCAGCCTTACCTTTTGCCCGCGGGCGTAGCCGCCTTCCTGCTCTACCGCTATTTGCGCTTCAAGGCCGCCCGCGCCCGTCTGCCGGCGCTGGCCGCGGAAGGGGCGATATTCGTGGATGTGCGCAGCCCCGGCGAATTCGCCGCCGGCAATAAGCCCGGCAGCCTGAACATACCGCTGGACGTGCTCGCGCAGCAAGCCGGGCGGCTGGATAAAAATAAGCCGGTAGTCCTCAGTTGCGCCTCTGGGGCGCGCAGCGGCGCGGGTGTGGGGATATTGAAAGGAATGGGTTTCAGGAACGTCACCAATGCCGGCCCCTGGCAGAATACGCTCTAGGCCGGCGGCGAGCTAATTCTTTTCGCCGGGCGGCTGCCCGATAAATTTAATTATGTCTATGCCCTCGTTGAGGGCTATGCGGTAGGAGATCTTGCGCAGCGCGCCGCCCAGCACCACCAGCCCCGCCATTACCAGCAGCAGCACCGGGTAAACGAGGCTGGTCTTGCCGAATCTGAAGAAGAACACCACGGGCCAGACCGCCAGCACTATCACTATGCCCAGCAGGCCGGCGGTGTACAGCCAGGTGCCGGCGCGCCAGAACCAGCGCCCCCGCGAGCCGCGGCGCAACATCTCTTCATAAAGCGGATAATCAGGCTGCATAAATAGATTATACCCGAAACCGGGCGCCCCTACGCCGCCGGGCCCTCTTCCCTCGGGCGGCCTGCCCCGCTCTGGCAGTGTATCTGGGTGTCCACCAGTTTTCTGAAAAGTTCCATCAGCACCTCGGGCCTGTCGCCCAGTTTTTCATAGCCGGCGGCTTCGGCCTCCCTGCACAAGTAGTATATGGCCTCTATGGTGGAGACGCAATGATCCATAGGCTGTTTTTTAATTTTGAACTGCGAGACATAACTGCCGGAGAAAGAGAGGCGCGGCAGGGCGCGCACGTTAGGGCTTTTGTTCAGCAGGCTCCTGGCGCCGCGCCAGGTGCCGTCTATCACGAAGACCAGCAGGGTCTTCCCCGCCGGCAGGGCATCCGCCCCCAGGGTTTTAAAATTCACCGCGCTTGGCCCCGGATAGAGGACGAAAGGGCTGTAGGCCGGGTCTTTTATCAGGGCGTTCACCCGTTCGTTGCGCGTGAAGTCCGTGCCCACGATAAGTTCGGAGTTTGTCAGGCACAGCCGCGCCAGCCTGGGCGTGCCCGTCCTCTGCTTATGGGCTTCCTTGTCGTGCATGAGGATGACGAAACGCGCGCGCGTGGCGAAAGGTTTAACGCCGCCGCACAGGCAGTTCTTCTTCGCCCGTCGGCAGGCATAGCATTCCCCCCGGTAGTCCATCAGGATTTCTGTCCCGCCGCGGCGCGCCGCCAGGGCTTGAGTACGGAGATGGCCAGCGCGAAGAGCAGCGTGCTGATCTGTATGCCGCCCCAGATGGAGTTCAGGTCGCGGGCCCGCGTATAGGCATAGTCGGCCAGCGCCCCGCCGCCCAGTTTTGCTGAAATAGGCGCCAGCGAATTGAGCCACGGCCCCAGGAAGAAAGTGCCGAACAGCACGCCGTAGAGGGTGATGAACCATTTCACCGCCACCCAGCGGTGTTTGAAGAAACCCCAGGGCGTGAACAGCGAGTAGATCAGCCCGGTGAGCAGGCTGCCCATGGCCCCGGGGATTACCACAAAATCGTCCACCAGCCGCGCCGCCACGTCCCGGCCATGCAGTGCCTCGGCGGTTCCGCCGCCGTTCTGCACTACCATCACGCCCAGCGCCCCGCCCACCCAGAGGCAGACGAACGCCAGGTGCAAAGTCTTCAGCCAGGCCACACCGCGCGGAGAAATATTTGGCATACACTAATTTTACCAAAACCGCCGGGCCGCTACGGCGGTTGAGCGGCCAAGGTTAAAGATGTATTATTCGTTTATAGCGCGGCGAATTTAAAGGAGACAACAATGAAGAACAAGATATTCGGCTGTTTAATAGCTTTCACCCTGCTGGCCGTTGCGGCCGGCGCCCGGGCGCAGGACCAGGCGAAGAAGCCCGAACTGGTAGAGAAGACCGGCGTCATCGAGATCATCAAGGCCGACCCCGCCAAGAACGAAAAGTTCGACACCATCCTGCTCAAGGCCGGCGAAGAAGCCATAAAGCTCCTCCCTAACAAGGACAAGAAAGCCTTCAAGCCCCTCGAGAAAATGGCCGGCAAGACCGTTGCCGTGAAAGGCGAGTTCCTGCCCCCGAACCCTCCCAAGTACCCGCTGGCCGCCATCAAGGTGAACGCCTGCAAAGAGGTCAAAGAGGCCAAAAAGCCCGCCGTCCCGGCCAAGAAATAAAAGTCAGGCCAACCGTATAAAACAAAACCGCCGGGCTGCCCCGGCGGTTTTGATTTAGCGATATCCTATAATGTGAACATGGGACGAAATCTTAACGTTAAACTGAGCGGCTTTTCCGCGTTTATTCTCCTTATCCTCACCCTGGCCACTTTCGCGCTTATCATAATGGCGAATATCTAAAGCCCCCTCTTTACTCCGCAAATAAAAAACCGCCGGGCTGTCCCGGCGGTTTTTACTTAGCGGCCGGAGAGAATCCGGCTGACGCTTAGAGGCCGGCTACGCCTTTCTCGTCCACCTTGAAGGCGCAGGCCTTGGCCTCGCAGGCGTAGCTGAGGGTCTTCCAGTCGGCGCCGGCTGTGGAGGCCATTTTCACTTCCTTGGCGTCGAGGGTCATGCCCAGGCTGAAGCCTGTGCCGGGGGTGTTCACGTTCACGCCGGCATTATCCAGCACGAAATCGCAGGGCAGCGTCTGGCAGGTATAGGTCAGTTCGTTCCAGTCGGCGCCCCGAAAGGCCTTGAAGGTCAGGGAGTTCTCCTGCTTCTGCACCGTGAACTCGAAACCGGCCTCGGCCGGGGCTGGGGCCGGGGCCGCTGCTTTCTGCTGGCAGGAGGCTAAGCCCAGGAATGCGACAGCGGTTATGGTGACAAAGTGTTTCATTGTATCCTCCTGAAATTTAATCCCAGCAAAATTATTCTAGCATAACGGTTCACTCCGGGAACTGCCGGCTGCCAACCGTTAGCGCCAGGTGCGCGCGGCGTGGATCTTGTCCTTATCGCGGAAGGCCTGCTCCAGGTCCACCTTGTAGTAACTGGCTATGGTACAGACGTACATCAGCACGTCGGCCAGTTCCTCGCTGATGGTGCCTATCTTGGAATGTTCGCCCACCGGGATCTTCTCTTCCTTGCGTATGGCCTTGAACAGCTCGCCTATCTCCTCGCCGAGTATCAGGCATTTCTCCAGCGGCGCCTGGCTGCCGAAGCCGCGTTTTTTGGCCTCGCTCTCGATATAACGCTGCAGCTGCCCCAGCGTCGCGCCTTTCGGCAAACCGGTATTTTTGGTCTTCATTCTTTAATTCTACAAAACAGCCGTGCCTCCGGGCGGCCCGTCAGAACAGGACGCCAATGTTTACGTGCATGTCTGCGGCGCCGTCGCTATCGGTGGAGCCGCCCTCGGTGCGCACCTTGTTCTCCGCCCAGGGCGAGATCAGCAGGCCGAGGTTCCAGAATACGCGCGGCCCGTAGCGGCCCATATAACCGACGCCGAAGTAGGGCGCTACCGAGGCGTCCGAATCGCTGTCGCCGAAGTCCAGCGACTTCTCCATGCGCCACCAGCGCAGCAGCGCGGCCGCGGCGTACCAGCGTCCCTCGCGCCCCGGCGTGAACTGCCGGTGCGCGAACACGCCCATGAACTCTTCCCGCTCCAGCGAAAGCGGCCGCCCGGTGAACGGGTCCTCGAAGGTATAGTCCGGCACGCGCCCGTACTGCGCGCCCACGCGCCACCGGCCGCCCTCGGGCTGCCAGTGCACCTGCCCTCCTATCGCACCGAAGCCCACCAGCCCCGCCGCCACGCCGATCTCGGCCGCCGCGGTCAGCCGGCAGCACAGCAACAATACCGCGCTTAAAAATATGGTCTTCATATCCCCCCTGTCCCTCCCGGCAATTCTACAAAACAAAAACGCCGGCTGAGCCGGCGTTATGTCAGGAAGATAGGAAGCAGCGCCCCCTACTGGCTGGCGAAGGAGGCGACTATCAGGCGGCCCAGGCGGGCGGAGAGGTCGGGGTAGCGCTTGCGCAGTATGTCGACGTACTTTTCGCCCAGAGGTGAGAGTTCCCAGGTGCGAGGATTATAGAGCTGGTCCTTGCGCACCTTGGGCGTGCGCACGGAGTCCAGCAGCGTGGCGAACACCATCCGGTCCTCCAGCGTTTCCCTTATACTGCCGCAGCTGCTGGAGGCGCCGCACTTGAGCATGAGGAAATGCCCGGATTCGTCCATGCGGCCCAGCGCGAAAGCCACCGTGCCCGGGAAGTAGCGGTTGGGCTCGGCCGATTCTATTTCCCTGTTGCGCATCTTGAAGATCTCCGAGAAGCCCGTGGCGGCCAGGCCCCAGTTGAAGGCGGGGATCTCTTTGTAACCGGAAGCGGCCGCGGCCTTCTTTTTAGCGGCCTGGGCTTGCGGCGCCGCGGGGAACAGCAGGCAGGGAACCAGCAGGAGGAACAATATCTGTGTGCGCATGATTTTTAGTTTAGGCCAAACAGGGGGCGCTTGTCAACGCGCTTTTGGTATTATAGCGGAGGACAGAACGCGTCGTGGAGACTGTTGATGTTCGAGCGCGCAAAAGATTTTTACAACAAGCACGAGCCGGCCTGCACGGCGGGCTTCTTCGTGGCCGGCTTCCTGTTCGACGTGCTCCTCGTGGGGCGCATAGACAAGCTGCACAATGTCATCCACCAGGCGACCTACCTCACCCTGTGCGCCTGGCTGACCGGGCTGGAGCTGCGCGAGACCTACGGCGGCTTCGTGCCGCCCGAGCGCCTGCGGACGGCCTGGCGCTACCATAAGGGGGCCACGCATTTCATGCTCGGCACCCTGCTGAACATCTACACCCTTTTCTATTTCAAGAGCGCTTCGCTGGGCACCTCGCTGCTGTTCCTGGTGGGCCTGACCTCCCTGCTCGCGGTGAACGAGCTGAAGCCTTTCAAGAACTCCGGCACCCTGCTGCGCATGAGCCTGTTCAGCCTTTGCCTGGTGTCCTATTTCACCTACCTCGTGCCCATGCTGATGGGCCGCATCGGCGCCCTGCCTTTCCTGGGTTCGATAATCGGCGCCTCGGCCTGCGCCGCGCTCCTGGCCTGGCGGCTGAAGGCGCGCCTGCCACAGCAGGAACTGGCCGTGCACAGGCATACGATCTATCCCTTCGCCATAGTCGCCTCTCTGTTCACCATTCTGTATTTCGCCAAAGTAATACCGCCGGTGCCGCTGTCTATAACGGAAATTGGCGTCTACCACGGAGTAAGCCGCAACGAAAATGGTTTTGAATTGATCTCCACGCGGCCCCGCTGGAAGTTTTGGCAGCGCGGCGACCAGACCTTCCTGGCCCGCCCCGGCGACAAGCTTTATTGCTGGGCCGCGGTTTTCGCGCCCACAAATTTCAGGGAGCGGCTCGCCGTGCGCTGGCGCTACCGCTCCCCGGACGGCTGGAGCGAGTCCGACACCATCCCCATGCCCATAGCCGGCGGCCGCGACGGCGGCTGGCGGGGTTTCACGGCCAAAGCAAACTACGTGCCCGGCCGCTGGCGGGTGGAAATAATAACTTCGGATGGCAGGGAGCTCGGGCGCATAGACATAACCGTCAAGCCCGACGAGTCCACGGGTCCGCGCGAGGAGCGCGTCCTGCTGCGCTAGCCGCGGGTGAAGAGCTTCAGGCCCACCGTGCCGGCTACTATCATGAAGATGCAGGCTACGCGCGCCAGCGCGGCCGATTCGCCCAGCAGGAATATTCCCACGATGGCGGTGCCGGCGGCGCCTATGCCGGTCCAGACCGCGTAGGCCGTGCCCACCGGCAGGCCTTTGACGGCGACCGAGAGCCCGTAAAGGCTGGCCGCCATCGCCAGCCCCACCCAGACGCTGGGCCAAAGCCGGGTAAAACCGTGAGTGGACTTAAGGCCCGAAGCCCACACCACCTCGAACAAGCCGGCGACCAGCAGCCATAACCAGGGTGAAGATGTATTCATAGCTTAGGGCTATTCTACCAAA
>Ga0209066_10003870_pt1 | contig 16762 bp, 6 predicted proteins | sample All_14_2_FD_187198 | JGI IMG/M metagenome (GOLD analysis project Ga0209066, IMG submission 187198) | Freshwater microbial communities in response to fracking from Pennsylvania, USA - Allegheny Zone_MetaG_DW_15 (SPAdes) (version 2) ... | reverse complement strand
TTCCTATAGAGTAATGAATATCCCAGAACTTACTATCGGAGCGGCGTTCTATTTTGCTACTTTGATAATGGACAAAATCTATGAATTTGGCTTTTCATTCAGAACAAAGTTGTTATTAATATTGGTCTTTCAGGCTTTTTTCTCATTAGTATTTTACAATGCAAAGCCTCTAGATTTGAAAAATGAAGTTATAATAAGAGAGTTCAAGTTTGATAAAAGAGTCGCAATAATTAGTTTATTGACATCATTTATAGTAATAGCAATTTTGCTTGGAATCTATATGCATTTAAGAAATGAATATGGAAAAGGCAATGTAAGGCTGTAACCCGTTGGTGCAAGTCTATCAGACCTTTGTCAGAACCTAGGCACCTGGCCTGTGAAATTAGCACCTTTCCAGCAAGCGTTCCCAAAGGGATAAATAAACGCAGCGGCGCTTCCTAGCACAGGGTCTTCCCTTGATTACGAGCGTTCAATTCCTCCCCAAAATAACAAGCAACACTTGAAATCGGCGTGTCAAAAGCCTCATGTTCGTCCCATGACTTTGGGAATGATGAATGGGCATTGGTGGGTTTTTCCTGAAACGGCAGGGAGTTTTGCTAGCTGAAGGCGAAATAATTGCGCAATCCCCGCAAATTAGCCTATTTTCCACTAAAATAATCAAAGAATGATTTGCTATCTTCGCCCAAAGAAGGAACTAAGAAAATCGGCGATGATAAACAATCTGACCTTTCTATTACCTGTAAAACGGCTTTTTGCGCTCGCAATGATGGTTGCATGTGCGTTTGCCCAAACGGCACTTGCCCAATGCCAGCCACTGGGCCCGCTTACCTTGACAGTTGTTAACCTCAACCCTGCCATACAAGGCACCGATGTCATCTGCCCCGGCAGCTCCACCGTTTTGTCGGTAGATGGCACCTACGATTTATACGCCTGGTCAACTGGCGCTACAGACCCAACCATTACGGTCAGTTCGCCGGATGTTTATACCGTGACAGTAACTACGTCGAGTGGATGTACTGCTACAGCGCAGCTGGGTGTTACAGTCTTCAGTGAGCCCATTCCAACCATCAATACTTCGCCTTATAATTGCGATGGAATATTTGTCTTGGATGCAGGAGCTGGCTTCGTCAGCTACGATTGGAGCAATGGCGACTCAGACCAGAATGCCATAGCCAATGCATCTGGCACCTATACTGTTACTGTTACGAACTCCGATGGCTGTACTGGCACGGATGAAATTGCCATTACTATTCCAGCGGAGCCACAGGTTGTTATTACCGGTGAAGATGAATTCTGTATCGGAAATTCGACCATTTTGCAAGCCACGCCGGGTTTTTCAAGTTATACTTGGACAGGTGGCCTCTCGCAAGACAATATTGAGGTCTTTTCGGGTGGCCTCTATGAAGTTACCGTGAGTGACAACCTTGGTTGTACCGCCACTGCAATAATTGATGTGGATGAATTGCCGTTTTCCCCACCAACCATCATTGGTGATTTAACAGTCTGTGCCAATAACAGCACAGTGTTAACCGCTCAAGGTCAAAATTATACAAGCTACCAATGGTCGAATGGGCAAAGCACGGAAAGCATAGTCGTGAACATCCCGGGAACCTATACTGTGACGGTCGTTTCCATAAACGGGTGTTCAGGGGCCACATCTGCCACAGTGCAGAACGGTGGAAATGCTTCCACTTCCATTACTGGTAATACGGTTATTTGCCAAGGTGCTTCAACTACGCTATCGGCAACCGGAAATTTTAGCAGTTATAGTTGGTCGAATGGCCTCTCCAGCCCATCCGTCACGCTAAATCAGGCAGGAACATATATCGTAACGGTGACCGATGCAGCTGGCTGCACAGGTTCAGCTTCGGCGAACGTGACTAATTTTCCAGACCTGATGGTGACGATTTCACCTATTACGGGCAATATATGTGAAGGGGACGCTCCCTTCAATCTGACGGCAACACCTCCAAATGGCATCTGGGGCGGTGACGTCGGTGCGAGCGGCCAAGTTGACCCAGCAGCTTTGGGTGCTGGCAATTGGACTGCCACTTATTCCGTCACCGATGCAAATGGATGCACAGGTACGGATGAACTGGATTTTGAAATTTTGACAGGCACCAATGCAGCCATTGCAGCGGCAGGGCCTTTTTGTGGGAATGAACCATTGCAAACCCTAACTGCAACGCCAACTGGTGGAACTTGGGGTGGGGCTGCAAATTCCAATGGGCAAATAGACCCCAGTATGCTTGGCCCCGGCACTTATACCGTCACTTATACAGTGGCTTCAACTGGTGCTTGTACCGGATATGACGAAACCAACATCCTCGTGACCCAAGCGCCTTCGGCAAGCATCGCTGGCACAGGCACGGTTTGCGAAGGCAGTGGCCAAACAGTCCCCATTGATTTGACAACAACGGGGAATGGCCCATTTGAACTCATTTATACATTAAATGGCACAAACCCCGATACCATCAGTTTATCACTTGGAGCAAGTTCTATTGATGTAGCTGCTCCAGGCAATTACGCCATCTTGAACATAACCGATGTCAATGGTTGCATGGGAACTGGCACTGGCCAGGCCACTGTGAACTCGGTAGGTAGCCCACAGGTCATTGACTTCGAGTTGCAATGCAACCCCACCAACGATTTTTACACCGTGGTGTTTGAATTGACAGGTGGGGACGCTGGCAGTTATGAAGTTTTATCTTCAATTAATGGCAATTTGACGGGGCCGCCTTTCCTGTTTACGAGCGACCCGATTCCTTCCAACAGTCCTTACCAATTCACGGTGAACGACGTCAACAACTGCAACCCAACTGTGCTACAAGGCAGCCACAACTGCCTTTGTGCGACTGATGCCGGGAATATGTCTGCCACACCAATTAGTTTCTGTTCCAATGAAGCAGCAGTAGTCGCAGCCAGTTCCAGCCCACATCTCGACAATGATGATGCATTGGTCTATGTCCTTCACGATGGCAATAGCAACAGCCTAGGAACCGTTTTCTCAACCAGCCAAACACCCAGTTTCAACTTGTTTCCACCGCTTGTAATTGGCACTACTTATTATGTTTCGGCAGTAGCAGGCAATGGCATGGGCAATGGCGGAGTTGACTTTGCTGACCCTTGCCTTTCAGTGGCCATTGGCACCCCCATCATTTGGACGGAACTGCCTTCGGCCAACTTGATAGGGGGCGGCACCATTTGCTTGGGTGAAACGGTTGATTTGAACTTTAACTTAGTTGGAAATGGGCCTTTCGACGTGAGTTATTCCGATGGCACGCAGGTTATTGATTTGGATAATATTGCCGATGGCCACAGTATCTCTGTTACTCCATTGGTTGCAACAACTTATACGATAATATCGGTGACAGAAACAAATGGCGCTGCCTGTTCATCGAATGTCGGTACGAGCACGACGATAAACGTCGTTGCGCCTAGCAACACTTTTTTGCAAGCTACCAGTTGCGACCCAAACGCAGTTGGGGTATTCACCCAAAATTTTACCAACCAAAATGGCTGTGATAGCACAGTCACCACCACGGTCACTTTTGTACTAGCTGACACCACAGCCCTATTCGATACGAGTTGCGACCCATCCCAAGTGGGGGTTTTTACACAAACCTTTACTAGCCAAAATGGCTGCGACAGTACCACCGTGCTCACTGTGACTTATCAGGCTTTTGATGAAACCAATTTAACTGGAACGACCTGCGACCCTGCACAGGCTGGTGTTTTCATCCAAAATTTTGTAAACCAATTTGGCTGTGACAGCATCGTGACCACGACTGTTACGTTGCTTCCTTCCGATGTCACGCAACTATCGGCAACGACCTGCGACCCAGCGCAGACGGGCATTTTCACCCAAAATTTTATAAACCAATTTGGCTGTGACAGCATCGTGACCACGACAGTTACATTGCTACCTTCCGATGTTACGCAGCAATCGGCAACGACCTGCGACCCAACGCAGGCGGGCATTTTCACCCAAAATTTTGTAAACCAATTTGGCTGTGACAGCATCGTGACCACGACTGTTTCATTGCTACCTTCCGATGTTACGCAGCTCTCGGCAACGACCTGCGACCCAACGCAGGTGGGCATTTTCACCCAGACCTTTTCAGGTCAAAACGGCTGCGACAGCGTCGTGGTAACAACCGTAAGTTTATCCCCGCCGAGCGCGTGCGGGGTCTTGTTCCAATTAGCAGCTGAAACAATTCCCTGTGGCAGCACAGCTGGCAGCTTTGAGATAGCCTTGACCTTGGGGCAATTGCCGTTGAGTTTTGAATACATTGGCTCGACAGGCGCAGTGGGCAATGGCATCATGGTGACCAGCCCATTTGAAATTGCGCAATTACCGGCAGGGAATTATACGGTAACGCTGACCAATTCCAGTGGTATTACCTCGACAGCTAGTGTTGAGGTGAAGCAGGCCACACCTCCTTCGCTGGACATTTCCATATTGGACAGCCTTGATTGCAGCGACGACCCCATTGGTTCATTGAAAGCTTTGGTGACAGGGGATTTCCCACCCTACAATTTGCTTTGGTCAAATGGAGAAACGACCTCCACCATTGCTGATTTACCAGCGGGCCAATACCAGGTGACGGCAACAGGAGGTTTTGGCTGCGAAACGGTTGCATCCATTGAACTCCAGGCCGTGCCACTGCTGCAAATCGGACTTACGGTGAACGCCCCCGACTGCTTTGACGAAAATGGTGGCTTTGTGGAAGTGGCAGCAACTGGTGGACAGGCGCCTTACCAGTATTCGCTAAATGGAGGCAATTTCGTGGCAGATGGGTTGTTCACGGGCCTAACAGGAGGGACTTACCAAATTGAGGCGATGGATGCCAATGGATGCAAGTCCTCAGAGGGTTTTGCCATCAACCTGCCATTGGATGTTGTGGTTTCTTTGGGCGATGACATGACCATAGAACTTGGTGATGGAGCCACAATTACCGCAGTCGTAAACCTGCCTGATTCACTTTTGGCGAATATCAATTGGACGGGTTTTGGCAACGATATGGAATGCCCAAGCTGCCTTAGCCAATTAGTAGCACCAGTAGCGACTACCACCTATACTATTACAGTGGAATCAACGGCGGGCTGCATTGGCGCTGATGCTTTGACGGTCTTTGTGAACAAGAAACGGGCTGTGTTCGTGCCCAACTCTTTTAGCCCAAATGATGATGGCATAAACGATGTTTTCTACCCATTTGCTAAAAATAGTGCGGTGGAAAAAGTCAACTCCTTCTATGTTTTCAGTCGCTGGGGTGAGCTGGTGTATTCAGCGATTGATTTCCAGCCCAACGATCCAACGCACGGCTGGGACGGTAGCCATCGAGACCAAGTCTTGGATGCCGCCGTATTTGTATGGTATGCAGAAATAAAGTTCAAGGACGGAGAGGTCGTGCTGTTTGAAGGGGATGTATCGCTGATGCGATAATGCCACGTCAAAATTCAAGCTAGGCTTTCAAAATTATTGAAAAATGATTCGATTGAAGTTTGTTAAAATCATGGCTTTAACCCTACTTTTTGCCATTTTACTTGAAGAAGATGCTCATGGCCAATGCGCTGGCATTAAGGTCGAACATACTTCCGGGGTGCAACAGGTAGGATGCACGGAAGTCACCGTGACCTCGTCTGGTTCAGTGGATGTGCTCAGCCCAGCCCCATGCAATTATGGGCCATATTGGGTAGGCCGAAATAGTACGGGAAGCTACACTTTTACTTTCTCCTCGGCAGTTCAAGGTGTCACAATTGATGTCCAAACTTTGGACAATTTTCCCGCTTTGGGGGTAGAAGAGATGTTGATATATGTAAATGGGACTTTTTACCCAATCACCATCCCAGGGACAACGGATGGCTGTTGGGATCCTGCTATAATTTGGCCACCAGGTTCGGTACGAGCACCTGTTGGAGGCCATGGTTCTTGGAAAGACCTCTTTATCCCTGGACCTATCAATGATATAAAAGTAACCAACAATTGGGTACAAGGGTCACCTGCTGGTTTTTTCATCAACTTGTATATTTGTTGCATTGATTGTACCACAAATGCTGGAATCATCAATACACAAGACATTGAAATCTGTAGTACAGACCCAGCAAATTTTTCACCTAGTGAACAGTTTGTTCTTGACCCAAACGATATACTTCAATACATCCTCTTCTCAGAACCGGGAAATCCTATTCAATCCATCATTGCCACCAGTGATTCTCCGAGTTTTAACTTTGACCCCGCATTGATGACAGAAGGCACAACCTACTATATCGCCGCTATTGCTGGCAATAATTTGAATGGTAATGTTGACCTCAACGACCCTTGCCGGGACTTGTCCAATACTATTGCGGTTACATGGATGCCACTACCCACTGTGACATTTTTCTCATCAGCACAGTGCCTAAACCCCGGCGATTGCTATAATATCAATATTAATTTTACAGGTACTCCTCCTTTCCAACTAACCGCAGAGGTTGTTTTGGGAAACAATGTCATAACAACGCTAGGGGGCACATTTACATCCACTACGGCGGTACAATCATTATGCATACCAGCAAACGCCCCCCTTGGGGGCCTCACCATCGAGGCAACCAGTTTGATGGATGCTTTTTGCACCTGCAATTAACCATTTCGCTTCAATCAGTTCCGTTTGAGCCAAGGATAACAATCAATACTAATGAAATCTTAGACAATGACACAACCTAGGTTCATACATCTTTTAGCTGCGTATTTTTCATTCGTTGTTATACAAGTTGGAACTGCAACGGCTCAGTGCGCTGGAAATAGAGTGCTACACACATCAGGCACCCAACAGGTGGGCTGTGTTGATGTAACCGTAACCTCAGATGGGTCCATTGGTTCATTAACACCGGCTCCATGTTTTTACGGACCTTTTCTTATTGGGCCAAGTGACAATGGAAGCTATACTTTATCCTTTTCCGCACCTATACAAGGGGTTATGTTAGATGTTCAGACGCTGGACAATCACAATGGGGAAACAGAAGAAATGCTGGTGGACGTTGATGGCTCTTTTTACCCTATCACCTCACCTGGCACTGGAGATGGATGCTGGGGGGCCGCCATCGTTTGGCCTCCCGGAACCATAAGAGGCCCTGTTGGCGGAGTAGGCTCTGCAAGGGACATTTATATTTCAGGCCCTATAAATACCCTGAAAATCACCAATAATTGGGTGTCGGGTTCGCCAGTTGGTTTTTCAGTCAGCGTGTATGTATGTTGTACAAGCTGTGAGACGGAGGCAGGGCAAATCAATGCTGATCCAATAGAAATATGCCTTACTGAGCCAGTCGTGCTGCCACCAACCGTACAGTCATTCTTGGAACCAGATGACCTCTTGCAATATGTACTTTATTCAGGGTTAAACAATTTGCCAAATTCCATTCTCGCCACTAGCGATACTCCACAATTTAGCTTTGACCCAGCTATCATGGTTGCGGGCACTCCCTACTATATCGCAGCCATTGCAGGCAATAACTTAGGCGGCAACGTGGATTTGAATGACCCTTGTCTGGATGTCTCCAATGTCATCGAAGTGACATGGATGCCAATGCCCGTGGTTACTTTTTTTTCAGCAGAGACTTGCCTCAACCCGGGCGATTGTTACAGCATTGACATAAATTTCTTGGGAACACCACCATTCCAATTTACGGGTCAGGTAGTCATAGGCAATACTGTTGTCTCAACATTTGGTGGCACTTATACCACCATGTCAACAGCACAAATTGTGTGCGTTCCAGCAAATGCCCCATTAGGCCCCATCACTATTGAGGAAGTTAGCTTGTCAGATGCGTTTTGTATATGTAATTGAATGGGGTTGATGAAGTATTCTTTGGCATTGTATGGTATGAAGCGATGGAAAACCCGCTTGCTAAATGCTTCCCGCCATGCAAGAAACACTATATCACCGTTTCCTGCATGGCGCAACTTTGGTCATTCTTATAGCATCAAAATTCCGCCCGCAACTGCAACTTCACCTCACTGCGCCGATTCCCGGTAGTGGCTTCCAAGCCTGAGCCAACACTGTCCAATTGCGGGTAATAAGTAGTCGCATATCTACCTTCCAACCTCAGTTTTTTACTGATTCTATAGGCCAAATTCACATAAAAACGGCTGCCCCGGTCGTAGTAGGCGGGTATGGAAAAATCGCTGAGCACGTCCCGTTCGTAGGCGTAGAAGCGGACGTCGTAGCCCCCCGTGCTGAATACAGCAAAGCGGGTACTTCCCGAAAATTTCGACCCCATCGGCTTGATGATGAGTTCCTGGAACATCGCCATTCCCTTCGTTTTTTTGCCCAAAACCTCGCTGCTGCCGACGTCAATCCGGCTGCGCCACTCCAGGCCAGGCCGCAGGATGAGTGAAAGGTTCAGCCGGCCTTGTAGGTTCTGACGGGTGGCCAATTTGTCAATTTTGGTCGAGTTTTCCGGTATGTTTTCCTCCTTGTTTTCGCTTCGCAATTGGGCATACACCTCCAATTTCCGCTTCTGGGTGAAGGTCAACCTGCCCAGCCATTCGTTGCCCTGCGAGGGCGCATCCACACCGAAGCGGAGCCAGTCATGGTGCCACTGGTCGTAGTAGGCGTTCAGTCGCCAGCGCTTTGTGGGCTGTACTTGCAGGCCGAAATATGTGCCCCGCTCGTTCAGGCCGCCGCTGGTTTCGGCGAAGGGTTTTGCGTTCAGCGATTGGTAGTTCCGGCCCAAGTTGCGGTGCACCAGGGCCACGTCCATCCGTCGGTCGAGGGAGGCGATGAAGCCGTTCACGGTGGCAATCCCGCCGTTGTCACTGCGGGCAGTTTCGCCGAAGGCGTAAATATTTCGGATGGCCACGGAATAGTCCACGCTGAGGTTCAGCAACTGCGTCCCATTGAAATAGTACCGATTGTACAGCGCTGGGCTGCGTTGCAGCGGCTTGTTCAGGTGCTCGTAGAGGGCATTTGCACCCAATTGCAGGTGTCGGCCACGATATTTCAGCGTGCTGCCCGCCGAGCGTTGCTGGATGGCGCCCCGGTCATCCAATTCGTTTTGGGTGCGATGGAGGCCGCTGGTTTGCAGCGAGGTGGCGAAGGCGATTTCCGGCTCCCCTTCGAGGGTGTCCGCTTGGATGTCCAGGTTGGCATCACGCTGCCGTTGTGAAGCGAAAACCAGCAGGTCGAGCCGTTTTCCCAAATCAAAAATGGCGGCAGCGCCCCTGAAAAAATCGTACTCGCTCACCGAGGCAAAAGGTCGCAGCGGTTTCCCGCTCCTGCTGACGAGCGTGCTCAGGGCGCTTTTCCGGGGGGCAAAGCCTTGGTAAATCAGCAGCCCCTGGCCCATCGTGACGGCGTAGTCGCCCAAGGCCAGTGCCTTCACCCGCCGCACGGGGTTTTTTAGGTAAAAATGGGCGCTGTAGAAGTCGAAACCCTTGCGGTTGCTGCCTTGGAAGAACTCCTCGCCAGCATCTTTTTCGGCGGTAACGCCTGCCGACACCCGGTCGGAGCTGAACTTGTAGCGGAGGTACAACTGGTCTGGGCTGCCAGCATAGCGGCTGGAACTGCTGCCGATGGCTAGTGGCTCATATCCCGCCTTGCCTTCCAGTTGCCTCGACCATCGCAGGATGACCTGCTGGTGGTGCGTCTTGTAGGTAGCCGTTGCGCTGCTGCCAAAACCAGGCTCAACCACGGTCACGAAAGGCAGCAGTTGTTTGATGGTGGCCACGTCGTAGCCTGGCACAGCTTGCAGTTCGAATAGCGAGACGAGGTTGCCATATTTTTGACGGTATGCGGGCAGGGCCTCCCGTTGCAGGTCGGTGAGGAAGGGAAAATCGGCGAGGTCCGTTTCCGTCACCTTGTTTAGGTCGAGTGGTCGGCGGCGCAAGTTCGCCAATCGGTCGAACAGGTCATTGTAGTCGAAAGAGGCGTCTTCGTCCTGTCCCTGCGAGTAGGATTCCAGCAAGTCTTCCGTGGAATTGGGCAGGCTTAGGCTGTCTGTTTGGGCATTTATTTTTGCCAACAAAAAAACCAATATATATAGGACGATTATTTTTTTCATGGTCAAAAGCTGAATTTCATGCCCAAATAGAAATTGATGGGAGCCGCAGGTTCATAGGTTCTGAAGGAGTTGATGCGTATATTGCTGTAATATTTGGCGTTGAAAAGGTTGTTGATGCCGAAGAATGGGCCGATTTTGATGGGGCCTTCCTGTATTTGTGCGCCCAGCCTGAAAAAGCCGTATAAATAGGGCTCTGTTTTTACTTCATTGTCATTTCCAATAAAAAGGCTGCTGGTATATTGGCTTCCCAAACTAGCATAAAAGCTCTTTTTAAAGTCTATGTTAAACGCCAAATAAGCAGTTTTGCCGGGGAGGCCGGGTGTTGTTTTACCTGAATAATCATTATACAGGTTGCCTCTAAGCTCCTTGAAATCGATGAACTTATTCTGGCTGATTGTCGTGTTAAAATCAATGCTCAAGAACTGGTTGATTTGACTTCTAATGCCCAATTCTATCCCGTTCCGCTTCGATTTGCCAGCATTTACATAATAGGAAGGCGCAGAATCGGAGTTATAGCTTATAAATTCTTTGTTCAGCCATATCCGATAGGCTGCAAGTTCTATCCTGAGTTTCCCATTGGCAGTCAGCCATTTCATGCCGATTTCCAACGTTTTTGAAACCTGTGGCTTCAACCCATCTGACACCGTGGCCTCCAGCAGAGTAGGGGTTTCAAAATTCCGGCTGCCATTCACATATAGGTTCAACCATTTTAGCGGCATATAGGATATACCGAGGCTAGGGTTGAATGCATTGTATGTCTCGCTGAAGCTGTCATCGGTCATATCATCCAAAAAGCGGTCTTTCACTTCCATATTAATCCTGTCTAATCGGAGGGAAGGGACGATATTCAGCTTGCCGATTTCAAAAGATTGCACGGCATATATGCCCGTCGAAGAAAAAGCCTCCAATTGGTTTTCGAAGATACCCTCTCTTTCACCTTCATCATTATCGAACCTTTTTCGGTCGTCAAATTGCGAGGAAATATCAATGCCCGTATTCAGCGTATAATGGATTCTTTCATTTTGGGATTCAAACGTATGATTGAAATTCCCGCCCGTATAATTCCGCTCCAGTTCTACATAATCTGTTCGCAGCAAAGCGGTGAAACTTCTATTGGTTTGGAAAAAATTGGCATTGATGCGGTGATGGGGGCTAAATTTTTTATTGATACTAATACCGACCCTGCCTTGCCATAGTTCCTCGCCAACATTTTGGGCGACGTTGGTGCCATCGGCTTTTTTTCGGGAGCCGTCAACATCCGATTCGGTAAGGGCGCCGGGGTCTTGCGCCTCCGGGCTGTTGACGTAGGTTGCTACCAATTTCAGGGACAGGCTGCTGTCTATCGGAACCAGCACACCGCCATTCACCAATATATTCTTAAACCCGCTGTGTTTCCGATAGCCATCGCTTTCGAGGTAACTGCTGTTGAAGGAATATTGAAAATGCTCGCTGCCGCCAGCGATTTTTCCGTTCACGCCAAAAGTGCCAAAGCCCCCGAACAGGCCCCGCAGTTCGCCATGCGTTTTTTCACTGAAATCGAGGGAATTGAAATTGATGTAACCACCGCTGGCATTGCCGTAAAGCCCACCCGTGCCGCTGCGCACCACACTGACGCTCGTGAGGGCGGTCGGGTCAATGGCGTCCACCTGCGAGGTGCCGTCCGGGGCGGTCTCCGGGAAGCCATCCAGTATGATTTTCACCCCACGGATGCCGAAGGCGGAGCGGGCACCAAAGCCACGGATGCTCACCTTGATGTCCTGCGCAAAATTGCTTCCGTTCTGTACCAAAAGGCCGGGAACGCTGAGCAGCGACTCGTCCAAGGCCATTGCTTGGGTGCCATTTTGCAACTGGGATTTGGAGATAACGCTCATCGAAATTGGCGCAGCCAAATCGCTGGTCTCCAACCTGTAGGCGGTGACGGTGACTGGTTGCAAGTCGTTGATTTTCAGTGTGTCAGATTCGTTTTGCTGCGCAAAAAGGCAAGTTTGCGCAGCGATAAATAAGACTGTAAGGATGGCGTGCCGAGCTTTTTTCGTCATGGCGAAATTTTTCACGAAGGAAAGAAAAATGCCCAGTACAGCCTTGTTAAATCTTCGTTTTCCCCAAAAAAAAGAAACCGCCCCCTTGCGGGAGGCGGCCCAAATTTTACTCCAAATCTATCTATCTTTAGTTTTAAGGAGTGGTGGTTGCGAGCCAGGAGCGGAGGGCATTGCCTCTCAGCCGTGGCTCGCAACTCGTCACTAGTTGATGATGGTCATGGAACGGGTGGCCGTGTGGCTGCCAGATTCGATGCGGTAATAAACCATGCCTTCGGTCGGCAGGCTGTTGCGGTCCACCTCGATTTCGTTGTAGCCTGCGGCAAAATCACGGGTGATGACGCTGAGTTTCCGGCCCGTGGCATCGAAGAGGGTCAAGGTTGCTTCGCTTGCCTTCGGCAATTGGAAGCCAATGACTGTCTTTTTGCTGAACGGGTTCGGGTTGTTTTGGAACAATTCAAAGCCGTTGCCGAACACCGTGGAAGTGGCCGAGACATTCGAGTTGTTGACAATCAGCGAAACATCGTACAGTTCGGCTGGCTCGCCGACATAAGCTTCGGCAGTCGTGAACCTCGAAGAGATGTTGATGCCCTCCGACAAGCTGCCGTTTGCTTTGGCAGTAAATTTCAGCGTGATGACTGGCTCGTTGTCCGTTAAGTTGAGCGGCGAGTTGGTTTCCCAACTCACGGTCACAGCGCCTTGGTCGGTCAGTGTGGTGCCGAAATTGGCGATGTTCGTAACCGAAGTTTGCTCAACGCTCTTGAATTCAAGCAGTTGCTGGTTGAAATCAATCGTGAACTGGAAGCCATAGACCGTGTTGAAATCCTTCGCCCGCATCGTCATGGCTACTTCTTGGCCAGTTTGGAACGGGAGGTTGTTCATCACGAATTTCAAGGTTCCGCTGCTGCGCTCGCCCGTTTCGGCTGCTGCCAATCCGTTGGCGTTGGCGCTGCTGTTCACGTCGCCGATTTTGATGGCCACGAAGTCCTGGTTGGTTATTGCCGAAGGCAAATCGTTGACGTTGATGACCTCTGGGAACGTCTCCTGCCAAGGATTGCTTGGGTTCGGGAACTGGTACGCCTTGTCCACGAAGCGCCAGGAAGTATTGTTCGGGAACTCATCGTTGATGAACAAAATCAGCTTGCGCACTTCCACCATGTCGAAGGTTGTGACCGTGCTGGAATTGTTCACATCGGCAGCAATGTATTGGTACGGCGAAGTGAAAGATGTGATGCCGAGGATGTGCTTGGACATCAGCACCAGGTCGAAGGTCGTGACACCGTTTAGATGGTCGTCGTCCTTGAGCGGTGTGACGGTGTAGTCGTTGCCGACAGTAAGGCCACCAAAATTGTACAAACCGTTGGAATTGGTTGTAAAGTCTTGGCTCGCAATGTTGTTGTCATTGAGCATAACCGTGACGCCTTCCACAGGTTCCGCTTCGTTGGTTGCAACCAGGCCGCTGATCGGCGCACCGGAGGAGCAACTGAAATTATTGTCTTGGACGATGATATGCGTATTGCAGTAGGATTGGTTGCCAGCGGCATCCGTCACCCAGATATTCACTGGGTTGTCGCCCAAATCGAGGCAAGTGAAAATCTTGCACGAATCGTTTACATCATCTGAAAACGAGATGGTCAGTGGGCCGGGGCAGTTGTCGTAGCTGCCGTAGTCGAGCAGGTCAGCGCAGACTGGAACCATGCCCGAAACCATGAGTTCCACCGTGACGCCGTTCTCGCAGACCGCCACAGGTTTCTTGCAATCCTTCACTTCAAAATTGATGGACAGTTGCGATTCGTTTTGGCAGCCGTCTTCCACCACGTACACGATGCGGTGTTTGCCTATCGGCAATTGGCCTTGGAAAAAGTCGGTGCCGTTGAGGTCGTAGGTCAGGTCGTTGAACAGGTCAATATGGTAAACGACGTTGAACAAACCAGAGCAAACGCCGTCAATCTGTATCGGCAGGAACACGTCGCCGGAAGTGCAAGTGGCATCCTCGCTGCAAAATACATTGAAGTATGGATAGCTGAGTGCAGGCGGTGTATCGTCGTAAACCTTGATGATTTGCTGGTACTGGTAGGAGCCGTAGTTGTTGAAATCCTCCTCGTCCACCCAAACGCCGAGTGGGTCGTGATTGATGATTTTGTAAGGCAAATTTGGGTCGTACTTGCACCAGTTGATTACCTTCCAAGTGCGCACGATTTTGTAGCAGGCGCTGTCGCCAAATGTAAGGGCAAAGAACTGGTCGTCGTGCGTCACTGCAAACAGGTCGCAACCAAAATTCACGACATCCAACTCAGGTGCATCCACGACAACGTCGCAAGAACCATAAAAATCGGCAGGGAATTTCAGTAGCCAATCCGATTTTGGCACCACGTAGATGTGCTGCTCGCAAGTACCGGAAACGTTGCCGGAATTGTCCGTCACTTCCCAGAATCGGATGATATGGCCTTCGCCGCAGGCGTTGATGTTTTCAGCATACGGCAGTTCCGTGATGGTGCCACCGCAGTTGTCGTAGAAATTGGCATCTCCAAAACCGTTGACCCAATCCTGCGTCACGTCTGGTGGTAGGTCGGTGCAGGGAATGGTTTTCTGCGCTGGTGCAATGCATATTGGTGCCACTTTGTCGGTAATATAGGCAACCACCATGCAATCATTGAAGTTTCCGTTGCAGTCCACGGCACGCATGACGACCATTACTTCTGGAATATCATCGCAACTGAAATCAATGGCATCGGAAAAATAGGAATCCGGCTCGCCCATGCGCTTCACGAGGAAGTGGTCGAGGCAGCAGTTGTCGGAGCTGGCAAGGTCGAATGCATCAGCGTACACGGTCGTGTAACCGTTGGCACCAATCGTAATGTCGGTGAACGACTTGCAGATGGCCGTCGGGGCTTGCAGGTCAGCTACTTTAACCACCACGTTCAGTTCAGTGTAGTTGCCGCAGGCGTCCGTCACTTTGTAGGTGACGATGTGGTTGCCAACCTTCAAGCCGGGCGCTGGGATGTTTCCGCCGTCTTTGCCATCCACACCATTTACATAGATGGCTTCGCCAACGGCAGTGAAAATCTTGACCGTCACGTCGTTGCAGGAGTCGAATACCACAGGGGCTGGCAACAGTCCTGTTGAGGCACATGGGTGCGGATAGCTTCCCGTAATATTCGCATTGACCGTGACCGGTGGCACCGTGATGGATGGCTTGTTGTAGTCCATCACTTTCACGATTTGCAGGTTTTTGTCACCTTCAAAATCTTCCAGTACAACTAGGCCAGTACACCAGTTGATGACCGTCCAGGTTCGTAAGATTTTAAAGGAATTCCCGCATACATAAATCGTATCATCAGAATGCGAATAGTTGTATTGGCAGTAAGGGCCTCCCACGCCGTAAGGACGTCCAGAACCTGTAGTGTGTAGGCTATCCGTCAGCGGCGTTGGGTCAGTGATATTGGGATATGCGGCATATTGCGTGCAAGTCCAAAGGGTGTCCTTTGGGAAATCCACCGGGCCGTTCGGGCTGATGTGGAGGGTATCCACGCAGAAGCTTTGCAGGCCATGGTCGTCTGTGGCTTGCCAGTTGCGGACAATCCAAACGCCGTTACAGATATTGGTGTTATTTACTTGATAACCTACGAGGTGTACCTCCACCGAATCGTCGCAGTTGTCAAAAACAAATGGAGCGGCAATATGCTCGATGTCGGCATCGCATGGGATTTCAATGGCCACCGTTGGGCACATGAAATATGGCGGCAACTTATCTTCAATCACCAACAACGACCAACAGGAATTGCCTGTGCAATCGTCCTTGACCTTGCCAGTCAGCGTCATTCCCACATGGCTACAGTCAACCGTGTTTCCAATGTAAAAACCAGATGATGTGTAGAGTTCGACATGGTAAGTGCCGTAGGTATTGTAGGTTCCCTCCAGCAGCATATCAGGTGTGATTACGGAACTGCCTCCTTGATCAATGGAAACCTGCACGCCGTTTTCGCAAGAAAGAATCTTTTTGGCGATGACTACCGTAAGCATTGCTGACCCAGTCATGCCACCGGGTTCCATCTCGGTCACGGAAACCAGTTGCGAGGTGTTCGGTGCGCCGTTCCATTGAACTTCGATGGCATTGCCTAAATCTTGAAGGATTTGCCCACCTGCAGATACCGTCCACGACCAGGAATTTCCGGGCACGTTGGGGGTGGAGTAGAAGTATGCGTCCCCTTGGCACACTGCCGTTTCGCCCAAAATGTCTGGGCTGGGTTGCGCATTTGCGAAGAGAATAAAACTGCAGGAAGCGAGCAACCACGCAATAAGCTGCTTCCTGAATGCCGGAGTAACTGCCGGATTCACCATGGGATTGGATTTAAGTTAAAGAATTGGAGCTTAGTAACATCGGCAAGCAATGGCACAATTGGCCAGATGAACGCCGTGGATGAAAACAGCCAACGGCATACGACCTCGGTCAAATTGGACTACAACTTGTCGAAAACCTTTTGAATCAATGAAGTGTAGGAAAAAGGAATGGAAAAGTACGGAAGTAGTTTTTTTTCTTGATGTTGACGAAAGGCTGGACGTTTGCGTTTTTTTTAATCCAACTTTCTTTTTGACCTAATTTCGATGAAGCCTTTATTTCTTTTCCATGTGAACACATTAGGCAAAAACATTGCCCGTTTGAAAAAAGGCAGTCGTTCGGGGCA
>Ga0209066_10003868_pt1 | contig 16772 bp, 11 predicted proteins | sample All_14_2_FD_187198 | JGI IMG/M metagenome (GOLD analysis project Ga0209066, IMG submission 187198) | Freshwater microbial communities in response to fracking from Pennsylvania, USA - Allegheny Zone_MetaG_DW_15 (SPAdes) (version 2) ... | reverse complement strand
TGCTTGGTTTTGCTCCGATATGCTCAACGCGGCTTTTCCAATTGTCGCCAAGATAGTAAAAACGCAACGAGTCTACTTCGGGATCGATGATCTTGAGCAATTTATCTTGCAACTCTTTCAGTTGAGCAGGATCAATCAGACACTCAAACACAGAGTTTTGTACGCGCTGACCATAATCCTGACACTTCTTAGAGACACGTCGCAAACGAGACTTTCCCGCCTCGGTCTCAGTTTTGACATCGTATGTGATGAGCACCATCATAGTAAATTCTCCAGACCTGACAGGTTTTAAAAAACTGTCGGGTCTCTGTCAATTCCAAAAGAATGGCGGGTAGGCATCCAGATCCCCGCGCAGGTGACGTGCAAGCAGCATGGCTTGAACGTGCGGCAGCAATCCAAAAGGAATCTTCTCTTTGAGGTACGGGTGCATGAGTTCCTCTTTTTTGCGGTCCTGCCAGGCAACTAAAACAGCTTTGCGAGTGTCATCGTCCATCAATACGCCACCGCTTTCTTTTTGGGTGAAGCCTTTTCCATTGATTTGCTTGCGATTCACAAGTGACAATGCCAGCCGATCCACCAGTACAGGGCGCAACTCTTCCATCAAGTCGAGCGCAAGTGACGGACGCCCTGGGCGGTCTCGGTGCAGAAAACCGACAAATGGGTCAAGTCCAACTGTCTCCAAGGCTGAGGCGGTTTCGTTTGTCAGAAGCGTGTAAAGGAAGGAAAGCAGCGCATTCATGTTATCCAAAGGCGGGCGGCGATTCCGTTCCTTGAAGAAAAAATCGTCGCGCTGATGCAGGATCAAATGGTCGAACACGCTAAAGTAAATCTTTGCAGCGCTTCCCTCAAAGCCCATCAGGTCGCCAGTGGATTTGCATTGTGGGATTGCCTTGAGCGTCTCCTTCAAAAAATTGGATGCACCTGTCAGCGCTTCGACATTGACCAACATGGCATGATCGCGGATGGCACGTTCGACGACTTTGCGAGCGTTGGAGATTTTTCCCAATAAAAAGGATTGAGCGATGGGAATGCTCTGCGCCTCTTTATCCGACCATTCAAACTGTTTCTTCCTCAGTAGGACATTTCCCTTCACCCGACCCGTGACCCGCGCTTGGAAGCGCCCATTAGGCGTGAGGAAAGTCAGCCCAATGTTTCGATCTGCGCACGCGCCCATCAACGCTGGGCTGGCTCCCTGCCACGTAAAGCAGACGATGTTCTCAAGGTTGTGCAAAGGCAGCCGCGTGGATGTGTTAGCACCCTGCTCATCTTCTTTCTTAATAACGACATTTTCGCCGTCAAGCGAAAGAAAGGCTTCGGGTGTTGTGACGTAGAGGACGTTTCCAAGATGTTTCATGGTCTATTCTGTTTCGATCTGCTGTTTGATGTATTTTGAAGCCGCAATAACCTTCTCTTGCAAGACAGGTAAACAAATATCTGCCAATGAACAAGAGCGGCAGCCTTTATGGATCTTGACCTTCGGGGTATAGCCTCGGCTGAAATAGTTGTGCATCTCCGCAGACATCTCCTGCACGAGAGTCCGCAACTCGGCGGTGAACTCGATCTCCACGCGGTGGCGGGTTTCGCCGTAGTACAAATACCCGCGTGAAATGCTCGTTGACAGCATCTCTTCCAAACACATTGCCTGAGCACAGAGTTGAGTCTCGTCGCTTTGATTATGCTTTTCCTTGCCGCGTTTATATTCAATTGGTACAGGCAAATACAGACTCTCTCGATTCGGCAATCTCACTCCATCAGATGAAGATGTGAATTCGATCACATCACACACCCCAGACAACCCCAGCCGATACGAAGCGACAGGCACAGAACGTGCAGTGATGACCCCATTCCTCGTTTCGGTGAAGAAGGGATCATCCACTCGTTTGTGCATAATCCTGCCCTCGGCAGTGAGCGCGTTTTCCTTCCACTGCTGTTCCACATGGATGAGCGCCCACTGCCTGCGACAAAATAGGAAGTGTTGAATGCCTGAGAGAGGCAGGAGGTCATCTTGGGCGTATTCGGAGGTCACAGTTTCTCGATTAAATCCACGCCTTCGGGTGCCTTTCCTTCCACTTTCACAGAGTAATCACCGAACTTGCGCGAAATGACGACGCCATCATTCTTTTCGACTTTCACCATGTCAAACAGTTTGTGAGAGGGTGCATTGCCAAGTTCATCCTTGTGCTTGAAGACGTAGAGTTTGCGAGCTGCCATTTTGCCGCGCGCGGCGGAATGGTCATGCTCGAACATGTTGACCAACGCGTCCCAGAAGAGTTTCAAGTCATCTTCTGAAAAACCTGTACCCTTGGTTTCGTCATTGGCGAGTTTAGCAGAGACGTAGCCTTCCACTTTATACAAAGCGTAGGGAACAACATGCTTGCGCCCCATTGTGCGCTCTTTTTCCGCGTCTTCGATCTTGGTCACGGTCTGGCGAGTGATGGTTACTTCCTGCTGAACAATCGGGTCAATACTGCGCGAGAAGTTAATTTGTATCGGTCCGCGTACCTGTCCGCAGTTATCGCCCGTGCTCATCACTGCGCCAAATGTGCGGACATCAAAGAAATTGGCGCACATCCATGCACGGGCTTTGGCAACACCTGCGCCATCAGCTTTCTTGCCAGGCTCTAAGCCATCAACAGCTTCGTATGCTTCCACATGATTTTGATTGAGCGGCGTTCCCTCTTTAACGTAAATGCGATAGCCTTTCGAATCGCCTTTCACCAATTCCGCGTAGTTGCGGATTTTGCGTTTCAGTGCTACATCGGTCACAATGCCGTAGCCTGTTTCGGGGTCAATGCGCGGCATATTGCCTGCGTCGGGATCGCCGTTGGGATTGCCGTTTTCAACATCGTAGAGCAGGACGAATTCATAGCGGTTGGAAATAGGGGTTGAAGTAGTCATGATTTATAGTCTCCTTTGGATTAGTTGGTTTCAGTTGTTGTTTCAGCAGAATTATTGTTTTTGACGAAAAACGCCGCGCGCTGGTGATAGTAGCCAAGCACGAAAACGCCTTGTTCATCCAACGTCAAACGCGCAGGAATGGGGTTCTTCTCGATGTCGAGCAGGTTCAAAATATCCTGAATGCGGCGGTCGCTAGCGTAACCATACTCTGCTTTGGAAATCCAATGTTGCGAGAGCCGCAAGAGAGTTGGGAACACTGTCCGCGGCGATGCGCAAGCGGACGTGAAGTAGCGGTCTTTGATGCTGGCGTTCATATCGCCGATGGCTTCCTGCTGGACTTTTTCCAGCACGGCGAACAGGCGACCGAGCAAATATGCTGGTACGGTGGATTGCTCATTGAGCGACATAACTAATACCTCCTGAATTGGGTGTTGGGGTTGATTCCGATATTTGCGGAGTAGATAGGCCTTGATAATCGCAGCGCGTTCGTAATTCACTTTGCGGATGAACTTCTTTTCATCATCCTGATCGGCACGAATACGATTGATGATGGCGTTATACAGCGCGGCAGGATAATGCGTGTTATCGAGAATGGCGCGGAACATGGAGCCAGCCATCAACGGCGACGCTTCGGGGTCTGATGCTTTCTTGGAAATCGTCTCTTTTAAAACGTCTTGGATCGTGAGCCAGGTATGCTGGTTGTCAAATTCCTTGACGATTTCCAAATCCTTGTAATGCCGCATAATTTTCTCGACGATCTTATTGAACGGATCGCTATGGAAAAAGCGCACTGAAACACGCGCGGCATTGGGAGCCAAGCCGAGAATGTAGAAGCGGGGATTTTCATCTTCCAAACCTTCCAGCAGTTTGTTGACGTCCAATGCTTGAACACGCTTAACCTTATCCGCTACTTTTTTGAGTTTCTTCTCGGATTTCTTGTCACGCGCAGGTTTCGCCTCTTCATCGGCTGGCGGTTCGATTTCCACAATTTCAGGCTCGCATAATCCCAAGAAGGCTTTTGCGTAACCCTTCTTATCGGTCTCTGCCCAATAAACCACTGTGGTATCGCCAATGTTGAATTTCCTATTTTCATTTGCGCGGGAAAGCAAGTAGTTCAACGTGGTGCCATATGCAAACGTTGCTTTTTCACTAACTGGCGAGTTTAAACCTTGTAACTCTGTTTTATTGTAGGATTCGTATGCACGGTTATTAAAACTCACCAATGAGGCTCCTAGGGGATTTGGGCGAGTGCCTACACCTTTCAGAACAGGATGAAGTCGCGCAACAGGAGCAAATTCACCACTTACAAGACATTGCCCTAATACAGCCTCGCTACCCGCTTTATGCTTTTCCCAGGCATTAAGAATTAGAGAGTCTTTATGAACAAATTCTCCGTTTAGGAAAAATACTAATCTTGCACCTTTCAGTAGCGCTTCCCAGTTGCTATTAATTTCAGGATATTCTTTGGCTTTGCGTGGGTCATAGGTGTCAAGAAAAGCAATCACCGCTCGTGCCGCACTACTATCTACTTTAGACAACAATTCCTTATTCAAGTCTCGAAAGGCTTGGAAACGCTTGATTCCATAGTCGCCTTCTTCATCTGAAATACCTAAAACGTAAGTGCTGTTGTCGCAAAGAAAAAAAGCGGATACTTTATTTGAATGCTTGCCTTGCTCAGGAACAATCATGCGCTTAGGCTTATCAATTATTTTTCTGCCCATAGGCACTTGATCAACAAGCGGAATTAAATTTTCAAACTTGCCTTTTGTTGAAATTTCAATGGCAAAAGCAACTTCTACCGTGCTGTACCCAGGCGGCGCAATATCGCTTTCAGGGTCTTGCAACAAAATATCATAGTAACGAGATAACGCTTGAAGAATCATCCTCTTACCTCCAAATTCGTTAAATCCAGCACGCCGTTTTTCAATGAGGCTCTAAAGAATTGCGGCTTGATGTCTTCTGAATTAGAGAAATCCAAATCATGCAACATCCAGCCGAGTTCAATATCTCCAAGCGGGCTTTGCGGGATGGGTTCGCCGTCCTCTACTAATTCCACTTTTGCGCCGAATTCCCGTGTCCCCAAACAAGGCGCATGGAAGTGCTGCCCCTTGCGTAAGCGGCGCAAGATGATATTGTAGTGTTTTTCCACTGTATCTTCCGCGCCTGCTTTATCGGTCATCTCGAAATGCGCCTCAATGATGTAATCCACATTTTTCAGCACCAGCGCGGCACGCTGCTGGCGATTATCTGTTGCAGAAAGATACATCGGCTCGTTGGTTGTACCGTTCATCCTGCGCCGCGCCTCGCTTTCAGAAGCCTTCTCGCTCACCTCGTTGCGCCGAATATTGGTGAACTCGATCTCTTTCAACACGTGGATTTTGTCTATCACCCAGCGGATGGCGGGTTTCCAATACACCGCTTCGATGATTCCTCGCGCCGCAGATGGGGTGATGATGTCATAACTGACACGCTCCACCTTCATTTCGGGGCGGGTGAACAGGGCGTAATCGCCGCTTACTCGAATTTTGATTCCGTATCCCATAGAAAGAACCTCCTTTTATAAGTTAATCGAAGAAGATAGCGTCTCCACCTGCGTCTACAGGCAGGACAAGACCTGTCTTTTCGTTGTAGAACTCATCCATGCTCTTTTCGGCCAAAACTTGATAAGTATCGTTTACTGTTTCGATTACTCCTTTGCTTTGTAGCTTTTCAAATTCTTTTTCGTAAATATTGACTGTGTACATTTGCAACTGTCTGGCAAACGTAAATGGATAAAGGTGGTTTCTGGCTCTTCCAATTAAGTTTTTCGCCTCCTCGTCATAGGGAATAACAACCGAAACTGTATTGTTATCGATCATTCTGAATTCTTCAGCTGCTTTTTTGAACTCAAACTCAATGCCATTGTCAAAACAGGACAAAATCTTCTTTACATCAAATGCATCTTTGCCTTGAAGGTAATATAGCGAATTGAAATAATCTTCAATTGCCGTTTTTGAATCAACCTGCCCGCCAAATTTCCGCATCACACTTTCGGCAACTCTTGCCCCTTGCTCAACGAAAAGGAGTTTCCTTTTGATAAAAGGTGTTTCAGGGTCGAAAACATACATCTCGCTGACATCTCGCTTCATCTCACGGTTCACACGCCCTGCCGCCTGAATAATCGAATCCAAGCCTGCCAATGCGCGAAAGCCGACAGGGAAATCCACATCAATGCCTGCTTCCATAACTTGAGTCGAAATCACGCGACACGGGACACCTTCTTTCAGTCTTTTTCGAACATCCTCTAAAACTGCCTTACGATGAATCGGACACATTAACGTGGAGAGGTGATAACTGCTGTCCATGTTCAACTGGTCAAACAGACCTTTGGCGTGTCTGCGTGTATTGACAATGCACAATACCTGTTCATACGCTTTAATTTTTTCAAGCAACTCTGCATCAGGTGTTTTTCCAATATTTTTCACTTGCACACGCTTGTAAAAATCAAACAGGGCTTGTGGGTCAGGGGCGAGCTCTCTAAAATCCACATTCGGCAAACGTTGATTCAAAGCAGGTTGAGTTGCTGTGCAAAAGACCGCACTTGCACCGTAATTTATTACCAACTCCTTGACCGCCAACATACAGGGGTCCAAATATTCACGCGGCAACATTTGCGCCTCGTCGAAAATAATTACGCTTTTGGCAATATTATGTAATTTCCGGCAAGACGAAGACTTATTCGCGTACAGAGACTCAAAAAATTGCACGTTGGTCGTCACCACTATCGGAATATCCCAATTTTCAGAAGCTAACTTGAGTTTATCTAGCGCATCCTTAGTTTCATCATCAGCTTCGTCAGAGTTTGTTTTGTTTCCTTTCTTCCAATCAAAATTGGAATGGTGCTCTAGAACATTATCCATGCCTAGGTATTCTTTGAAAACGCCCGCATTTTGTTCGATGATGCTTGTAAAGGGAATAACGTAAATCACGCGTTTCAATCCATGCTTCTTAGCATGATTCAATGCAAACGCCATTGATGCCAACGTTTTTCCACCGCCTGTAGGGATTGTGAGAGTGAAGAAACCCTGATCAAGTTCCGCACCTTCTTTGCAGGCATTCAAGGTTTCAGAGCGTTTCTTGTTTATTTCGTTTTGCGGATTTCCAAATCTTTGAATAGCGGTATTGAATTTTTCACAAAGTTCTTCGATGCTGGTGTGTCCACCGCGTGGCTTCTCCTCTTGCTTCATGAAGGTTTCTGTATCTTGAAAATCTGCATCCACCAAGGCAGAGAAGATCATACGAGTCATAAAAGCTACTGAAAACGCATTATTCGAGGATTTTAGTTTTCGACCTTTCAAAACGAGCGATTCAATGTCGATTTCAGATTTATAGGCAGAGTAGTCTTCTAGTTTTTTCTTTTCCACACGAGATAGTAAAGTACCTGTGCCATCTACATCAGTGTTGTCACCATAATCGGGAAGCCCTGTATGATGACCAGCAATACAGTATGACAGCGAGGTAGCTAGATTCTTTTCAAGCCCATCTTGATTGAATAGTTTTAGGACTTCTCTTGCTCCAGCCGTGGCGTGATCTACCTTTCGCCCATTGCCATCCAATCTGGCTTGAAACGCTTTGGAATATTTACCAATATCATGAAGCAATGCCGCTGTATAAGCCAAATCACCAACACTAGCATTGTCTCCAAACTCCTTTGCTTTTGTTGCTGTATCCGATAAATGAGTTTTTAATAACTGCCACTCAGATTTATCCTTCCCTTTGAGGGAGTGACCATAATATTTTGTAGCCATCTCCACCACCTTGTACAACTCCGCCAGAGATTGTGCCTCCCTAGTCAATGCCTCGCGCAGGGCTTTTGGCTCCAGCACTTCACAATCCGCACCCCAACCACGCACCCACGGAAGCATCTCGCGCCACTCGGCGATGTCTACGCTCCAGATGCAGCCGCCATCTTCGGTATCCTCCACCTTTTCAAGTGGGTGCCAAATACTTTCCTTCACGCGGCGGGTCACAGCGGGGGAAAAGCGCAATTTCACTTGCTCAGGTTCCTTGTTTCCGTACCAAATACCCCAGGCATGTTTGAGGAGTTCTTCATCGTTAAAGGACTCCGGAATCTCAAAGGTCTCGCCAGAAAGCACAGCCGAAAGGATACGGTCCATTTTGAAGGCGAAGGTCTGGTCGTTAAAATCACTTTTTGCAATGACATAGACACTGTCACTCCAAATGGACGGCTCGATAATGTATGGACTGATGGTATGACGAGTGAACCCATCACTGCCGAGTGCTTGATATTCGATCCGTACCTTTTTCTGCTCCACCCAAGCCTGAGCAAGGATCTCAATAATTTTGATTTTTTCTGGATTCTTTTCCTGTGCCGTGACTTTTTCAGCCGATTTGAGCAGGCGTTCCGTCATGGGTTGGCGCAGGGTGGCAGCAAGTTTTTCTACGGCATTGACAGTATGTGGCTGGTGAAAGCGGGTTTGCCGCGAGGTCTTACGTCCTGCTAGGTAAAGGGTCAATGCCTCGTGTAAGTTGAGCTTGATCTCCGAGATGAGTTTGTTCTTCGAAATGTGATACCGCCCTTGCTCATCTGGTTCCACTGGGTATTCAAGACTCAGATCTTTGCGATCTCGAAAAATAGTTTCACGAGACACACCAAGCTTTTCAGCAAGTTCCATATCGGTATAAGCGCGCTGAATGTACAGCCGCTTCAGTTCTTCAAGACGCTCTGCTTTTGTTTTTCCGCTCATGCTTACTCCCTAAACAATTAGTTAATGTGCCCGCAGGCTCCCCTTACTGATGGACGTTACAGTAAAGCCTGCGGGGCAGAGTGGTGGGCAAATCTACATAGCAACACAGTAGCACACCACCATGCAGGATTCTGCAACATTTTGTCATGAATTTTGCGATTGTTTGTTTTGATGGGGATATAACCCCCCTTCGTCATCTTCATAAACTAATAAACCTTTTTCCTCCAGTGCCGGCAGAGAACGTGTCACCTCCGACCGGTTCAACCCTAAAAGCCTTGCAATGAACCCAGGTTTTTTGCCTGGGTTTTCTTCCACCTTTTCGTAGATCTCCTCTAGCTTTTTTTCTTCAATTTTACGCGCCATTTCTGCCTCCGTATTGTGGATTTGCGACCACTTTACGAGAGGCATGTTGCAGGTAATGCAACAAATAGCAAGTATTGTTATTAAAACCGGTTTTGATCCATGTTTTGTTTTTTTGTACAAACCCAATTCCACTATCAATAAGCGCAAACCGCCTGCGCGTAACGCGCAGGCGGTGGAGTATTCCATTTGTCCCCAGCCCTTACGCGATCTACCGCGCAGTTCCAAATAGAGAATATATTGAATTTATCCAAGTATAGACCCAACTTTCGGTCTTGTCTATAAAACTATTAGTATGAACACCCCCTTAGATCCATTGCTTATAAAAGGAAAAAATATTTCTTAATGAGTTTCGGCGATTTGCAGTACACATTAGATTTCCAAGTACGGTAGTGCTTATGAGCGCACAAGTTATGATGAATTACAAAGTCCGCTTGTTGGGGTTTCCTCTTTTCCCGATCGTATCATCCACTATATTGTGGTGTCCTTCAACCTTCCTATGATTTCAATTTTTATTTTTCTGCCTTTGCAGATGCTGAGCCAAACTGTTCCAGAGCCGTCAAGGCTTCTGCGCGATGCGACTTTTCCTTGTCTTTGTCATGGGCAATCCGGGTCAGAATCTGAATTGCTTCTTGTGGATACCCTAACTTGAAAAGCACTTTTGCAGCTTCGATCCTTTTTTCAGTCCCTTCCTTCTCACTCCGGCCAAATTCGATCAGGAATCGGCTTTCTTCATCAAGGGATATTAGTATCTGCCTGGCTTCCTGCTGGACATCCTCGTCAGAGTGTGAGTCCTCCGCAAGATGACGTAAATGAGAAAGGTATAGATCGATGTTCTTTAATACTCCTTCAGATCGATGCATCAGGGCTAATATGGCATATAGCTGCACTTTGGCGGGTAACTGCTTGTCGTTGATCAGATTAGTGGCTGCAGCAAGTGACTCCACCCGTTCCACATAGCCAAAGGCAGCCGTTGCGCGAAATTCCACTTCCAAATGATCATCCCGCACCAACTCCAGAAAATCTTCGGGGCGTCCTTCACGATGATATAGGGCTGCAGCGGCATTTTTGCGTGTGTTCTCATCCAGATCCGTGTTGCACACCATCATCTTATAAATGTAAGCGGCTTCCACGATATAGCCCCACTTCTTAAGAGTATCTGAAATCGACCAATAATCCTGCTCGCTCAATCCTCCACCCCGAACTACACTTAATAAAAGGGGAACGGCTTCATCTTTGAAACCTGCTTTCCCCAACAATGTTGCGGACCAACTTCTATCTTCAAGATCAAGATCATTCTTGGATGCCATTTCGCGCAAGATCGGAACAATGCCCTCGACATGATTTTGATCTATCAATTCCTGTGCTGCTCGCAGTCGTAATTCTGCTTGTAGATCATAGTCTTGTACAAGATCCAACAAGGTTTCAGTGTGACCCAAACGACTTAACGCTTTAATAGGTTGTTTTGACATGTAATAATAAGATCTGGGATTCGTATCATGCACCCGCATGACTAATAACGCTTTGGCTTCCTCGGACAATCCCAACCTCCCCAACCCCTCGGCGGCATCAACACGGTGGCTGAAATCCATGTCTTCATCCTGAGCCAGCCATCGCCAGGCCTGTATGGCTTCATCCGGATATCCAAATTCTTCGAGCGCCTGGGCAGCACGGTAACGCATCCACTCATCAAGAATCTCATCATGAGCCAATGCAATAAGTTCTTGTACATGCCCATGCCTGCCAAGCGCCTTGACAGCTTCGTCGCGAACGGGCGCATCAATAAATTTGTCCGGGTCTTCATAGATCAATTCCATCAGCCGTTTTTTCGCCAATGGAAAAAAGGACAAATCCCCCAACAATTGAACCGTCCCGTCCCCATGCCAGCAGGAATAGGTCTTCTGGAAGAGTTCATCAACAATTTTCTGGATCTTGGAAAAATCAACATTCCTCGCCTCCCTTAAGGCTTCCCCACTTACCATCCCGCCTTGAGACGCATGGAGGGTTTGTATCCAAGGAGTTACATCGCAGCCCTTTGCATCGAGAATATTGATGATAAACAGGGTGACTTCCTTGTAGTCTGGATAGAACAAATAATGGTGTTCCCAAAGGGCAGCCTCTGGTACTGCCTCGAGGTGCTCGGTTCTCACAAGATGCCAGGCTGCCAGGTATTCACGGATGGTAGGGTGAAGCCAGTCAAACGCTTTTCCGGATCTTAAGAATATTCCGCTGCGTCGGCTCATAGACCGTATAAATTGATGTCCAAGGGTCTCGGCACGATCTCCGTCCATCCCATTTTTATCTCTGAGATATTCCAGTGCTATTTTTGACAAAGCATCTTCTGACCCATGAGCCGGATGGCGCGTCATCTCCCATGCCAGGACTGCAAGAAGGAATCTAGGATTCCCGGATAGTTCACCCCCCAGGTCCTTCGAAAGTCCGCGTGAAGAGGCCTCCTCGAGCAAAATTTCTACAAAATTGTCATAAAATTCTGAACGCTGTTTTGGCAGGTCTCCAACTTCATGGGTTTTGACGTATTCCAAAAAGACTTTCACTGCAATTGTTAGAAGGAGGGGGTTGTCATACAAAGTTCCCAGCCGATTCTTTACCAGTGCCTGGAGGAAGGTCTGTGCTTGTTCGCCAAACCAATGGTCTGCAAACAGCTTAATCTGATCTGATGAAAATGGCAGTACTTCATACTCTGAAAATATAAAATCATCGAATTCGCCGGAGTCATACCCTGAGGGGCGGCTAGTGATTATGACCCGACTGATAAGTTTTTGTCCAAGGAGAAAGTTGCGAAGTCGTGTTATGAACGATGCGCGTTTGTCTTTGGGAACCTCATCCAATCCATCCAATAGAAGCAACCATTTCGTCTCTTCTTTTTCTGCCCAATCCAGAAAGAAGCCTTCAGGCAGGGGATGGTTCATTTGCATGTCCGTGGATGAAATTACATGGCGAAAAGCTTCCACCAGGGAACCATCGGATTGTGCCAGGAGATGCGCAGGCAGGATCAATGGCAGATGAGCTTTTTCCAGCCCAATCTTCTCCGGTTCATGCCATGCATATTTTGCAATCTGCCGTAAAAGTGTGGATTTGCCGGAACCTGGTCCTCCTAAAATAGTGATGTTCAACGAATCTTTCTGATTCAAAATATCTGCAATAAATAGTTGATGGTCCAGCTGTTTAGATGACAGATTTTGGTCTTTGGGTCGGAATCGAATCGGGATGTACACTTGATCCAATGACATTCTTGGGCGAATATCGTACAGGCTCAAGTAAGGATGGTTATCGCAATCGATCCGCAAAGCGGATAAATAGTCCTGGAGGAGGCTGTCATGGGGGTCGGAAGCAATCCGATTCTGCTCTGATGTCCAGAGTTCCAGAAATTGTTCACCGGCAGCACCCTGGATGAATATATTGATCCCACCCATCACCATAGTCGATTCGTTGACACTACCACCAATTACAATGGAATGATCGCCTGCAGATTGAATCTGTTTCCAGCCAATCGCGATTCGGCGCAATGTGGCCATATCCTTTTTGGTAAGTTTGTTGGTTTCCAAGTGTTGGAGTAGGGTATCAATGTTCGGTTCCATTGGGAGATATTTTATCCCACCCACCCCCGACATGCCATCGATGATTAGATTGTTGAGTACGGAATAGAATAGTACAAGAAGTGGAGACCATTCAGAATATGTATCACATCCTACAGTTTCACAAGCCGTGACCTATCTATCCCACAACCTTAACCTAACTTCACACTCCCCCAACTGGCTCCCATGCTCCAGTATCTTCGTAAGCGCCCGATGTGCCTCCGCAGACTTTAGTTTGTTCCTAGCAACCATTTCGTCCAATACCCATTATGCTTTATTGCCAATATGGGCAAACGGTTATCCTCCGCCAGAAAGGCAATGTTTTGGTCAGGGAATGAAATACATCACAAACCCAATCAATTATCCTGATTTGGGTCGGCTCTAAATGCCCACAACCCTATTGTTATCAAAATGATCACAAGCGGGAAAATAATACAGACATAAAGCCCGGAAGGGATTGTCAATTCAAACAATACCACTGTTATACCTAACGCGACATAAAATACGATTTCACGATCTGTAAGCATTGACCTATTATAAAAGCCCAGTTGAAAAACCGGGCTTTTCATTCACAGCGAGTCAGTAATTAACAGAACCATAGTAAAGTAAAACACAGTCTATAGTTTCAAGGGAGGACCGAGTAATTCCATGCCATGGGCGCGCCACAACTCAGGGTCTTGAGGAGGCATGGCATTCGCTTTGGTAACTTCTCTAAAGAACGCTTCCATTTTTCCAGCAGGCATAAAAGCAATCAGGATCTTGCCACGCGTACCACCCGTATAAGCCCATACATGCGGGACCTTACGAGGGGCGAGAAGCGAATCTCCCGGGCTCAGCCTGAATTTCTCCTGCCCGACTTCTAAAACGAACTCGCCTTCCACGGCATAGAACCACTCATCTTGATCGTAATGCAAGTGTTTCGCGGGTCCGCCCTTCTCGTGAAACGTGTTTTCAATAATAAAGACCCCGTTGCCATCCCTTGGCGTTATCTTAAACGTAATCTCACTCACGCCAAGTCCTCGATGTTCTCCAAATTGATCTTTGTCTGCGAGAACTTGCACAGTGGACCCCTGACTGGATTGCGGTTCAAAAGTACTACCCATAAAGAACTCCTTTTTTGATCTTGTAATTGGTCAACTTTTAGATCATCATAAAATACAGCAGCTTGTATCCTTCGTGAATTAATATATCGCGACTATGAACACTATACACGTTTTCGTTACTCAGATCCACAACGATCTACTGGTGCCAGTGTTCTTTATTCTCTTCAAAGGGCAGACAATCCTTGAAAAATGTTTTGTAGCATTAAGGTCAATAAGGAATCTTCTTCAGCATGGTCAATCTTCCGACAAACAAAGATCACATCGTGAAACAGTCCTGTTTTCCCAATACTTTATAAAAGATCATCCAATACTTCCGTCGCCTCAAGAATTGCAAAAGGATGGATCAGCAGCATGATGTCATCTTCCACATCGAACGCCTCCCCCTGCAATTCACGCAGATCCTGCATGACCTCCTCAAAATCCTCCTCGGGCGGGATATCAAAACGGGTTCGGATTTCCTGCTCCGTTCCGCTTAGATTCACATCCAAAAGAATACGCTTTTCCAGGATCATGGAAACTGCCGGAAAGGAAGATGGGGTCAAATGTTCCGGGATATTGGCAACCAGGGGATCAAACACACCCGAGTCTTCATACAACCATGTTTGCATGGCACGAATATTTTCCTCGGTGACATTCGTTTGATAATGAATGCCAGCAATGACATACCCAACCAGTTGTTCGCGCAGATGGTCCAGCGTTTCCCTGATCCCGCTGATATCAAAATGCCATCCCCCACCGCAGACCGGGCATAATAGCGGGATCATCCAACCAGCAATCTCCCCTGAATGTCTGATGATCAGCCAAACCTTTTCGTCGACCAACTCAACATCATCGATCACATCACAAAGCATGGATGCAAGAGGCTCGCCCTGCATCGCCCCATTGGGAATAAGAACTGCCATGATCATTCTCCTACAGATGATTCCTCAAATGCCTTTTTCCAGTGCATGAGGAGCCATACCAACCTTCCTACCGTCATACTATTATTGTAGACCTTTCTTGTCCAAATGGCATTCGGGAAATTCGATGGATTTTGGACTTCAAAGATCATTACAGACTTTATGATCTCAGAAGAAAGATGCCTATTGGGTGTGTTATGGAGCGGGGATATCAGCCAGACCTTATGTGGTCATGGAAACCAGAAACGAACTGGAAAAAAGTGGTCAGTATTATCCATATCAAGATACTCACAGGGCTTGAAAACCACCGGAATATTCTTATGCTTGAAGTATGGGAAGACAAGATCGCATTGATCTGGAAGGGATATGGCCATGAAGGGAATGTATCTGGACCCCAAATATGCTTTTCTGGTTCCTGACTCGGTGAACATGTTAATAGACAGTCTGTGGACCCAACCCAAAGACATGGGGGAATATAACGAGTTGATGCAGCCTGTGATCGCAAGAGCAGACCTGGAGATCGTGGAACTGCTCCACCAAGGGCGGATTGCAGAGTCCCTGATGGCGGCAGACTCCATTAAATCTGCCTATTTCCATTCAGAGATATACCGGCGCCAGGTGGAAAAAGCGATTCATTCGCAGTCCTCGGAGCCGATCGACTCTGCGCAATATCATGGTTGGACCGGGTATAACACCCTGTTGGGATTTAATCATGGCGGCAGGGCATGGCTGCTCATTCACTACCATATCATCAACGGACAATTATTATTATTCATGCTGGGGCTGAAGAATGGACGACCGTATGTATGCGCATTGAGCAATCCTGAACACTGGTACGAGGAATATCTCGCGATCTACAATGATATCCGAAATGTCATCTACCCTGGTTTGGGGATCCATAAACAAAAGGATGATCTGGATCGGATCCTGTGGAGTCTTGCGCAACTGAATGGTCAGGTAATCCAGGCGGCCCTGGATATTTTCGATCCTCCTGACGCCCTGTTCATTTCCCCCCACTCCTTCCTGCATGCATTACCGCTGCATGTCGCAATCAGCGAACAGGGCAAGGGCTTTGAGACATTCCAAAACCTGTCCAGTGTCCATTACGTGCCCTCGCTTGGATTTCTAGCTACCAAGGATGAAGCGGTTCAACAGTATCCAGCCGGAATCCACACTGACCGCCATGCCTTCTATATCGACACGGAAAAGCTCCAGTGTGGAGGGGCGGAAAGGGAATTTTTGGAAGTGCTCACCAGCGTAATGACTCCGGCGGGAAGTACCAGCTTCCATGATCCAGCCGCCCAAACCCTGCGTGATCAACGGAATGACGCCAGGCTGCTACATTTCTCCTGCCACGGAATGAGCGCGCTGAGAAACTGGGGGAATTCCTACCTCTTATTGCGGGATGGAACGGTCACAGCCCAGGAACTGCTGAAAAGCCTGGACATTCAGGGCACTCAATTAACGGTACTATCCGCCTGTCAGACCGGGCTGTTCCTGGATGTGGATCCCCAGGTCGAATATTATGCCGGGTTGGATATGGCCTTTATGGTGTGCGGCAGTCGAAGCACGATCTCCACCTTTTGGAGTGTCGGCGAGGAGGAGGCATTCCTGTTCAACCTGTTGTTCTATCATTTCTATTTGTTCGAAAAGATGAGACCTGCACAGGCGTTTACCCTTGCCGTTAAATTTTTACGAGATGGGGTTTGGAGCGCACTGTTACAGGATCGCCTGGTCGCCATGAAGAATGGACGTTGGCCTGCCAGTCAATCCGTTTATCTGCGCCCACTGATCGAGAAGTTGTTGACCTACAAGGAGGATCATTTCAGCAATGTTACCCATTGGGCATTATTCAAATACATGGGATTTTAACGATGACCGATAAAATGCCGCTTACCTTCAGCAGTGATGCTGAAACTTCCATGGAATTGATGGAATACCTGTTGGAGCTCTTTCCACAGGATGTGCATACGGATCGAAGTGGATGGCAGACCGAGGTTCGGAACGGGTATCCAGTCCTGGGCGAATATCTGGTTTCCGCCCTGGAAAAGGATCTTTCCGTGGCCCCAGCGGTTGTCCAATTTGATGGACTTGAATCTGCAGATGTGCGTATGCCATTGGACATCCTGTTATCTTCGATCGGGACCGGAATCGGGCTTGTTTGTGGGG
>Ga0209066_10003867_pt1 | contig 16784 bp, 14 predicted proteins | sample All_14_2_FD_187198 | JGI IMG/M metagenome (GOLD analysis project Ga0209066, IMG submission 187198) | Freshwater microbial communities in response to fracking from Pennsylvania, USA - Allegheny Zone_MetaG_DW_15 (SPAdes) (version 2) ... | reverse complement strand
GGGCGGGAGGGAATAGGGGCCGACAGACATCGGTGGGATCGACTGAGATAGTTGACGTGCAAGTGGCGGGTTCTCAGCGTCTTGGCATCAAGCCGCATCCACCTCAAAGCCGGTGATGTTGCGACTCTCCTTGCCAAACTCCACCCCAATCAGGTGAATGGGCTGGCCACTGGCGCGGTACTTGTCGGCATAGCCGCGGTCTTTGATTTGTTGCAGCGCCTTGCCTTGTGGCTCGTCGCCCACCACCTTGAACTCAAAGATGTACACCCGCCCATTGAACAGCACCGTCATGTCAATGCGCCCCTGGCTGGTGGCGTCTTCCAGCCGTATGTCCAGGCCCAGTGCCGCAAAATGGCTGTAGAAGATGCTGGCAAAGTACCCCTCGTACTGCGCAATGGGGCTGTTGCGGTACCAGTCATTGGGAATGGTGGCAAAAAAGGCGTGGAACAGGGGCTTGAGCGCGGGCAGGTCATTGGCCAGCAGCACACGGTACAGCTGGCTGATTTGCCGCCCCGGAATGGACAGCCCACCCACCCAGTGTTTGAGCAGACTGTCGTTCAGGCTGGCCTGCACTTCTTTGTTGGGGTACTTCAGCGTGAACTCCTGCCTGCCCGGAATCTTCCACACCGAGTCCACCGTGAGGTAGCCCGCCTGAAACATCAGCGCCTCGGGCGGGATGATGTCCACATCAAACGTGGACAGCAGCGTTTCTTCCGCCACCATCTGCCCCAGCGTGGGGGTGAACACCTGCCGCTCTGCCAGCAGCTTGACGAGAAAGGTGGGCGTGCCGGTTTCAAACCAGTAAGGCTTGAACTCGCGGTTGCGAAACAGCAGCAGCAGGTCGAACGGGTTGTAGACGCTGGTGCCCAGCCAGTTGTAGCCGTTGTACCAACGCTGGATTTCGTCGCGGTCCAGCCCCTGCAACTCGGGGGCAAACACCGTGTCCACATCCGCATCGGTGTACCCACACAAGGCACTGTAATGCGGGTGAACGGTGATGTCTTCCAGGTTGTTCAGGCCCGAGAACAGGCTCACTTTGCTGAACTTGCTCACACCCGTGATGAACACAAACCTCAGGTGCTCGTCAGCCCCTTTCAGCACCGAATAGAGATTTTTGAGCCCCTCGCGCATCTCAGTGGCGGTGGCTTGATCGGTGATGTTGTCGAGGATGGGTTTGTCGTATTCGTCCACCAGCACCACCACGCGCTGCCCACTGGCCTGGTGGGCCTGAGTGATCAGGTGCATGAGGTTGCCTGCGGTGTCGGCCTCGGGCCAATCGGCAGGCCGGGGCAGGCCCAGGCGTTCGCGGTTGGTGCGCATGATGGCTTGTATGCGCTGCTCCAACTCGGCCCGGCCTTTCAGCACACCATCGCCAAAATTGATGCGGATGACCGGGTGCTTTTTGCTCCAGTCCCACCGGGTTTCAGCAGCCAGGCCTTTGAACAGAGCGGCATTTCCCTCAAACAGCTCTTTGAGCGTGTCCAGAAACAGGCTTTTGCCAAAGCGGCGCGGGCGGCTCAGAAAGTAGTATTTGCCGCCCTGGGCCAAACCCACCGCATAGCCCGATTTGTCGGCGTAGTAATGGCCCTCTTCTCGCAACTCACGCAGATTTTGGATGCCGATGGGCAGGCGTTTGCGCGGGGCGGTGCTGCCGTCGGGGTGGGCAACATGCTCCCCGGTGGTTGCAGTGGGTGGTAGCGGAAAGGGTGTCATGATTTGATTCTGAGCAAAAAATGCCGTTTGCGCCGACCTGTATTGTGCTGGCAGCTATTGATTGACAAGCACTGGTGTGCAGCCGCTGAATCAGCGCCGCCACAGTTTGCCCACGGTCTGCACACCTGCCGCCAGCGTGGCGGCCAGCGCATCGGCAGGCCGGGTCACCAGGCTGCCATTGCCACACACCGGGCAGCTCGAAAAATGTTCCCCCGGCCCCAGCGCATCACTGCGCGGAGCCACGGTTTTGGACCAGCCGCACTGCTGGCAGGTGTAGGTGTTGGCGTGGGGACGGATAGGCATGGTTTACACCTTGATATGCGACATCTATCCATTAGTCATCATGACCAGCGAACAATCGTCAGTAGTTTTTTGACGAATGACTTGCTCCAAATTAATTTGAATAATTTCATTCATTTTTCGTATAGGCATTCGATCAAACCATTCAAACATGCGTTGTGCCGCCAACGAAGGATTTTTACTCTGTTTACTCCACAAGCTTTCGGCAGAACCATCACTCATGGCCATGACACCGAACTTCCTTCCGAGAAGGCCAGAATAAACACGAAATTTAGAAGCTGCATTTGAATCAGTTACAAAATAAGTGGAGTTTGCATATTCTCCATTTTGCGGCTCCGAGAGAACAAATATTTCCCCATCCTTTCTAAGAAAAAGCACACCATCGCCTATATGACCAGCAATGTATCTATTCTCTTTGCAGGAAAAAAAAATTAAAGTACACGCCATATCAGTGACTGCAATCTTCTTCTTAACACTCACTGGCAAAAGAGTCTTTCGCATTCGATCAACAAGATATTCCGCAGCCTTCGGAGGATGATCATTAATCAATGCATCTATTTTATCAAACTCAGATAAACATATCTCAACCAATTTCCGAGTAACAATTTTCGCACCCAGATGAGAATAAAATTTTGAACCAGCACCATCAGCCAAAGCAATGCAACCAGAATTAAATTTAATCTTGTGGGAAAAATCATCTTGACACGGAGATTTAACAAGCAAATGAGATCTCCCAACCACCCTCCCTCCGCTTGATTTAATCATATAGCTCCCCATGCCTGAATTCCAGCCAGATCAAGTTCCACTTTTTCTCCTGGAGTAGATTGCGAAACACGAGAAACACTTTGACTTAGCCAAACAAAAAACTCTTTGAAATTCAGGCCTTTCAATCTCAATGGGGGCCGTCCACCTGACAATCTGGCCAACTCTCTTAAATTGGCACTCGCTCCAATTCCTATCGGAAAAACTGTTAGCTGCTTTCGAGAAGTCAATTCGTTTACTTTTTTCTCCGCCAGCGATATATCATCAGTAGACTCTCCATCGCTCATCAGTACAAGCCATGGTTGAAAATAATCAACACCTGCGGATTTATACTCTCTTTTTCTGGCATCCAATAAATTAATCGCCAATACAACTGCTTCTCCCATTGGGGTTAATCCTTCTGCTGATAAGATCGGAATCTCCTGTCTTTCAATGGAGGCAAAGTCCAATTTTTTTTCAACAGCACCACCAAATGTAACCACGCAAATCTCTGCTGCATATTTTGCAACCTCATCTGACTGAATGGTATTCATAAAAACATTGAATCCCTCCTGAAGTTCATTGATGGGATCACCCTCCATAGAGCCGCTGACATCAAGAACCAAGCAAATTGGAATACGTGCAGTAGGATTCTCTACCAACTCTTCTTGTCTTAAAATATATTCATTCGACATAAGATTTCCTTTCGCGCTTCAAACAAAAAAAGAGCCAAATAATGCAGGGAAAATATTTTTAGATTCAGATGATGATTGTGCATTGTTTGAATACACTGTTTTACTACCACTCGCCTTCTTTTTCCTGACTTCATCCACACAACACTTACACAGAAATGTTTGACCTCTGATAGCCAACTTATCAATCCACTCTTTCGAGGTTATTTCAGCTTTACTACATTTCGAACAAGTGACAGAAACCCTACTTGCATTAATTTTTTGAACACATGCTCGACAAAGATATCTCCTCCCCGAATTAACCAATTCACTCATTCTATCTTTGCTGGTTGAATCAGCAACTCCACATTTATCGCATGTCACAGCAACTTTTTCGTTCGCAATAAAAGCCTCACCGCGCATAGCCCTATCATTGGCATCTTCTGCCTTCTTTGCTCTAATTCTAGTTTTTCGAGCCTCATTGCAACTCCCGCATAAAAATTTCATCTGTTTCTCCTCGAGCTTATCTAGGTACATTTGGGAGGCTTCTTCGGTCTGACCACATTTTGTGCATACAGTCGGCATCCCATTTCTAACCTTTACTTTATTTGGAAAAATGTCATTGCTTGCATGTTTGCGTTGAATCATTTTTCGATAATCCTCCAAAACATCAATCCAATCGGTAATTTTTATTCGTTGATTACCCCTGAATGATTTATCAAATTTTTCTTTAATTCGAAATGGCAAATTATTCCATATAAAAAACCATGGACCCTGCGGCGCATTCCTACCGCCATCACCTTGAAATGAGTATGGGAAATCCATATTTTTTATATTTTCCGCAGGACTTCCACCACCTTGTTGAGAATATGGTGGTTTTCCAGGCAACAGCATCATGAAAATCATCGTTGCAATAGCAAATTCCTCATTTTCCTTGCATCGTAGAAATTCAGAATAATTTTTACCCTGTATTTCTGGCGCAGTAAAATTTATCGTACCCACAGGACAAGGGAAATTCTCCACCTGAAAACTATCTGTATCAACAATCCAAATTTTTGAAGAATCACGAGTGATTAACAAATTTAACGGATTAATATCCCCAACCAAAATATTTAAAGAATGTAAAAACTCAACATGATGAAGAAACGAAAGGCATAGACTTACGAGATCTATACGCATCCAATCGGGATAATTCTTTTGGAGAACTGGCTTGACAAACATACTTGTTTGAACAGGCTTCCCTTCTGCTTTTGGCATATAAAAGCCAACAAAATCACCATCTGAATTCAACGCAACATCCAGCGGCCAACAAATCCCAGGACGATGTATTTTTCGGCTAATCATTAACTCTATTTTTTTTCTTTTTATATCTGTCAAGCATTTAGTATGATATACCTTGCAGACAACACCCAAGGCATCCGTTTCATAAATTACGCCCTCTCCGCCTTCACTTATTTTCCGGATCAAAACTAAGCTTTGACCAGCTTGATTGTGTACCCTTGCCCCTTCTGATGGGATTTTTATATGTGCCAACTGCTTGGGCACATCGACTATTGGGTTTAAACAGAGTTGAAATGGCTCAATCTGGTTGTTTTTATGATGCAGTTGCACCTGTTTCGCACTATTTTGTGGCCCCGTCCAAGGAATGCTATCTACACCCACCGCTTTGGCTTGAACACAAAGTGCATTGTCTCTTGTGAGTAACTTGAGATCATAATCGCGAGCCATTTCGATAATTTTATAGTCATTATTAATTTTTGTCTCATGCTTACGCCTAGCTAGCAAATAAACCGAACCACCCTCCAAATCGAATCGAGTCAAAACATCTCCAGGATGAATAGCCCGTCCACAAGGAAATATCTGACACTCATCCGATGGATATCTCGTAAACTCTCTAAACAAATATCGTGCATTCTTATTTATCAATCCATTACCTTTTTTATTGAAATCAATCTCCTGAAGAATGGTATTGGATAAAAATGGAATACCCTTTTTTCTCAAAATTCTAACTAGCACATTAGGATCTTGCAAAAGCACGGACGTATCAACTAATAATTTATCTTCGCTCATAAATACATCTTTCATTTGGTCGATTATTTTACCAACCGAAGCCGATGTGGTATCACATATCAACCCAATCGCAAAACCTGTCGGTTCTCAAGTTGTCCGGCCTGTGCCGCCTCTACACTGGATGCGTTGCACACCTCAATTTCATGCGGCTTGATGGGGCGGGCCAACACTTGCTGTTCGGGGGATTTGCCAGCAAATTCCAATGTCTTTTGCTTCAGTGCGGCATCACCTGCTTGCATGGCACCGCCCAATGCCAAGGCAGCCTGAGTGTGAAAGAGCTTGAACACGCGATCTTCACCCAAAGGCCCCAACTCCATCCAAGTGTTGTAGGCCGCGCCTTGATGCATAGCTGCATGGAATTTGTTGCGCCGTAGCCGCCCCACAAAGTGCTGAAAGGGCGCTTCGCCCCCTGCTTGCACCGCAGCGTGGTTGACTACCTTGGTGCTGCTGCCGGGACACAGTTGCAACAAGCCCAAGGCCACCCCAGTTTTGCAAGTAGGCCGGTTGACATTGGCCAGATCAGCCTCCAAAGGCTTGTGAGCCGTGAATTCAGGACAATGATTGGGAAAAATTTCATTCAGAAAGTCGGTTGTGCTTTCTTTCAACAAAAACAAATCACTATCCTTTGGCAGCAACCCAAACAACCCTAACACCGAAGAAGAGCGGCTGGCATTGCCCGCCAGCAGAACCTGCACTTCGGCAGGTATGTCATCGCCAAAGGCTTTTTTCAGCGTGCTGAAAAAGTTATGCACCCCTTGGGCAATGCGGTTTTGCAGAAATGCCGTCAGCTCTGGCCAAGGGACGGTGAATTCACAAGGCACCTTGGTGCCATCACGGTCAATCAAGTCGATCTTTTCCACGCCGCTGCTGCTGGTACCTTGCTGCCCGGTTTCCCAGAATGGGCGCAGTTTGGCCACCAACATCAGGGTGTTGGTCACAGCCGCCTGGGTGTTCTCCAAGAACATTTCAGAGCCACTGAACGCCTGGGCATCGGGTGGGCGGGAAAACGCTATTTTTTTGCTGCGGCACACTTCCAGGTTGTGACGGAAGGTGAGGTAGGCCATGTGGTCCAGCAGATTTTCGCCACCCAGAAACTTGTCGCCGCCGTTGCCAAAATGCTCAAACACCTGCTCTATGCCGGTGCGCTCTTCAGCCTCGGTGGGCAGGCGGTAGCGGCCAAAGTCAAAGTCGGTGGTGCCTCCGCCAAAGTCGAATACAGCGTAAGCCACGCCTTCTTCGGTGGGTTCGATGTTCAGCGTTTGCAACGCAATGGCGGCGTAGGCAGCGGGCTCGCTGGCGCGCTCTTCGACGGTGAACTGCTGAAAGACAGGTTGAGAAATCAGCGTGGCGGGCAAGCTGCGCTGCAGGCCCCGGCGGAACGAGGCCAGGATTTTCTCTTTCACCTCGCGCGGGTAGTCCACCGGAAACGACATGTAGTAGCGCAGGAAAATACCGCGCCGCCGCCAGTTGATGGTCAACCCCAGAAACCAGGCGTACAGCTCAATGGGGTCGAAAGGGTCTTGGGCACTGACCTGCAGCGGCTGGCCTTTGACGGGGTTGCGCAGGGTTAACGCAGTCAGCTGGTGCTCAACATGTTCCGATGATTGATCTGTGATGCGGTGCTGAATGTGCTGCCCACTGTCGTCATCCAAAGCCCAGCGCTTGATCTTGGTCAGGATACTGGCCACCACCTCGGGTTTGGTCTGGTTGTTGCGGAAGTTGTGCAGGGCCTCGTGTGAGCAGCGCACATCATCCCACGACACGGCGGGACGTTGGACCTGGCGTTGCCAAACGTCAAAAAACGACTTCAAGTCCACAAACTCCAGCACAGTGGGGTTCTCGTAATGAGCAGATTTTTCTTTTTCCCAAAAATTGGTCACGCCGATGCGCAGCAGCTTGCCCACGCCATGCTCTTCATAAGCCACCACGGTGCTGCTGGTGCCAAAGTCGATAGCTACCATGCCCTGCTGCACATCGTCGGCTGGGTTCCGAGCACGCAGGCCCAATTTGTTCAGCTCCGCCACATCCAGCCCCCATAACTCCCACAACCCTTTGTTGGGGTCGGTAAAGTCAGCGTCTTCCAGCAAGGGCAGTCGTGCGCTGTGGTGATCCAGGCTTTTGAAAATACCGCGCAGGTCGAGGAACTTGCCCGTCCCCGCTGAAAGGATGCTGTGCTGAGCGGTAGAAGGCTGATTGGTTGGCGTAATGTGCCAGCCGTTTTGCAAGGCATGCTGAGCCAGACCTTTCAGATTGTTGGCAAAGGCCGGATTACAGCCAATCAATCTCGCATCCGAGGAATCAGAACGGGAATTGTTGTCCAGGTCAATACGATTACCGGAAGATATTTTCCAACCATATTCGTTCCATAAACGGCGACTACCACCTTCTCTCCAAGGATTTCCTTGAGACCCTGCAAAACTCCACAAGGCATCGCCAGCCGGAACTCGCCATTGCTCAGTATCCACCGGAGGGATTTGCTGCAAAGCAGCATGAGCTTCACTGAGCGAATACCATTTGGAAAAACTTTCATTCTTCGATACAGCCACCCACAAAGTACCGGTAGCGGTTTCAAGCAACCAGGGCAATTGGTGATTGGGGTGGCCTGCTGGGGACACGTACCAAAATGGCCGGGTATTGAATGTGGTGAGTAGTTTCGCAAATCCATCTTTGTAAGCAGTGACCAGTGCAGGGTGAACCAGACCGGTGCGCTCCTCCAGCGCATCAACAATGGGATTGGCTTTGAGAAAGGCTTGGATGATTGTGTTCATACCATGGGGACAGATTTGGACGGGTTCAGCTTGTGGCTGCTGCGGATCATCCTTGGGAGTCGCCACATGTCGATTTATTGGGGTATCTTCTACCGCCACGGAAGACGACACGGATGATCGAGCTGCAACGGATGACCAAAAGCTCATGCGAATATTTCGTGTAGTTAGTTGTGAATCGTGAATGACTCAAGCGCTGGTTTGCACCAGTGTCTGCTTTTGCAATTGCCCCGCGGCATTCAGTAAACCGGGCAGCCACACGGCCAACACAGTGGAGCCTTTGGGAGTACCGCGTTCCATGGTTTCGTGGTGAAAAGCACTGCCAACCTCCACCTGCGCCAATTGGGCTGAGCGGTTGCGGTAGCGCAGGTTGTGCAGGGCCAAGGCGGTTTGCAGCACGGCGTACTCATTGGCCGTAGCTGGTCGTCTGTCGTTTTTGCAGCGGTCGGCCAGGCGGGTCCAGAGGGCTTGCAACTCGTCCCAGTCGCCCATCACGGCCAGCAGGCGCACCAGTTGGCGGGCTTCGTTCTCGGTGCCAACCACATCCGTGTGCAAACACACCTGGGCCAACTCAGTGTCGGCCTGCACGGCTTTTAGCAACGCCAGCTCAGGCGCAAGTTGCACACGCAAAGCATCAGGGGGGACAGGGGGTGGGATGGCTTTCAGCTTGCGCTCTAGCTCACGGCAGTCTGCCTGCAATTGCTGATGCTGCGCCTGAAGTGACTGCAAGCCTTTTTGTACAGATGCTGACTGCATTTGCTCTTTTTTGCGCTGTGCCTGCTCAGCCGTCAGGCTTTGACGCAACTGAGCAAGCTCTTCCTCCACCAAGGCCAACGCAGCATGATGGTCAGCCTGTGTTTCATCATCTGCCTTATCTGCCGCGACCTGATCAGGCTCATCCGCATCGATGCCCTCAGGCTCTGCTGCATCGCTGGTTTTTTTGAGCGCCTTCTTGCAAATGTCGCGGATCAGCTTTCGGGTGGTTTCGTCCTCTGACAACAACAGGTGGAGATCAAAGGCGGTTATTTCAGGTGATGAGTTAAATGCCCCGCCTCCCAACTTCCTTTTTTCGGAATCTTCTTGAAGCTTTTCAAGGCGTTTACGCTCGTCTTTATTCAATTCAATGCTCCAAAAATAAATCCACCATTTCCGGCCTGACTTCCATCCGGTGGGTCAATTGGCGGCAAAAACCCAACACTCGGGCTTGCTCGTCGGCGGGCAGGCTCATGAACCGTTTGCGCAGCACATGCACGGTGTTTGGGCTGGGATCAGGGTAGGGTGACGGCAACGCAGGCACCTGCAAAGTGCCGGCCAGCAAGGCCAACTCATCGGGGCGCACCGTGCCGAAAAAGTTGCGGTAAAAGGCCGGCAAGAAGGTCAGCAGGTGTTCCACGCTGGGCAGTTGAAGGGCCTGCACCTGTTGCTGCAACAGTTGTATTTGGGCTTCATGGCTTTGGCGCTCGGTACGCAACGAATCCAGCGTTTCTTCATGAGCATGGCGTGCCTGCTCGGTTTGAACTTGCAACGACTGGCGTACACGCTCCAGTTCGGCCACAACCGCACGGTCGGTGTAAAAGAAAGTGCTGCTGACGATGGGCAGCAACACTTGGCAAGTCCAGTCAAGGGTGGCACTGCCGTTGTCATCCAAGTGCGTGAGAAACGGCTGCCCCGCTGGGCACGACTTGTGCGCTTCCGCACGCGCCAGCAAAGGCTCTATTTGCAACACCTGCCAAGTTTTGCACTGCAGCTGTAACAGGTCTTGGGGAGCGTCCTTCAAGACGTCAACAGTTTCCTCTCCATAAAACACATGGATGTTCACGCCGCCCAGGGCTTGCACAGCATTAATCTGCTCACTCAGTTCCTGCAAAAGTGGCTGAAAAGCTTGCCGTCCCCGCAAGTCGATGCAAGCCTCTCCTTTCAGGCGGCGCAAATGCCAATTGCCAGCCTCATCGTGCTTGAAGCAAGCTGCTTGGTGGTGGTGCAGGAAAAAAACAAAATGAGGTGACAGGCTCATAGTAGAAAGGCTACGACGTTGATTAAATTCAAGACTCAGTCGCGTGTATGGCGCTTTGTGCTTGATACAAGCTGGCACGTATGGAGGTGTCGTCTTGCTCGGACGCACGAGTTTTTTCCAAATCGACCAGGCTCTCCTCCACATCCAATGACTCTGCCCCACCCAGTTTGCCTGCAAAGTAGTCCACCACAGAGGCAATGTCTTGCCCCGATTTGAGGTATTGAGTCAATCGGTCGGCAGAGAAGTAGTCTGGGTTAGCCCCCACCAGAGTGAACAACTGCCCAGCCGTCCCCTCTGCCAAGCCAAGCTTGTCATCCAGACCTCCGCTGACCACGGCCAAGCCAGCAACAATTTTTTCCAGCGGCTTGTCTTTGTTTTTATCGGGGTCGAGTTCAAAGTTGCGCAGCGCATCCACATAGTCTGCGTGACGGTCAAACTGCTCAGGAACAATGCCCTGTTCAGCCGCTTGCAGTGCGCGGTCTCCCATGTCCTCGACGGTTTCGTTGGGCCGCAAGATATCCATCACCGTGGCCAAGGTGTTGGCAACCTGGGCAATCATTTTCATGATCTCCAGTCCCTTCTCGATGTAAATAGCCAAGGTTGGCAACACGTTGGCACAAAAGCCTGCCACCGCAGGGCCAATGCTGGCAACTGCCGCACCCACAGCAGTGACGATGGGTGACAAAAAAGCAAGTAGAGGGAAAACCATGTTCAAAGCTCCGGGGTCAGTTCAAGATATTGCGAATGGTGTGCTGCGCCGTTTCCACGGCTTCGTAAAGCTCGGCGCGGCTGGTTTGCTCATTGCTACCGGGGTTGGCTTTTTGATCAAGATCGATCAATTCGTTTTCGACATCCAAAGACTCAGCACCACCCAGCTTGCCGTCGAAGTAAGCAGCTACAGCCGCCACGTCGGCACCTGAATTCAGCAACGACTCAAACCGCTCTGAAGTGAAATAGGCGGGGTTGGCCGCGGCCAGATAAAACACATTGGCCATGCTGCCTTCAGGCGCATTGAATTTATCTTCCAGCGCACGACCTGCCACCTCCAGACCTTTGAATTGCTTTTGCTCCAAAGTACTTTCTTTGGTCTTGTCCGGGTCGAGGGAAAAATTCCGCAAGGCATCCAGATAGGAAGAAAAATCGTCAAAACTATCAGGGAAAATTTTCTGTTCCTCCGCCTGGATGGCGCGATCCCCCCACCCCTCGGTTGGCGGATCATCTCTGCTGAAGATTCCCAGCCCACGAAGCAAACTGCCAGCCATGTTGGCCACGCCACCGATCAGGCTGCCTCCAGCACTCACAACCGCACTGAGTGCACCGCCAGCCCAACTGGCTGCTGAGCTGATGGCCGAACCGACATAACTGCACGCACTGCTGATAGCACTGCCAAGAAAACCAAGAAACCCCATTAGTTTCCTCCTTGTTTATGAGCGAATCACACTGATTCAAGTTTGCGCATTTTGATGAACTCGTCCATCAGAATGGCTTTGCCTTCTGGCGATTGCCGCACGGTCAAAAAGTCCGTTATCGAACTGTGAAGAGCCCGAAAACTCTCTGGCAAGACCCTTGCCAGCAGCAAATCCGTTTTGTGCGATTTCATAAATCCTGAAATATCAAAAAACAAATCCGTCAACATCCGGGCACACATTTGCTCATCTATTTGGAAGGTCTGCGTCAAAGTTGTAAATGCTTTGGAGTAACCTGACTGCAAGCGCGCACTCACATCCTCTTGCGATTTCTCTGCCACAGTGAAATTGGCACGCAACATCCAGTTGATGGCCCTGGAACCAGTGGTCACAAATTGGGTCAATGCTTCAGCCGTTTGCAGCACATTGCCCTTGGCTGTTCGTGGATACAAGCGGTGCCGCTGCGTCCACGTCAATGCCATGCCTTTTGCTTTCAACATGGCCTCGGTGATGTCGTCTTGGGCGGTGTTGACTTTTTCGTCGATTTGCACGCGGACCGCGCCATGCCACCCCCCGCAATACATCACAGTTTCTCCGGGTTGCAGCAAGGGCAAAAAGTCTTTTTGATCATCTGTCAGGCCCATGGCATCACCAATGGTGTTGCGGTCATCAGCCGCAAACAGGCGATGAACAATTTTGGTGTGGGTGTTTTTGATGACATCGCTGACCAGCTTGTTCGGAATCTGGTCAGCGATGATCAAGCCCTCGCCGTATTTGCGCACTTCGGCCAGCATGTTGGCAAAGGTCTCCACACCTTGTTTTTTGGAATCTGATTCGCCCGGCTCCGGGCGAGAGAGCAAGCGATGGGCTTCTTCAACCAGCGTCAAATGCTTGAACTTTTTGTCTTTTCGGTGGCGGTGCTTCATGCACTCTGCCAGGCGCTGGAGGATGAACCCCATAAATAGAGCTTTGTCTTGCTCATCTTTGATTTCTTCCAACTCAATCACCACTTTCTTGTCCAGCAAGGCATCAAAGTCGAGTGACTGGCGGGTGTTAAGCATGCGCCCCTTGGTACCCAGAGTAAGGTCGGTCAGCCGCGAAACGAGAGAACCCCGGTATTTTTCTTCAAACTCTCTGCCCATCCCTGCCGCCTTGATCACCCCCTCCAACTCTTGAATCATGTCGCTGAAAATGGGCCACGCATGACTGCCATCCGCCCAAGGGTCATCCACCAAGAAATTTTCACCACTGTAAATATCCCAACCTTTGGTTTTGTAGGCACAAATGATGGCGTTGGCCACGATGTACGGCATAGAGGCCTCCATTGGAAAAACTGCGCTCAACGTGGCCTTGAGCGTGTCAATGTGGCCAGCCAGGTTTTCATCAGGGGAAATCAGTTCAAACGGATTGAGCCTGAACGGGGTAATGTCTTCGCGGCCCAGCACGTAGGACTCCACTCCGTCGCACTGGCTGTGCAAGGCACGGTATTCGGTTTTGGCTGGCTCGATCACCATAAATGGCAGATCGGATTCGAGCAGCAGCTTCATGCAAGTGGTGGTTTTCCCTGCTCCGGTCACGCCTGTCACAAACACGTGCTTGTTCAAATCGGCAATCGGAAGACGTATCTGCTTGTAAGCCAAGCTCCGCCCATGTTGAACGATTTGCCCTAACTCCAGAGCCTCGGAGTACGAAGCATGCTCGTTGGGGGTATTGAGCGCAAAGTCCACACTCTTACGCACTTTTAGTCCTGGCAATTCTTTGGTCGGCAAGCCAGCCACCAGAGCCAACTCGCGGGTGGTCATCCAGGTTCCACCCCACACGTTGCGTGTATTGGGCTCAAAGGGAATACTGTGAGCCAGTTCGCGGTCGTGACGGTTTTCAGCCGCTTTTTTGGTGAATTGCCGCAGTCTCAACGGGAATTGAGGGTTGGCTTCAGTGAATTTATCCACCCGGAGCGGGGTCATCGTGGACTCGTTGCCTTGAAAAATAGACAACACCCCACGGGCCAAGCGGTCATAGGTGGCGACCTCCGGAGCCGCCACATAAATCGCAGTGCGAAACATGCCTTTGCTGCGCCCTTGCTGAAAACGGGGAATCAAGCTTTCGCTGAGATGCTTTTGCAGTTCTTCGACCTGTTTATCCACTCGCTCCGTGGTCAGAGCCAAGCTTTTTCCACCACTTTGCCCGGCTGTCGTTGATTGGCTGGTGCCAGCGGTCCGCGAGTCATTGGTGCCCCAGGATTTGCTCTCACTGGTGTTCAAAGATTTGCTCTCACTGGAATTGGTACCTTCACTGCGAGAACTGGATGAACCCGAGCTGGTTCCAGAGGTTTTGCCGGTTCCCGTGGTGCCATTTGCACCCTTGCCACGGGTGTCCGATTCGTTGGTTCCGTGCGTGTCACTGGTGGATGTGCCCGCTGTCTTGGAATTGCTCCAGCCGGAGTTTTCAGAACGCTGCACTGATTTTTTTTGATGCTCTGAAAGTTCAGTGGAAAAGTTGTAAATGCGTTGCAAGGTGTCGCGCACATCGGCATCCTTGCCCGGTTCGGCGATGACGATGAGTTGCCATGTTTCACCAATCAAGCTGTTGGCCAGCCGCTCAATGCCTTGAAAGTCTTCGTCTCCTTGACCATCGTCTTCGTTGAATGAAGGTACCCCTGTGACCAAACCCAAATGCCTGACCGAGTTGAGCATCTCATTCACTGCGACATGGTTGCCTTTTACATTCTCAAGCTTTGCGCCAAGAAAATTGCCTTCAAACGAGGCTTTTAATGTTTTGGCCATTTCATGGAGCGAGTCATCTCGCTCCTCAGAACTTGCAACACCGACATATAGAGCAACACCCTCTGGCGTGCCAGAAAGAATATAAACAGCTCGAAATCGAGGATCATCCAATCCTGCGATCACGTTGGCCATGGCCAATCGATAGGCATTGGCCTTGCCTTCACCAATCTCTGTGATATGAAATAAGCGACAGTCATGGAATGCCGAAATTTTATTCTCAAGCATTAGAGACGAAACAAAAAAAGGGGCATCCCAAGTTTGATTTAAAATTGTTGATGATTGGGCCACCCCACCGATATCTGCTTCGCTATATTTTGACACAATGACTTCCTTAAAAAATAAATCAAATCTCAGAAATATCGAACCGAAAGACTTTTTTCTCTAAAAGAGCGCCCTCAAATATGAGAGCTATTTTTTGACCAACCACTCGGCGGTTTTGGCCGCGACTTTTCCCGTGGTCTTGGCCACTTTGGTGGCCGTTTCTGCCGTGTGTTTGATGCGTTGCGGTGCTTTTTTGATGTCGTTGATCAGCGCCCGGCGGATCAGGTAGACGTAGGCAAACGGGGGGAATGCCATGGCCAAGCCCAACAGCAGTATCTTGACCAAAGGAATGTTGTCGCTCGCCAAAATCTGAGCAGCTCCGGCCAGCCAGCCGACCACCACAAAAATAAGCATGACCATCAAGAAATCATCCATATCCACCTTTCAACCGAGTCAAAAGTCAAACCATTGCCCACTTGCCCGTCACCCGATGGGCTGAACCTGCTGGCTCAGCACCCATCGAAGTCGCTGACGGCCCTGCGCGCAAACTCCAGCGCCAGCACCGCCGCTTTGTGATTGACCTCAGAACCCGATGCTTTCCACAAGCCACCCACATCAACACCCGACCCGGTGGACAAGGTGTCTTTCATGTGGAGCAGATCGGTCTCCATTTCATACCGCTCGTGTTTCGCCAGCAAATCTTTTGCCAGTTGGTGACGATGGCCAGCGGGAGCCATTTCACGGATGTAATCGCTGTAGTCAGCGTATTGGGAAAATATTTCAATTGGCTCACCATTCTTGAAATGCTCCCGAAGACCTGGCTTGATCAAATTGCGCAAAAAATCCATATCACCTCCTCCAAAAATCACAAATCCAAATAGGAACGCATTTCATCTTCCAGAAGGCTCTGCAGCCCCTCCGGACTGATGATTCGCACATGGGGAATCCAATAGCGAACAATGGGCAAAATCTGGTTGGGGTGAGCCACTTTGCCTGACACGATCAGGCCGCCGTCTTCCAGCTCTTTTTCAATGACTTGGCCGCCAATCAGTTTGCGCCGTGAAAAATAGTGGGCGGCGGGCTTGGACACTTTCAGCACCACTTCGGTTTTGTTGGCGTTGAGCCAGATGCTGTCTTCATCCAGCAGCATTTGCTCGTGGTGCATTTCGCGCACAAAACAAGCCAGGGACACATCCACCCGCTCAATTTTGGTGAAGGTGAAGGCCTTGATCTGGCCGTTGTCCACGGCGGCCAAATACCAAACGCCGGTGTGGTTGATGAGCTTGTAGGGCTCAACGTTTTCATAGGCTTTGGGGCCTGTGTCTTTCTGGTAGGAAAAGGCAACCAGTCTGCGCTCTTGGATGGCCTGCTCCAGCGCATGGAACTGGGCGTGTTTGCCCTCCAGCCCCCCGTAGCTGACGCCTTTGACCAGCATGGCGCTGTTGTTTTTCAAATGGGCATTCAGCAAGGAGCGCAAAAAGGCGCTGTCCAGCGAGGGGAACAAACCGCTCACACCGGCCAGGCTGGCAAATTGCTGCAAATCGGCCAGGGTCAACTTGCCCAGGTGCTGGGGTGGCAAGGCATAGCAACCATCGGTTTTTTGAAGGTCCAGAAAGTCAAAGCGCTCGTTCAGATCGCGCTGAACGGTGCGCAGGTCCACATTGAACTCTTCGGCCAGTGCTCGTGGGTTGAGCTTCTGTCCATCGTTGAGCTTGCGCAAAATGGCCGTGAGGCGCAGGGCAAGCTTGTCGTGGTCTCGGGTGTCCGGCTTGGGCATTTGGGCGGGAGAAACAGGGGTTGATGGCGCAATCCTATGAAGGGCAATGGACAGGTGATGTCGTTTTGCCCGGGCCATTCATTTTTTTGAGGCAAGCGAAACCATAACCGCTACCCAAGGGGTTCAGCCTCCCCCATTTGGGGGAGGGCTCCACACTTTTTTCAAGTGAATTGGACCCGGTCAAGCACCTCCCTGCGCCTGCACGACACGTGTGCCTGCGCACCCGTGGCACCATGCTTTTTTTGGCACTGCCGTTTGCCTTTGACGTTCATGACACAACCCA
>Ga0209066_10003866_pt1 | contig 16784 bp, 9 predicted proteins | sample All_14_2_FD_187198 | JGI IMG/M metagenome (GOLD analysis project Ga0209066, IMG submission 187198) | Freshwater microbial communities in response to fracking from Pennsylvania, USA - Allegheny Zone_MetaG_DW_15 (SPAdes) (version 2) ... | reverse complement strand
TATCATCAATCAAAAGAATCGATTTTTCAGTATTTTTTCCCTTGATTATTTCGATTCAGTCATATCAAATTCAAGAATACCGCCATCTTTGATTAACTCATAGCCGATAGAAAAATAGTCAATCGAATTACCGTTTAATCGTATTGTTTTGACGTATTTATTAGTCTCGGAAAGATTATTGGCTTTAACCGTAAATGTTTTTCCGTTGGGCAAACGTAAGGTGGCTTCGTGCAGTTGCGGTGCACCAAAAATATACGCCCCTGAAACCGGATCGACCGGGTAAAAGCCTAACGCAGAAAAAATATACCAGGCCGACATTTGTCCACAGTCGTCGTTTCCACATAGTCCATCACGTTTGGGCAGATAAAACTGGTCAAATACTTTCCTTATAATTTCAGCAGTTTTATCAGGACGGCCAGCATAAGTATATAAATAGGCAATATGATGACTCGGTTCATTCCCGTGGGCATACAACCCAATGAGCCCCGTTACGTCGGGCACTTCGACATGTCCCGGCAGATCATCAACCTTTATAAAAAACAAGGAATCCAGTTTCTGTACGAAGGCGTCTTCTGAACCAAAAAGGCTAATCAAACCAGGAACATCGTGCTGAACGTGCCATGTCCACTGCCAGGCATTTCCTTCTGTATAATCGCCGCCTTCCGATTCGCTGGTAAGAGCATGGGAAATGAAAGGCGTACGCCAGTTTCCTTTGGAGTCGCGGCCCCGCACCAGCATCAGTTGCGGATCGTAAAGATTTTTATAAAAACCGGCGCGGTTCATAAAGAACTGTTCATCATCTGTTATGTTTAACGCTTTTGCCATCTGTGCCACGCAGTAATCATCATACCCGGATTCCAATGTGCGCGACACCGATTCACTGGCACTTACATCGAACGGGAAGTATCCGTACTTGTCGTAATTTGACCAGTCTGCTTTATTGTGTTCCGCTGTTTGTACATGTCTGATTGCTTCGTATGCAAATTTGGGGTCAAATGAGGTATCCCCTTTTAAATAAGCATCGACGATGACCGGGATGGCATGGTTCCCGATCATGCACCATGTTTCACACATCCCGTATTCGTTGGTCACCAGCAATCCCGTTTGCCTGTGGCGCTCCAGCAGCGAGCGTACAAAACGGCTGTTTTCTTCGGGATACATCAGGTTTAAGAATGGGTGCAAAGCCCGGTAAGTATCCCACAGCGAAAAGTTAGTGTACATGTCGCCCTCAGTGTTTTTATGTATCTGATGATCCCAGCCGGAATAACTCCCGTCCACATCGGTAACCAGGTTTGGCATCAGTAAAGCGTGATACAGCGAGGTATAAAACGAAATACGTTGCCCCTTATCCCTTGCCTTTATTTCTATACGCTTCAGGTAGCTGCTCCACTGTTCTTCCGTTTGCCGGCGCACTGCGTTGAAATCCCATCCGGGCACTTCCGTATCAAGATTATTCATTGCTCCCTCGACACTGGCAGTTGAAAGACCCACTTTTACATTTATCGCTTCCTGGTCGCTGGTCGTAAACTGAAGCAATAATTTGGTTATTTTTCCTGCCAATTGTTGTTTGTCACCCATGATGCTGTCTTGGTAGGATACAACCTGTTCAAAAGGCTTTGAAAAGCGGGCACAGAAATAATAACGGTGATCGCGGATGAAGCCGCTCGACCGGCGCATGCCCACGATGGTCTGAGGATCAATGACCCGGATCTCACTTTCGGTGGTTTCATCACCAATTCCATGTTCAAGGTCAATGAGGATACCTGACTTATCACTGGCAGGATAGGTATACCGGTGAAAACCCACCCTTGCGGTGGCAGTCATTTCTGCAATAATTCCATAGTCATCGAGGCGGACCTGGTAATAACCAGGGCTTGCTTTTTCCGAATCGTGCGAGAAGGAAGAGCGGTAGCCGGAAGAAGGGTTGTCCTCTTCGCCTGCGAAAAACGGAACGTCACCGGTAACCGGCATGATGAGAATATCGCCCATTTCGGCGGCGCCGGTTCCGCTAAGGTGTGTATGCGAAAATCCCATGATGGTTTTGGAATCGTGATGATAACCTGAACAAAACTCCCAGCCACGAATTCCATTGTCGGGGCCAACCTGTACCATCCCAAACGGGGTTGTTGCCGCCGGATAGGTATGACCCGTATAGGCGGTACCGATGAATGGATCGACGTCATGAACAGGATCCGGCTGGATGGAAGACGAACAACTAACCATACCGGCAACGACTAAACACAGCGAAAAGGTTCTTATCATTATATTCAAACTTAAATTCATATTGTTGCTTTAATACTGGTAAACAAATCTGTTTCAGGAATATGAAATTCTTTTCATCTCCTGACTAACAATTATTCAAAAAAGTTTGGCATTCTTTCGTTGGTCATATCAAATTCCAAAGTTCCCCCGTTTTTGATGTCCTCATAAGTCAGGCTGAATGACCTGAGCGGCTTCCCGTTTAACCGCACCGACCGGATGTATTTGTTTTGATCGGATAACTGGTTGGCCTTTACAGTAAAAGACCTTCCTCCTGTCAGTTGCAATGTCGCTTCATGAACCTGGGGTGCGCCAATCAGGTATTCGCCTGATACAGGATCGACCGGGTAAAAGCCAAAGGCAGAAAAGATGTACCAGGCTGACATTTGTCCGCAATCATCGTTCCCGCTTAATCCTTCGCGCCCCGGCAAATAAAACTGGTCAAAAACCTGGCGGATGATTTCCTGTGTTTTAAAGGCATTACGGGTATAATTGTATAAATAAGCCACATGATGACTGGGTTCATTGCCGTGGGCATACTGTCCGATCATCCCGGTAACATCACCATGAAAACCGCCTGCTGACGTAGCCTCAATGTCCATCGTAAAAAGCGAATCCAATCTGGCTTCGAAGACATCTTTCCCTCCCATCATCGAAACCAAAGCGGGAATATCATGCTGTACATGCCAGGTGTACTGCCAGGCATTTCCTTCAGTATAATCGCCACCACTTGTTGCAGCATGCGATAAAACAAACTTATCAAACGGTGTACGCCAGTTTCCTTTGGAATCTTTTGCCCGCATCAATCCGCTTTGATCATCAAACAAATTTTTAAAATTATCGGACCTGCCGCTGAAAAAAGCCTGTTTCGCTGAATCGCCGGTCAACCCAAAAAGAAGGGAAGCGCAATAATCATCATAACAATGTTCCAGGGTACGCGAAACCGACTCGACGGAGATCAAATCGAGGGGATAATAACCGTACGTATCATACACCTCCCAGTTTGATTTTTCATGTGATTTAGTCAACGAGGTATAAACAGCTTCAGCAGCCAGTTGTATGTTATCCTGCACAATACCTTTCAGATAAGCATCGGCAACCACAGGCACTGCATGATTCCCAATCATGCACCAGGTTTCATTTTGCCCGTAGTCATTTGTGCATAAAAGGCCACGCTGCTGATAGAGGGTGAGCATTGACTTCACAAAAAGGGCATTCTTTTCAGGATAGGCGATATTATAAAACGGATGTGTAGCCCGGTAGGTGTCCCACAATGAAAAGTTAATATACACATCCCTGCCATCATCAACCAGTTCGCCGGTAGGAAGACGATAATTTTCGTCTGTATCGTTAATTACATTTGGCATTAGCAGCGCATGATAAAGCGAGGTGTAAAACGAGATTCTCTGATCATCATCGACCGGGACAATTTCTATTCGTTTCAGGTATTTGTTCCATTCGGCGGTTGCGTCCTGTCTGACCTTGTCGAAATCCCAGCCGGGAATTTCAGCCTGAAGGTTTTTAGCAGCTCCTTCAGGACTTACCGTTGACAGGGCAACCTTGACCAGAATTTCCTCATTCATTTTCGTTGCAAACCGGAATGCCATTTTTGTAATCTTACCCTGAATATTCCTATCGTCCGCGATCTCTCCGTCAGTCCATGAAAGGAATTCCTTAACAGGCTTTGAGAATACAGCATAGAAAAAGTAGTTGTGATCAGGCACAAATCCGGTCGAACGCCTTTGCCCTACCACAACTGAATCATTCAGAAAATGAATGCTGGTTTCAACAGGTTCATCTCCTATGCCATGGCCTAAGTCGATCAGGATTGACGACTGGTCCGACTCCGGATATGTATATTTATGGAAGCCAACTCTCGAAGAAGCCGTTAACTCCACCTTGATTCCATAATCATCCAGCATCACCTGATAATACCCGGGCTGAGCTTTTTCGCTTTGATGAGAAAAAGACGAACGGTAACCTGTCCTGGTATCCGCTTCGTTTCCCCGGTCGAAAGTGACTTCGCCGGTTACCGGCATCAGCATAATGTCGCCCATATCGGGGCAACCTGTTCCACTCAGGTGAGTGTGTGAAAAACCGATGATCGAACTGTCGGCATTGCAATAACCCGAACAATGCTCCCACTTGTCAGTGCCGGTATCAGGGCCAACCTGAACCATACCAAATGGCAATTGGGCCGCCGGATGAGTATGGCCAACGTATGCCGTCCCGATGAATGGATCAACATATTGGGTTAAATTTTCAACCTTCTTCTCATCACATCCAAATAACGCAGTGATGAGCGCAACTCCATAAATACGATTTATTAATCTCATTGTAAATGTGTTTACTGTTTAGTTCATTAGTATATTTCTTTTACTGCTGACCTTCTCCTGTTGTGACGATTTTCCGTTCCGCGAATATTGATTACCGGAGCACTTGATATTTGTTCCGGCATAGGATTCAAATCCATATCCGTCATTGTATTGAATAATATTGCCCGATACAGTAACGCGTTCGCAACCGTCGTAAAGGCATTCGGCATAAATGCCCGTTGAACTGTTTGCCTCAATTAAACAACCGGAAATCATGATATCGCGGCTACTTGCCAGATGGATTCCGAACCAGTCATTTCGGGCAATCTCACAATTCGATACCTCTACATCCTCACAACGTATCACAGACAATCCACTGCCAAAAGGAGAAGCAGCCAGCCGGCTATCCCTCACCAAAACATTTCTCACATGGTCGAGCTTGAAATTGTGATTTAGCCGCGGCCCTGGTACAACACACGAACCATTATCGCTCAGGTTGCAGTTGGTCATTATAACATTTTCAGCGCCACTCACATAAATTCCATGCTGAGTAAAGTTGAGGAGAGTAAGATGATCAAACTTGATATTCTTCATCTGTCCAGTACTTTTCGAAAGAAAGATGATCCCCGCATGCTGCGGAGCCATGCGCAATTCCCTGTGCATTCTTCCCGAGTTTGGGTCCTTCCCGTTATAATCGGTTGTTTCTGCTCCTTCCAAAATAAAATTCCGGAAAGTAACATCATGCAGGTTTTCATCCCTGTTTACCAAACATCGGGTAATTTTCTGGTCGAAATGCAGGATGCTTTTCAATCCTTCCCCGACCAGTGTCGTCCCACTTGGAATTACCAGGGCAGTATCCATTTTATGTATACCTTCTGTCAGCACCACCCATTTTCCTTCCCGGGCTGCCTGGTCCAGCACCTTTTGCAACGGCTCTCCCGGATATACCCTGACTGCATCGGATGGAAAATTCAGATTGTTCCCTTCGATGGCGCCCGACGGATATCCAATAGTCATCGCCTCTGGAAATGCAGCTTTCTTTACGATTTGATTGCCAGGGGCACGAAAGGCTGCCAATACATGAAGCGGATATTCGCTCCGCACCTTTTCGGCAGCAATCTTCAAATTTGGCAAATCAATTCCTTTTGAACGGTAATGCTGATAAACAGCCTCGCATGCGTGACTCAAGTTTTTATCCCTCGAAGAAATGGTTCCGTAACAAAACGGAGTATCGCCGTTCAGAAAACGCATGGTATATTCATATCCCAATGCCAGCCGGTTGTTTCCGGCAGAAAACAAATCCACTCCCTGACTTTGGGCAATCCTTGCCGCCCCGGCAAACTCGCCAAGCCCCAGTTGCACATGCCCCTGATCACGGGTAGATTCCTGGCACTGGCCATTGGGATAAATATATTTGAAAATACTCCCGTTGGTATGCCCGTGCAAATAGTGGTCAACCGCATTGTCGAACATTTGCAGTTGGTCGGTAAATACAGCAATCGCCAGAATAGTCTGAATCATTGCCCCATCCCAGTTCCCATTTGCTTCAGAATAATAAAACCGGATGTATGGATAAAGAGATTCCAGCAGCATCCGCTCAAAAGATTTAATATCTTCCCGAGCCCATCCGGAATCGCTGTGCCGCAATATTTCAGCGGCATTGCATAACACATGACCAGTTAAACCTACCAATAATTTGGCATCGTTATAGTCGAAATCCCAGACATTGGGTGACCATGCATTAAGAATCTCTATTGCCCTGTCGGCATACTTCCTTTCCCCCGAAATGTACCAAACCAACGCAGCCTGATAGGCCATATCAGCATCCCGGGATAAATCGTCGGCACCAATACACGGTGAATTGAAAGCCCCCCGGACAATATGTTGTTCTACTTTAATTTCATCATCGAAGGCGACTGAAGCTTTCACTTTGTCAAAGGCATCTTTCCAGGGCTGTTCCCCGGCCAGGACCTTCTGTTTCAGAAACTCCAAATCAGCCTTTGTCTGGTAAATTCCCGGATGCACAAAAGGCTTTTTTGCCGCATGTAAAACTTCCGGCATGAACAGGGGGATAGCTGTAAATAATACAAAAAACTTAATCCACAGCAAATTCTGTTTCATTCCGGAATCTTTTACGTCTTGTTTTCGCACCATAGTTATTAGTTAATGATTTTTACCACTCTCCCGTTAAGGTGTTTAATGCGCAATATTCCTCCATCTTTCAATTTTTCCCATTCCCAACCTTCTCCGGTTGATAAAGTATCAACGCGCTTTAGAATTTTCCCATCCACCGTAATTTGTTTGGGAAGCCTCTTCACCCGCAATACCTCGGCTGATTCAGGCTGGTAAGTGCGGTAGGCAATCTCTTTTTCTGTATAACTGATTTTCTGAACGATGCCCGTGGAACCTAACAGATGGTTTTCGCCGGCAGGAGCCCATTCAGGAATGGCTGCCAAACCATCCATAAAATGCTTGACATAATCGCCATACCCGTCAGAGAACCAGGCTGCCATCCAGTCGGGTCCGACTGATACAAATCCTGACTTACTGGTGCAGTAGGTGGCCCAGTTAAAATTCTCAAAAGCCTCATTCTTATACCATTCCGTTTTATCCATAGCATACCACATCGCACAAACTGAAGCGTACCGCGCAGTGTGGCTTCCCATAGGTGTCATACATTTCAATTGTTCACATTGCGCATTGTACCCTAATGCATTCTGTGTACCGAACACACTATTACTCCAATTTATTAATGCAGGTATATTTTCTTTATAAAACGTGTCGTATTCAGGATGCTGAATCAGGTAGCGGGCTACTTCCATCGGGGTAATCTGCACCCGGTTTATATTTGTATGGTCGTATTCCACATCTTCAAAATAGCCTTTCCACACAAAAGTTTTCATCGGGCCCTGCCATGAAAACAGCCATTTCCATGCAATATCCCGCGCATTTTTATATTTCTCGATAGTCTCATCGCTTAATTTTGCCGGGCCCTGTATCCGGACTAGTTCATCAAACAGTCTGACAGGTGGCAAAACATTCGAACAGTATTCTTCGGAAATGGCACCAGTCCTTGCATGTACCCTGAAAGGCCAGGGCGATTGGCTGTAATTACCTTCCCGAACATTTTTTGCCAGTGCGTCGGCGCAGTTGAGGGCAGCTTTAAGATAGACTGGCTCCTCAGTAATTTCGTAGAACTGGAGGTAAGCAACACCCATCTCGCCCACTTTATCAGGTTCCAGAAAATAGGTGCCATCTCCGGGACCCGTTCCCCAGTATCCAGATCCTGAATAAGTAGTATCCCATGGTGATGCACTTGAATATGGACAATTGTCCCATACCCATCCTGCTGGAGAAGTCCCATGTACCAACATATAATCAAGGCAATCCCTGACAACTTCCAAATACGATTCATCGCCCGAATAAATCCGGTACTTAACAGCCAAACTTTCTGTAAGTCCGGCAAATACACAGGCAGGATTGTTGGGAGCACCTGTTCCTTCATAAGCTTTAGTTCCACTTTCAGGGCCATTAAACTCACAAAACAGGTAATACAATTTTAAACCGGTTTTGGGATCGTATGGCAGGACATTTTTTATAAACTCGGAGGCCAGTTTGACAACATGATCATAACCGGCGCCGTTCGTCTCGGGTTTGTACCATGATCGTATTTTCCCATCAGCGCCCCTAACGATATGATGAGTACATATTGAATCGGATTTCTGAAGGATTTCAGCATTGACTTGCGAAGAAACAACACATAATAAGCAAAGTAGAATGGACCAAATTTTTATTTGTTTCGTGTTCATATATGTGACAGTTAGTTTTGTATAACAATATATTTTAAAAATTTCTATTAAGAAATGCGATGGCATCAATGACTATTTTCGAACCCATCTGAGACAAACAACAGAGTCAAAGCAGGTTGAATCATTGCCCAATCCCAATTGCTCCAGGATTATAAAACCGGATATGTGGACAACGTGTTTCCAGCAGTATTCGTTCAAAAGATGTTTCACCTGAAGCTTTCACTTTCAGCCTCCTGTTTTTGATCAATGGCCATTAGTTTATTATTTGTACCTCTCTCCCGTTAAGGTGTTTAATGCGTAATATTCCTCCATCCTTCAATTTTTCCCATTTCCAACCTTCACCGGTTGTCAAACTATCCACACGCTTCAGGATTCTTCCATCAACAGAAATTTGTTTGGGGAGAGCAGTCATCCGTAATACTTCTGTGGAAGCTGGCTGGTAAGTGCGGTAGGCAATCTCTTTTTCAGCATAGCTGATTTTCTGAACGATGCCAGTGGAACCTAACAGATGGTTTTCGCCGGCAGGGGCCCATTCAGGAACAGCTGCCAAGCCATCCATAAAATGTTTGATATAATCGCCATACCCGTCAGAGAACCAGGCTCGCATCCAATCCGGTCCCACCGACACGAATCCTGATTTGCTGGTGCAGTAGGTGGCCCAGTTAAAATTCTCAAAAGCCTCATTCTTATACCATTCCGATTTATCCATAGCATACCACATCGCACAAACTGAAGCGTACCTGGAAGTATGCCCACCCATCGGAGTCATACAAAACAATTGCTCACATTGGGCGTTATACCCAAGAGCATTTTGCGTTCCAAAAACGCTGTTGGAATAGTGAATCAATGCAGGTATATTTTCTTTGTAAAACGGGTCGTATTCAGGGTGCTGAATCAGGTAGCGGGCTACCTCCATGGGAGTTACCTGCACCCTGTTTTTATTTGCATGGTCGTATTCCACATCTTCAAAATACCCTTTCCAGACAAATGTTTTCATCGGGCCCTGCCATGAAAACAGCCATTTCCATGCAATATCCCGCGCATTTTTATATTTCTCGATAGTCTCATCGCTTAATTTTGCCGGGCTCTGTATCCGGACTAGTTCATCAAACAGTCTGACAGGTGGCAAAACATTGGAACAGTATTCTTCAGAAACAGCGCCTGACCTTGCATGTACCCTGAATGGCCATGGCGATTGAGTGTAATTCCCCTCCCTGACATTTGCCGCCAACGCATCCGCACAAGCAAGCGCTGCTTTCAAATAAGCAGGCTCCTCGGTAATCTGATAAAACTGAAGGTAAGCAACGCCCATCTCGCCCACTTTGTCGGGTTCCAGAAAATATATGCCATCGCCACCTCCGTTTCCGTGGTCGGAGCATCCCGAATATTCCGGATCTCCATTTGTAGAGCTGGCATATGGGCAACTCCCCCATTTCCAATCTGACGGTGAAGATCCATGTTGAATCATATGATCAAGACATTCTCTGACGAGTTGCAAATAAGACTCATCGCCCGAATAAATCCGGTATTTAACGGCCAGGCTTTCTGTAAATCCGGCAAATACACAGGCAGGATTGTTCGCAGCGCCTCCCCCTTGTTGATAAGAATCTGTTCCGGTCTCCGGACCATTGATCTGGCAGAACAGGTAATACAACTTTAATCCCGTTTTCGAATCAACCGGTAGTTTATCTCTAAGAAATTCCGAAGCCAGTTTAACAACATGATCATAGCCAGCTCCCATCGTTTCTGGTTTGTACCATGAAAGAAGTTTACCATCGGCATTCCGAATGATTTTGTGAGTGCATATAGAATCTGGTTTTGCTTTATCTTCAGCATTACTCGTTATAAAACAAGCAATTAACACAGGCAAACAAAAAAAGATAATTGAAATTTTAATTCGTTTCATTTTGGGTTTTTAGTTTTTGAAATTGTTAAAAATTGATGTAAATCATTAATTGAATTCTGCTTTGTGCAACATTAAGGCCTGATGATTACATTTTCCACAAAACTGTTTTTTTGGATCATGTCGGAATTCAATGGTTTGTTATTAAGCAAGATATCTTGAAACAGCACCTTACGAATCCCATGTTCTTTATCGAATCCTTCAAGTTGTAATGTGAGCGGTGAACCAAAAACGCGGATATTCTTAAATGATATTCCTTGAATTTGTCCGGCATCCTGGTCGCTGCTCCAAATAGTTTTTCCGATCCATAACGAGATAAACCGGATTGACTCTTCGATACGAATATTCTCGAAACAAATATTGCTAACCCGTGCAGCATCTGATTGGAAAACCCGTAAAGACCATTCACGCCCCTGATCATGAATGATGTCACAATCGGTAAATACCACATCAGAAACATCACTGGTAATTTCAGCCCCGATGCTTAATGCGTGAGCAACCTGGTTCCACAATACACAGCCTTTGGCAACAATATGTTTTGCTTCTTTTTTTCCATTTTTGACCGTCTTAATTACGATCAAGTCATCCAACGTTCGTATGAAACACCCTTCAACTGTTACATTTTGGCTGTTGCATATATCAATTCCGTCGGAATTTGCACGATAACCGATTAATTTAACATTGTTAACCGTTACTCCGTCTGATTCATGAATTGGGATGGTCCAAGTTGGTGAATCGCGTAAGATAATACCTTCAATCCGGATGTTTGACCCATTAACTGAGATCATGCTCCGTGAATGAGTTGTACATCCACTGGCATCCAGAATTCCTCTACCGCAAACCTTAATGTTTTTTCCCCTTAATTCAATTGTTGGAGAAGAGTAGCTGCGTAATCCGGTGGAACTACTAACGCTGTATTCCTCATCGGGTCCGAGTACCGCACGAACAATTGCTCCTCCTGCAATATAAACGGTTTTATTGTCCCCAACGACCAGATGACTAATCTCATGGATTCCCGGATCAAAATAAATGACATCCGGATCAGTTTTTTCAGGAATATCTTTCTCCAGAGGATTGATAAAAAGGTGCAAAGACCTGATCCATTCGTCATTGATTTCTACAGTCAGGTTCTTCGGCGAATCTACCGTAAACGTGATGGAATTTCCGTGAATGGCAGGTATTATACCGGCAGAAGTTGGTAATATTTTGGCTTTATTTATCGGCGACGATATACTTACTGTTACAGTAACAGAGCCTTGCATATCAAAATAAGCAAAGGCACCAGTATCAAAGTAGTCGACAGAATTTTTTTTGTCATCCATTGCTTTCCATCGTTTTTCACGATCTTCCGGTGCGATTTTAGCTTCATAAACCGGAACGTTCTGATCGCCAACTTTAACCTGATATTCATGGCTAAGTTGCTCTCCCTGCGGTGAAGGATAAATAACTACTCGTCCTGGTTGTGCTTTCAAATTTGTTTGAAGGCCCAATAAAGCTAAAATGAAAAAGAAACAGATTGAAGTCCTTTGTTTTTTCATAGAAATTAAATAAGAATGCTATTCATGTATTTTGTAATCAAACTTAACCATGTATTATTTCCCAAATCCTTCGGAAACAAACGGCAGAGCCAACTGCAATGCAGATTGCCAGTATTCCCAGTCGTGATTCCCATCGCGAACACGCAGCTGACACGGAACCTTTGCGTTCTTCATTTCCTGGTAAAAACTAAAATTGGCATCCAGCAAAAAATCGTCGTCGCCACAATCGACAAACCAGCGAACTGTCCGTAATCTTTTCAGAGTTGTTTCATCGGTAAAGGCGACATAAGCAACACAATCGTTGGCTAGCACCGATTGCCCAAGCTCTGCCATTTCCGGCTCCATAACAGAAGGTCGATCCTGTTTTGGTAACGTCATTAAGGCACTCATGGCGTAAACCGACGAAAACAGTTCAGGATGTTTCTGCGCATAAGCGGTAGCGCCCCCGCCTCCCATCGAATATCCGGCAATGGCACGGTGCTGTTTATCGGCTATAATCCGATATCTTTTTTCGATATAAGGAATAAACTCCTCAAAAAAGAAGGTTTCATAGGACCAACCCTCCGTATCGAAATATCCATCTTTCACGGTTCCTGCATCCGGCACAACAATAATCATTTCACAGGCATCTCCATCATCTATTGCCCGATTCGCCATATCCTGAAGATGGCCAGCATTTAGCCAACCATTATTGTTATCGCTTAAACCATGTAAAAGATATAGTACCGGATACTTTTTTTCAGGTTGCACAAAATAACCTTTCGGAAGATAAACCGAATAGTTCCGGGATACGTTTAATACCTTGCTCTTCAGGCTATCAACCCTAACCTGGGGCAATCCCGTTACTGATTGACTGAATATTTCAACAGGGAAAAGCAGAATGTACAGAATTACAAGAAATTTAAACCTATTCATAGCTGTTAATTAATTGATTTCTTTGTTATCATGAAAAACAATAAATAAACTCAGGGTTTGATGAATCTGCTGAAGAATTTCCACAACTCTTCGTCAGTATCCATATCGTCCCAGGCCCATGAATGACCACCACCGACAATTTCATAGAGCCAGACTTCACTATCATTTATTCCACCTGTAAAGCGGTGTTTGATTATTTTTCGGCAGTTAGGGGCTTTTCCAGTCAACGTATCAGTTTGCATAACAGTGCACCGGTTTTTCGCCGCGCAGAAATGTACGGCTAACGGCACGGGAAGATATTCGCCCCAGCCTCCTTTGTTTTCCGGATCGCCCAGCCATTCCGAAGTCCTGTCCTCTGTACCGTGGATTTCGAAGAGGGATACCGGAACAGTTGAATGGTCGGACATGTAGAGCCAGTTAAGCATCAGGCCGGCAACCGGAGCTATGGCAGCGAACAGCCCGGGACGCTGGGCAGCTAACTGATAACACATTTCGCCGCCGTTCGACATACCAACACAAAATACATTATGCCGGCTGAATCCATGTTTGTCCTGCAGATACCCAACCAGTTTCGTCAGAAAATCCACATCGTTAATCGTCATATCGTGTTGGAAAGGATAGCCGACATTCCAACATTTCTTACCTCTTCCATCCTTTTCACCTTCGGGATAGCAGGCAGCAAACTGATGACGATCGGCCATCGTATTTAAAATACCGGGGTGAGGTCCACCGTAACCGTGCAACACAATGACTAACGGAGCGCCATCCGGCAGGTTTTCCGGAATGTGCAATTTGTAAACACGCTCCAAGCCTTCCCATTTCATGGTATATGCAGGGGTATTATCCTGAGCACGTACACTGCCGGCTGTTAATACAAATATTATTATTGAGGCGAATAAGCCTCTGACGACGGGATACTCAAAAAGAAATTTCATCATGTCTATTTTTAGTTTCATTTGATAACACTTTACGGTCGGTCTTCTTTAGCCACTCCGAATGTGCCGGATGGCGTATTGCCCATCTCAAACTCCAGCGTACTGCCTTGCACAATGTCCTTAAAATCAATATATGATTTTGTATAAGGTTTCCCGTTCAACCGGGCCGATTGGATGTACATATTCACGCTGCTGTTGTTGCGGGCAATCATCCGGAACTGCTTTCCGCCGCCCACATTCATAGTCACCTCGTCAAACAACGGCGTGCCGATGATAAACTTCCCACCCGAAGGCTCCACCTGATAAAGCCCGATGGAAGATAACACATACCAGGCCGACAACTGTCCGGCATCCTCGTTACCGCAAATCCCGCCGGGAGCAGTGGTGTAAAGTTTACCCATCACTTCACGCAGGTTACGGGCAGCTTTCCAGGGTTGCCCGGCATAGTTATACAGGTAGATGATATGATGGCTTGGCTCGTTGCCATGGTAATACTGCCCGATCACTCCTCCTTCATTGATTGTATTTGGCTTCCCGAATCCTCCTTCAATAATAAATATGGAATCCAGTTTTTCCACAAATTGTTTTTCGCCGCCAAACAAATCCATCAGTCCATGCACATCGTGTTGCACATGCCATGTCCACTGCCAGGCGTTGCCTTCGACATAATCGGAAGCCCTTTGGGGAGCAAGACAAGGATCAAACGGTTCCCGGAAACTACCTTCGGAAGTTACCGCACGCATAAAACCAGTACCCGGATCGAAATAGTTCCGGTAAGAACGGCTCCTTTTTAAGAAGTACTCATAATCTTCCTCCTTGCCCAGTAGCCGGGCCAGTTGCGCTCCACTGGCGTCGGTCACGGCGTAATCCAGGCATTTGGCAACAGACTCCACGCTGTCCCTGTCATAAGGGATAAAGCCGTATTCATCCAGGAGTGGGTGTCCACGCTCTTTCAGCATCGCCGAGGCTTTTACGGCATGGTAAACCGCTTCCTTGTCCACATCAAATCCTTTCAGCACAATATCGGCAATTACCGGAAAAGCGGGATTTCCCGACATACAGAATGTTTCATTTCCCATCAGGTGCCATAAGGGCAACCGGCCTGTCTGGTCGAAAATATTCAGCATCGTGGCCGCGAAATCTTTTTGTCTGTCGGGATGAATCAATGTTGCCAGTGGATGTACCGCCCGGTAAGTATCCCAAAGGGAGAAAACCGAATAGTTGACAAAACCGGCATTCCGGTAGATTTGGCCGTCCGCCCCCCGGTAGTCACCGTTCACATCGCTGAATACTACAGGAGATACCATGGTATGGAACAGCGACGAATAGAATATCGTTCTGGCATCTTCATCGGTGGTGGTGATTTGGATCTTATTTAATTCTTTGTTCCAAAGCGCGTCGGCCTCTGCCACTTTTCCGTCAAAGTCCCAGGCGGGGTTTTCCGTCTGTAAGTTCAGCTTGGCGTTTTCCACACTCACTGCCGACAAGCCGACTTTGATCAGAAGGGGGCGTTTGCTCTTGGTGTCAAAAGACAACAAGCCAATACTGTTGTCTTCCATCTCACGATGAAGGATAGGATTTGAGAACACAGCATAGTAGAATACTTTTTGATCCCTTGCCCATCCGGTAGAAAACCGGTAGCCGGAAACCACCGTATCGTTTTCCTGAACCAGACTGCAATCTGTTAATTTATCAAAACCAATCCCTTGTCGTAAATTGAGGATCACTTTGCCGGTATCTGCGCCTGAGGGGAAGGTATAACGATGGAAACCCGTGTGCACCGTTGCTGTCATTTCGGCCCGGATACCTGTTTTACCTAAGACGAGGGAATAATACCCCGGCTTCGCCAGTTCATCGTCATGCGAGAAAAGCACCTCTCGTTGCCTTTCGTCCAATACCGGCAGCAGCGAAATATCACCCAGATCTCCCACCCCTGTACCGCTCAAATGCAAATGACCGAAGCCGATCAAAATTGAATCAGAATAATTATATCCGGAGCACCACTCCCCACCACGCGGTGGCCGGGAATGTTCCGTCGGTCCTACCTGCACATAGCCGAAAGGCACATTGGCGGCCAAATACACATTACCAAACCCGGTGGTCCCGATATACGGATTCACATACCCGGTTAAGCTTTTCAGTTCGCCGGGCAAAATATTTTTTTGAAAGCACGATGTCACCAGTATGCTACATAACGCTATTCCTACAGGCAAATATTTCATTTCAATTTAATTGGTTAACGCTGTAATTTACAGTATTGATCATAAAACATGGCAACTGCTCCCAACGCATATTCCGTTCCGTCGATGACTTTTCTATCGAAATAACAAGGTTTATCGCCGATGCATTTGCGGTAGTAAACATTCGTAAGTGTGAGGAATTCACCGGTCACACGGGCCAAAAAAGCCAGACCAAATCCCGATGCCAGTACATTGGGGTAGATGCCGGAGGCATTTTTCATGTTTACATCCATCGTGTTTCGGATATAAGTCAGCATAGCGTCCTTGCAGATGCCGTTTTCCCAGCGATCGGCAACCGAACGCAGTAAATTGGCTTGCGACCAATCCCAATGATAAGTTTCAGCCGGGTGGTATTCTTTGGTGTCATAATCCAGGAGTTTGTCTCCCCATTTCGGATTATCCGGTGTGTTTGCTGAAGTATATTTTCTTTTTGCATTTTCGCCCAATCCTAATTGGGGATAAACCGGATATCCTACCGAAAAGGATGCAACATCCATCCGATACTGATGATTTTGCATCAGACAGATTTTTCTTGTTTCTGCCGGAATGGTTGTGGAATAAATCCGTATTTCACCCGGCATTCCAACAATGATTTCTTCTCTCCAGTCGCCCAAAACATCGGCTATGAGCCCGCCCGGGAAATTACGACTTAATGTATCTCCCAGGAATTTAAAAAGATAGCCACCATGCAATAATTCTTTGGCATCATCGGCGTCCCACCATAAAGGGAGCGCATTGTCCATCCTTGCCGGGTCGGGCAGCGGTTCGCCCTTGCTTGAGTAAAAGAAAGGGCGTGTATCTCCCCGATCGGGTAAGGTATAGCATTCCATTCCAACGAGGGTTGGATCATAATCTCCCACGGTGGCACGG
>Ga0209066_10003865_pt1 | contig 16786 bp, 15 predicted proteins | sample All_14_2_FD_187198 | JGI IMG/M metagenome (GOLD analysis project Ga0209066, IMG submission 187198) | Freshwater microbial communities in response to fracking from Pennsylvania, USA - Allegheny Zone_MetaG_DW_15 (SPAdes) (version 2) ... | reverse complement strand
GCACGCTTTGTCGTTCAAGACCGAGCGCGATACCAACTTCCGAGACACGGTGGTGTCGCTGCTGATCGACAATTCGGGCTCGATGCGCGGCCGGCCGATCACGGTGGCGGCGATGAGCGCCGACATCCTCGCCCGCACGCTCGAGCGCTGCGGCGTGAAGGTCGAGATCCTGGGCTTCACGACACGCGCCTGGAAGGGTGGTCAGAGCCGCGAGCAGTGGCTCGCCGCCGGCAAGCCGGCCAATCCGGGCCGCCTCAACGACCTGCGCCACATCATCTACAAGCCGGCCGATGCGCCGTGGCGGCGGGCCCGCAAGAACCTGGGCCTGATGCTGCGCGAGGGGATCCTCAAGGAGAACATCGACGGCGAGGCGCTGCTGTGGGCGCACAACCGGCTCCTGCCGCGGCCCGAGGAGCGCAAGATCCTCATGGTCATCTCCGACGGCGCACCGGTCGACGATTCGACCCTGTCGGTCAATCCGGGCAACTATCTCGAGCGGCACCTGCGCGACGTCATCGACTGGATCGAGACGCGCTCGCCGGTCGAGCTGGTCGCCATCGGCATCGGCCATGACGTCACCCGCTACTATCGCCGCGCCGTCACCATCGTCGACGCCGATCAGCTGGGCGGCACGATGATGGAGCAGCTCGCCTCGCTGTTCGACGACGACGACAAGGCCGACACGCGCGCCGCCGGCGGTACACGCAAGGGCGGCGGCAAGCTCGGAGCCAAGTCCGGCAAGCGCGCCGCTTAGAAGAAGTTGAGAAACGCCGTCCTCTCGACCGGAGCCGAGCCAAGCGAGGCGGAGCGGAGAGACATTCTCTCGACGACTTGCCGGCATTTGGTGGAGAGAAGGTCTCTCCACTTCGCGCGACGCGCTCCGGTCGAGACGACGGATTTGCTTTCAGGCCGGTGATGAATCGCTTCCTTCTCACGCTCTGCCTGCTCGTCGCGGCCTGCGCCGGCGTCTCGCCGCCGCCGGCCGGCGCGCAGGAACAGCCCGTCACCATCGAGAGCTCGCCGCTCACGCTCAAGATCGACGAGCCCACGGCGCCCCGCGTCGGCCGGCTGATCTGGCGGGGCGGACTGGAGATGCGCGCCAGCTCGCGCAGTTTTGGCGGCCTGTCGGACCTGCACATCACGCCGGACGGTCGTACGCTGACCTCGATCTCCGACGAAGGCGCCTGGCTGGTGGCGACGCCACGGTTCGATGCCAAGGGCATGCTGGTGGGCCTGACGGACGCCACCATGGGGCAGTTGCGCGGACTGGACGGCAAACCGATCGACAGCAAGCCCGAGGCGGATGCCGAGGCGATGGCGCGCCTGCCGGACGGATCATGGGTGGTGGCCTTCGAGCGCCGCCACCGGCTCTGGCGCTACTCGTCGCTCACGGCGACGCCGCTGCCCGTCGAAGGCCCGGCCGATATCGGCCGCCAGCCCGCCAATGGCGGCATCGAGGCGATGACGGCGCTGGCCGACGGCACGCTGATCGCCATCAGCGAGGAATACAGCCGGCAGGCCGATACGGTGACGGGATGGATCGGCAAGCCCGAGGAGGGCGGCCGCTACGCCTGGAGTTCGTTCAGTTACGCCACCATCCCCGACTACAAGCCGACCGCGCTGGCGCTCCTGCCCGACGGCTCCTTCGCCACCCTGGAGCGGGCCTTCGACATGGTACGCGGGGTGCGGGTCCGGGTGATGCGGTTCGAGGCCAATCAGCTCAGGCCCGGCGCGACGGTACGGCCCGAGGAGCTGGCGCGCCTCGCCTCACCCTATGCCGTCGACAATCTCGAAGGGCTGGCCGCGACGCGCGGTGCCAGAGGCGAGACGCTGCTCTGGCTGATCTCGGACGACAACTTCAATCCGCTTCAGCGCAACATCCTGATGCTGTTCGAGTTAGCGCGTTAGAGACTTTCTGACTTCACTCGAATCAGAACAGACTTTCCAACAACGGCCTCACCCTGAGGAGCGAACGCAGTGAGCGTCTCGAAGGGTGGGCACGAGCACCACGTCCTTTGCCCATCCTTCGAGACGCACGCCTGCGGCGTGCTCCTCAGGATGAGGTCGTGCGAGTGAGTTTAAGCAGGAAAACTCCAGGGCGCCGTCTCAACGACGAACCGTCACCCCGTCCCCATTCAAATGGGGCGGTGTCGGCGGAATCGCCGACGGACGGGTCATAAGGTGGTCGTTCGTCCTTCGGCGCTCCCGGACATTGCAAGGCTTGGCGGCTTGTAACCAAGCCGCGGCCTGTCGCCGACGGGGCTGAGCTTCGCTCAGCCCTACGCCGCCGCCTTTGCGTCCTTCTTGCTCTTGGCCGAGACGACGCGGCGCTTCAGCACCTTCATCTCGGGCGAGAGCTTGCTGTCGTTCGTGTCGAGCAGGTAGGCGTCGATGCCGCCATTGTGCTCGATCGTCTTGATGCCGCGGGGGGTCAGGCGCAGGCGCACCGCATGGCCCAGCGCGTCCGACAGCACCGAAGCGATCTGGAGGTTCGACATGAACCGGCGCTTCGACTTGTTGTTGGCGTGGCTCACATTGTTGCCGTACTGGACGGCCTTGCCCGAGAGGGCGCAACGACGAGGCATGGCGATATCCGCTAAAAAAACGATCCCGCCGGAGGGCGGGAAGGCCGGCTTTTTACGGGCCCGAAGGGTGCCCGTCAAGCAAACCAGTCCACGACTCTTTCACTGATATCCTCGACCTGGTCCTCCGGGATCACCCGCCCCCGGGCCGAGATTCCCGCTTCGTGCACGGTGTTGGGGTCGCCGGACACCAGCGGATGCCACCAATAGAGGTCCTGCTTGAAATGGACCAGGCGGTAGCCACAAGTCCTGGGGAGCCAGTCCATCTTGGCCACCACCTTTGGGGTGAGCTGGATGCAGTCCGGCACGATCTTCTTGCGGTTCTTGTAGTCCTTGCAGAGCGCCGTCCGGGGGTCGAGCAACCGGCAGCAGGTGTCGGTCTGCACCAGTTCGCCGGTGCCCTCGTATTCCAGCTTGTTGACGCAGCACATGCCGCAGCCGTCGCAGAGCGATTCCCACTCCTGCTTCGTCATCTCGCCCAATGTCTTGCGCTTCCAGAACGGCTCCTGCTGGGCCTCGGCGGCGCGGCGCGCGCGCTTCAGGAAGGACTTAGCGGCCATGAAACGCTTCTAGCATGGAACGGGCCGCCGCGGCCGGCGTCAGGCGGCCGGCCTCGACCTCGCGCTCCAGCGCGCCCACCCGCCGCCGGACCTCGGGATGCGCCTTCAGCTCCGTCAGCAGGGTCTCGCCGACCTCGTTCCACATCCAGGCGCGGGCCTGCTCGGCGCGTCGCTTCTGGAGTCCCGCCTCGCCCACCGCCTTGTTGAAGCGCTCGACGACGTCCCAGATCTCCACGATGCCCTCGCCCGTCTGGGCCGAGCTGGTGGTGACCTCGGGCGTCCATCCTGGGGTCGGGGTGCGCAGCATGCGCAACGCGTGCTGGTAGTCGGCGGCCGAGCGCTTGGCCGTCGCCTTGAGGTCGCCGTCGGCCTTGTTGACCACGATCAGGTCGGCCAGTTCGATGACACCGCGCTTGATGCCCTGCAGATCGTCGCCGCCGGCCGGCAGCAGCAGCACGATGAACATGTCGACCATGTCGGAGACCGCCGTTTCGGACTGGCCGACGCCCACCGTCTCGACGATCACCGTGTCGAAGCCGGCGGCCTCCACCAGCAGCATCGTCTCGCGCGTGCGCCGCGCCACACCCCCCAGGGTGATGCCGGCCGGCGAGGGCCGGATGAAGGCCGCGTGACGGCGTGACAGTTCTTCCATGCGCGTCTTGTCGCCCAGGATCGAGCCGCCCCCGCGCTTGGACGACGGGTCGATCGCCAGCACCGCGAGCGATCGGCCGCGCTCCAGGAGCGACAGGCCGAAGCGCTCGATCAGGGTGGATTTCCCGACGCCGGGGACGCCGGTGATGCCGAGCCGCACCGACTTGCCGGTGTGCGGGAGAACCTCGGTCAGCAGCGCATCGGCGCGTGCACGATGGTCGCTGCGCGTCGATTCGATCAGGGTGATGGCCTGCGCCAGCGCGCGCCGGTCGCCGGCCAGGAGGGGCGCGAGAAGCGGATCGACCGACCCGCCGGAAATCGCTGCGGACGCACTCATGGGCGGCCAGACTTATCAGCCGCGGCGGCGCATTGCCAGCAAGGCGCCGACCGCGGCGATCGCGTAGAAGAAGGCCAGCGTCCAGCCGAGGCCGGGCTCGCCGACCGCATCCATGGCCGCCCCGGCGAGCGGCCGGCCGACCAGCCCGCCCACGACGTAGATCAGGCTGAAGGCGGTGTTGGCGCGGGCGATGTCGCCGCCGTTGAAGCGCTGGCCGAGCAGCGCCAGGCCCACCGGATAGATGGCGAACGAGATGCCGCCCCACAGCATGATGACGCCGACGATCGAGAGCGACTGCGCCGGCACGAAGGTGAGGCCGATCACCAGCCCCGCACTGACGAGTGCGAGACCCGCCAGCACGCCCCGCCGGTCGAAATGGTCGGCCAGCCAGCCGATCGGCCATTGCAGGGCCACGTTGCCGACGACGAAGGCCGAAAGCCACAGCGCACCGGTTTCCGGCGCCACGCCGGCGCTGACCGCATAGACCGGCAGGAAGCTGAAGGCGACCTGTTCGCCGAGGCCGCCCGCGAAGGCCGCGAGCATGGCGAGCGGCGCCGCGAGGAAGACCGCGCCGTAGCCGCCGTCGGCGTGATGGCGGATCGCCGGCGCCCGGTAGCGGTAGGGCAGCAGCGGCAGGGCGACCAGCAGGGCGAGCCCGGCGCAGGTCAGGAACGGAAGCGGCCCGTAGACGCCGACGATCTGCAGCACGAAGGGTCCCAGCGCCATGCCGCCCGCGAACATCGCGGCATAGATCGCCATGGCCCGCCCGCGCCGCTTTTCCTCGACGACGAGGTTCATCCAGATCTCGCTCACCACCCAGGGCACACCGCCGACCGCACCGTGGATGAAGGTGAGCGCGAACCAGGCGGCCGGATCCTCGAGCCGGGTATAGCCGACCGTGCACAGGGAGCCGGCCATGACGGCGGCCAGGATGAGCGGCACGGCACCGAAGCGGGCGGCCAGCCGCGGGATATAGGGCCCGGTCGCCAGCATGCCGATCGCCCAGCCTGCGGCGACGATGCCGATGGTGAGCTTGTCGTGCCCCTGCCGCTCCAGGGCGAGCGGCACCAGCGGCATCGCCGCGCCCGACTGCAGGCCGATCGCGGCGCAGGCGACGAAAACCGGAACGAGGGGACGCCAGGAGCCGGAGACGGCCGCCTTAGTCGCCGACACGCAGATGCCCTTCGGCGCGGAAGGAGGCCGGCTCCTCGACCCGGCGCTCGGCTTCGGCGGCGGCCTCCTGCTGGCGCCGCCACATGTCGGCATAGAGCCCGTTGCGGGCCAGCAGGTCGCCATGGCGCCCGCGCTCGGCGACCCGGCCGCGATCGAGGACGATGATCTCGTCGGCATTGATGATGGTCGACAGGCGATGGGCGATGATCACCGTGGTGCGGCCGCGGCTGACTTCTTCCAGCGAACGCTGGATCTCCTGCTCGGTGCGCGTGTCGAGCGCGCTGGTCGCCTCGTCGAACAGCAGGATGCGCGGATTCTTGAGGATGGTCCGCGCGATCGCCACGCGCTGCTTCTCGCCCCCGGAGAGCTTCAGGCCGCGTTCGCCGACCGTCGTCTCGTAGCCCTGCGGCAGCGACAGGATGAAGTCATGGATGCGGGCGAGCCTGGCCGCCTCCTCCACCTGCTCGCGGGTACAGTCCGGACGGCCGTAGCAGATGTTGTAATAGATCGTGTCGTTGAACAGCACCGTGTCCTGCGGCACGACGCCGATCGCGGCGCGCAGGCTGGTCTGCTGGACGTCGCGTATGTCCTGGCCGTCGATGCGCACATGGCCGGCCGACACGTCGTAGAAGCGGAAGAGGATGCGCGAGACGGTCGACTTGCCGGCGCCGCTGGAGCCGACGATGGCCACCGTGTGGCCCGGCGCGACGCGGAAGCTGACATCGTGCAGGATCGGCCGCGCCGGCTCGTAGCAGAAGTCGACATGGTCGAACACGATCTCACCGCCGGTGACGGCGAGCGGCGGGGCGCCCGGCTTGTCGGCGATCTCGGCCTTCACGCCCAGCAGGCCGAACATCTTCTCCATGTTCACGAGCGCGTTGCGGATCTCGCGATAGGCGAAGCCCAGCATGTTGAGCGGCATGTAGAGCTGGATCAGGAAGGCGTTGACCGCCACGAAGTCGCCGATCGTCATCGTGCCGGCGATCACGCCCTGCCCCGCCATCGCCATCACCGCGACCAGGCCGATCGAGATGATGGTGCCCTGGCCGATGTTGAGCAGCGAGAGGGTGCGGCTGGAACGGATGGCGGCATCCTCGTAGCGCCGGCGGCCGACGTCGTAGCGGCGGGCCTCGTGCGCCTCGTTGCCGAAATACTTCACGGTCTCGAAGTTCAGCAGGCTGTCGATCGCCTTGGCGTTCGCCTCGGTGTCGGCCTCGTTCATCGAGCGAACGAACTTGATGCGCCATTCCGAGAAGACGATCGAGAAGACGATGTAGACGCCGACCACGACCAGCGTCACGACCGAGAAGCGCCAGTCGTAGAGGCTCCACAGGATGCCCCCGACCAGGACGATCTCGAACAGGGTCGGCAGGATGTTGAAGGTCGTGAAGCGGATCAGGAAGTCCATGCCCTGGGTGCCGCGCTCGATGACGCGACTGATGCCGCCGGTCTGCCGCTCGAGATGGAACCGCAGCGACAGCGCATGGAGATGCCCGAACACTTCGAGCGCGAGGTTGCGGATCGCCCGCTGCGCCACCGGGGCGAACACGGCATCGCGGATTTCGCCGAATGCCTGCGCGGCCACGCGCGCGATGCCGTAGGCCACGATCAGGGCGATCGGCACCGCGACCGCCTGGGCGGCGGCGGTCCCCAGCGCATCCACCGCGTCCTTGTAGAGCAAGGGCACGTAGACGTTGGTGACCTTGGCCACCACCAGCAGCACGAGGGCGATCACCACCCGCGTGCGCAGCGCCATTTCATTGTTCGGCCACAAATGGCGCCCGAGGATCTTGATCACCCCCCAGGCGCGGGGTCCGTCTACCGTGGGAGGGGCGTCAGAGCCGGGATTCGACATGAACGAAAAATGCCTTATTGGGCCACCATGTTGGATGGCGAAGGGCGCCGCGGCCTTCTATCCTGCCCAGCGAGCCGACGTAAGCCCTTCCGGGAAAGGGAGTCTCATGAGATTTCGTAGGGCCCTTGCAGCGATTGCCTTGAGCGCGGCCGTGCCCGGCGTGGCAGTGGCCCAGGATGCCGCGTCCGCGCCGCGGCAGGTCGACATCGCCTACGAGATCACCTTCGCCGGCCTCTCCGGCTTCCGCATCGACGTTTCCGCGAAGTTCAACGGCTCCAGCTACGACATCGAGAGCCGCACCTTCAAGGAAGGCGTGCTGCGCGCGGTCACCATGCACTATGATGGCCGCAACCGAGCCTGGGGCGGTTTCTCCCCGCAGGGCGCGCAACCGACCGCCGGCTCGCTGTCGATCGTCGTCGGCGACAAGCCGCGCACCTGGGTCGCGCAATATGTCGGCGGCACGATGCAGGAGCAGCACAACCCCGCCTACAAACCGTCGCCGCAGAACACCATCTCCGAGGAGCAGCGGCGCGGCTCGCTCGATCCGCTCTCGGCGGCGTTGAGCGTCGGCATGGCGGGCGACGCGGCCTGCGACCGCACGGTGCAGACCAACGACGGCAAGCGCCGCATCGACGTGATCATCAGGAAGGTCGGCACCGAGTCCGCGGCGAAGGCCGGCGTTCCGGGTGCGCAGGGCGACCTGCTGGTCTGCGAGATCTTCACCCGGCGCGTGGCCGGCGAGTTCGACAGCGCCCCCAAGGAAGCCGAGACCGAGCGCGAACGGCCGATGCGCGTCTGGCTGGCCCATATGGACCAGAGCCAGATGCGCTACCCGGCCAAGCTCGAGGCCCAGACCGGCTTCGGCACCATCCGCGGCCGCATCCTCTCCTTCCGCGAACGTCCGATGACGCCGGACGAAAGCCAGGCGATGCGCAAGTAGCCTCACGCCGAGGCTGAAGCTAGCGCTGTACTATTGAACGCCTGACTGAGCAGACAGGCGCGCTCCGATGCGCGCCTTGGGCTGGCCCTGGCGATCACACCTCACCATCCACCTCCCTTCGAACATCAGCAACGGCCGGAGTCCGCGTAGCGGCATCGTCGACGATTCCAGTTTGAATATTCTTTCAAAATACGGAAAGAGTATCCAATAAGCAAAAAAACGCCGCCGAACGGCCGACAAGGAGGACCCGTGGCCAAAGTCATCCGCGCCTGCGAGAACGGCGCCCGATACCTGGGCATTGCCGCCACCGTGTTGATCATGGCGATCATCGCGTGCGACGTGATTCTTCGGTACGCGTTCAATGCGCCGCTCGCCTGGGCCTACGAATTCATCGGCCTCTACGTGATGGCGGCGCTCTTCTTCCTGCCGCTCGGCTACGTCCAGCGCTGTCACGGCAACATCGCGGTCGACCTCTTCGTGAAGCTGCTCCCGCGGCCGGTGCGTTCAGCATTTACGCGCCTCGGCAACGTGCTTGCCGCCTGTGTCTTCGCGATCGCCTGTGGCGCCTTCGCCGTGAAGGCGCTCGATGCCTTCCGGAGCGGAGACGAGATCATCGGGCCCTACATCTGGGTCACCTGGCCGATCTACACGATCGTCGCCGTGGGACTCAGCCTGTTCGTCCTCCGCCTGCTGGTCCAGGTCCTCCAGTCCGATATGACCCTCCAGCACGACGCAGCCGAAGGAGATCACGGCGTATGAGCCCCGTCCTGATCGCCTGCCTTCTCCTCGGCGGGCTGCTGCTGTTCGGCGTGCCCGTGGCCTTTTCGCTCGCCATCGCCGGCGCCGTCGGCCTGTTCATGATCGGCGGCTGGGACAGTCTCGTCGGAATACTCGAGACGACGACGCTGTCCAGCGTCAGCGCCTACGAGCTGGTCTCGATCCCGATGTTCATCCTGATGGCCGAGTTCGTGATCCTGAGCGGAATCGCCAACGGTCTTTTCGAGGCGGCGTCGCTGTGGGTCGGCCGCGTGCGCGGCGGCCTCGCGATGGCGACCGCCCTGGCCGGCGCCGGATTCGGTGCGATCTCCGGATCCAGCACCGCGTCCGCCGCCACGCTGGCATCGACCAGCCTGCCCGCCATGCTGCGTCAGGGCTACGACCCGCGCCTGGCCAGCGGCGTCGTCGCAATCTCCGGCACGCTGGCGATGCTCATCCCACCGAGCGTTGCGCTGGTGCTGTATGGCGTCATCGCCGACATCAGCGTCGGCAAGCTGCTGATCGCGGGTGTGATCCCCGGCCTTATCGTGACCCTGGCCATCGTGCTCACGGTCTACGTGATCGTGGTGTTCGACCCCAAGGCTGCCCCGACGGCGGTTTCCGTTCCCTGGCGCGCGAAGCTCGGCGCCCTGAAGGAGCTGGGGCCGATGCTGCTGCTCTTCGGGCTGATCACCGTCTGCATCTATACTGGCCTGTCGACACCGACCGAGGCCTCCGCGATCGGCGCGCTGGGCGCGCTCGGCCTCGCGGTGCGCAGCGGAAACTTCAGCCTCGCGGCCTTCGTCTCCGCCTGCTCGCGGTCTGCACGCACCACCTGCATGATCCTGCTGATCATCGTCGGCGCGCACATCTTCGGCTACTTCTTCACATTGACCCGCACGACCTATTCGATCGTTACCTGGGTCTCGGCGCTGCCGCTCGATCCCTTCGTCATCCTGGCCATCATCCTGTTCGGCTACATCGTGCTCGGCTGCGTGATGGACCAGGCCGCCATCCTCATCCTCACCGTGCCGGTGGTGCTGCCGGTCATCAAGGCGCTGGGCTTCGACCCGGTCTGGTTCGGCGTCATGGTCGTCGTCACGGCCGAGCTGGGCATGGTGACGCCGCCGGTGGGATTGAATGTCTTCGTCGTCTCGAAAACGACGGGCATGCCGCTCGGCACCGTATTCCACGGTGTCTGGCCACACGTCGTGGCCCACATCCTCGTCCTCTTCCTGCTGACCGTCGTTCCGGGACTGGTGATGTGGCTTCCGTCCAACATGCAGTGAAAACAGGAGGACTCCCATGAAGATCGCGCAATTCGGCCTGCCGCTTCTCGCGTTCGCCGCCGTCGCCGGATCGGTGACGACGGCCTCGGCCCAGATCGTCATCAAGATCGCCGACTCGTTTCCCGCGGGTCATTACGTGGTCGAGAACATGACCAAGCCGTGGATGGAAGAGGTCACCAAGCAGACCGGCGGCAAGGTGAAATTCGAGTATTACCCGGCCGAGCAGCTCGGCAAGGCCAAGGACATGCTCTCGCTTACGCAGAGCGGCGTGGCAGACATGGCCTATGTCGTGCCGTCCTTCGTGCCCGACAAGATGCCGTTGTCGCCGGTCGCCGAACTGCCGCTCGCCGACGCGGTCGGCTGCAACGGCGCCATGGCCTACTATCACTTGGTCAATGCGGACAGCCAGCTCCGCAAGCTCGACTTCGACGCCAACCGCGTTCGCCCGCTGCTGGTGCAGAACCTGCCGCCCTATCAGGTCTTCACGGCCAAGAAGATCAATTCGCTGAAGGACCTGCAGGGCATGAAGATCCGGGTCACGGGCTCGGCCAAGGCCGCCGTGATCCAGCGCATGGGCGCGGTGCCCGTCCAGATCCCGACGCCGGAAGTGCGGGAGGCGCTGTCGCGCGGAACGGTCGACGGCATCAACTTCGTCTACACCAGCCTGTTCCCGTACGACCTCAATCCGCTGGTGAAGACCGGCACGGCGGACGTGAACTTCGGCGGCTGGATTTCGAGCTACATCATCAGCGACCGCAAGTGGAAGTCGCTGCCCGCCGAAGTCCAGCAGGTGATGTCGACGCTGGCGGAGAAGTACTCCCGCCAGAACTGCGAAAAAGTGATGACGGACGATGTGCGGGATCGTGACCGCCTGGTGCAGGGCGGCATGTCGCTGCTACGGCTCACCGATGCCGAGAAGGCGGACTTCGAAGCCAAGACGCGCGACGTCGCCGACCAGTGGGCGGCCGATCTCGACAAGCGAGGCAAGGCCGGCAGCGTCGTTCTGAAGGAATATCGCGACCAGCTCGCCAAGAAGAACTGACATCGCTCGAGTATCCCGGTCCCCTACGGGACCGGGAAAGCGTTCCGCGTTTCCAGAGGTTTTGACGATGCCGCTTTCCGGCGTGAAGGTTCTCGATCTGACGACGGTCCTCATGGGCCCGTATGCGACGCAGCTCCTCGGCGACTTCGGCGCCGAGGTCACCAAGGTCGAGGCGGCGGGCGGCGACTCGGTGCGGGGAATCGGTCCCGGCCGCAACGAAGGGATGGGTGCGGCCTTCCTGGCGGTCAATCGCAACAAGCGCAGCATCTCGATCGACCTCAAGCAGGAGGCCGGCCGGCAGTTGCTGCTCGACCTATCCCGCACCGTCGACGTGCTGGTCTACAATCTGCGTCCGCACGTCATGGAGAAGCTCGGCCTCACCTACGAGGTCTTCGAAGCGGTCAATCCGAAGCTCCTCTATGTCGGGGTCTACGGCTATGGCCGCCAAGGCCGCTACGCGAAGCGGCCGGCCTATGACGATTTGATCCAGGCCATGACGGCCATCCCCTCGCTCTATGGACAGTCGACCGGGTCGGACCCACGCTACGTGCCATTTCCCGTGGTCGACCGCTTCGTCGGCCTCTACGCGGCGATGACGATCGCCTCCGCGCTGTACGAGCGCACGCGTTCGGGACGTGGTCAGCGGATCGACGTGCCGATGTTCGAGACCATGGCCAGCGTCGTGCTGGGGGATCACATCGGCGGACGCGCCTTCGTTCCGCCGATCGGTCCACCGGGCTATGCGCGCCAGCTCTCGCGCAGCCGCCGACCCTATCCCACGCAGGATGGCTATCTCGCGATCCTTCCCTATAACGACGGGCAGTGGCGCCGCTTCTTCCGGTCGGTCGACAAGCTCGAACTGTTCGAGAACGATCGCCGGTTCGCCGACATCGGCGCTCGCACGCGCAACATCGACGCGCTCTACGACATCGTCGCCGACATCCTGACCACGCGCACCACCGACGAATGGCTGGAGGTGATGGCCGAGGCGGACATCCCGGCCACTCCACTCTACGGACTGGCCGACGTGTTCGAGGATCCCCACCTCCAGGAGGTCGGGTTCTTCCGCGAGCAGGAACATCCGACCGAGGGCCTCGTGCTGTCGATGCGCGTGCCGTCGGAATGGTCGCGAACGCCGCCGCAGCACGATCGACCGGCGCCGCGCATGGGCGCCGACTTCCAGGACATCCTCACCGAGCTCGGCCTCTCCCCCGAGCGCATCGAGGCTCTCACCTCTGCGGGCGTCGTGAAGGCGGGCAAATGAGCAGCAAGGGCGTTCTTTCCGGAGTCCGGATCGTCGAGTTTGCCGGCATCGGTCCGTCGCCGATGGCGGCCATGCTGCTGGCCGAGCTCGGTGCCGAGGTGCTACGTGTCGATCGCACGACAAAGGTTCAGCTCGGCACGCACAAGCCGGAGCGCTTCAATCTGCTCTATCGCAGCCGGCGAACGATCGACCTAGACCTCAAGGCCGCTGAAGGCAGGGCACTCGCGCTCGATCTCGTCGCCAAGGCCGATATCGTCCTTGAAGGGTTCCGCCCGGGTGTCATGGAGCGCCTGGGCCTCGGTCCCGACGATTGCTTTGCCCGGCGTGCCGCCCTCGTCTACGGCCGGGTCACGGGCTGGGGCCAGGACGGACCGCTCAGCGCCTATGCCGGCCACGATCTGAACTACGTCGCTCTCTCGGGGGCGTTGCATGCCATCGGCACCAAGGACGGGCCGCCGGTCCCGCCGCTCAATCTGGTCGGGGATTTTGGGGGCGGTGCGCTCTACATCGCGATGGGCGTGCTGGCGGCGCTGGTGCAGGCTCGCGCGAGCGGCAAGGGGCAGGTCGTCGATGCCGCCATGGTCGACGGCGCCTTGTCGCTGATGACGGTCTTTTATGGCGTCAATGCTGCCGGCTTGTTCTCGACCGAGCGCGGCACCAACGCGCTCGACGGCAGCGACCCCTACTACGCCGTCTATCCCTGCGCCGACGGGAAGTATCTCTCCGTGGCGCCGATCGAGACACGCTTTCGCGAAGTCTTCTCCGACATTGCGGGGCTGGGCCTGCGGGGTCACCCGGATCTCACGCCCACGACGCCCGAGGACAAGGCACGCGTGCGACAGCTGATCGCGGCAAAGCTGCTGACGAAGACGCGGGACGAATGGGCTGCGCTGTATGCCGAGAGTGACGCCTGCGTGGCCCCCGTGCTCTCGGTCGAGGAGGCGCCGTCGCATCCGCATCTTTCGGCACGTCGCGCTTTCACGACGCTGGACGGCATCGTCCAGCCGGTGCCCGCACCGCGCATGCCGGGCAACGACAAGCCGGCGGAATTGGCGCGCCGGGGCGATCCGGCGGGCGCGCTGGCCGACTGGGGAATAGACGCCGGCCGTGCCGAGGCTCTGAAGACGGCCGGCCTGCTGGCCTAGGGAGTCCCATGCTGCAGATTGCCTTTCCACACCGCAACGCCGACCTCGACGCCTTCGGCGGTTTCCGCGAGCGCGTGCGCTCCTTCCTCCAATCCGATCCTGCGGCCCGCGAGCCGCGTGCCGATTGCTGGTCGCAGTTCGATGCCGCGTTCAGCCGCCGCCTCGCCGCCGAAGGATTTCTCGGCCTGACCTGGCCGATGAGATACGGCGGCGGCGAACGTTCCTCGCTCGAGCGCTTCATCCTGCTGGAGGAACTGCTGGCGGCCGGCGCACCGGTCGGCGCGCACTGGATTTCGGAGCGACAGGTCGGTCCCCTGCTCCTGCGCTATGGGACCGAAGCCCAGCGCGCAGAATTCCTGCCGCGCATCGCCCGGGCCGAACTGTTCTTCTGCATCGGCCTCAGCGAGCCCGACAGCGGCTCGGATCTGGCGAGCCTGCGAACGAGTGCGGTGTCGACGCCGGAAGGGTGGCGCGTGCGGGGCCGCAAGGTGTGGACGTCGAATGCGCACCGCAACCAGTACATGGTCTTGCTGTGCCGCACCGATCCACAGTCGCAGCGGCACGCCGGCCTCTCGCAGCTGATCGTCGACATGGCGTCGCCCGGCCTGACGCTGCGGCCGATCCCCAACATGTCGGGAGAGCATGAGTTCAACGAGGTGACCTTCGACGACGTGCTCGTGCCGCACGACCGGGTGGTCGGCACCATCGGCAACGGCTGGGAACAGGTGACGAGCGAGCTCGCCTTCGAGCGCAGCGGCCCCGAACGCTTCATGTCGTCCTTCATCCTGATGCGACACCTGGCGAAGACCGCGCACGCCTTGCCGGCCGAGAAGCTCGGCCTGCTGACGGCGCGACTCCTCGGTCTGCGCGCCCTCTCGGTTTCCGTCGCCGCGATGCTGAATGACGGCAAGCTGCCCAATCTCGAAGCGGCGCTGGTGAAGGAGCTGGGGTCGCGCCTCGAACAGGATGTCGGAGAGGTTCTCCTCGACGGCGTAGAGAGCGCGCCCGATCCGGGGAGCGCCGATACGATGAACCGGCTGATCGCCCAGACGCTGCTCCACGCGCCGTCCTATTCCATTCGCGGCGGTGCCCGCGAGATCCTGCGCGGCATCATCGCCCGCGGCCTGGGGTTACGCTGATGATCGAAGACAGTCCCGTCCATGCCTCGGCCCTGCGCGCCCTGGCGGCGCTCTCCCCCATTGGCAAGGGAACCGACGCGCCGGCGACCGAAGCCTGGCTCGAGCTCTGGCCCGCATTGGAGCGCGACGGCTTCACCTTGCCGGCGGTATCCGCCGATCTGGGCGGCACCGGGGGCGAACTGCCGGACGAGCTTGCGGTGATCCATGCCTGCGCCACCATGGCGGTGCGGTGCCCGTTGCCGGAGACGGCCGTGGCGGGCGCCTTGCTGGCCGCGGCCGGACACGCCGTGCCGCCGGGTCCGCTCACCCTGGTTGCGCTGGCCGGCTGTACCGGTCTCGCCCTGGCCGGCGGTCTGCTCGACGGCATGGCGACCGGCGTGCCCTGGGCGGCACGGGTCGGCCACGCGCTGCTGCCGCTGCCCCAGGGGCTGACTCTCGTGACACTGGAAGGATGCGACATCCAGCCAGGCCACAATCTCGCGGGCGAGCCCCGCGATTCGGTGCGCTTCCACCGGCACCGGCCCGTCGCCCTGTTAACGCACTTTCCGGCGGAGAGGCTGTTGCTGAGAGCCGCGCTGATGCGCTCGGTGCAGATCTGCGCCGCGGCCGAACAGGCCTTGAAACTGGCCATCGACTATACGACGACGCGCAAGCAATTCGGCAAGCCGCTGGCCTCCTTCCAGGCCGTCCAGCACCAGATCGCGGGCGCTGCCAGCAAGCTGGCCGCGGCGCGCATCCTGCTCGACGCTGCCTACGATGCCCTGGCGGGCGGCGATGCCCGTCGCGAGATCGCGGCAGCCCGGATCAACGCCTGCCTCGCGGGCGCCGATTGCGCTTCGGTGGCCCACCAGGTGCACGGCGCCATGGGGTATGCTTGGGAATACGACCTGCATCGCCACACCTCGGCCATCCAGGCGTGGCGTGCCGAGTTCGGCCCCCTCGCTTATTGGGCGGAGCGGCTCGGTGCCGAGGCCACGGCAGCCCCTTCCGGCGATCTCTGGCAGTTCATCACGTCATGAAAGGGTCTGGCATGGAACCCGCAGTCCTGGTGGAACGGAAAGACGGCATCGCCGTCGTTCGCCTGAACCGCCCGCAGCGCCGCAACGCGTTCACCGACGTCGCCATGATCGATGAAGTAACGGACACGATCCGCGCGCTCGATCGCGACCGCGAGGTGAAGTGCCTGGTGCTGACGGGCAACGGTTCGGCCTTCTCGGCCGGCGGCGACCTCAAGGCGATGCTCGACGGCACCTCGCTGGTCGATCGCGAGCGGCCCGAGGCCACGCGCATGGCCTATCGCCGCGGCATCCAGCAACTGCCCGAGCTGTTCGAGGCGCTGGAGGTGCCCGTGATCGCGGCGGTCAACGGTCCGGCCATGGGTGCCGGTTGCGATCTCGCCATGATGTGCGACATCCGCATCGCTTCCGAGACCGCGCGCTTCGCCCAGACCTTCGTCACCCTGGGCCTGGTTTCGGGCGACGGCGGCGCGTGGCTGCTGCCGCGCACGATGAGCTTCGCCGACGCCTGCGAGCTGGCCTTCACCGGCGACACGATCGACGCCGCCCGCGCGCTCGAGATCGGCCTCGTCAGCCGCGTCGTCCCGCCGGAGAGCCTGATCGAGGAGGCGATGTCGCTGGCCCGGCGCATCGCGCGTCATCCGGCCGACGGCGTCCGCATGACCAAGCGTCTGCTCAGGATGGGACGCAACATGCAGATCAACCATCTGCTCGAGGTCTCGGCGGCGATGCAGGCGCTGGGGCACAATACGCCCGAGCATCGCACCGCGCTCGCGGACGCCTATGAGCGCATCTCGCGAAAGCCGGCGCGCTAGGGTTCTTCCGATGCAGATGGATCAAACACCCACCTCATTCTGAGGAGCCGCGCATGCGCGGCGTCTCGAAGAATGGGCAACAAACGCGGTGCTCGTGCCCATGCTTCTAGAGCATCGAGCGAGAATTAAGAATCGAATGGGGATTCCCAAGGAATCGGAAGTCTGATTCAAGATGTGGGCTGGAAACTGGAGGCCAGGCTGCATGGGGAAGCCCTATTCGAT
>Ga0209066_10003864_pt1 | contig 16786 bp, 15 predicted proteins | sample All_14_2_FD_187198 | JGI IMG/M metagenome (GOLD analysis project Ga0209066, IMG submission 187198) | Freshwater microbial communities in response to fracking from Pennsylvania, USA - Allegheny Zone_MetaG_DW_15 (SPAdes) (version 2) ... | reverse complement strand
GAAACCAGTAAGGAGCGGGGCGGAACACTCAAGAAAGAGTGGTGCCGGGGGCGGGACTCGAACCCGCACGACCTTGTGGGCCAGCGGTTTTTGAGACCGCCGCGTCTACCATTCCGCCACCCCGGCATTTCGGTAGGAGCAAATAATACCTCGGTTAGAGGGGGTTTGGGCTGGAGGGGCTTGGGGCTATTTGATTTCGTGGACTACAGTTTTTTCGAAGAGGTCAAGAATTTCGGCTTTGCGACCGATTTGGGCACCGTCGGTCGTTGCAGTGGCGGCTCCTGCAGCATTGCCGTAGCGAAGCGCGGTGGGGAGCGTTTCGCCATTGAGGATGGCGTGAAGCATTCCGCCGATCATTGAGTCGCCGCTCCCGATTGTGGATTTGGGATGGATTGGGAGGGCGGGGGTTTCGAATATGCCTAATGCGCAGCACATGATTGCACCCTCGGCACCGCGGGAGATAACGACGATCGGTTCGGGAGTGGATTCACTTTTTGTTTGGTCGTAAAGGTCGCGGGCGGCTTGAATAATAGCGTCGCGGGAGCCAAAAAGTTGGCGTCCGAGGAGGCGTTCGGCTTCGCGGACGTTGGGCTTGATGAAGTCGGGGTTTGCGGCGAGTCCGGCTTGCATCGCGGCACCATCGGCATCAAGTACGAGTTTTGCACCGGCATGTTTGGCGATTTGGCCGAGAGTTTCGAAGGCGTTTTCGGGCACTCCGGGGGGAAGAGAGCCGCCGAGCGCGACCCAGTCAGCGGAATTTGCTAATTCGGTGACTTTGGCAACGAGTTGGAGCCATTCGATTTCGGTGACTTCGCTCCCCTTGGCATTGAATGTTGTGGGAGGGCCATCTCCGGATTCGACATTGAAATTCGTGCGCGTTTCGGATTGGGTCTCGACGCATTCATCGGTGACGCCTTGTTTGCACATGACGTGTCGGATTGCGGCTCCGGTGACTCCGCCGAGGAATCCGGTGGCAGTTGTGGGGGTGCTCAGTTCGGCGGCGATGCGGGACAGGTTGATTCCTTTACCGCCAGCATCGGTTTGAACTTCGTTAATGCGGTTTGTGTCGTGGGCTTTGAGCCCGGAGATTAAGAGAGTTTGGTCGAGAGCGGGATTGAGGGTAACGGTCAGGATCATAGATTCTGTTAGTTTGCCATCATATCGACGAGAAGAAGTTTTTCCGGGTCGATCATCCTTTCGGTGCTGAGGACATAGCTCAGGGGGTGGTGAACGAGCTTTGTACCGTCGACGCCGACCATTTCTCCGCTGTATCCACTGATAAGTCGATTTGCGGCGTGGGCACCAAGGCGCAGGGCGAGAACCCGATCAAATGACGTAGGTGATCCACCGCGTTGCATGTGTCCGAGAACGGATTCTCTGGCTTCAAAGCCAGTGTTTTTGTGTACGAAAGCTTTGACGTCTCCGGCTCGGGCGGCTCCTTCAGCGACGACGATGATTGAGCTTCGTTTTCCTCGACTGCGGGCGCGGCGGAGGTTGTCGCAAATTTCGAGGAGGGAGAAGGGGATTTCGGGGATGATGACCGCCTCCGCACCGCCGGAAAGGGCGACTTCGAGAGCGATATAGCCGTTGGCGCGGCCCATGACTTCGACGACGAAGACACGTTCGTGAGAGTAGGCGGTGTCGCGAATTTTATCGATTGCCTGGAGAGCGGTGTTGACGGCGGTATCGAAACCGATGCTGAAATCTGTTCCGGCGATGTCGTTGTCGATGCTACCGGGGACGCCCATGACGGGGAATTCAAATTCTTCGTGGAGGGCTCGGGCACCCGTGAGGGATCCATCTCCACCGATGACGACGAGGCCTTCGACTTCGTTTTCTTTAAGGACTTCGATGGCTTGTTCGCGACCGGCTTTTTCTCGAAACTCAGGGCATCGGGCCGTGCGAAGGGTGGTTCCACCTTGGCTGATGATGCCTCCTACGGAGGTTGACGCGAGGGGGAAGGTTTCTTCGGAGATGATTCCCCGGTATCCGTGGAGGAAGCCGAGGACTTCAACTCCTCGGCTAAGTGCGGTTCTGACGACACCGCGGACGGCGGCGTTCATTCCGGGGGCGTCTCCCCCGCTGGTGATGACGGCGATTTTTTTCAAGCAGACTCTCTTTTTAGACCGTTTGGTTTCAAATGTTTCCCGGTGTGTTCATCTGCGCCGTTGCAAGGTGAATGCGTGGGTTATTTAACTGACGGTTTGTCCGGTCGCATAGTCGGCACTTTTTCTGACCCACGATTCGAATGTATCGTAGTTATCGAGTACCTGCTTGGGCATTCGGACGTATTCTCTCATCGGTTCAGCTTCGGGGTTGGCTCGGAAGGGTTCTGAGCCATCAATATCCATTGCTTCGACGATATCATTAGGAGAGAGTTTGAGGCCAATATCATCCTCTACGAGGAAGGCGAACATTTTTTCGCCGGAATAGATTGCCATACCTTCAAACATTCTCCGCGCTCGGACATCAAGTCCTTCAGCGGCTTTCATCATTTGTTCATAGCGAAGTGGCCGGTACACCATTGTGAATTCAGTCCTGATCCAATCACGGGTCAGTCAACCGGCGGAGCCGGAGACGACTCGGAAAAAGAAGGGGCACGAAGCCCAGTCGCTATGATACCTGGAACCGGGTGGGACAATCTGCAGATGCGTTTTTTTGTTCGAGGATTTTTTCGAGAGCTAGTCGATTGAGCTTGCCAGAATGGATGGGGTCAAAAGAGATTGGGGGGAATGAGGAACGATCCGCTGACTTCTTGGCCCTGGGTGCTGAGGAAGTTAAATTTGAGGCGAATTCGGCTCGTGGTGCGGGCGACTTTATATTCTTTCCAATCAGTTGGTATTTCACCGTTTTCTCGGAAGATTGATTCGAACATTGTTTGTTCTTGAGGTTGTAAATCAAGGATTTTCTTGCCGACGAATTCAGAGAAATGTCGGCCTTGATTAGTGATGCCATTTAATGATGAAGCGAGATTATTGTAAGAAATTTGATAGCTTTTATTTTGCGCTTCGCGCAGTTCGTAAAATTTTTCGATCATTTTTGATTCGAGCCGACCACGCTTTATCGAAGGGGTTGCGGTGATTGAGGAGATCACGTAGTGGAAGGGAAGTGCGGGAGTGAAAGGGCGGCCGATCAACGCGGAAATTTGGTCTTGATTGAGGGCGACTTCATCGAATGCAGGGGGAAGTTTGGGTTCTGGGTTTAGTTCTCGTTTTGATCCAGTAGCATTTTGCATGTGGATTGAGATGTCGGAAATAAGAGTAATTTTGCCTAATGAAACTGTGTTTTGAGGATTGATGGTCATCAGAGTGGATTGAACGAAAGCGGAGCATTCTCTCACGATTGAAAACTCCCTGTCTCGCGCGCGGATCGCTTGGTTTGTTTTATTGATATCTTGTGTGAGTTGGTCGATCCATTCGTTTTTGAGGAGGTTGGCATCAATGAGACCGGCAAGGTTTTCTGAGCGGGCAATGTGATAGAGCTTTCCGTTGATCGTTATGGAGTCAATCTCGTCACCGGCAATTTTGCGATGCTCGGTTGGAATTGACTGTGATGATATTTTCGCTGATGCCAGTACCGAGACGATTTCATATGTTTGATCTTGAGATATTGAAGTTTGGGACAGGTTTATTACTGCGAGAATGGTAGAAAGCATGAGGTAATTGCTTTCTATCGTATCAGATTACAGTCCCAATTTGGGCCAGAGTGAATCGATTTTTGAGATCACGTCGGAGACATGGTGAAGAAGAAGTGGTTATTGCATCAAAAATAATGTATTTCAGGGCAATTTGCCTGGTAGGACGATTCCTTTGACGTAGGGATCTTGTCCAGCACTTTGAACCGTAAAATAGATGACAACGCTAGAATTGGCGCTCCGAATTTTAAAATCCTCTTCATTTGCAGACATTCCTTCCTGAGAAACCAGATGAAAAGGAAAAGTTTTTCCTTGATTCGCCAATTGCTTTAAGACAGACGATAGGGATTGATCCTCCCATGATAACGAAGTTTGCAAGTCTTTATTTGTGCGCTTTGTTAAAGCTTCAAAAAAGCGGTCGTATGCTTGATTATAAAGAATTTTATAATCTTCAAAAAATTGCCAATAGAAAGTTATACAACGGGTCATTTGATCGGCAACATCGGTTGTACTCGATTGAAAACCAATCGGATTAACAGTTAATTTGACCTGCGGAAAGACAACAAACTTTGAATCCACATTTGAAATGTCAGTTCTACTCCAAGGAAACAACTCAGAACTTGGTTTGAAGCTCGATTTCATATCGCTTTCATATTGAATTTTTTCTCCTTTCGAGTTTCTTCCTCCGAGTATGACTCGAGGTTCAATAGATAGATTTGAAATTTGATCGAACTGACCGTTTGCTCCGAAGTTGACGACGTAGCTAGCTACGAGGGGATTGATTTCTTTTAGGCTTATATTCCAAATCGACTGATTGAGTTCCCCATCATTAAGTGTTGAGGCTGATTCTTGATAAAACTTGGTTATTTCTATCAAAGTTGCCAACCCTGTGGACTCTTTGTCAAAGAGATAGAGTCTGTTATCATTTTTTAGAGCGATAATTCCGACAGAGGAGTTATCATGCAAGCCGTTTTCTGACTTGGATAATTCTTCAATTTGTTCTTGGCTGACGAGTGGGGATTTGCCACTTGGGCCAGTTAATAGGACAACGCTGACTGGTCTTTGAGTATTCTGAAATGCGAAGAACGCGGTGAAAAGGATTGGTAGCATTTTTATTCTGGAGGAAGAAACCGCCACTGATAAGCGAGGGGGATATAGCCATGATCAATTTCGACATGAACGTGACGAAGTTTGTACATATATGGACCCTCCCAGTCGACATATTGTTTGACCGCATCGGTGTTTGATGATGGCAACACCCCAACAAAGCCTTGGGGATTGGTATCTAGTTTCCTGGTATAGAAGTATTTGACGCTTACTTCTAATGCAAAGTCTTTGGGTACGTGTTGCGTGGGACAATTATAAGAAAAGCTGTTGGACGATGAACCAAGCGCAATATTGAATGGATACTCCCATGAATAGGTGATTGGTGGGGACACATTTGAATCATCGTCGTAAGATAATTCAGTATTCGTATCGCTCCAAAAGTACGTACTGGCTGGTGGATCTATCCAAATATCGTGGTCTGAGATATTAATTGCGTTATACCGTGCTACTTTGTTGTCTTTCCACTGTAGACTCGTCTGAACGTCAACAGAAAGTTCCTTAGGGATTGCATTTAGGGGCAGGTAGGCAAGAAAAGCTCCCAGCATTACATTACATTACATTACATTACATTACATTGTCAAGTAATTTTTGATAAAGTTAACGATATCGTTATCCCAGGCCGAGTTTTGGCCAGATCGAATCGATTTTTGCGACGATGTCATCGCTCATTTTGATGAGTTTGGGGTAGTCGCGGGAGAAGCCGTTTTCGCCAGGCCATTTGTGGGTGCAATCGAAGCCGATTTTGCCGCCGAAACCTTCGGCGACGGAGGCGTGGTCGAGTTGATCGACGGGGCCACGGGAGTGGAGGGTATCACGACCGGGGTCGCAGTTGGCACCGATGCGGAAGAGCATTTCGCCGATATTTTGCACGTCGGCATCTTCATCGAAAATGAATACGAACTTGGTAAAACTGAGGCCGCCTAATCCCCAGATGGCGTTCATGACTTTGTAGGCATGGCCGGGATATTTTTTCTTGATTTTTACGAAAGCCATGTTGTGGAACGTGGCTTCGACGGGGAGGTTCATGTCCAGGATTTCGGGGACAGTGAGTTGGATCATGGGGAGGAAGATGCGTTCGACGGCTTTGCCCATCCATCCATCTTCCATGGGGGGTTGCCCAACGATGGTGGCGGGGTAGACGGGGTTTTGGCGCATGGTGACGGCGGTGACGTGGAGTACGGGGAATTGCCCAGCGAGGCTGTAGTAGCCAGTGTGGTCGCCGAATGGACCTTCGAGTTGGCGTTCGTTGGGGTCGATGTAGCCTTCGATGACGAATTCACAGTCGGCGGGGACGCTGACATCCACGGTTTTGCATTTGACGGTATGCACTCGTTCGCGGCGGAGGAATCCGGCGAAGAGGATTTCGTCGATACCGGGAGGAAGGGGGGAAATGGCGGCGAAATTATAGACGGGGTCTCCACCGAGACAGACGGCGACTTCGATGCGCTTTTTCTGGGCACCAGCTTCTTCCATATGGCGCATTCCGGTTTTGTGCATTTGCCAGTGCATGCCACAGGTGTTTTTGTTATGGAGTTGGACTCTGTACATGCCGACATTACGCTTGCCGGTGTTGGGGTCGTGGGTGAAGACGAGGGGAAGGGTGATGAAGGGGCCGCCATCTTCGGGCCAACAGGTGAGGATTGGGAGTTTGGTGAGGTCGATATCGTCGCCGGTGAGGACGATTTCTTGACAGAGCGCATTTTTGACGGTTTTGGGGGGAGCGTTTTTGAGTTCGAGGAGTTGGGGGAGGAGTTTGAGGGCCTCGGCGGGGCCCTTGGGGATTTCTGGTTTGAGGAGGGCGGCAATGCGTTCGGCGTGCTCTTCGAAGTCATCACAGCTCAGGGCCATGGACATGCGTTTTCGGGTGCCCATGGTGTTGATGGCGACGGGGTAGGGGTATTGGATGCTGCCAGTGGGACGGGATTGGGGATCGATGCTCGGGTTGTTGAGCACGGCGGACATGGGGTTGGGGGTTCCGAGTCGGTGGGGTGATCCGACGGGGTTTTGGAAGAGGAGGGCGGGTCCGCCAGCTTTCATGACTCGGTCGGCGATTTCGGTGATTTCGAGGTAGGGGGAGACGGGTTCCGTGATGACCTTGAGTTCATTTTGGGCTTTGAGAGTGTCCAGGAAGTGTTGGTAATCGCGGTAGGCCATCGTTGTTCTTTGGATTCTACGCGTTTGCGGGGGGTGGTTTTATTGTGGGTAGGGCAGTTTTCAGAAAAAAATGAAAATTGGTTCTCGGGGTTTATCGCCTTCTTTGCATGCGTTCGAGGCTCATGAGGCGTTCGGTTTCGTTGATTGACCAGATCATGGCGGCGTTGACGCCGAGGTCAAACACTTTCATGATGACGGCGATGAGCCCGAATACGCCAAATACGATGATGCTGGCGAGATTGGCAAAGAGGGCCATGAGTCCGAAGACGATTCTGATGCAGCAGAGCGCGGTGACGAATCTCCGAACACCTTCCCATTTTGCGAGGAGTCCGATTCCGAAGATCATTTGGATGAGGCCAAACAGGACGAACACACCGTGGAAAATGGTGAATTCGAAGTCACTTCCGGACATGAGCGGGGTGACGAGGAGTCCGAAGATGAGTTCCCAGACGGCAGACAGGATCCAAAACCAGGCGAGGAAGGCGTAGATTTTCCAGACTTTTTCGGGGGGGAGGCCGGAGCCGGCTTCGAGGCTGTCGTCGTCTTGGTTGTAATTGGGCTTGGGGACGGCGCCCCGGAGGTTGACGGGGATGGCGTGTTGACAGAATTGACAGATTGCGTTGGATGCGGGGATGGTTTGTCCGCAGTTCGGGCACTTGATCATGGGTATTCGGAAATTATTACCCGAAGCCGGTTAGTTTGGATGCAGAAAATATTCTTAAAGTGGAATTTCGCCTACCCACACTCTCCCCGGCCCTCCCTCTCCCTTCCGAACGAAAAGGAGAGGGAGGGTGCCTTCTTTCAGATCATGCGTTATCGATGTGATCGAGAGCGGCGAGAAGATCCTTTGTTTGTTCGGGATCGGCGTTTTGAGCTTTGATTGCTTCACGGATTTGTCCGGTGATGCGCCGTGACTCGTCGGGGTTGCCTGCATTTTTCGCCGCGGTTGCGTAACTAACTGCGATGGGCAGGCTTTGGTTCATGTTGCCGAACGCGACTTGCATGATGGCAAAAGCTTCGTCGTACTTTTCTTGTCCGCCGAGGGCGTTGTTGAGCTCGACATATGCTGGTTCACATGCAGGGAAGATTTCGAGCGTTTTGCGAGCGGCTTCTTCGGCTTCTTCAAATTGCTCGATTTGGTTGTGGCAGCTTGCGAGGAGCATCCAGAGTTTCCAGTAGTCACCGAGCCATTGCTTGAGCGGCTTGAGATCTTTGATTGCGGCTTCAAAATCACCGGCTTCGGCTTTTTGTGAAGCTTCTTTGACGACTTCGACGCGTTTTGGTTGCTCAATTTCGAGCATCCATGACATCGCGTTGGCGGCAAGGTTGGGATCGGGGTTGCTGCTCAGGATTGTGCGGAGGGTGTCGGGAACTTCAAATTCTCGATTTGCTTTCGCGAGGGTTTGGGCGTATTCCCAAAGAAGCGGGTGATCGGTGGGGGCGACATCGATGCAGTCTTCGTAGAAGTCCATGGCGCGGTCGATTTCTTCCGGATCTTCAGCGAGGACGGGCGCGTAGTATCGCTTGACGTATGTATTGTCTTCGAGGGTTTCTAGCGCAGTATCGAACGCCTTGATGGCTTCGTCTTTGCGGTTGTTGGCAAGGAGGCTCATGGCGTAGCGGGCGTGAGCCTTGCCGTTTTGGCCATCTTTGCGGATAATGTCGTTCCAGAGTTCGGGGACTTCGTGGACGCGTCCAGTTTGGGCGAGGACATCGCTGAGTAGGTCAAGGGACGGCTTGTCGCCATCTTCCATTTCGATTGCTTTGCGGAGGTTTCGCTCGGCGTTGACAGGCATGCCGAGGAAGAGTTGCATTCGGGCGAGGCGGTGAATGATCGCGGGCTCTTCGGGATCGAGTTGGCTGGCTTTTTCGTAACCATCGGAGGCGCCTTGAAGGTTGCCTACGGTTTCATAGAATTCCGCGAGAGTGAACCAGCCTCGGCTGTCTTCGGGTTCGATTTCGACAAGTTTTTTGAGGGTTTTTTCGATGAGCTGAGCATCGCCGATGCGCATTTGCATACAGTTTCGGCTGAGCTGGAGCAGAACCATGAACGGCGCCTCCCAATCTCGATCTGCTTCAACGGCTTCGAGGAGCAGATCAAAGTAGGGGCGGACATCCCATGTGCTGACTGTGTTGCCTTGAGATTGTTCGATATAGCGAACGGCGTCGTAGCTTTGGACAAATTTTAGGAAGGCTTCGGCGTTTGTGGTGCCGAAAAGTTCTTCGTCGCTCGGCAAATCGCCTTCTTTCCCGTTTGCGGCTTTGATGAGGAACTGGATGGCTCCTCGGAGAGCTTCGAAAATTCCGCCAGGGAGGAATGAGAATTCTTCGGTTTGGTAGGGAGCCGAGGCATTTTCTCGCCAAGATCGAACGATGAGAGTTCCACCGCCACCGGCTGTTTCGGTGAAGAGACCTTCGATCAGGGTGTCGATCTCAGCTTGGCCTTTGAATTGGGCGATCATTTCCGCTTCGTTAAGGGTTTCGGCAGGGTTGATGAGAGCGACTTTGGGGACGCCGTTTTCGTTGACTTGCGCCATGTAGTTGGCGGCATTGATTTCGGCTTCGGTATGTTGAGCCGCAATTTCGACAATAAAATTGGAAAATTGTCGGGCGAGTTCGTGACGGGTATCAGGCCCGGCGTTAAACGGCAGAACAGCGATTTGCATGGGCGGGAGTGTACCGGGTGAGGTTTGGGGGCTGAGGGAACGGGAGTGTTTATAGGTAAATATATTCAAACTCTACTATAAATTGCTATAATTAATGTGTGGACAGACTGGAAAACCCTTATTCCCCTGGTGCAGGGGCACCTCCACCTGAACTTGTTGGTCGTGAGATCATTTTAGATGATGCAGAAGTACTTTTTAAGCGGATTTTGAAGGGACGTTCTGAACGGAGCATGATTTTAACGGGATTGCGAGGAGTCGGAAAGACCGTGCTTTTGAATGAGATCAAGTCAAAAGCAGAGGAGAATGGTTTTCTGACAATTTTCGTTGAAGCTCCAGAAGAAAAGAGTCTCTCAGATATGCTTGCCCCGCAACTGAGAGCACTACTCTTTCGACTTGATAGAATGCAAGGAGTTAGTCAGAAGGTTAAATTGTCTCTGGGCGTTTTCAGAGCTTGGCTTGGCACGCCACAGATAACCATTGAAAACATTACGTACGGTTTAGCTTATGATCCAGAAACTGGGATTGCAGATTCGGGAGATCTGGAGACAGATTTAAGTGCCCTATTTGAGGTCATTGCGGAGGCAGCTGCAGATAGAAAACTCGGTGTTGCGCTGTTGATTGATGAAGTGCAGTACCTCAATATGGAAGAAATTTCAGCTTTAATTGTTGCGATGCATAAGGTTCAACAGAAGAAATTACCATTCGCATTTGTTGGTGCAGGATTGCCGACTATTCCAGGATTGGCAGGTGCGGCAAAATCGTATGCGGAACGATTATTTCAATATCCAATTGTTGGTGCGCTGTCCTATGAAGAATCAAGCAAAGCATTACTAGAGCCAGCTTCGGACATGAAAGTTACATTTTCAAAAGAGGCACTTGATGAAATCTTTAAGCAGACAAAAGGATATCCATACTTTATTCAAGAATGGGGATACCATTGTTGGAACCTTGCTCAAGAGTCACCGATCACCTTTGAAGATGCTGAATCAGCGACTCAGACGGTCATTCCTCGTCTTGACGAGAGTTTTTTTCGCGTCAGATTTGATCGTTTGACACCAAATCAGAGGCGGTATTTGCGTGCGATGGCTGAGCTACCTCAACCTTGCAAGTCTGGTGATATTGCAAGCATTTTAGCTGTCAAGATAAACAGCCTTGGACCGGTAAGAGCTGACCTCATCAATAAGGGGATGATCTATAGTCCAGCTCATGGAGACATTGCTTTTACGGTACCCCTGTTCGAACAATTTATGCTCCGAGTTATGCCTGAATTGACTTAGCAGTTGAGGCTTGAGCTTTGATTTGGGAGGCGAGTTGGCGAATTGCGCCGAGGTGGTAGGCGGTGTGGATGAGGTTGGCGTTGGCTTCGACATACACCCAGATGTTGGAGAGATCGGCGGTCTCGACGAGATCGGATAATTGGGCGGCGAGCGATTGAAGTTTGGTGATTTCGGATTGGTATTCGTCTTCGGTGGCGGACTGCTTGTGCCAAGTTGCGGGCCAGTCGATTTCGGAGCCTTGGTCGAGGAAGGAGTTGATTCCGTTTTGGATATAGGCGTTGGTGTGGATGAGGTGGGCGACAATGGAGTTGGTGTTGGGGATGATTTGAGTTGAAGCTTGCTCAGCGGTGAGAGATTGCAGAGTGGCAACGAGAGCTTGATCGCCTTCGATGAAGGTTGTGCCTTCGGCTCCGGTGGTGGTGCCGTACAGGATTTCTGTGATGAAGAATTTGAGTAGGCCGGCGGTTTGTTCCATGAGGCTAATTTGTTTGGTCTTTGACGGCGAGGAAAATTTGTCGAATTGCGCCGAGGTGGAAGGAGGCGTGGGCGATGTTGGCGATGGCACCGAAGAGGTTATCGCGGTCGGTGAAATCTTTGGAGTGGAGGAGAGATTTGAAGAGGTCGGTTTGCTCTCGGAGTTTGTTGATTTCCGCTTGCCATTCTTCTTCGGTGACGGTTTGCGTTGCCCAGCTTGAGTCCCAGTCGGCGTGGGGGATGCGGCCGTGCATGAATTCGAGGCTGAACCAGAGGTAGTAGTTGGTGTGAATAGTGTGGGCGGCGATAGTGCTGACGGAGGGGCTGATTTTGTGGGAGGCTTGTTCCGCGGTGAGGTCGGCGAGGGTTTCGAATAGGGATTCGTTGCTTTGGACGAAATATGTGCCGGTTTCGTCGGGGGCTTTGCCGTGGAAGACTTCAGTGAAGAGGAAGTTGAGAGTATCGGCGATCATAGGGCAAGGTTACCGTTTGGGTCGCGGAAATCGATGTGAGATTTTAAATGCGGTCGGTATTTCACGCAGATTTCACGCTGGGGAAATACAGTTTGGTCATGATTTTTCGGAAAGCTTGGTTGCGCTTGATTTTGGGATTGATGGTTATTGGATTTGCCCTTTGGGGATGTGGCGGAAGTTCGGGAGAGGACTTGCAGTTACCTCCGCCACTCCCTTATGCGGTTCAAGAAGAGGCGGCGCAAGCGGTTCGTGACGAACTTTCGACTTCCGGAATTACGGTCGAAAATTTTGCCGATAAGGTTGATGGTTTTGTGGCGGCGATGCGGGCTACGGGGAAATTTAGTGAGGTTGGGTTTGACAATGGAGAAAGTCGACAGATTTGGATGACTTTGCCTGATGGCGTTTTATTTGTTATTCCTTTTGATCGCAGTCCGGCGGGGACTCCACCGCCTGATTCTCGATTTGAGAATTTGACTGGTCGGGCACCGAATGGTTTTCCGGGAGCGAGTAAGTCTGCGCTGCTTTATACGTTTCTTGACCCCAGTTATCTCAATGCTACGGGTGCGGTGCGACCCTATTTGGCGGAGCCGGGTTATACGCAGGTGACGGAAGGGGCGGGGTTTTTGGACGGCACGCTGGATGATTTTGAGAAGTTGCAGGATGTTGGTCTGCTTTATATTGATGGTCATGGAGTTGAGCTTTTTCCGACTACACCTTTGAATCCGGGGCGGAAGCAATGGCTTTATTTGGCGACTTCAACGGAGCGATCGGCGGATGTGAGTGAAGAGCACCAACAAGACTTCCAGACGAAGAGGTTGATTTTTGGATTTGAACCTAAAAATGGGAAAGCGACGGTTTTGATGTCCCATTTATTTGTGAAAGATTATGTGAAGGTTGGGAGCAAGAGTTTGGTGTTTATTAACACCTGCTATAACGGGAGATCGAGCCTGATGGCGGATGCTTTCATTGCGAATGGCGCGGGCACGGTGCTTGGTTGGAGCCGCAGAGTTGAGGATGACGATGCTTATGGTTCGGGGTTGTTTTTCTTTGATAAATTGATTGGGTTGCGGGAGTTAATTCCGAATGCGCATGGCCCGACCGATCCGAATTGGCCGAGTCTGATTTCGGAGACTTATGCGGCGATGCAATCGGCAAAGCGTCCGGGATTGAATTATGAGTTTGATACTGACAAGTTCGGAGCGAAGTTGAGGATGTTTACGGCGAGTGATTCGCCGGCGATGATTCGGCCTTCGATTCGTAATGTGACTTATGATTCGGATAAAGCTTTGATCACGCTTTACGGGAGATTTGGAACTTCGCCGGGCGTGGTTATTGGGAATCCGGATTCAACGGGTGTGAATTTGCCGATCAAGTTTTGGTCGGATAGTGAGATTCGGGTTGATTATGTGAGTGGGGTGACCGAAGTGGCGGTTGATAACAGCTCGTTTGTGAGTAACCGGGCGACTTTGCCGTTGGGGGAATTTACGTTTGCGGAGGAGTCGATTCCGAATGGTCAGTTCCAGATATTGGTTTCGCACGTTGATATTCCGAAGCATCCGTTGGCGCGGGGGGCTATGGGAGTGACGTTGATTGTTGACGGGGCGGATAAGTTTAGATATGTGGTTGGGTTCCCGGTTGCTTCAGCTGCTTTGCCGCTGACGCATACGTTAACGGCGAATGCGTTGGCCCCGAGTTCGAACATTGTTACGAGCTTGGACAGCGGGACTTACAATTATCCGAGTCTGTATCAAGGCTATCCGTTGATTTATGACTGTGGCGACCGGTTGGTTGTGGTGATTAATCGTGTCGGTTATGGGGGGAATACGGGCTGGACTTTGGCGGATGCGCAGGCGTCGCTGCATAACTACACGGATCGGGTGAAGTTGCGGATTACGAAGAGTTTGTTTGATCCGGTGAATTCTTCGACGACGTTTGTTGCGCCGTAGGTTTTGTGGTGAAATTGGCCCCTTTTTTTGGGGCCAGATTTTTTTTAGGGAGTTAGTCAGTTGATTCGTTGAGTACTTCTTGAGCGAGTTCTTGAACTTTCTGGATTGCCTCGGCTTTGGTTGCACCGTATGCCATGACGCCGGGCATTGATGGGATATCGGCGATCCATCGCCCGTCGGTTTCTAGTTCGGTTTCAATTTCGGATGTCATATTGGAATTATGCGGATTATTCGATCTACCAAGAGGGTGCGTGAAGGAGAGAATGAGTCGGCGGTGGAGTTTTGGTTTGGGGTTTGGGTGTAGACGCACCTGGTACTCTTTTCAAGGAATATCCTATGGATCAAGAGTTATTACAAATTAGTGATGCTCCAATTGAAACTAATGAAGAGGATTTGCTTCAACGCGATCCCCTTGCCAAAGTCATTGCAGCTGCCTTAATGATGCAAAGTCACCGTGGTGCAACGGTCGTTGGTTTGGTCGGAGACTGGGGGACGGGAAAAACATCTATAGCTAACCTGGTGGTTAATATCATTGGCCCGACTGCCGATCTTATCAGGTTCGAGCCTTGGATGATAACGAGTAAGGAAGCTCTCGTGGTGGAATTTTTTTCGATGCTAGGAAAAGTGTTGTATCCGAAAGACGAGACAGAACGTGCTGATGAAAAGCGGGCACGATTCTACAAATATGCGTCAAAAGCAATGGGAATTATCTCGGTCGGCAGTGAGGCACTTGGAAACGTAATTCCTTTCTCGGGAATTATTGGCGGGGCAACGGACTCGATTAACAAGGTGCTTGATCACGCCGCCGAGGGGCTCGAATCCCAAGCAAATCAACTTTCGCTATTTGAAATGAGAGCGAAGATAAATGAAGAACTTCACCAGAGAAAAAAGCCCATTGTAATTGTAGTTGATGATATCGATAGACTTCAATCGGACGAAATCCGAATCGTCTTTCAATTGATTAAGTCCTGTGCTAATTTTGCCGGTATCCGCTACTTAGTACTTTATGATCGAAGCCAGGTTCTACATGCACTTGAGAATAGTGTTAGGGACACGGAAGAGTACTTAGAGAAAATCATCAGCCATGTTATCGATGTTCCTCAACCAACGGAGACGCAACGGACGCAAGTGCTTAATAACGCACTAACTCGGCTGGGCCTGCACGAGAACATCAACAAGAAGGAGAAGGAACGCCTTCAGGCAGTTTTTAGAGACATACTCTTGCCAGGATTGTCGTCTATAAGAAAAGTGAAAAGGTTCACTAATTCTGTAGAAACCATCATGCCAGGTGTAGTTGTCGAAGGATATCGAAACGTTGATCCTGCTGATTTTCTGGCGTTAGAATTTATCAGGCAGTATGCATTTCCCCTTTATTGCGTTCTCAGAGAAGAAGTTGCACCGCCAGCTGGTGGACCATTCGCTGACTACGGTGGAGAGCAAAAGCGCGAAAACTTGGTTGAAGAACGGCGGCAAAACTCGATCAAAAAGGTTCCCGAGAGATATCGGGTGTTGGCTCAAGCCGCATTAGAATCTCTTTCGACAAGTGGGGTCTCCGTGGCAAGGGCGCATGCAGAAAAGAGGTTCGAAACTGATTATTGGAAGGCAGTGTATTTGTACTTCAATGCAAGTGAAGCACCTGTTCAAGAGAGTACATGGCATGAATTCTTGGACAGCTTGGATGTCAGCTCAGACGTGGCAGAAGAGGTTGTTTCAACTTGGTCAGATCGCGAAAAACGTAACAAGTGGGTGCTGTCTATTATTCGACGAGCATCCGAATTAGACCTGGAGCAGAAAATTCGTCTGCTGGCAGAGATATTTAAGTGGGGAGAGTCAATGCCCCACGAGGAATCGTATATCTTTGCAAACTATGATTTCTCCTGGGACGAAGCGGTTCGGTTTATTGCCACAGCATTGTTAGAATCTGAGAGTCAATTTGAAAACCAACTGAAGTTGCTCACGACCGCAGTTCAGGAGTCTGGTGCAGTGGTTGGCCCAGGCTTAGTTATTGGAATGGAGCTAAGCAGAATTCAAGGTCGTTCGCCGACGCATTGGACAAGACAGAAAAATATCGATCAGCTGACATCTCTGGTTTCTCAGACCCTGGAGGACTTAGTTTCCTCCGAGCGCGTATGGGACTGCCAAGACCCCGGCGAAGTAATACATGCGTGGAGCTACTTTGCGGGAAAGGAAGAATATGGCGTGTGGCGCAAAGAACTTATCGCGAACGAAGAGAGATTCGCGAAGTACATCAATAAGTGTATGGGGCCCGCCACACATGCTGTTGATCTCATGGATTGGTCAATTGACGCTAGTTGGTTAGATGCAATGGAGAGCCTTGACCGAGAACTGTTAACCCCTGAAGGCGTGAAAGCGGTCGAACACAGTCTTGAGTCTGCTGACCGAATCAATCGCCGAAATCAATTTCCGTTGGAAGATGACGACTAGTCGAATGTGAGGACGACTTTGCCGGCTTCGCCTTTTTTCATCGCTTGGATGGCAGTTTCGAATTCGGTGAAGGGCATTTGGTGGGTGACGACGGCGGAGACGTCGAGGCCCTTTTGGTCGAGGAGCCAGATCATTTGATCCCAGGTTTCCCAGAGTTTGCGGCCGATGATGCCGTGGATGGAGAGGCCTTTGAAGATGGCTTTGTTGATATCGATGGATTGGCGGTTTTGGGCATAGAGGCCGAGGAGGGAGATGCGTCCGCCGGGGTTGCAGTGTTCGATTGCGAGTTCGAGTGAACTGGGATGACCGGACATTTCTAGGACGCCATCGAAACCTTCGGGGGCGTGTTCGGCGAAAAGGGCCTTGATGTCATCGGTGAGGGGATTGAAAATAAGGTCGGCACCGGCATTGATGCCGAGTTTGGTGCGGTAGGGGGAAATTTCGGTGGCGAAGACGTTTTTGGCACCAAGGCATTTGCAGATGGCGACGGCGAAGAGGCCGATGGGGCCGAGTCCGGTGATGAGAATGTTTTTTCCTTCGACGGGGCCATCCATGACGGTGTGGACGGCGTTGCCGAGGGCATCAAGCATGCTGGCGACGTCTTTGGGGA
>Ga0209066_10003863_pt1 | contig 16790 bp, 15 predicted proteins | sample All_14_2_FD_187198 | JGI IMG/M metagenome (GOLD analysis project Ga0209066, IMG submission 187198) | Freshwater microbial communities in response to fracking from Pennsylvania, USA - Allegheny Zone_MetaG_DW_15 (SPAdes) (version 2) ... | reverse complement strand
GTTTTCTGGCCATTTGCAGCGCCTTGTTTATGAATTATTATCTGGTATCGTCCATGCCCGGCATGCGCTTTTCCGTCCCATGGCTGCTGGTATTGCTGGTGCCCTGCGCCACGGCGGCGCTGACGATGATCCTCAATCATCTGGTGATGCGCGCTCAATACCAGCGGCGGCGAATTTGAGTTTCGCCAGAAACCCACTATCTTTAAAAGAGTGACTGTAATTTGAACAAAGGGGGCATCATGTCTGCAATCCGGATCAAACAACTACGCAAAGGCGTGCTAATGCGCGAAGGCGCGGGTGTGAAATTGCATCGTTACATCGGCGCAGATCGAAACAACGACTGCGATCCGGTTTTGTTGTTTGATTTTTTTGACAGCCAGGATCCCATGGATTTCATCGGTGGTTTCCCATCTCATCCGCATCGTGGTTTTGAAACAGTGACTTATTTGTTGCAAGGTCAGATTCAGCATGAAGACAACCACGGTCGCAAGGGTTTGATTGGGCCGGGCGATATGCAGTGGATGACGGCTGGCAAAGGCGTTGTGCATTCAGAAATGCCGCTTGCGGACAGCGGGCGTTTAACCGGTTTGCAATTTTGGCTGAATCTGCCGGCGGCCAGCAAAATGACCGCGCCTGGCTATCAGGAATTCGCCGCCGACGCCATGCCGATTGAGCATCACGACAACGGCATGCGCATCAAAGTGATAGCCGGAAAAACCGCGCTGGGCACGCAATCACCCTTGAACGGCATCGCCACTTCCCCACTGTTTTTTGACGTATTGTTACCGGCGCAACAACACATGAAACAGAGCATTCCGCTCAGTCATCAAGCCTTTGTTTTTGTGCTCGACGGCGAGCTGCGCATAGAAGGTGAAAGCGTAGCCAGACACGAACTGGCGGTGCTGGACCAAGGCAGTGATTTGTTGCTCGACAACAGGGATCAAGACAGCCATTTTTTGTTAATCGCCGCAAAAAAGCTCAACGAACCCGTTGCCCGCCTGGGGCCATTCGTCATGAACACCGACGCCGAAATCGTGCAGGCCTTCGATGACTTCCGCAACGGACGTTTTTGATCAGTGCCACGACGTGTTGGGCCAAGGCCACAACCTACCCGTTCGCAGCGAGATCTTGTTGAATCAAGGGTGCAATTTACCCCGATCTTGCTGTGAACGGGTAGGTTGCGGCCCTGGCCCAACAAGCCGTGGCACGGAACCTTTTGAGAAACATTTGACCGCCTCACGAAGACACTATACAGTCAATACGGATTCATCATCCGTCATTTATGTATCGTTCAAGGAGGCGTATTGTGCCAACAAAATTACAAACGGAATTAAACAAGTCGTTAATTGATTTCATCCTGAAAAATATGTTCTTCCCCATGGACTCCGCTGAAGCAGCAGGGTTTCACGCAGAGCTGAGGGATAAAATCAAAGCCCTCAATCCAGCCAGCAAAACCTTTGACACCGACTGGAAGCATTTGTTGCTGGGTGGCGCCATTGCCGAACTGGTTATACTTTCAACAAAATACACCAACAGATTTTATTATCCTTATACCTTGCGTGAGTTGATGATCCAGTGCGGAGCCAACCCGGGTCGCAGTATTTATAATGAAGACGTTTTTGCCTGTGTTGATGAAATTGGCAGACAGATTCTTGCCAAAAAACTGCCGCTGGAGATAAGGCACCTCACTTATCTTTTATGCAGCAGACCACGCAAGTTGGCGACAATATTTGCAGAGATTATCGAAGAATATGATTTGGATAACCCATCAGCGTTGGAATATGTAAAGAATTTGCCAGAGACTTCACGCTGTTTGCGCCTTTTCGACAGCAAAAAGACCTGGTCCATCGCAACCGGCATGCCTGTCGATGGTGAACACGTAACGGACGAAGCAATGGCTCAGACATTGAGTCGCAGATTGTGACCGTTTAAAACCGACCTGTTGATTATAAAAGGTCAAATGGCTACAATCATGCAAAATTCAAGGGATTCAAATCATGCGCTTGCTTCTGGCTATATTTCTACCGTTCACGGTGTTCTTTACGATTGGCCGCCCACTGGCTGGCGTGGTCTGTCTGATATTACAAATAACACTTATCGGCTGGATCCCTGCTGCACTGTGGGCTGTATACGCCCTGTCACAATATGATACTGAAAAAAGAATACGTGAATTTAAAAAATCCATGTGACTCTCAAACCCCAATAACAGGTGAATGTATGAATATTCTGAAACGATGTTTGTTTATTTTATTGCTGCTGTCCGGGCAGTGCTTTGCTGGTATGAGTGCTACAAGCAGTGATTATTTTCTCTACTATCTGAATACGGGTAATAGTGACCCACATTTGTTTTATGGAAAAATCACGCGGGAAACTCAAAGTGTGGTTGAATTTGACAAGCTTGCAGAGGTTCAAGTCGATGGCTGTCCTATTGAAAATACGCAGAATCTGATGTGCAAAATAAATGCCTTTTTGCAGGCAGATAAAAGCAATCGTTCTGCCATGGTTAAAGTACAGGTCAACAAACCGGTAATGGTTGCAGTTGCGCAAATGGTGCTTGTTAATGTGGATTAAGGCTTAAAATATAAGCCTGGATTTGTTCTTTGCATGGCGCATCGTGCCACACTTGTTGGGCCAGGCAAAGGGAAAAATTTCGGTGCCAAGCGAGCGTACGGAGACCCTTCGCTTCGCTCTGGGCGACACGTTTGGACTGCGGTGTGGGTTGAGAGGTAGCCTTTCACCCTGATGCCCAAGCGTGTCGCCCAGAGCGAAGCGAAGGGTCTCCTGATTGTGGCCCGGTGCCACCTGATAAACCGAAGCTGTTCCCTTAACCTGACGGCTATGCGGCCCTGGCCCAACACGCTGTGGCACGGAACACTAATCAGTGCCAATCTCAAACACATTCCGTAATATTTTTGTTCATATTTGTTGGTTGAAAGGCTCAAATTAAGGTATACTAGCCCTTTCGAAAACACTTTGTTCTGTGAGCAGCATGGTTCCTTCTTTACTCATCGGTTTAATCTTCGTGTTCAGTCTGGTTTGCGTGGGCGCCATGCTGTTCAAATTGCGGCAACAACGCCGTGTTCATCTGTCTGTGCTGGATTACGTCAAACTGACTGCCAGCGGCGTTATCGCCTTCATTGCCGATGCACTCGGCGTGGGCAGTTTCGCCGTTAACGTGGCGCTGGCGAAATTGCTGTCGACCTTCTCCGATGACGAATTACCCGCCGTGAACAACGGTGCGCAGGTTATTCCCGGCGTAATCGAAGCCCTGTTCTTCATGAAACTGGTGGACGTAGACGTGATCACCATGGTGACGCTCGTGACCGGTACCTGCATTGGCGGCTTGATTGGCGGTAACGTGGTCAGTCATCTCAGCAAGCAAGCCATTCGCCTGTCCATGGCGGTTTGTTTTGTGCTGCTCATCGCCCTGCTGCTTAGCCATCAATTACACCTCATCCCCAACGGCGGCGACGTGGTGGCGTTAAGCGGCTGGAAGCTGACGGCTGGTTTTATCGCCATGATCGTCTGCGGCGGCCTGACATCGGTTGGCATTGGCCTCTTTGTTATGGTACAAGGCGTCTTGTTTTTATTGAATGTGTCGCCCGTGGTGGCCTTTCCCATCATGACCGTGGCCGGTGCCATGCAACAACCGCTGACCACCATGGTGTTTTTGTATCAGGACAAAATTCCTCTGAAAAAAACCCTGATTTTGAGTGTGTCGGGTTGCTTCGGGGTGATCATCGCCATGCAAATATTCTCGCATTTGACCGTAAGTTGGCTGCATACTCTGCTCTTGCTTATTTTGATTTATAATTTCTTCGCCATCAGCCGCAGTTATTTGCGCAACAAACCGCGAAAAACCGGTGCTGCACCCGCGTCTGATTTGGCTGTGATGGATTAACATACTGTTTAAAAGGGTTTCCAATGGATGAGCCAATTAGCAAATCGCAAAAAAAACGCGAAGCGGATGCCTTGCAAAAACTGGGGGTCGAACTGATCGCTTTATCGGAAAGCAAACTTAATGCCTTACCGCTGAGTGATCATTTACGCCAGGCCATACTTGATGCCAAACGCATCAACAGCCATGGCGCCATGCGCCGCCAGGCACAATTGATTGGCAAGTTAATGCGATCGGACGACAGCGATGCTATTCGCGAAGCCTATGACGCCATCATCAATGAAGACAGCGCACAAACGGCCGCCTTTCATGCCATCGAACAATGGCGCGATCGTTTGATTCGCGATGACCGCGATGACAAAGATACGCTGACCGCCTTCATCAGCGAACATCCCCAGGTCGACGTGCAACAGTTACGCCAATTGCTGAAAAAAGCCGTGGATGAAAAAAAGAGCGGCAAACCGCCTGGGGCTGGTAAAGCCCTGTTTCGTTTTTTAAGGTCGTATTTATCATGAATTTTCCCCTGTTTATCAGTTGCGCCAAAGGCCTGGAATATTTGCTGGAAGCGGAAATGAAAGCCCTGGGTCTGATGGTCACGCGCGTCAGCCCGCATGGCGTTTACGGCGATGCCAGTTTAACGGTTTTGTATCAACTCTGCCTGTGGTCGCGTCTGGCCAATCGCGTACAGTTGATTCTGTTCAGCGGTCAGGCCCATGAAGAGCAGGGCTTGTATCAACTCTGCCATCAATTTCACTGGCAAACTGTTTTTCGGGCCGACAATACCCTGGCCATCGAGTTTCACGGCAGCTCGCCGCATATTCGCAATACCATGTTTGGCGCTCAGGTGGTGAAAGACGCGATCGTGGATCATTTCCGCAAATTGAGCGGCCAACGGCCAACAGTAGATCGTGACAAGGCCGATGTACGTATCCACGCGCATTTGAAAAATGACGATCTTACCGTCAGCTTTGACCTGACCGGCTACAGCCTGCATCAACGCGGTTATCGCAGCGAAGCCGGTGAAGCGCCGATCAAGGAAACGATCGCCGCGGCCTTGTTGCTGCGGGCTAACTGGCCGAAACTGGCCAATGAAGGCTATGCGCTGCACGATCCGTTTTGCGGTGCCGGCACCCTGGTTATCGAAGCGGCGATGATGGCCAATCATGTCGCACCCGGTTTGTTACGTCATGATCAATCTTTTATCCATTGGGTTCATCATCAACCTGCTTTATGGGATGCCTTGCGCGCCCAGGCTTTGCAACAGGTCAAGCCAGCCAAGGTTCGTTTGATTGGCAGCGACAGCAGTGCCGCGCTGATTGCGATAGCGCGCGCCAATGCCGAACGCGCTGGTGTAGCGCCCATGGTCGAATTCGTTTGCCAGGACATGGTTGATACTCGCGCCAACGCAGAACACGGCCTGCTGGTCTGTAATCCGCCCTATGGCGAGCGTTTGGGCGATGTGTCGCAGTTGATTCCGCTGTATCAGCAATTTGGCGCCACGGCGCACGCGCATTTTCAGGGCTGGCAAGCGGCTTTCCTGACCTCCAATTCCATGCTGGCCAAAGCCGTGGGTTTACGGGCTGGCAAGCAATACACGCTGTTTAACGGCGCCCTGGAATGCAAATTGTATTGCATCAACATCAACCAGGAAAACCAGTTGAAAAACAACGCCGGGCGCGAGACGCTGTCTTCCGGCGGCCAAATGCTGGCCAATCGCTTGCAGAAAAATATGCAGCATTTAAAAAAATGGACGAAACGGGAGGGGATTAGTTGTTATCGTGTGTATGACGCTGATTTGCCGGAGTATGCCTACGCCATTGATTTATATAATGATTATGCGGTGCTGCAAGAGTATACAGCGCCGGCCAGCATCGATGTCCGCAAAGCGGAAAAGCGCAGTCTGGAGGTGCGTCAGGTGGTGCCGGTGGCCTTGGGCATTGCGCCGGACAAGTTGGTGGTCAAGCAGCGCAAGCAGCAGAAAGGTACGGCCCAATATCAGAAAATCGATCAAAGCCGGCACATGATGATGGTGCAGGAAGGCCGCGCCAGATTGAATGTGAATTTATATGATTATCTGGATACGGGTTTGTTTCTTGATCATCGTCCGCTGCGTATGCGTTTCGCCGCTTTACCGGCAGGCACGCGTTTCCTCAATTTGTTTTGTTACACGGGTACGGCCAGCGTGCATGCGGCTTTGGCGGGTGCGATTACGACCAATGTGGATTTGTCGAATACCTATTTGAAATGGGCAGAGGAGAATTTCCGCCTGAATCAGATCAACACGGCGCGGCATCAGTTTATTCCCTATGATTGTCTGGTCTGGTTGAAAGTGTGCAGCGACAAATTTGACGTGATTTTTCTTGATCCACCGAGCTTTTCCAATTCGAAAAGCATGACGGAGACGCTGGATGTGCAGCGGGATCAGGTGGCTTTGATTGACGACGCCATGGCCTTGCTCGCACCGGGCGGGCTGTTGTATTTTTCGACCAATTTGCGCCAGTTTAAATTAGCGCCGGAGATTGCAGAGCGGTATGTGGTTAAAAATATCAGTGCAGAAACGATCGATTTGGATTTTAAACGCAATCAGAAGATTCATCAGTGTTATTTGATACGAGGCTAAGGTAGGTGGCGCCGAGCGAGCTTCATGAGACCCTTCGCTCTGCTCTGGGCGACACGCTTAAGCATCAGAGTGAAGCTGCGATCTCGCAGCCCACATCGCAGCTCGAACGTGTCGCCCAGAACGAAGTGAAGGGTCTCCGCAATCGGAACCGAGAATCCTCAACCCCATAGCCCTACACCGGCCCATTCTTCTCCCCATGCATCTCATCCCGTAAAGCTGGCATCTTGCCCGCCATAAAAAACACTTCCGCTACCAAAAACAGCGGCGCAATCAACGCCTGGGTTACGCTGTCCATAAAGGCCGGTTTGCGTCCTTCAATCAAATGACCGGTTATCTGCAATATCCAGCCCACCACGAAGGTAATGAAAAACACCCACAAAGCAAAACGGGTTGGGCCGGCGAAGCTGATTAGTGAGCTTATCCACAGCATCAACGCGAATATCGGCAGCAGACACAAACTGAGACGCCAGTTCAGGCGGAAATAATAAACCAGCAACACAATCGTGGCGATATAAGCCAGGTTGGTGCTCAACACGTCCGGGATGATTATTTTCACAAAGCCCAGCAGCACCATCAGGCCAAATAAAATCAGGGGAATGCCGGCCAAATGTGTGTACAACGTGGCTTTGCTTTGATGATATTGACCGTAGAAACGGGCTTGCTCCAGAAAGGTTGTCATCGTAAGTCTCCTTGACTTAAAGGGTCGGCGTATGGCGGCGAAAACAGGTGCTTACATGATCATCAACCATGCCAGTCGCCTGCATAAACGCGTAACAGGTGGTGGGACCCATAAAAACAAATTTGTCTTTCTTCAACTGCTTCGCCATGTGTATCGACTCGGGCGTTATCGCCGGAATGTCACTTAACGCCTGTCGTTGATTGAGTATAACCTTCCCACCGGTAAACTGCCAAAAATAGTCAATGATATTTTCCCGGGCCTCCACCCTTAAAAACGTCTGGGCGTTGGTGCGCAGGGCTTTGATTTTCAGGCGATTTCGAATGATATTCTCATTCAACAACAGCTTGTCGATATCGTTATCGCTCAATTGTGCCAGACGTTCTGGCGAAAATTGCAGAAAGGCTTCGCGCATGGCGTCACGCTTTTTCAAAATGGTAAACCAGCTTAATCCGGCCTGCATGCCCTCCAGAATCAGCATTTCAAATAATTTGTTGCGCTCACGCAGCGGAATACCCCACTCCTTATCATGATAGGCAATATACAAGGGGTCTTTCAGGCACCAGGCGCAGCGGTTCGGTTCAGTGTTTGTCAAAGGTCCATTTCCCTAAAATATACAATACGTTACCTGCGCCCTGGGCGCCGGGAATATAGGTGGCGGACAAGGTTGCGCGGCGATAGGTGAGCGATGCCCAGGGCAAGGCGCCGGGAAAGGGGATGCCGTGGAGAATATCGGGGCGGGCGGTGACCAGCACGGTATAGCCCGCGCCGAGCTTCCAGTTTTCGCCAAGATGGGCGACTTTCAGAAAAGAATAGCCGACAACCGGCTCGATATTTTTATGCGAATCGGAAAAAGCGAAGGCGTATAAACCATGCCAGTCGCCCTTTTCATCATATAATCCTTTGCCCAGACCGCCGCCCCAGGCGTTTTCGTTATAGCTTTTGATTTTTTCCGGGCGGTAGGTATAGCGATTATGCCAGGCGTAACCGCTGAGATAGAGCTCGTTGTTGCCCTCGTTCCAGATTTGATGGAAACGCTGGCAAACGGCCTTGGGCCAGGCCGCCCAGTTGGCGCAGGGTGCTGTCGCTGCATGGCAGTTTAGGGCGAGAAGCAACAATAAGGCGGTCAGGGTTCGATTCATGTGGCTGTGATATCCGTGGTTTTTGTTGTTTTTATTCTGATAATAACTTCATTCGACGCCCCGTGCGCCACAATTCACAGCGACAACATTTGATGCTACAGTGGAATTTACCCCAACTCTGGAAATACTAACATGGACTTGTTTCGCAAAAAAGTAATTGTTGATTGCGATGAATCATCGCAGCATCTGGCCAGAGTTCTGTCTGCTTTTGATCTGACTTTTTTGGGCGTTGGCGCCATCATCGGCGCGGGTATTTTTGTATTGACCGGCGTTGTGGCGGCTACCCAGTCCGGACCGGCCATTGTGTTGTCCTATATTCTTGCCGGTTTTGCCTGTGCCTTTTCCGCGCTGTCCTATGCCGAACTGGCCGCGTCAGTAGGTGGTTGCGGCAGTGCCTATGGTTATGCCTACGCCGGTTTTGGCGAGTTTATCGCCTGGATAGTCGGCTGGGATTTGATTTTGGAATACACCATTTCCGTGTCGGCCGTGTCGGTGGGCTGGAGCGGTTATTTCAATGATTTTTTGCGGGTTATCAAACTCAATATGCCCGACAGCCTCATCAATGGGCCGGCCAAAGGCGGATATTTTAATACCTTGTCTGCCGGCATTATTCTGCTCTTGACCCTGCTGCTGGTTTGGGGCGTCAAGTCCAGCGCCCGGGTGAATACCATCATGGTGTTTGTCAAACTGGCGGTGATTGCCCTGTTCATTGCCATTGCCAGTCAAAACGTGGTGACCGCCAACTGGGTGCCGTTTATGCCTTTTGGCTGGAACGGCGTAGTGGAAGGCGCGTCGCTGATCTTCTTTGCCTATATCGGTTTCGATGCTGTATCCACCGCGGCGGAAGAGGCCATCAATCCGCAGCGCGATTTGCCCATCGGCATTATCGCTTCGTTGTCTGTTTGCACCATTTTGTACATCATCGTATCGGGCTTGCTCACAGGCATTGTGCCATCCAGCAGCCTGGATGTGCCCTCACCCATCAGTCATGCCATGATCATGCTCGGCCACAAAACAGCCGCCGGTTTGATTGGCGTCGGCGCTATCGCCGGATTGACCACGGTGATGCTGGTCTTGTTTTACGGCTTGACCCGGGTATTTTTCGCCATGTCTCGCGATGGTTTGCTGCCGAGCTTTTTCGCCCACACCGCGGCTTACACCAAAACGCCGGTGCGGATTATTATCTTGTGTGGCGTGGTGATGGCGATAGTCGCCGGCCTGATTCCGATTAACGAATTGGCCGAGCTGGTGAACATCGGGACGCTGTTTGCCTTTATCACGGTTTGTATCGGCGTGGTGGTGCTGCGCTATACCCATCCAGACCTGAAACGCCCCTTCAAAACCCCGTTCATGCCCTATATACCCATTTTGGGCGTGATCAGTTGCTCGTATCTGATTTACAACCTGCCCTGGGTCACCATGGCGCGTTTTGTGATTTGGATGGCGGTTGGGATAGTGGTGTATTTCGGATACAGCCGGTTTCACAGTGTGTTGAATCGTAAACCGGATTAGCGTAGCGTAATCCTGATCCAGCATCTGTGGCAAACAAGACATTGTAATTTTTCTTATTTATTTTATAATTATTTTTCATCTATTTCAGTAAGGTCGATGAACCGGTTACCAAACAATGGATAGAGAAGCACGCTAAATTATCAGAGTCGCTGGAACCGATATATTTTTCTGAGCACGATAGACAACTTGCCTATAACAAAATAAAAGATAAAATCCTCAATGAATTTAACCATCACGATTTTGTCACAGTCGTGCTTTATGGGCATCCAACTTTTTTTGCAGACCCTGGCTTGCAAGCCATAATTGAAGCTGGAAATCTGTCAATTGAAACGATAATTTTGCCCGGTATATCTGCTGAAAATTGTCTTTATGCAGATCTCGCAATCGATCTACCCCCAAACAAAACCAAAAAAGAAAGCATCTCAATTTACTGAAAAATAAATTACTTAATTATTACGCCTCTTCGCATGAAGCTATTTTGTATGAAGCATCGCTCTATCCCGGCATTGAGCCGTCGATCCATACATTTTTATTAGAGCACATCTTGTGAATTCAAAATTCAGGGCCCCATATATGACCCCATATATGGGCGCGAAAAAAAGCAGTGAATTCTGAAAATGCGTTTCTGTACAAAGCGACTGCAATATCTCCATTAATGTGCCGCATGCACAAGAACATTACAGTGTCCGATAAATCCTGCTTCCAGAAGTTAAATTTTTGGTCCGCAACGTGTACTTGAACAGTCAATCTTCTCTTTCGCGTCAACCCGTACGGAAATCATATTGTTTATTTTAAATGCAAATGGAGCCGAGGAATACCGTATTTAATACGGTTATACAAATGACTAAAAATAAATATAATAAGCCTCTTTGTGGTCAATAAAGGTCTTGAGGTGTCAGAATGTATAGTAACGTATCGACTAAGCTGGAAAAATTGAAGCATTTTGTAACGGAACCGGAACCTGTACATATTCAGGCAACACCGGATTCGCCTGGTAGTAGATTTTCGCCGGTGACCGGCACAACAGATGCAAAACCTGAAATCGCTTTTCCGATTGTATTTCAAGCTATTTCCCCCGGAGAATCAACCAACACAGCGGAAGCCATACATAATTATCCAATATGCAGCTCATCTGTCCTCTCGCGTCCTTCGGAAACCAGCCTGGCAGTATCCGATGATGTATTTGTTCCCCAACCGCCTGCAATTGCTGCTGCACCCGTATTGCCTGTCGAAGAAGAGGAAGCACTTGATCCCATCGCCTGGTTGAAGATGCAATATGCCGACATCAAGTCGCAATCGGAACCCATGACGTTCCCGCCTAAGAATGGTTATTACGAAAATTGCGAAACGTTGGGTCGACGTTTATACGAGTTAACATTAAACTTTTTGGATGAAAATCAGCATGTTCTTTCTCCAGAAGAAAAAGGACAAATCCTGATAGACTATGTTCGTTTATGGAGTGATGCCGGATGCATATTGAATATTTCAGAAACCGGTTATGCCAAATTATACGAAGGACAAGTATTTACAAAATATTCAAACTCATACAGTAAAAGCGTTCCAATGATGGCCGGATTTAATTTAAAAGGTGCTATTTTCAACCTGCTTTATATGTGCGATATGCATTTTTTATCCGTTAATTTTGAAGGCGCTAATTTTTCAAATGCGAAGTTTCCATATGCGCATTTTGAAAACTGTAACTTATCGGGTATCCAGACAAACATAAGAACAGACTTCAATCAATCCCGATTTGAAAAATGCGATATGGAGTCAGCCGATTTATCACAAACAGTTCTTTGTGAAGTACAATTTTATGACTGTTACATATTCAAGGCCAAAATCAACTCAAAAGATAAGCCTGAGATGGTTAACTGCATTACTGAAAAGCAATTTGAAGCAAGCCAAAACGTGCCTGTTAGTGACACTAAAAGCGCACATGAGCAGGCTTCAGACAAAGGAAAAAAAGCGGGGAAATCCTTACGATTTTCTTTCTTTACCGGTATGCCTCGTGATGTCTCTGACGAGCAGATGGCAGATAGCGCTTTTGGGAAGAAAAACCTGTCTTCCATTGGTTAGCACTACACGATTTCTGCAGCAGTTATTTCAATGACTTTTTGCGGGTTATCAAGCTCAACGTGCCCAACAGCCTAATCAATGAACTGACTGAGCTGGTCAACATACCCTGTTCGCCTTTATTACTGTTTGTATTGGCGTGTATTTTGGTTATCGCAGGTATCACAGTGTGTTGAATCGTGAGGGTGGCCCGGATCAGGCGAAGCCATAATCCGGGAATGCAGTGAATCATCGGGGGCTCATGCTACTGCAAGCTTCTTGTGGCTGCGGCTGAACGGCTTCGACTACCTTGGAGAACAGGGCAAGGCGTGGATTGCTCTCGAGGCAGTGTTCACGCTGACATAGCTGGGCTGCAATACGGAGCTTCGCTTCCATGAGCCCGTTATGCGAATCGTCAGGCGCATCGCCACCCCACCACAGGCCTGCATATCCTTGCGTTTTATGCATGGCCTGTTGTGCCAGCCAATAGTCTTTGTTCATATTGGCATGAAGATACTTCCGTTCTGCAAGGACGTTATTCGGTCTCTCCCTGCCCGCTACCAGCCATTCCTTGAGTAATGGAATGCCGTCTTTCCCCGTTTTCCAGGGTTTTAGTGCCGTGTTAAATATAATCGGATTGTCGGGATCTCCATTCGTTCGAGTCAATACCACTGTACCACGGTGTTTGGGTAAATCTGCTTTGCTTTGTGCTTGTCTGATGATGATAGTCGTGGGGTAGAATGCAACTGCTGCGTTTTTTCCACGTATTTTTTCTATTGTCTTGTCATCAATTCCCTTGAGAAGCTCTGCTGTAACATAAGAAGGTGTGGCACATATCACATCGTCAAATAAAATAACGCCATGTTCGTCTGAAATCGGCAAACCATCTGCTTTTAGCAGTTGATATTTTACCTCTCCGTTGATAACAAGGGGTACCATTCTCTGGATCGGCGTATTTAACATAAAACGGGTATTGGTGCATTCGGCTCGCATGGCATCAATATACGTCTTCAAGCCTTTGGGTGCCTCATACCAGGTTGCACCGCCTCTCAGATAATTCATGCCATAATGAGCGCCAAATTTTTTAATGGTAGCGAGCGGGTCAGGAACACCCCAGCCTCCGGCAATTAATGTGTACAGTATGTTGTTGGCAAAATCGGCTTTTTCTTTTGAGCCATCTATAAAGCTGTTAACAAACTCTTCCAGGGTAATCATGTCGTTTTTGGGCAAGGTTTGTTCTTTGGCTTTGCACATTGTCTCAAGATGTGTTTTTACGCAGTGTAGAGCTTGAACGGCTTCGTCAGCGGCTTCGTCAGCGGCCTCGTCAGCGTCATCAATGACTTCTTGCAGATGAAGCATGTCGTGAATATGGCATAACAGGGTATGAATGGAGACTTGCTTTGCTTGCTGTCCTCCAAAGAATGAGAAACAACCCGTGACTGGAACCGGTGGCAGCGTAATGCGATCTTTGGTTCGAGAATTATAAAGTTCCATATTTAATGTAAACGATTTTAATTCAACGCCGAGATGCCGGAACATGGCATGAACAATGGGGTATTTTGCTGGACTGCCGATGAACTCGGCACCTGCTTCCATGATCACCGGCTTCATGGGTTTGCGGTTGGTGCCGATGCCGGTAACCTCAATACTGTCAATATGACCGCCCAAACGATCGCTGGCTTCAAACAGGGTCACGTCGAATTGCGGCATGTTTTCCAGTGCCCAGGCAGCAGTTAAACCGGTTCCACCGCCAATGACGGCGATTTTCTTTTTTACTTCATGCGACGAGCTTGCCATAATGAAACTCCAATTGGTAAAGAAGGCCCAATCGTAAACCAAAACCGGCTTGCATGAAAGGGCGGATTGGACTGTTTTTTGCCTGTTGGCGTAATGAAAAATAATGGAGTATCAAACTATGAGCACCGAAGCATCCTGTCTGTTCCAACCCTTTCAACTGGGTGATCTGTTATTGAAAAATCGCATCGTCATGGCGCCGTTGACCCGTAATCGTGCGATTCCTGGCACCGATGCGCCGCAGGCTTTGAATGCCGAGTATTATGTTCAGCGCGCCTCTGCGGGTTTGATTATTTCCGAGGCCACCCAGATTTCACCCACGGCCAAAGGTTACGCCTGGACGCCGGGTATTTATTCGCCGGAACAATTGGCGGGCTGGCGTCTGGTGACCGATGCGGTGCATGCGCATGGCGGCTTGATAGTTGCCCAGCTTTGGCATGTGGGGCGTATTTCTCATCCTTCGCTGCAACCGGGTTCCGTGGATCCGGTCGCGCCCTCCGCCATTCAGCCCCTGGAGCAAAAAACCTTTGTGGAAAGCAATGAATTTGTCGATATCGGCATGCCGCGCGCGCTCGAGCTGCACGAGATCGCCGGGATAATCGAGGACTATCGTCAGGCGGCAAGAAATGCGATAGACGCAGGCTTTGACGGCGTTGAAATTCATGCGGCCAATGGCTATTTGATTCATCAATTTTTGTGTGATGGCTCCAATCAGCGAACGGATGAATACGGTGGATCAGTCAGCAATCGCCTGCGTTTTGGTCTGGAAGTGGTGCGTGCTATCGTGGCAGAAATTGGCGCGGCACGAACGGGAATCCGTTTGTCGCCGGTGAGTCCGGCCAATGGCGTGTTTGACAGCGATCCGGCGGCGGTCTTTTTTCCTCTGGTGCGTGAGTTGAGCCGCTTGAAACTGGCTTTTGTGCATGTAATTGAAGGCGCGACGGGTGGGCCGAGGGAGTTTCATGGCTTTGATTTTCATGCTCTGCGAGCCGAGTTTGACGGCGCGTGGATGGTGAATAATGGCTATACCAAAGAGATGGCAGAGGAAGCCATAAGTAGTGGTTACGCCGATTTGGTGGCCTTTGGCCGGCCTTATATCGCCAACCCGGATTTGGTGGAGCGTCTCCGCCGCAATGCGCCTTTGAATCAGTATGAGCGCAAGGGGCTTTATGGCGGCGGAGTGGAGGGGTATACGGATTATCCGGCTTTGGGCTGATGTTGATGATCTTCGTTACTATCTTGCACTCTGCTTTGTGCGTCAGCTTTGAAAAAGCCGACTTTCGATAATAGCGACGGGCTCTGTTTCAAGGCCGAGGAATAGGCGTATTCAAAGGTTACCAGATACAGCAAGCGGAAGAAAAGCATGCTGCCGCCGCAAGTCGCGCCCGCAAAGTTAGCTATTTTGGCGAGCAAGTTGGCCGGATTTTGAAAAGGAACCGCCAGCGCCGGATGGGTGTAAACGCCGCCCTGGGCTATATTGCGCAGGGCGGTCAGGACTCCGCCATAAGTGAATTTTGGCAGCGTGCCTGCTTTTTCCATGCTGTCGCGCGTGGCTTCCATGACCGCCATTTTGTGCATGGTTGCTGTCACATATGCGCCACCCAGGACCGCGGCGTATTGTCCGGTTGGGGAGAAATCCTGTTTGGCGAGTACGGCCAGTGAAAAACCCATTTCTCTCAAAAAATAGAACGAGCTGAGGGTTGGGCTGAAGCGCCACAGGGAATATTGGCCGGCCTGCATGGCGGCCATTGTGGTTTTGCGGATGAACGCTGTTTCAATAAAGGTGGCCACTGTTGTGCCGCAGAGTGATGCCGCCAAAATGGACGGCCAGAATCCAGCGTATTCATGTACCGTGTGTTTGGCCCAGGATTGGGTGCCGGTAGCCAGCGAACCGCGTAATAAATTCAGCCCAAGTCCAGAGAGAAAAAAAGGGTAACTGCCTATGATGGTTGCGATGGGATTGGGGTATTGATTGGCGCGATTGAGCAGCACCCGGGGTATTTGGGTGGATGCAGTGGCGAACAGAGATGAAGCGAAATGGGTTGATTTGTTGACGGGAGTGGTTGTGTCGGGTTTGGTCATGATTCAAGCTCGTTATTTTTATTGTTGAGAATGCTGGCACAGGATGGGCTGGAACGGGTAGGTTGGGCCCTGGCCCAACAACGATCTTTCGGGGTAAATCCATGTTGGGCCAGGGCCCAACCTACGCGTTTTTAGCCAGATTTAACCTTACTCCGTCACCTGCAGCATCGTTACGTTCTGCAATCCGCGCGGCAGGCGATTGCCGCGGCGTCCGCGTTCACCTTTGTAATGCTCCAGATCCGCTGGCTTCAAGGTGTAATGCCGTTTGCCGGCGAATACGGTTAGCGAATCTTTAGCGGTCAGCGCCTGAATATCAATCATATATTCTTCCCGACTGTGTGCTTTGGCCGTGGGAATATTGATCAGCTTGTTGCCCTTGCCACGGCTCAATACCGGCGACTCCAGCGCCGGGAACACCAGCAAACGGCCAATGTTGGTCACGCAGGCCAGCAATTGCGTATCTTTGTCTGCAATCACACGTGGCGCGATAATGCGGCTGTTGTCAGGCAGTTTGAGGCAGGCTTTGCCGTTGCGGTTTTTGACGTACAGGTCTTTCAACTGGGTCATAAAACCATAACCCGCATCACTGGCCAGCAATACCCATTCTTCCGGTTCGCCGCCAATCAGGGCTTCAAATAATTTGCCGTCCGCCGGATTCAGCTTGCCGGTCAGCGGTTCGCCCTGACCGCGTGCAGATGGGAGTACGTGACCTGGCAGCGAGTACACTTTGCCTTCGCTGTCGAAGAACACAATTTGCTGATTGCTGCGCGCCATCGTTTGCGCTTTGAATTCGTCATTGGCTTTATAGCCCAAATCCGGGCCGTTGACATCGTGGCCTTTGGCGGCGCGGATCCAGCCTTTCAGGGATAACACCACGGTAATCGGTTCGTTGGGCAGAATGTCTTCTTCTTTCAGCGCTTGTGAATCGCCGCGTTCGATCATCGGTGAGGAGCGGGCATCGCCGAATTTGTCGCGGTCGGCGATGATTTCTTCTTTGACCAGTTTTCTCAGTTT
>Ga0209066_10003862_pt1 | contig 16790 bp, 17 predicted proteins | sample All_14_2_FD_187198 | JGI IMG/M metagenome (GOLD analysis project Ga0209066, IMG submission 187198) | Freshwater microbial communities in response to fracking from Pennsylvania, USA - Allegheny Zone_MetaG_DW_15 (SPAdes) (version 2) ... | reverse complement strand
GTCCCAGCGCCTGATTCTGGATGCCGGCCCGGCCGTCAGAGACGACCCGAACCCGGAGGGACGACGCGCTGTCGCGTGTCAGATCCACTCGACCTTGAGGATTTCATAGGCCTTGACGCCACCGGGCGTGTTGACCTCGACGACATCGCCGACCTCTTTCGAGATCATGGCGCGCGACAGGGGGGAGGTGATCGAAATCCGGCCCTGCTTCACATCGGCTTCGTGCTCGCCGACGATCTGGTAGCGGGCCTCTTCCTCGGTGTCCTCGTCGACGACGGTGACCGTGGCGCCAAATTTCACCTGCTCGCCCGAAAGCTTGGACACGTCGATGACCTGGGCCCGCGACATGCGGTCCTCGATCTCGGCGATCTGGCCCTCGATCCAGCCCTGGCGCTCCTTGGCAGCGTGGTACTCGGCGTTTTCGGACAGGTCGCCGTGTTCACGGGCCTCCGAAATGGCCGCGATCACCGCAGGACGTTCCACGGACTTCAATTGCTTGAGCTGATCGTCCAGGGCGCGATAGCCCGGGGCCGTCATCGGCACTTTTTCCATAGGGTGGTGAGTTTCTTGTTTCGCCCGACTGAGGAGGGGATGGTCAACCTTGGCAGAAGGTCGCGGGGCGCACGCGACCGGGGCAAAAAGGATAGGTCACGATCTCGCTGAACTCAAGCGGTCGGACGCATCCTTGTGCGGCGCACCTTGTGCATGAGGCTGCGGGTCAGCCAGGCGAGCCCGGCCAGCGCCGCGACCATAAGCGCCGCAGACACGAGAGCGAGCTTCGCAAACACCAGCGCGAGGCTGAACGCGACGACGACGAGCGCAACGGCGGCAAGATAGAGGACAGTGATCTTCATGACGGATTAACGCTCTGCCGCGCGGCGGGTTTCACCGGTTCAGGCGCGAGGCGAGGTTCAGCGCGCGTGCGCTGTTGATGCCACACTCACGGTAGCCCGCCTCAGGCGTAGCTGTAGGGGCCGCCGCGTTCGAGGGCGCGCTGATAGGCCGGGCGGGCGTGGATGGTCTCGAGGAAGGCCTTCAGCTTCGGGCGACGATCAAAGCCGGGAATGCGGGTGGCACCCGCCTCGATCGGGAAGCTCATCATGATATCGGCCGCCGAAAAGGCCCCGCCCGCAAACCACGGATGGGCGGTCAGTTCGGCCTCCCAGAAGTCGATATGGGCCTGCAGTTGGGGATCGATGAAGCCCGACTGGGCCTTGCCCGCGATGGAGTTGACCAGCGGCCGCACCAGACCCGGCGCGCGCTTGGGCAGCTGGCTGAACACCAGCTTCAGCAGCAGCGGCGGCATGGCCGAGCCCTCTGCATAGTGCAGCCAGTAGCGATAGCGGCGACCGGCCTCTGTCCCGGACGGGGGCGCCAGCCGGCCCTTGCCGTGGGTCTCGACCAGATAATCGACGATGGCTCCGGTCTCGGCGACGCGGATGGCACCATCATCGACCACCGGGGACTTGCCGAGCGGGTGGATGGCCTTCAGCTCGGGCGGCGCCAGCATGGTCTTCGCATCGCGCTGATAGCGTTTGACCTCATAGGGCAGGCCCAGTTCCTCGAGCAGCCAGAGCACGCGCTGGGACCGGCTGTCGTTGAGGTGGTGCACGGTGATCATGGCTGGCGCTCCGATGCGAACCCTCAGGCGTAAGCCTGCAGCGGGCGGACGTCCAGATCGTCGTTTCGGATGGCGGCGATGGCGTGGACGGCGGCAAGGGCCCCGGCGGTGGTGGTGTAGTAGGGGATCTTCATCATCAGCGCCGTGCGCCTCAGGCTGAAACTGTCCTGCAGGGACTGTTTGCCCTCGGTGGTGTTGAAGACCAGCTGGACGTCGCGGTTCTTCATGGCATCGACGATGTTGGGGCGGCCCTCCAGCACCTTCTTCACATGGCCGACCGGCAGGCCCTGCTGGACCAGCCAGGCGTGGGTGCCGCCGGTGGCGATCACCTCGAACCCCTGTTTCAGCAACAGGGCGACCGGTTCGACGATGAAGGGCTTGTCCGAGTCCTTGACCGAGACGAAGGCGCAGCCGGCGACGGGCAGGGTGGTGCCGCCGCCGATCTGGCTCTTGGCGAAGGCACGGGCAAAGGCGTCGGCCATGTCGGGCTCGCCGTCGCGCTTCCAGTCCAGACCCATGACCTCGCCCGTCGAGCGCATCTCGGGCCCCAGAACCGTGTCGACCCCGGCAAAGCGGGCGAAGGGGAAGACCGCTTCCTTGACCGCGATATGGTCATAGGGGCGGTGCTCCAACCCAAACGAGGCCAGCGGCACACCGGCCATGACCTTGGCAGCGATGGCGGCGATCGGCTGGCCGATGGTCTTAGCGACGAAGGGGGCCGTGCGGCTGGCGCGCGGATTGACCTCCAGCACGAAGATGCGCGGCTCGGCGCTGTGCGGCTCCTCGATGGCGAACTGGACGTTCATCAGGCCGCGCACCTTCAGCGCCTTGGCCATGGCCTCGGTCTGACGCATCAGCTCGGCCACCACTTCGGCGGACAGGGAATAAGGCGGCATGGAGCAGGCGCTGTCGCCCGAATGCACCCCGGCCTCCTCGATATGCTCCAGCACGCCGGCGACGAAGACGGTGTCGTCGTCGCACAGGGCGTCGACATCGACCTCGGTGGCGCGGTTCAGATAGTGGTCGATCAGGACGGGATCGTCGCCCGACACCCGCATGGCCTCACCGACGTACCGGTCCAGCTGTTCGCGGTCGTGGACGATCATCATGCCGCGGCCCCCCAGCACGTATGAAGGCCGCAGGACGACCGGATAGCCGACCTCCTCGGCCTTGTCGGCGGCTTCCTGGGCCGAACGGGCGAGGCCATTGGGCGGCTGCATCAGGCCGATGTCGTGCAGCATGACCTGGAAGCGCTCGCGGTCCTCGGCCAGGTCGATGGAGTCGACGCTGGTGCCCAGAATTGGCACGCCGTCTTCCTGCAGGGCATGGGCCAGCTTCAGCGGCGTCTGGCCACCGAACTGCACGACCACGCCGATCAGTTCGCCCTTCGAGCGTTCGACGTCGATCAGCTCCAGCACGTCCTCGGCCGTCAGCGGCTCGAAATACAGCCGGTCGGAGGTGTCATAGTCGGTCGAGACGGTCTCGGGATTGCAGTTGACCATGATCGACTCGACGTCGATCTCGGCAAAGGCAAAGGCCGCGTGACAGCAGCAGTAGTCGAACTCGATCCCCTGCCCGATCCGGTTGGGCCCGCCGCCGAGGATGATGGCCTTCTTGCGATCTGACGGCTGCGACTCGCACTCGGGAATCTGGCCGACGGCGCCGGTCTCATAGGTCGAGTACATATAGGCGGTGGCCGAGGCAAACTCGGCGGCGCAGGTGTCGATCCGCTTGAACACCGGCCGCACGTCCAGCGCGCGACGGGCCTTGCGCACCGCAGCCTCGGTGGTGCCGGTCAGGAAGGCGATCCGGGCATCGGCAAAGCCCTTGGCCTTGAGCTGACGGAAGGCGCGGGCGTCGGTCGGCAGGCCCCGCACCCGCAGGTGGCCCTCGTCGCGGATCAACTCCTGGATCTGGCGCAGGAACCACGGCTCATAGGCACAGGCGGCCTGGACCTCCTCGACCGTCAGGCCGTGGCGGAAGGCCTGGGCGATGACGCGGATACGGTCGGGCGTGGGCGTGCCCAGAGCCCGCACCACGGCGGCGCGAACGGCGCTTTCGTCGTCGGTATCGGTGGTGCCGTCGATCTCGATTTCGTCAAAGCCCGACAGGCCGGTTTCCAACCCGCGCAGGGCCTTCTGCATCGATTCCTGGAAGGTGCGACCGATGGCCATGACCTCGCCCACCGACTTCATCGAGGTCGACAGCAGCGGCTCGGAGCCCGGATACTTCTCGAAGGCGAAGCGGGGGATCTTGGTGACCACATAGTCGATCGAGGGCTCGAACGAGGCCGGGGTTACGCCCGTGATGTCATTGGTCAGTTCGTCCAGCGTATAGCCGACGGCCAGACGGGCGGCGACCTTGGCGATAGGGAAGCCGGTGGCCTTGGACGCCAGCGCCGACGACCGCGACACGCGCGGGTTCATCTCGATCACCACCATGCGACCGTCGGCCGGATTGATGGCCCACTGGACGTTCGAGCCGCCGGTCTCGACCCCGATTTCGCGGAGCACATTGATCGAGCCCGTGCGCATCCGCTGGTATTCCTTGTCGGTCAGCGTCAGGGCCGGGGCGACGGTGATGCTGTCGCCGGTGTGGACCCCCATCGGGTCGATGTTCTCGATCGAGCAGATGATGATGCAGTTGTCCGCCTTGTCGCGGACCACCTCCATCTCATACTCCTTCCAGCCCAGGACGCTTTCCTCGATCAGCACCTCGGTGGTCGGCGACAGGTCGAGGCCGCGTTCGACGATCTCGCGATACTCCTCGACATTATAGGCGATGCCCCCGCCGGTCCCGGCGAGGGTGAAGGACGGGCGGACGATGGCCGGCAGGCCGACGAACTCAAGCGCCTCTTCCGCCTCGTCGATGTGGTGGATGGCGCGCGAGCGCGGGCTCTCCAGACCCAGCTTGTCCATGGCGTCGCGGAATTTCTGGCGGTCCTCGGCCTTGTCGATGACCTCGGCCCGGGCGCCGATCATCTCGACGTCATGGCGGGCCAGCGCCCCCGAAGCGTCCAACGCCAGCGCGGTGTTCAGCGCCGTCTGGCCGCCCATGGTCGGCAGCAGGGCAAAGCCGCCGGGCAGCACATGGCGTTCCTTCTCGATGATCTTCTCGACGAACTCGGGCGTGATCGGCTCGATATAGGTGGCGTCGGCCACCTCCGGGTCGGTCATGATCGTGGCGGGGTTCGAGTTCACCAGAATGACCCGGTAGCCCTCGGCCTTCAGCGCCTTGCAGGCCTGAACGCCCGAATAGTCGAACTCGCAGGCCTGACCGATGATGATCGGACCGGCGCCGATGATCAGGATCGACTGGATGTCTGTGCGTCTGGGCATCGGGGGCCTCTTCTTGTCAGTTCGTCACGACCGCGCACTCCCAGCCGTCATAGTCCAGCTGGAAGGCCGCGGCCCAGGATTGCATCATGGCGGAGACAGGCGCGAACGAGGCTTCGTCCACCGCCATGGTCGTCTCCAGAATGGTCGAGTCGTCGGCCCCGCGCGTCAGGAAACCGGCGCGGCGGGCCACCTCGTTCAGATCGTCGTGATCGCCCTCGCCGTAGAAGTAGAACAGGGTGTGGCGCGGGGTGATGCCACTGTCGCCATGCTCCGCCAAAGCCGCCCGGATCATGGCATCTCGCTCGTCATGCGGGATATCGGCAGCGGTCACGGAACGGCGGTCCTTCGGCGCACGAAAACCCGACGGAAGGAGGGCCCCCGGCGCGGTCACGTCTGGTTGTCGGTTAAGCGGCCCGTTTAAGGATGGGCGGGGCCGGGGGCAAGGCGGAATCGCCGCCTTCAACAACTCTGTAGATTGGGCGTCAGGGCTGCATCTCTCGCACGGTTAGCCTCACGCGGCGATTCATGTTGGGTCGTCGGGTGCCCACATAGACATGGTACCCGCCTGTCCCGGCGGCGAGCGTGATGCGCGCCTGATTGTCGCCCGAACCCGCGCTATCGCACCAGATCGATCCGTCGGGTGCTTCCAGCGCCAGGACCAGGTCGACATCGCCGGTGACTGTTATCTCGATCGGTACCAGGCGATCGCGCCAGATCGGGTCTTCTTCGTCAATCGCTGCGGTGATCCTGTCTGTGGCGACCGTGCTCGACCCGTAGAAGAATACGAAGGAGGCATCCTGAGGAATCCACCCGGTACACAAGCCATTGACGTCCAGGCCCTCACTCAATGCTGCAAGGTCATCGCCGCCGCCAGCGTTAACCGTCGTTGCATACGGGTTCGGCTGAAATCCGTGCTCCAGAAACGCGTCGTGGCTCTGGGCCAAAGCACCGGACCCCGGGATCAAGGCCCCGGCCAAGGCCAATATAACGATCTTCATCGAACGTCGCTCCGTCTGAAAGATCGTTGTCGCTTTTTTGGGCGAGGCTGCCAAGCACGGACTAACTATGCCCTCTCGGCAATCCACCCGGGCAACTCGCTGATGCTCTCCAGCGCTCCATATCGCGCATGCCCTTCCGGCGCATCGGCCAGTTCGTGGGCCCAGGTGACGGCGTAGGGAATGTGCACGGCGAAGGCTCCGGCTTCCAGCGCCGGCAGGACGTCGGACTTCATCGAATTTCCGACCATTACGGCCTCGTCTGCGCCCGTGCCATGGCGCGCGAACACCCGCTCATAGGTCGAGCGATCCTTTTCCGAGACGATCTCGACGCCCGAGAACAGCTCGCCGAGGCCCGAGGCGGCCAGCTTGCGTTCCTGATCCATCAGGTCGCCCTTGGTCACCAGCACCAGCCGGTAGGTGTCGGTCAGCTGCGCCAGGGTTTCGGCCACGCCCGGCAGGGTCTCGACCGGGTGGGCCAGCATTTCCCGCCCGGCGGCCAGGATCTCGCGGATGGCAGAGGACGGGGGATCGCCGTCGCAGAGTTCCATCGCCGTCTCGATCATCGACAGGGTGAATCCCTTCACCCCGTATCCGTAGAGGCGCAGGTTGCGGCGCTCGACCTCGGCCAGCCTGTGCGCGATCACCGCATTGTCGTGATCGGTCAGAAGGTCGAGAAAGCGGGCCTGGGTGAGGCGAAAGATCGTCTCATTGTGCCAGAGGGTGTCGTCGGCATCGAGGCCGAGGGTGGTGATGCGCATGGCGCGCTGCCTAACACCGGAATCAGGCGTTTGGGAGAGGCGATGAGCGAGACATCTGCGGTCGTGATCGGCGCGTCGGGGGGTATCGGTTCGGCACTGGTGCGGCAGTTGGAGGCTGCGGGCGACCAAGCGGTCGTCCATGCCCTGTCACGCTCGGGCACCGGGCTGGATCTGGAGGATGAGGAGTCTATCGCCGCGGCCGCCGCGCGGATCGCCGACGGACCGCCGCCGGAGCTGGTGATCGTGGCCACGGGGGTGCTGCACGGCGCCCACTCGCCCGAGCGGACCTATCGCGTGCTGACGGCCGAGCATCTGATGCGCGACTATCGTCTGAATGCCATCGGGCCGGCGCTGGTGGCCAAACACCTCCTGCCGCTGATGCCGCGTGAGAACCGGGGGGTGTTCGCTGCCCTGTCGGCGCGGGTGGGGTCGATCGGGGACAACCGGCTGGGCGGCTGGCACGCCTATCGCGCGTCCAAGGCCGCGCTCAACATGCTGATCCGCAATCTGGCCATCGAGCATGGTCGGACGCACAAGGCGGGGATCGTCGTCGGCCTGCACCCCGGCACGGTGGCCACCGACCTGAGCGCGCCGTTTCAGGCCGGAGTCTCGCCGGACAAGCTGTTCACGCCCGAGCATTCGGCGGCGGCCCTGCTGTCGGTGGTCGATGGCCTGGCGCGCGCAGACAGCGGCGGCATCTTCGCCTGGGATGGTCAGCGAATCCCGGCCTGAGTCGGCCGCATGGTGAACGGGCGCTTCACCGCCTTTGTTGATCGTCCGTAGACAACCCGGGGCGCATCCTGCGGGCGTCGGGGACCGACTTGTCACCTGGAGGTGGCCCATGCGGACCTTTCCCTATGACCCGGCGGGCTCCGCCGGGTCCACAGATGCTTCCCTGGCGGGCACAGGCAGCCTGTCCTCGCCACCGCTGCATTTCGCCGCCGAGCAGGCGGGATTTGAACTGGTGACCCGCGGACGCCGCGGGCTGGCGGTCAGCCTGATTGCCCAGGACATTGTGGCGCTGGACAGCGGCGAGGCGGTGTCGCGTCGCGTGCGCCGGATCATCCGCCATACCGGGGGTGAGGCGGGGCTGAGCCTGTTCGGGCGCGGCACGCTGGAAGGCGCGGACCTGCGCCGGATCGACCTGCAGACCCTGCGAATCGGTCTGGACCTGCTGCGACGCACCCCGGGCCTGACGGGCGTTCTGCCCGTCTTCTGGCGGACCCTGGCCACCAGCCATGGCCGGTTCGCCCTTCTGTATGCCGGCACGAACGATGAGACCCGCCCCGCCGGCCTGTCGATGGAGATCATGGGCGGCACCGAGACGTCGCGGCTGGACGCGGTGGCCGACGTCATTGAGCAGTTCCAGTCGGGCCCGATCGGCATGATCCTGCATGCCGCGCCGGACATCGGCATTGTCCGTCAGGCCGCGTTGGCGCGGGCCGCCTGTCTGTGTCTGGACTTCGCCGGGGTGGATCACCTGTCGCCCGAGGGCAAGGCCGAGGCCCGGGACCTGATCGCGACCGCCCGACGGGTGGCGCCGACGGTGCTGCTGGTCAATCTGAGGCCGGACTGGGCACCCGCAGCCCATGAGGCCGGAGCCACCCATGCCGTCTTTGCTCCCATGGAGCCGCTCACCCTGTAGCGGCAGAGGTTGACCGGACGGGGTATGGCCCCTAACACCCGGCCGCTTCCGGCCCCTGTCGATACGCGACGGGTGCACGGGGGCGAACTCCGCGATAGGATGCCGCCATGACCCGAACCCTTCCCGGCGTAACCGGCGTGCTGGCGCTTGCCGACGGCACCATCCTGCAAGGCCTCGGCTGCGGGGCCGAGGGATCGGCCCTGGGCGAAGTCGTCTTCAACACCGCCATGACCGGCTATCAGGAAATCCTGACCGACCCGTCCTACATGAGCCAGATCCTGGCCTTCACCTTTCCGCACGTCGGCAATGTCGGGGTGAATGCCGAAGACGTCGAACAGATGGGCGAGAGCGCGACCACCTCGGCGCGCGGCGCGATCCTTCGCGATGTGCCGACCGCCCCGGCCAACTGGCGCGCGGGCCAGTCGTTCGACGACTGGATGAAGAGCCGAAACGTGGTGGGACTGGCCGGGGTCGATACCCGGGCGCTGACCGCGCGCATCCGTGAAAGCGGCGCGCCCCATGCCGTGATCGCCCACAGTGCCGACGGACAGTTCGATCTGGACGCCCTGGTCGAACAGGCCCGCGTCTGGCAGGGGCTGGTAGGTCTGGATCTGGCCAAGGATGCCTCGACGCTTCAGGCCTTCGACTGGGATCAGGGCCTGTGGGACTGGCCCGAGGGCTATCCGCGTGTCGAGGCCGCCGACAAGTCGGTCATCGTCATCGACTATGGCGTCAAGAAGAACATCCTGAGGGCGCTGGCCTCTACGGGTGCGAAGATCACCGTCGTGCCCGCCACCACCTCGGCCGAGGACATTCTGGCGCGCAAGCCCGACGGCGTCGTTCTGTCGAACGGTCCCGGCGACCCGGCGGCCACCGGCGAATATGCGGTGCCGGAGATCCAGAAACTGGTCGCCTCCGGCACGCCCCTCATGGGCATCTGTCTGGGCCACCAGATGCTGGCGCTGGCCATGGGCGCGAAAACGGTCAAGATGGATCAGGGCCATCACGGCGCCAACCACCCGGTCAAGGACCTGACCACCGGCAGGGTAGAAATCGTGTCGATGAATCATGGCTTTACCGTCGATCGCGACAGCCTGCCGGACGCCGTGACCGAAACCCACGTCAGCCTGTTTGACGGTACCAACTGCGGACTGATGCTGAAGGACAGGCCCGTGTTCAGCGTTCAGCATCACCCCGAGGCCAGCCCCGGGCCGACGGACAGCCTGTATCTGTTCGGGCGGTTTGCGGACCTGATGAAGGCCGGGGCGTGAGCTGGGTCCCCCCCTCGACCTTTGTCGAAAAACTGAAGCGGCTGTTCTTCAGTCCCCGTCAGGAACTGGACCGGATCGTCGCCCGCGAACTACGCAAGGGCGAGACGGAGATCCACCTGCTGCCCCAGCTGGTCGATCCGGCCCGCATCGCCATTGATGTGGGTGCCAATCGCGGAGTCTGGACCCGGCAGATGGCGGCCCTGTGCCCCGAGGTTCATGCGTTCGAGCCCAATCCCAAGATCTTTGCCATTCTGGACGCCGCCAAGCCCGCAAATGCGGTGACCTATCCCTTGGCCCTGTCGGACAGGGACGGCGGGTCGTCGCTCTATGTGCCGCGGTCCGCGCGCGGCTATTCCAATCAGCGGGCGACCCTGGTTCCCGATCAGCAGCCGGGGGTCGAGACCGGCGTCGTGGATATCGAGGCTGTGCGCCTCGACGACCTCGACCTTCCGCCCTGTGGCTTCATCAAGATCGACGTTGAGGGCCATGAAGCCGCCGTGCTGGCCGGCGCCCGCGCGACGCTGATGCGGGACCGCCCCACCCTGTTGATCGAGATCGAGGAACGCCACACCGGCGTACCGATCGAACAGGCCATCGCCGGGGTCGTGGCCATGGGCTATGATGCCTTCTACCTTGAAGGGGGTCAGCTGACCGGTATCGCGGCATTTGACCCGGATCGTCAGCATCGTCAGGCCGTCGACACGCCTGATTATGTTTACAATTTCATCTTCAAGGCGAGAGAGATCAGCCAAGGCACCCCTTGAAATTCGACGAACGATTCATCGAGGAGCTCAAGTCCCGGCTGCGGCCGTCGGACGTGATCGGTCGCACGGTGAAACTGAAGCGTCAGGGCCGCGAGTTCGCCGGCCTGTCGCCCTTTACCAAGGAAAAGAGCCCGTCCTTCTTCGTCAATGACGAGAAGGGCTTCTTCCACGACTTCAGCTCGGGCAAGCACGGCGACATCATCAGCTTCCTGCAGGAGACCGAGCGCCTCAGCTTCGTCGAGGCGGTCGAGCGGCTTGCCAATGAGGCCGGCATGGCCCTGCCGGCGGAGGATCCGCAGGCCGCCGCCCGTGAGCAACGCCGCACCACCCTGTTCGACTGGACCGAACTGGCGATGAAGTGGTTCTCGGCCAATCTGCGCCGGTCGGTCGGCGCCAGCACACGCGAGTATCTGAAGAAGCGCGGCCTTCCCGAGGACCAGTGGGAGCGGTTCGGTCTCGGCTATGCGCCCAATGACCGCGACGGGCTGAAGACCGCCCTGATCCAGAAAGGCGCCACGCCCGGCGATCTGATCGAAGCGGGGCTGTTGATCTCTCCCGAGGGGGGCGGCGCCCCCTATGACCGGTTCCGCGACCGGCTGATCTTTCCCATTCTGGACGACCGGGGCCGGGTGGTCAGTTTCGGCGGCCGGGCGATGAACCCCGACGACCGGGCCAAATATCTGAATGGCCCCGAAAGCCCTCTGTTTCACAAGGGCGCCACGCTTTACGGCATGCCCGAGGCCCGCAAGCTGCTGGGCACCTCGAAACAGGCCAGCCTGGTGGTGGTCGAGGGCTATATGGATGTGATCGCCTGTCAGCGGGCCGGCATCCCGGCGGTCGCCCCCATGGGCACCGCCCTGACCGAGGAACAGATGGCGCGGCTGTGGCGGGTGACGCCCGAGCCCGTCCTATGCTTTGACGGCGATGCCGCCGGTCAGCGCGCCGCCGGACGCGCGGTCGAACGCGCTCTGCCCCTGCTGAAACCGGGACGAAGCTTCCGGTTCTGCCTGCTGACCGACGGGCGCGACCCCGACGACATGCTGCGGGATGCCGGCGCACCGGCGCTGCGCGAGGCCCTGTCGCGTACGCGTCCGTTCGTCGAGGTCCTGTTCCAGAAGGAGGCCGAGGCGGAAACGCTCGACACCCCCGAGCGGCGGGCCGGGCTGAAGGCGCGCCTGCGTCAGGCCACCGAGGCCATCACCGACCGCGATCTGGCCGAACAGTACCGCCGCGACCTGTTCGAGCGATTTGACGCCGTCATGCCGGGGCGCGGTGCGAAGTATGCCCCCCGCAACGACGGCCGCCCCTCCGGTAACTGGAAACGGGGCGCACCGCCCCCGCTGGCTGGCCAGACGCCTGAGGGGGCTGAGGCGCTCCATGCCTTCAACCGCTCAATAGAGCCAATGGCCGCCGCCCTGGCGCTGGCGACGTTGGATGACGTCGAGCGGCTGGATGTTCATCTGGAGACGGTGGCCGGGACCGGATTCGGCGATCCGGCGCTGGACGGGCTTGCCCAGACGCTGGTTCAGCAGCGCCTCGGCGGTGACGCATCCCTTGACTCTGGCGCGCTTCGTCGCCATCTGGCCCAATCGGGTTACGAGGCCCTGTTGCACGAGGTCGAGAAGGCGGCGGCAAAGTCCGGTGCGCCCTTCCTGGCAGAAGATCTGCCCCTCGGCGAGGCACGGACCCTGTGGTCGCAGGCGTTTGACGCCCTGACGCGCATTGCCGCGTTGGAGCGGGCGCTGGCCATGGCGAAGTCGGAGGCCCACCGGGCGTTCGACAGCTCTGCCTTCACGCAGTTGAAGGCGGAGCGTGATGCCCTGCGGCGAGCGATCAAGTCGGGAAGCCTTTGGGAAAATGCCGCAGGAGCCTAACGGGGCCGCGGACGTTTTCCTGTTCATATAGTGCCGTTTAGCCACAAGCTGCGGCGGGTCGGAGACGGAAAACGGGATGAATGCGCAGACGGACACGCAGGACAACGAAGCGTCGAATGACGGTCCCCTGCTCGATCTGACCGATGCCGGAGTCAAAAAGTTTATCAAGCAGGCCAAGACGCGCGGCTATGTGACGATGGAAGATCTGAACAAGGTGCTGCCCTCGGAAGAGGTCACGCCGGACCAGATCGAGGACACCCTGGCCATGCTGTCGGAGATGGGCGTCAACGTCGTCGAGGCCGAGGAGGATGGCGAGGCCGCCCAGGGCACCGACGTGGCCGAAAAGGCCGAGACCTCGGTCTCCGAGACCGACGCCAAGCCGACCTATGACCGCACCGACGACCCGGTGCGGATGTATCTGCGCGAGATGGGCTCGGTCGAGCTGCTGAGCCGCGAGGGCGAAATCGCCATCGCCAAGCGGATCGAGGCCGGCCGCGACGCCATGATCAGCGGCCTGTGCGAAAGCGCCCTGACGTTCGAAGCCATCATGGTGTGGCGCGACGAACTGCTGAACAACCGCATCCTTCTGCGCGAGGTCATCGACCTTGACGCCACTTACGGCGTGCTGAACCCCGCCAGCCTGCCGCACAACCAGCCGCCGCAGCCGATCCCCGGCCAGCCCAAACCGCCCCGCACCGCCGAAGAGGCCGAAAAGGAAGCGGAAGAGGACGAGGACGAGGACGATTTCGACGACGGCGGCGGCATGTCGATTTCGGCGCTCGAGGCCGAGCTGCGCGACGGCGTCATGGAGGTGCTGGACGCGGTTGCCAACGATTTCGGTGGCTTCCGCCGGCTGCAGGACAAGCTGGTCGAGGCCCGGCTGAAGGGCGAAACCCTGTCGACCAAGGACCAGAAGGCCTATGAGGCCCTGTCCAAATCGATCTCGGATCGCCTGAAGTCGATGAAGCTGAACAACAACCGCATCGAGGCCCTGGTCGAGCAGCTGTATGCGATCAACAAGCGTCTGATCTCGCTGGAAGGGCGCCTGCTGCGCCTGGCCGACAGCTATGGCATCTCGCGCCCCGAGTTCCTCAAGGCCTATTTCGGCGCCGAGCTGGACCCCGACTGGAGCGAGCGGGTCAAGGACATGGGCGTGCGCTGGACCAAGTTCAGCGAGAACGAACAGGCCCAGATCGGCCAGATCCGCGGCGACGTCGCCGCGGTCGCCTCCGAGGCCGGCCTGCCGATCGACGACTATCGCCGCATTGTCCAGAAGGTGCAGAAGGGTGAGCGCGAGGCCCGTCAGGCCAAGAAGGAAATGGTCGAGGCCAACCTGCGCCTGGTCATTTCGATTGCCAAGAAATACACCAACCGCGGACTGCAGTTCCTCGATCTTATTCAGGAAGGCAACATCGGCCTGATGAAGGCTGTAGACAAGTTCGAATACCGCCGGGGCTATAAGTTCTCGACCTACGCCACCTGGTGGATCCGTCAGGCCATCACCCGCTCGATCGCCGACCAGGCGCGGACCATCCGGATTCCGGTGCATATGATCGAGACCATCAACAAGATCGTCCGGACCAGCCGCCAGATGCTGCACGAGATCGGCCGCGAGCCGACCCCGGAGGAGCTGGCCGAAAAGCTGGCCATGCCGCTGGAGAAGGTCCGCAAGGTCCTGAAGATCGCCAAGGAGCCGATCAGCCTCGAGACCCCGATCGGCGACGAGGAAGACAGCCACCTGGGCGACTTCATCGAGGACAAGAACGCCATCCTGCCCATCGACGCAGCGATCCAGAGCAATCTGCGCGAGACCACGACCCGCGTGCTGGCCTCCCTGACGCCGCGCGAGGAACGCGTCCTGCGCATGCGCTTCGGCATCGGCATGAACACCGACCACACCCTCGAAGAGGTCGGCCAGCAGTTCAGCGTCACCCGCGAACGCATCCGCCAGATCGAGGCCAAGGCGCTCAGGAAGCTGAAGCATCCGTCGCGCAGCCGCAAGCTGCGCAGCTTCCTCGACAGCTGAGACTATGACGGACCTCTCCATGGACCTTCCCACCGGCCGGCCTGTCGGGCGGGTAATTGCCATGCCGGCGGACACCAACCCCGAGGGGGATATCTTTGGCGGCTGGCTGCTGGCGCATATGGACCTGTCGGGGGCGACGCCGGCGTTCGAGCGGGCCCAGGGGCGCTGTGTGACCATCGCGCTGGACGCCATGGTGTTTCACAAGCCGGTGTCGGTGGGCGATGAGGTGTCGATCTATGCCGAGATCGTCTCGACCGGGCGCAGCTCGATCCGGGTCAAGGTGGAGGCGTGGAAGCGGCCCCGCAATCAGGCCCAGGCCCGGTCGGAACGGGTGACCGAGGGCATCTTCACCTATGTGGCGATCGGCGATGACCTGCGGCCGCGACCGTTGCCGGAGGTGGTGGCGTGAGCGGGCGGCCTGAGCCCTGCGACAGGCTGAAATCTTGACCTTTCGGGGTATCGCGCCTACCTCGACCCCATGGCCATTCGACGTATCCTGACCATCGACAACGCCGCCGATCTGGCGGTTCTGAAGCGCGTGTCCGAGCCGGTCGAGGGACCGGTGACCGATGAGCTGCGCGCCCTGATGGATGACATGCTGGAGACCATGTACGACGCGCCGGGCATCGGCTTGGCCGCCGTACAGATCGGCGAGCTGCGCCGCGTGATCGTCATGGACCTGGCCGACAAGCCGGATGTGGCCGAGGACGCCGAGGAGGCGGACCGCAGGAATCCGCGTTGTTTCGTCAATCCGGAGATCCTGTGGACCTCCGACGAGACCGCCCCCTACGAAGAGGGCTGTCTGTCGGTGCCCGAGTATTTCGACGAGGTCCAGCGGCCCGCCCGGGCGCGTATCCGGTATCTCGATTACAACGGAAAGAGCGTCGAGGAAGAGGTGGGTGGCCTCTATGCGGTCTGTATCCAGCACGAGATGGATCACCTGAACGGGGTGCTGTTCATCGACCATCTGTCGCGGCTCAAGCGCGAGCGGGCCGTGGCCAAGGTCAAGAAGCTCGCCCGGATGGCTGCCTGATGACCCGACGCGCCCCGAAACGGACCCCGCTGAAACGTTCGCGCGACCGGATCGTCGATCCCAGCGGGCGGCGGCGCCTGACGCGGTCGGAGAAGATCGGCATCGGCAGTGTCGCGACCCTGCTGGCCGTGGGCGCGCTTGGCGTCATCGCCGGTGTGATCATCGACCGGCTGCTGGACTTTGACTCGCTGGACACCGGCGGCGAATGGGACGAGGGCGGCGGCGTTTCGACACGCTGGGAGTAAGCGCCCATGCGTCTGGCCTTCATGGGAACGCCCGCGTTTGCGGTGCCCTCGCTGGCCGAGCTGGTGGCGTCGGGGCATGAGGTGGTGGCCGTTTATTCGCAGCCGCCCAAGCCGCGCGGGCGGGGCATGATGCTGACCCCCACCCCCGTGCAGGAATTTGCCGAGACCCTGGGCCTGCCGGTATTCACCCCTGAGAGTATGAAGGCGGCCGAGGCCATCGAGACCTTCCGCAGTCTCGATCTGGATGCCGCCTGCGTGGTGGCCTATGGCCAGATCCTGAAGCCCGAAGTGCTGGAGGCACCACGCATGGGCTGTCTGAACCTGCACGGGTCGCTGCTGCCGCGCTGGCGCGGGGCGGCGCCGATCCAGCGGGCCATCATGGCGGGCGACACGCAGACCGGCGTGCAGATCATGCAGATGTCCGAGGGGCTGGACGAGGGGCCGGTGCTGCTGTCCGAGACGGTCGCCATCAGCCCGCGCGACACGGCGGCCAGCCTGTCGGAGCGGATGGCCCATATTGGCGCCGGCCTGTGGCCCCGGGCGCTGGCGGCGCTGGAGCGCGGCGGCGGCCAGCCGGTGGAACAGGTCGGCGAGCCCACCTATGCGAAGAAGATCAGCCCGGCCGAGGCGCGCATCGACTGGACCCGGCCGGCCCGTGAGGTGGATGCCCATATCCGCGGCCTGTCGCCCTTTCCCGGCGCCTGGTTCGAGGTCGACAGCGCGGAAGGGCCGGTGCGCATCAAGGCCCTGATGTCCGCTCTGGCCGAGGGGTCGGGCCCGGCGGGCACGGTGCTGGACGACGCCCTGACCCTCGCCTGCGGCGACGGCGCGGTGCGTCTGGAGCGCGTGCAGCGCCCGGGCAAGGCGGCCCAGAGCGCGGACGATATGCTGCGCGGCTTCGCGATTCCCTCAGGCACAGTCCTTCCCTCAGGCGGCGAGCCGTAGATGCCACGTTATCGGCTGACGGTGGAATACGACGGGTCGGGCTATTGCGGCTTTCAGGCCCAGGCCGATCTGCCGACCGTGCAGGGCACACTGGAGCGCGCCATCCTGGCCTTCAGTGGCGAGGCGGTGCGGATCGCGGCGGCGGGGCGGACAGACACCGGCGTGCATGCGACGGCCCAGACGGTCCATGTCGACCTGACGCGCGACTGGCCCGAGCGGACGGTCATGAATGCCATGAACGCCCACATGATTCATGAGCCGGTCGCGCGTCA
>Ga0209066_10003861_pt1 | contig 16793 bp, 20 predicted proteins | sample All_14_2_FD_187198 | JGI IMG/M metagenome (GOLD analysis project Ga0209066, IMG submission 187198) | Freshwater microbial communities in response to fracking from Pennsylvania, USA - Allegheny Zone_MetaG_DW_15 (SPAdes) (version 2) ... | reverse complement strand
TCAACATGCCCGGCGTGACCGCGCTTCCGGACCTGCCCGCCTGCATCTACTTCTGGGCCGACAACCTGCCCGGCGTAACCGCGCTGCCGGACCTGCCCGCCTGCACCGACTTCCGGGCCGACAACCTGCCCGGCGTAACCGCGCTGCCGGACCTGCCCGACGGCATCTACTTCTGGGCCGACAACCTGCCCGGCGTAACCGCGCTTCCGGACCTGCCCGCCTGCACCGACTTCCGGGCCGACAACCTGCCCGGCGTAACCGCGCTGCCGGACCTGCCCGCCTGCACCGACTTCCGGGCCTTCAACCTGCCCGGCGTGACCGCGCTGCCGGACCTACCCGCCTGCACCTACTTCTGGGCCGACAACTGCATCAAACGCCTGCCACGGGGTAGCACCCATGTGTGACGAATGCACCTTCTGCGGCCGGTCTGGATGGCAGACCGAACTGCGCCTCACGGCCACGAACGAACTGATCTGCCACGACTGCCACGACGGCGGGCAGGCCTGTGATGACGACGCCTGCGACTGGCGCGCGCTGCTGACGCTGGATGATCTGGTGGCGCAGCGCGAAGCGGCCGCCGACGACCGCGCCCACGCCATGGCTGACCGGAGGGCCGGGCTGTGAGCAACCCCACCGCTACCGCATTGATCGCCGCCGCAGCCCGCAGGCTGGCCGGGCGCAAAGGAGAGCCGAAATGACGCAAGACGAGATGCAGGCCGCTGTTGACAAGCTGGCGGCGATGATGGGCGACAAGGGGCTGCGTATCCCTGAAGCTGGTATTAGGATTGTTTCGCATGACACGCCGAAGCTGAATATGCGCTGGGCAAAGCCAGGCGACACATGGGCAAATGAATGGCACCATTGCAACGGCTTGTCGCTTGCTGACAAAATTGATGAAGCTACCGCGTGGGTCTTGGCGCACCCATCGCCGGAAGAACGCAAACTGCGCGAGTTCCAGACCGCATTGGGGCACGTGATTGATCTGGGCCGCGAGAACGGCATCGACGTGGCTTTCGTCAACCCTCTGGCTGAATTGGCGAAGGCGCTGGCCGAGAACGCAATCACCGATCAGCGCGGGGTGGCAGCATGAGCGGCACGCCCATGGATCGCTTGGCGGCGGCAGAAGCCCGCGTCAAAGTTTGCCATCATGAAATCGCAAAGCTGCGTGACCCGCGCAGCCGGATCAACCCGCCGAAGATTTCCCCTTGCCGGGATCACCATGGCAGCCTCCCTTTCGAGGAGGTGCAGTTGATCGACACGAAATCCCTGCGCGCCTTCCTGATTGGCCACCTTGAAGCCGAGTTGCTGCGCTACGAGCGCGCGGCCAACCGCCTGCGGTTCGAGGTCATCGCGTGGGCCGATGAACAGAAGGCCAAGATGCAGGACGAAATTGCAGCATTCAACGCTGAGAGGCTGAAATGACCATGCACAACGTCATCGCCCTGCCGTCGTGGCACCGCTCTGCCGAGGCTTGGGCTCACGACCTGACCGCGCCCGCCGAAATCCGCCGCGCTGCGATTGAGGCCTTGGTGGAATCCAATAGCCTCGCGCTGGCGTCGATCAACGATCCGGTCGGCATCCGCATGGTCAGCGATGCGCGCAACGCCATCTGGGCAACCGCGGACAGCGAAATCGCCCCGCGCCCGGACATGGCGCAGATGGAGGGCGGCGCGGTCGATTTCGTGCCAGAGGTGGACACGCTGGCCGCGCAGGTGATCTTCGCGCTGTTCGGCGCTGGCATTGGCATCTGCATCGGCGTTCTGATGTGGCTGGCCTTTGACAATGCCGCGGCGCGGGCGCGGGCCGATGTGGACCGTGCTGTTGTTGTGGGGGCTTGGTGATGCTGCACCAGACCATCCTGACGCCTGGCGTCCACCAGATCAGCGCAGAGCGGTATCACGCGGACCCGGCGCCGGAGCCGAGCCTGTCAAGCACGCTGGCGAAGATCCTGATCAACGAGACGCCGCGCCATGCGTGGACGGCATCGCCGCGCCTGAACCCGATGTTTGAGCCGGTCGAAAAGAAGCAATTCGACATTGGCCGGGCGGCGCACGAGGTGATCCTTGGCATCGGCGGCGGCTACGATGCAATCCCGGCGGAATTTCTGGCCAGCAATGGTGCGGCCAGCACGAAGGAGGCCAAGGCCTTCATCGATGGCTGCAGGGCCAAAGGCGTTACGCCGCTGAAGGATGACGAGCTGGGCGCGGTTCTGCTGATGGCGGACGCTGTGCATGATCGGCTGCGCGCCATGGGCATCCTTCTTGACCCGTCGAGATCCGAAATGGCAGCGCTGGCGCAGGTCGATGGCATCTGGTGCCGCTGCATGGTTGACAACGCCCCGACCGATCCGCGCCTTCCGCTCTACGATCTGAAAACGACCGCGGGAAGCGTCAACCCGGAGGCGCTGACGCGCACCGTTGCCGACTATGGCTATGACGTGCAGGCGGCGCATTACCTTCGTGTCTGGAAGGAAGCCACGGGCGAGGATCGCCGGTTCCGGTTCGTTTTTGTGGAGAAGAAAGCGCCGTATGAGGTTGGTGTTGTCGAGCTCTACGCTGACGGAACGATGCGCCCGGCCAGCAATTATGAGGCCGACGAGGCGCTGACAGGAGACTGGTTTGCTGATGCAGAACAGAAGCTGTCACGCGCCCGCCGCCAGTGGCGCGAGTGCCTGGATACCGGCGTCTGGCCCGGCTACCCGGCCCGCGTTGCGCTGATCGGCGCCCCGATCTGGCACCGCAAGAACGCAGCCATCGCGCATGGCTACGACCCGATCCTGCCGCAGAAGCCCGGCGCCGATGCGTTGGAACGCGCCGCCGCATGGCAATCCCCGAACTGATGGAGAACGATGTGAGCAACACTGCCCTTTCGACGCAGGCGGCGGCCAAGGCGCCCGCTGCCCAGAAGCCCGCCATCACCACTGGCGGGGTGCTTGGCGCGCTGGTCCCGCAGGATCTGGACCAAGCGTTTCGCTTGGCACAGGCGCTGGCCGGTGCCGGTGACATGGTGCCGAAGCATTATCAGGGCCAGCCGCAGGCGATCATGGCCGCCATTGTGCGCGGCATGGAGGTCGGCCTTGCGCCGATGCAGGCGCTGTCTTCCATCGCCGTGATCAACGGGCGCGCGTCGCTCTGGGGTGATGCTCTTCCGGCCCTGATGCTTCGCGCCGGTCATCACATCGATGTTGTGGTGGAGAACGAGGGAAACCTTGATCAGGCGCGCGCGGTTGCCACGCTGACGCGCGGAGACACCGGGAAGACCGTCGTGCGCACGTTTTCAATGGCCGACGCCAAGCGCGCCGGTCTGGCCGGAAAGCCGGGTCCTTGGCAGCAATACCCGCTGCGGATGCTGTCAAACCGCGCGAGAGCGTTTGCGATCCGTGACGGCGCCGCCGACGCGCTGATGGGCCTGTCCCTGTCGGACGAGGTGAGCGATTACGGCCCCGACGCGGCCCGCGATGTGACGCCGCGCCAGGCTGCGCCTCGCGCCGGGCGGTCAATGTATCTCGACCCAGATCCGGTCGTGGACGAAATCCACGAAGCAGGCCCCGCCATGATCGGGTCCCATGTCGATCTTTCGCCCAGCCCGGAAGACCTCGCCCGCGCCGAAGCGGAGGCCTTGGCCGCAATCGACCGCCAGCGCCACGAAGCCGAATCCGCCTGACCTTCCGGGGCGTAGCGCAGCGGTAGCGCGGTGGCTTTGGGTGCCACAGGCCGTGGGTTCGATCCCCGCCGCCCCGACCAGATCAATACGACCCGCGCCCGGCGGAACCGGGCAGACAAAAGCCGAGGGACAAAATGCAGATCAAAATCACCATCACGGACGCGCCCGATGGGCTCGACGCCCACGCGCTGGCCAGAAGCCTTGTTGATCGCGCGCAATATGCGTTCGCGAAACTGGCTTCCGTGACGTTCAGCGACACCGCTGTCACCATCAAGGGCGATGGGAGGGTCGATGAAGGGGCCAACGATATGGGGATTTCAAGCTGGTCGGCGCGTGCATGGCCAAAACCGGGGGGCGCAGGAATGGCTGATATGAAGCGCATCTGCGAAGCTGGCAACTGCTGCCATGCCGAATGTCACGCGCCGAACTGGCGCGCCATCGCGTGGGCGCACGGCTGGCGCATCGTGAGTGAAGACCCGCGCGGGTATGAACCGGGGCGGCCCTGCCTCTATCACGCAGAACTGGAACGCGCATGGCCTCTCGGGGACTGGGAGGGTGCGGCTCGCGATATTGGGCTGACTGATATTGATCCGCAGGACGACGCGCTGGACGGCGTCCTGTTCCGCTTCTGGATCAGGGCCGCAAGCTACCCTGGCGGCTGGCCTTCCGCTCTCGCGGCGCTGATCGGGAAGGAAATCAGGGCAGAAGGCCACGCGACCCCAGCCGCCTACCGCCGGGCTCTGCTGGCGCTGGCGAAGGAAAAGGGCGTGAACATGCCGGGGGTGCAGCATGGCTGACCTTCTGCACATGGAACCGATCAGCCATGTTGAGGTCGCGGCCCTGCTCGTGACCTGCGGCATGTGCGGCCACGGCCACCTGATCGAATATGAGGCGCTGGATCAGGAAAGCGGACGTGTAGACCCCGCGCACGATTTCGGTGAATGCGAGGAATGCGGCGACCTGATCGACGCCAGCGCCGCGACTTTCTCAGCAATGATCGAGGCCGCGCCCCATGGCTGACCTTCCCATCCTATTCTCCGCCCCTATGGTCCGCGCCCTGATGCGCGAGATTGAGGCCCCCGGCACCGGCAAGACGCAGACGCGGCGGGTGATGAACCCGCAGCCGCATGAGCGGGCCAAGGGGTGCTATCACAGGCCAGATGGTTCATGGGTTTGGGTTGACGCTCACCGCGAGAACAACGGCGCGGGTTATTATGGCACCTGTCTTGATGATCGTCATTTCTTCCCCCGCTACGCCACCGGTGACCGCCTCTATGTCCGCGAGCATTGGCGCGCTGAATATCGGTTCAATGACCGCGCGCCACGCGACATTCCGCCGGGCGAGGCGGTGCAATACATCGCCGATGATCCGCTCTCGCCGTGGGATAGCCGCTTCCGGCAGGGGATGCACATGCCCCGCTGGGCGTCCCGCATCACGCTTCTGGTGACGGATGTGCGGGTCGCGCGGTTGCAGGATTGCAGTGAGGCGGATGCGCGGGCGGAGGGCGTCCGCGCTGACGCCTCGATCACCGATGCCCATAACCATTGGGTCGATCTTGGCAGCGGCGATCTGATTACCGGCTGGGATGCGCGCGAGGTATACGCCTCCCTCTGGAACCACATCAACGGCCCCGGCGCATGGGCGGCAAATCCGTGGGTGGCGGCCTACACCTTCCGCCCGATCCTCGGGAACATCGACCAGATCGGGGCGGCGCAGCATGGCTGACAGCCCGATCCGCTTCGCAGCACCTCTCCATGAAGGTGGCCGCCACTGCCTGCTGTGCGGCGGCATCATAATGGGCGCGGTATTCCCGCCGGTTGGCAATGATCCCGGGAAAAATCCTTGGGTATGGCGCCTGTTCAGCTTCGGCGCCAACCCGGCCCGAGATGGCCGCGCGAAAGACGAGCAGGGCGCAAAGGGTCATCTTCTGGCAGCGCCAGCGCTGACTCTGGCCGAGGCCGGTTTGGGGCCGATTGAGGCGGAGGCCCCCGATGCTTGACGCCGCCCGCACTGACCCGCGCCCTCTGCGCTATCTGTCCGTCTGCTCCGGCATCGAGGCGGCATCGGTCGCGTGGGCCGATCTGGGCTGGCGGCCTGTGGCCTTTGCAGAAATCGAGCCTTTCCCCAACTCGGTTCTGGCTCAGCGATACCCGTCTGTCCCGAATTGGGGAGACATGACGAACTGGAAGGAATGGCCAGATGCAAACCTCGATGTTCTTTGCGGAGGAACACCCTGCCAATCATTCAGCGTTGCGGGGCTGCGACAAGGCCTGGATGACCCTCGCGGAAACCTCATGCTCACCTTCGGCGCTATTGCTGGGCGATATCGGCCCCGCTGGCTGGTCTGGGAGAACGTCCCCGGCGTTCTGTCCAGCAACGGAGGGCGGGATTTTGGCACCCTCCTCGGGATGCTGGGGCAACTCGGGTATGGGTTCGCCTACCGCGTTCTGGACGCTCAATACCTCAGAACACGCCGCTTCCCTCGCGCTGTCCCCCAGCGCCGACGTCGTGTGTTCGTTGTCGGATATCTTGGAGACTGGCGACGTGCCGCAGCGGTATTATTTGACCGCGAGAGCCTGTCGGGGCATCCTCCGCCGCGCCGCGAAGCGGGGCAAGTCGCTCCCACCATCCCTGCGCGAAGCCTTGGAGGCGGTGGCCTCGGGACAGACTTTGACTGCGACGGCGGATTGATCTGCATGGCGCATGGTCAAGCCGGTGCAGAAATATCGTCGGGCCACGGGCCCACCCTGACCTGCAACCATGAGGCTCCCATCATCGCCCATTCCCTGCGTGCAGAGGGTTTCGATGCAAGCGAGGACGGGACAGGACGGGGTATCCCGCTTGTGCCGGTCGCATATCCCATCGCCATTCAGGAGCGCGCAGTTTCGGAAAATCCAAATGCTGGGCCAGACGGCGCCGGCATTCGGACCGATGGCGTGGCCTACACACTGGAAGCGCGCACCGTCCCGCAGGCTATCGCCTTTGACTGCAAGGGAACCGAAGTGCAGTTTTCGGCTGATGGCAGCCACCCCACTCTGCGCAGCATGGGTCACAACAACAGCCACCAGAATGCCGGCGGACATGCGGCTGTGGCGCTCGATATTTTCCAACAGACCGCTTGGGCGGTGCGCCGGCTGACCCCGCGTGAATGCGAGCGCCTTCAGGGCTTCCCGGACGACTGGTCGCTTGTCTTGCATCGCCGAAAACCCGCGGCAGACGGTCCCCGCTACAAAGCGATCGGCAACAGCTGGCCGACAAACTGCGCGGAATGGATTGGGGAGCGCATTGCAGAGGTTGACACATGGACGGCCGAAGAACTCAGGAGGACAGCATGACCGACACGAACACCACCCACGGCGCGGAGGCTGTGCCTACCGTGGATACATCGGCCGAGGCCGTGATGCGGCTGGCAGACAACCTGCCATGGCCGCCATGGGGCGCGCCACGGATGCGGCGGGCGGCAGACACCCTGCGCGCCCTGCTGGCCCGCGCCCAAGCCGCAGAGGCCGAGGTGACGCGGCTGCGTGATGCGCTTGGATTGCAGACAGCAGCGGCACGGGACGTTCTGGCTGAGCGCGCGCGGCAGATCAGCGCCGAGGGGTGGACGCCGGAGGAGGATGACGCTTATCAGGCACGCGACCTCGCCAATGCGGGTGCAAGCTATGCTCTCGTCGCGGGCCTTTCACCAGAGCACCGCGATATCATTGCCAGCACGCCGCCCGGCCCTTGGCCGTGGGCAGGTTCGTGGTGGAAGCCCACCGACCCGCGCCGTGATCTGGTCAAGGCCGGGGCACTGATCCTTGCCGAAATCGAACGGCTGGACCGCGCCACCCTGCGCAAAGGGGGTGCAGCATGACCTGCACTGCGATCATCTGCCTCACCGCCGCCCTGACCGTAACCGACGGCGACACGATCCGCGACGGCCGCCTGCGCATCCGCCTTTGGGGCATCGATGCGCCCGAGCTGCACGATCCGCAGGGCCCGGCCTCGCGTGCTTACCTGCGCGCTCTGATCGACGGCCAGCCCGTCGCCTGCGATCCGCGCGATACCGACCGATACGGCCGGACGGTGGCCGTGTGCATCCTGTCAGACGGGCGCGATCTGGCCTGCGAAATGGTCAGGGCCGGGATGGCCCGTGACTGGCCGCGCTACAGCGGCGGCGCCTATGCGCGCTGCAAGGGGGATTGATGGGTCGGCCAAGGGCAGTCAGCAAATCCGATCTGGATCGCGCGATCCAGTGCGTCAAATCGAACGGGATCGACATCGCTGAAATCATGGTCGAACCGCAGGGCGTGCGCATCATCTGCCGCCCAGTTGCCCAAACCGCAAAACCGGAGGATAGTCTTGCCCCAAAGCCATGGCCGAAACGGGGATGATGTGCGGATTGATTATCCTGGCCTGCTGCGCGAGGTGCTGCCATCTGGCGCGATCCGCTGGCGGGTCAGGGTTGAGCGGCAGAAGGCGCGCCGGATCCTGCTGACCGTCGCCCCCGGGCACCCGATGTTCGGCGAACATTACCACGCCGCCCGGCTTGGCATACAACTACCGCCACCAGATGATGTGCCAGCCGGGCCGATTCGCGGCTCAGTTGGATGGCTGATCGGCCTCTATGTGCAGGCGATGGAGGCCATGGTGGCAGACAAGCTGCTGTCGCCCGTCACGCTGCAGCAGCGGCGCACCTTTTTGGATTGGGTCCGGTCCGAGGTCGGAGAATACAGCGCAGACATGCCTTCGGCCGAGGTTGCAATCCTGCGCGACAAGCGATCATCCACCCCGGGCGCCGCCGACAACCTGGTCAAGGCGATTCGCGCGATGTATGCATGGGGCGTCGAACATGGTCATGTCGCCACGAACCCGGCGGCCGGGGTTGCCAAAATAAACCCGGGCCAAGGCGGCGCTGTCCCGTGGTCTGTTGATGATCTGCGGCAATATCGCGAGCGCCACCCGCGCGGAACCATGGCGCACCTTGCGCTGACCCTGTTCATGTTCTCGGCCGCGCGGATCAGCGATGTTGTGATCCTGGGGCGGGGCCACGAATTCCAGCGCCGCGGGGTAACATGGCTCGACTTCCAGCCCGCTAAGCGCGGCGCCAAGCGCGTGCGCATCCCCATGCTTCCGCCCCTTTTGGCCGCGACACGGGCAAGTCAGGTGGTTGGCAAAACCTACCTGCTGACCGAACACGGCAAGCCGTTTGCATCACCCAAGGCATTCGCCAACCGCTTCGCCGCGTGGTGCGTGCAGGCCGGGCTCAAGGACGCCGACGGCAAGGCCACACGGTCATCGCATGGCATCCGCAAGGCGGCGGGCGAGCTTCTGGCGCTTGAGGGCGCCTCGCAGTACCAGATCATGGCGATCCATGGGCACGCCAGCGCCAAGACCTCAGAGGTCTACACCGAGGGCGTGAATCGGGATGAGCTGGCAGCGCAGGCTATGGCGCTGCTCGGGGCTATGGACTGGTGAAACCGTGGGACACCACGAACGTAACCCATTGATTATATTGTGCGCAAAACCACGACAGCGTGGGACACTTTGCCATTGAAAATACTGCGATTTACCAGCGTTTTCCAGTCCCTCCGGGCCTACCATCCGCGCAAAAATATTTATAAAAAACAATGCACTAATTCAATTGTGTCCCACGCCAGAATCCAGCATGGGACACATAACCTTGTCGGCGCGCGCTGTAGCCGGTCACGCCCCCTTCACCCCACACCCCCGCCCACACAGCCCACGGTGTCACTGGCCAGCGCCGCCATGCGTCCAGCGCAGACAGGTCCGCCCCGTCCGGCGCCAGCACTCACCGATCTGCGCGCTTGCTGGCCCACAGCGCCGCCAGGACGGCACCGACGGCCAGCGCGGCCTCGATGATCGGCTGCTGCATCTCGGCCGGGATCCAGCCCTTGGCCACAGCATAGGCCAGCGCCGGGGGCAGGATGTGGCGGGCAAGGCGGGCGATTTCGGTTTGCATGGTCAGGCTCCAAAGGTGACGGGTTGCAGGTGTGTGAGCGCGGCGTGCAGCGTGGCGCGGGTGGTCGGGCCCGCGATACCGTCGGCCCCGATATGCTCGGCGCGCTGAAATTCGCGGATCTGCGTCGGGCCGTAGCCCAGCAGCACCAGCGCCGCGCGCACGTATTTGGCCCGGCGGTCGTCGATTCCGTTGGTGCCGCCGTTGATCCGGATCGTGATGGCGTCGAGGCCATTGCCATCGGCCAGCAGATTGAGTTCGCGGGTGGACCAGTACCAGATCGGCCCCAGCCCTTCCCACGGATCGGTCAGAACCAGATCGGGCTGCGCCACAAAATCCGGCGCGGGCAGACCGCTGCCCCGGCACCAGTCGCGGTATTGCCGGTAGTTCGATTTGCCGGTGATCTGCATCCCGGTGCGGCCACGATACAGATAGCCGTCGCCATCACGGGCGGCGGTGTTGCCCAGATCGGTGCGCGTGTCGTAGCGCTGCTGCGCCGGGGTCGGCCCCCACACCTCGCGGTCATAGCGCCACGCGCCGCTCTCATGCGCAAGCTGGCCAAGGTAATGCGCCAGCCGGTGCGGGCGGTCGAGGCCGGACGGCAGCGCGGTCAGCCCGGCCACCACGCTGCGCATATTGCTGTTTGCGCCGGTCCCAGCAATCTGGGCCAGCGTCGATGCAGTCACCTGCATTGGTTCACCTCGCGAAAAAGCCCCGCGCGGCGGCGGGGCGTGTTGGTCGAAATGGGAAATCCCATTTCGGTGGCATAGCCGTCAGAACCGGATGCCTCTCACCCCTGCGGGTCATCATCCGGCAGGATGCGATCCACGATGCGGCCCGCGATTGCGTCACCCCGCGCCTCGACCAGCCCGGCCAGCCGCAGGGCAAAGCGGGTCAACCGCCGCGACAGGAAGCCGCTGACCAGCATCACCGCCTGCACCGGGGCGTGCGCCGTCCACCACTCGGGCGGCCAGCGCTGCCACAGCATGGCCGCGACATGCGATGCCAGGAACGCCCCCAGCATCACCAGCCAAAGCTCGCGCCGGTCCTGCTCGGGGTCACTGCGCATGGCGAATGCGGCCCCGGCCAGCGCGAGGAACAGGCCGCCGATCCATTCGTAGGGCGCAAAGGTGATGCCCAGACCGGCCAGCGCGAGTGTCAGCGGGTCTTTGGCGTGGTCTGCCAGTGTGTCGCGCATCATGCCTCCGCGCATGAAAAGCCCGCCAAAAGCGGGTCATGGTGGCACCATCTGGATAGGCTCAGGATGGCTTCGCAAATGGGGTGACGATCAGGCCCAACGCAGAGCCGCAGCGGCCTCGATGCGCGCGACCAATTCCGCGATCTGCGCATCAGTTCGGCCAGAGACGCTGATCAGTTCACGGTAGACGTAATAGATCGACCCGCTGATCGCCTGCGCTGCCCCAGCCGTGCCAGACCCGATGTAATAGGTCCCACTGGTGCCGGTGCCATAACTTGCTGCGGCCTTGCCAGAGATCTGAGCGCCTTCGGTCACCGCCCCGGCATTCCCGAGCCACGCTTTGATATTGGACGATCCAGCGCCCGGAAAACGGACGCGCTTTGCGACCACCGCCAGCGATCCGACAGGGGCGACAGCGGCAAACAGCGCAGTATTCGTCTCGGCGGCATAAAGCCTGCCTCCTTGGCACAAGATGCCGCCACCGCGGCCCGAGGCATACATCAGGGCTGCGCCGCTGACCGGCGCGGCTGTGAACTTGAAGACGCAGATTTCAAGGTAGTCCTTGAACCCCTCGTGATACGGTTCACCGATTTTGCCCGAGACGATCTGCGCCGATTTCACCGCAAGCGGCGTTGTTGAGCCGTTCACAAATGCCAGCCCGGCGCCGTCAAAGGTCGGGCGCGTAGCAAGCGTGACAACCCCCAGCCCGACCGGCTTCGTGCGCGACAGGGCGGGCTGCACATCGCGGGCCATGTTGCCCAGCGACACCAGCACTGGCGTTGCCGCGGCCCCTGTCAGACCGGCTGAAGCTGAAAACGAATAGCTCGGGAATGAGGTATACCCGGACCCGATGGCCGTCATGGTAATGTCGGTCAAAGCGCCGCCCGCAACCGTGAACGTCCCAGCAGCGCCGCTGCCCCCGCCGCCAGTGAAGACCAGCGGGAATGTCCCGTTAGTGCCGCCTGACCCGCCAGTCGTGATCGTCAGGCCGATGATGCTGGACGCCGGGAATTGCGCGCCGGTCGTCGGCATACTGCCCGCATACCAACTGGACAGGTTCAGCGGGTCAAAGATGAAGTCCGTGCCGATGGTCGCAATATCGAGAGCGTCTCGGCACACGACCAAAGCATCCGTTGCCGTCTGCGGAGTGCTGATCGGGATGGTCCTAGTGGTGGTGATGGTCATTCTGCGCCCTCAATAGGTGTTGATGTACGCGGCCATGGCGGCAGCGACGAATGATCCGTAGATTTGGTGACCTGCATCGATGGGGTGGGGCCCATTCACCGTGCCGTTGAAAATCGTGTCGCGGTTTGCCACCGTCACGACGCCGGACACATCGATGGTATGCACTCGCGCGACTTGGGCCGCCGCCGCGAAAATCGCGTCACGCCCGGCGACCAGAGAGGCCGGATAGGTCGGGTTGTTGTAATCCGTCCATGGCCCGACCACGAAAATCGGCATATCGGCAGAGGCAGCGCGCAGCGCCTGGAAGATCGCCAGCGCCTGCGCCCCGATTGCCGCTGCAGAGAAGGCGGTGCCGGTGACCACATCCAGATCGTTGATGCCGCTTGCGATGACCAGCGCATCAGGCGGCCCACCGTTGACGCATTGCAGCACATCGCGTGCGATGCGGTCGCGGTGATTGTATCCCGTCTGATCCATGATCGTGAACGTGCCGCTGGCCGTCGCTGCCGCCGAAAGCGTTGCGGTGCCGCCGGATGTGGCGCCGGTCACAACGGTCGTGTCGTAGGGGAACAGCCCTTCAGCCGTGGCCAAGCCGTCGATTTTATGCCCTGCTGTCAGAGTGCCGGAATTGACGGTCACGGCGCCAGAGCCGGAGGTCGCCGTGATTGATACGCTGGTATAGGGATACCGCTTGCGATAGCCCGAGCCGCCGATGCCGAGATTGATGTAGTTGTCCACCCCGAGCGCCTGCGCGGCAATGGCCGCCCATGTATAAGACGGCTGCGTGGCGACCGATCCTGCGGTGATGCTGTCACCCATGAAAGCCATGCTGCCGATGACGCGAGGGGTCGGGATTGCGCCAATCGTCCCGCCGGTTTCGACGTTCAGGCCGCCAAATGGCCGATTGCTGGTGATCAAGCGGATCACCCGATCAGAGGCCGACGATGGCAGGGTGAATTTCTGATAGCAGAACGTGCCGGGAAGCGTGGTCGTGTAGCCAGTGCTGTTCGTAAAAACCCCGTCGATTGACACAAAAATCTTGTCGGCGGTGCCCTGATCTCGCAGCAAGAGTTCAAAGACTGACTGCCCGGCAGGCAGCGTGAACTCGACCTGCGAAATGACCGTATCGCGTGACGCTGGCAGGCCGGTGGACCCGTTGATCGTAGTCGGATCGCCGTTTTCGCGCGGTTGGCAATATTTGAACAGGTTCGCGGGATACCCAGCAGCACTATCATACCACGGCCCGCCCAGAAGTCTGATCCTCGGGTCGTCTTTGGCAATGGCTACCGGGCTTGTCATGGTGGTGGCAGTCGTGGTGCTGCCGACCGTAATCGGGTCGCTGGCCATCGTCTGGCGCCCTTGAAGCCCTCCATAATACAGAGATTTCTTGAGCCGCAGCCTCCGGATCGGGGGCTGCAGAAGGCTGGCAGCTTCAAGGTCTGCAATCCGATCCGCGCTGTCTGCAATCGCAATATCCAGCCGGTTGCCGGTCGCGTCGGCCAGCTTTTGGATTCGGACAGTGCCATCAGTCCGCTTTTGCAGCCACCATCGCCCGTTGGGGTCTTCGTCAGTTTCAACGGTTGCGTCGGTCGCCTGGAAGGTTTGAGGGACTTTGCCGCTCAACCCGGTACCTCCGATCCGATGCCACCCCGCCGGGCTGGCCGACCAGGTGTAGCGCCCGGCATTGGGCACCGTGCCCCCTGCGACCGGATCGGTGTGCGTGCCGGTGTCGGTGTCCAGCACTTCGGCGCCCGTGCCTGCCGTCGCGCCCGTCAGCCCGGACAGGACAGCCCAGGTCGCACAGGTCAGCGCCGACGATTGCGCATTGGCGGCGGCTGCCTCGGCAATGGCGCGGTCAGCGCTCACCTGCGCGGCGTCCACCACCATCCGTTCGGCCCGGTCTGCCGCGGCCTCGGCATCGCCCACAGCCTGTTCGAGGGTCAGCACATCCAGCGCGCCGTCGATCTGCGCCGCCTCGGTGATGTCCACGATTTCTAGCTGCACCGGCGCGGTACGGTGATCGGTGCCGTAGAACCGCACCTGCGGACGGATGTAGACGGTCCCCTCAGGCAGCAGATGATCGACACCGGCAAGGCCAGGGTCCAGCGCAAATGTCGCACTGACGTGCCGCAGCCCGTCGGCCACCGTCAGGGCGTGGTCTTCCACCACCAGCGTGGCCAGCGCGGCGTAATCCGCGTCCAGCCGCCGCAGCGCCACGCGCACGGTATCGCCCACCGGATCAGCGGGATCGACCAGCCGCTGCACATAGGCGTGCAGGCGATAGACCCGGCCGGGCTGCACCGCATGGGCCGTGCGCGGCGCCACGACCAGTTTGACGTCCTCGACGATCAGCACCTCGCCCAGACCGGCCACCGGCGCGACAGACACGCCAGCCTGCGTCGCCAGATCGCCAAGCGCGGACGGCGCACCGGCCGAACCCACACCAAATGCAGCGATCTGCGTGCCCGGGCGCGCTGCATCACCGCCCGCCGTCTGGGCCAGTGCGGCCATGGCCTCGTCAATCGCGCGCTGAACCTCTGCGTTGTGATCATCGACGGACGCAGCCTGAGAAGTCCCGGTGCCGGTCACCGGCAGGGCGTAATCGGTCATGGTAACCTCATCATATTATGGAGTGCCGACGATGCGGCGGATGCGGGTCTGGCTCAGGCCTGACGGCCAGTAGCCCGGATAAACGCTCTGGTCGGGCAGGCTCGCCGCGGCGCCGTTGCCGTATACCACCTCCAGATCCAAGGCTGTCGTTATGCCCTTGATCGACGGGACATCGGCTGGCCGCGTCACGGCGGCGGCCGAGGTCGCGATGAAACTGCTGAACGCCGCGGCATCCTCAATCTGGATGCCTCCGATGATCAGGCTCGACACGCCGTCGCCGGTATAGCTGTGCGCCCCACCAGACGAGGCGCTGTAGGTCGTGCCATCGGCGGCCAGCCCGATCCGCGCCCGGAAATCCGTGGCGGTTCCGATCACGCCCGACAGCGCGCACAGATACCAGCCACTGCCCAGATCATGGATTTCAGCCCCGCCCACCACGAACCCGGCGCCCGCGGCGTTGGTGCTCGCCACCGCGCCGGTCGCCAGATTGTACCGCGCACCGACCCACGCATTGGTATTGGCGACGCTTTGCATCGACAGGGCCAGCCAGCGCGACCCGCTGCCAGCCTTTGCCAGCGCATAGACGGTCTGCGGCTGGCCCGCGGTGATCGTGCGCTCTTGCCGCACATAATGCGTCTGCAGGGCGCTGTTCTCGGTCAGGCTGTGCGCCGTGGTCCCGGCGACGATCCCGGCCCCCGCTGCAGCAGCAGCTACGCCAGACTTGACCCAGGCCGCATTGGTCAGGTCGTTGGACCATAGCGCGTGGTTGGTCCCGAGCGGCTCGACCAGAAGCGCGGCGATGCCCAGAAGGTGATCAATCCGCAGCACATCGGCAGCCGCCGATTGGATTGCAGACCCGTCGAAATACGTGGCGGTTCCGGGGCGGGTCAGGGCGCAAACCGTGGCCTGCGGCACATCGGCCCGGTCCACCTCATAGACTGCATCCTCAAAATCCACGACAAGCCGCGGCACGCCGGTCGTGACGATGATCCCTGTCTCGCTCACCCAGTCCGAAATCCGCCCCGAGGTGAAGGCGCGCACCCGCAGCTCATAGGTTTTGGCGTCCGACACATTGGTCATGTAGCCAAACACCCGGTCATCGCCGTTGCGCACATCGGCGTCGATCACGCCGCCGTCCGTCCAGTCCCCGCCGGTCTCGCGCCATTGCCATTCGTAGCCGGTCAGCCCAAAGGACGGGGACGGGGCGAACTCAAACCGCACGCGAGCCTGATAGCCCTTCCAGGTCTCAATCGCCAGATCGGCGCCCGACGTGGTGATGATGCTTCCGGGCGGGCTCAGGGCCAGACTTGCGTCAATATCCACCGCAACCGTGTAATCCTGCTCGTCGGTCTCTGGATCCCAGTCATAGACCTCAGGGGCAATGCCGCCCGCCTCAAATGGCAGGCGGAACGCAACCCCGTCGCCAGCCTCCAGGAAATGCGCCGGGTGGATGCTGGTGATGCGATAGACGCCATTGCGCGGATCGGTGGCCCGCGGCAGGTCCAGCGTCACATTCGCCCCGGCCACAAGGTCAAGGTGGCGCGGAAACAGGATGCCGCCGATCCGCTTCTGCTGCCCGCGCATCCGTGCTTCGATCTGCGCCAGCCGGTTGGCTTGCCGGGCATATGGCACCAGCGATAGCTCAAGATCCTCCACGCGATCATCGCCACCATCCCAGCCCCCGCCGCCCGGAACCTCAATGGGCGTCAGCGTGGCATCCTCCCAAGCCGCGCCGGGCTCGGGATAGATCGCGCGGATGGCCCGCGGCATGTCGCGCCCGCGGGCAAGCGCGGTGAAGGAGACCGGCGCCTCGTCCAGCACGTCGGTGATATTGGCCGACGGCTCCAGATACTCGCCCGGCTGATAGCCGATCAGGCCGCCGATCTGCACCAGACCGCCGCCACCCGCAACCTCAAGCGGGCGCAGCAGCTGGTATAGCTCAGACTGCGGATTCCACGCGATCACGCCGCCCACGCGATAGCGCGCGTCAGACTCCAACCCGCCCTTGCGCAGCACCAGCTCATCGGCCACCTCAACCTGACGCGCAAAGCTCGCCAGATGAATCAGGTTGGTCGGCAGCTTGGCAATCGGATTGGTGCGCAGCGCGTCCAACATGCACAGGCCCTGATTGTCCGACCACTCCCATGTCGCCGGGTCATCAGGGTCTTGCGCCA
>Ga0209066_10003860_pt1 | contig 16793 bp, 16 predicted proteins | sample All_14_2_FD_187198 | JGI IMG/M metagenome (GOLD analysis project Ga0209066, IMG submission 187198) | Freshwater microbial communities in response to fracking from Pennsylvania, USA - Allegheny Zone_MetaG_DW_15 (SPAdes) (version 2) ... | reverse complement strand
TCTCCTGGAAGTACCGAGCCCCGTTCTTTTCCCTGCGCTGAGACGAACCTCGGGGGATGGATCTATCTGGATCCGATCAGGGACAGAAATTGGTCCTCGCTCAGGATCTGTTTGCCGAGCTCTTCCGCCTTTTTGATCTTCGACCCGGGTTTGTCGCCGGCAACGATGTGGGTGGTTTTCTGGGTCACCGATGTCGCAATCTGGCCGCCATGGTCTCGAACCAGCTTTTTCGCCTCATCCCGTGACATCGATTGGAGACTGCCGGTGAACAGGACGACGTGGCCGGCCAGTGGCTGCCTGTCGTTGTCGACGGCCGGCGGCAGCGGCTGGACGCCGATGTCCTCGAGGCGCTGCAGCAGTTCCCGGCCACGCCGGCTGCCGAAAAAGTCGATGATGCTCGCCGCCGCCTGCTCGCCGATCCCCTCGATCTCGAGGAGCTGTTCCCTGGTTGCCTGCCGCAGCTGGGCCAGCGAGGAGAAGTGCGATTCCAGGACCGCGGCGCTGATCTCACCGATATAGCGGATGCCGAGGGCGGCGAGGAAGCGGCCGAGCGGCGGCCTGGTCCTGGCCTTGATCGCGGTGATGAGGTTTGCCGCCGACCTGGTCCCCCAGCCGTCGAGGTTCTCCAGCGAACCCTGCTCGAGGGTGTAGATGTCGGGGATATCGGTGATCAATCCCAGCTCGAGGAGCTGTTCGACATTTTTTTTGCCAAGCCCCTCGATATCGAGGCCGGCCTTCGAGGCGAAGTGGATCAGGCCCTGGAGCCGCTGGGCAGTGCAGTGCAGGTTCTGGCAGCGGGTCACCGCCTCGCCCTCCGGCCGGGTCAGGGGCTCGCCGCAGGCCGGACACAGGGTGGGCATGACGACGGGGGCTTCGGTGCCGTCGCGTTTTTCGGTGATCGCCATGACGATCTCGGGGATAACGTCGCCGGCACGCTGAACCAGGACGGTATCGCCTATGCGCAGATCCTTGCGCGCCAGTTCGTCCTGGTTGTGGAGGGTGGCCCGGCTGACCGTGACCCCACCGACGGTGACCGGTTGCAGGATGGCGACCGGGGTGATCGCCCCGGTCCGTCCTACCTGAAATTCGACGTCGACCAGGCGGGTGGTCTCCTGCTGCGGCGGGAACTTGCAGGCGATGGCCCAGCGTGGGGCTCGGACCTTGCTGCCCAGCCGTTCCTGGAGCTGGAAGGAGTCGACCTTGATCACCATGCCGTCGATCTCATACGGCAGGCTGTGGCGGAGGGCGGCGAGTTCGGCGAAGCCGGTGATGACCTCGGCGATCGTCGGGCAGTGCCGGGTGAGGCGGTTGACCGGCAGGCCCAGCGTCGCCAGGTAGTTCAGGAGTTCGTACTGGCCGTTGCAGCCGGTGTCCTTCGGGGTCGCAACCCCGTAGGTGAAGAACTTCAGCGGCCGTCTGGCGGTGATCGCCGGGTCGAGCTGGCGCAGGGAACCGGCGGCGGCGTTGCGCGGGTTGGCGAAGGGGGGGCGGCCGGCCTGCAGCTGCTGTTCATTCAGTCGGGCCAGACCGTCGTTTTCCATGTAGACCTCGCCCCGGACCTCGAGCAGGGCGGGAGCCGGGGAATGCAGGCGCAGCGGGATCGACTTGACGGTCCGGATCTGGTCGGTGATGTCCTCGCCGGTCTGGCCATCGCCGCGGGTCGATCCCTGACTCAGCAGGCCGTTGTCGTATACCAGTTCGACGGCGAGGCCGTCGAGCTTCGGCTCGATGACATAGGCCGGTTTTGCCGTCAGATTGAGAAAACGCAGCAGCCGTTCCTCGAAGGCGAGGATATCGGCAGCGGTGAAGGCGTTCTCGAGGCTGAGCATCGGCAGGCGGTGCTGCACCTGGGTAAAGCTGCCCAAGGGGGGGCCGCCGATCCGCCGGCTCGGCGAGTCCTCGGTGACCAGCTCCGGATGACGGGACTCGAGATCGAGCAGTTCCCGGAACAGCCGGTCGTATTCCGCATCTGAGACCATCGGCGCGTCGAGGGTGTAATAGCGGTAGCTGTGGTCGTTGAGCTGGCGGCGTAGTTCGAGTATGCGCTGGGCGTCGTCCATGTCGTCGTTCTTCTGGTGGATTGAGGATCCTGCCGGCCTGGGTGATGGTGTCGGTCCGACCGCGGCATACTTCGTTGCAATATAAAGTATGTGACTTCCGGCAAGGTGATCTTCGAATCAATTATATACCCCATCCGCCGACCGTGGCTAAACTATTTTGCGCCTTGCCGGTGCAAACATCAGCCGGCGCAGAGCACTCCGGCTTTCCTGTTGCCCGCCGGCGGCTATCCGGCTATGCTTGCCTTGCAGTTGTCGGGGTGGACTGCAGGACCTGGTCCGGCATCCATGCCGGCGGCAGGGATCGATCGCACAGAAACCAGTGAGGGGAACATGCATATCTTGGTGACCGGAGGGGCAGGGTACATCGGCAGCCATACCTGTCTCGCATTGCTGCAGGCAGGGTATGAGGTGACGGTGATCGACAATCTCTGCAACGCCAGCGAGGAATCATTACGGCGGGTGATGGAACTGAGCGGCCGGGACCTGGTCTTCCACCGCGCCGATCTCTGCGATAAGGAGGCGATCGATGCCGTATTTCGCGAGACCCCGACCCGGTTCGACGCGGTGATCCACTTCGCCGGGTTGAAGGCGGTCGGCGAATCGGTCGGCGCCCCGCTGCGCTATTACAGCAACAACCTCGGCGGCACCCTGGTGCTGTGCGAGGTCATGGCCGCCCACGGGGTCAGGGACATCGTCTTCAGCTCGTCGGCGACCGTCTACGGCGATCCGGCCACGGTTCCGATCACCGAGGATTTCCCCCTCTCCTGCACCAACCCCTACGGCCGCACCAAGTTGATGACCGAAGAGATCCTGCGCGATCTCCACATCGCCGACCCTCTCTGGAACGTCATCCTGCTCCGCTATTTCAATCCCGTCGGTGCCCATGCCAGCGGGCGGATCGGTGAAGACCCGCTGGATATCCCCAACAACCTGATGCCCTACATCGCCCAGGTCGCCGTCGGGCAACTGGAGTGCCTGTCGGTGTTCGGCGATGACTACCCGACTGTCGATGGGACCGGGGTTCGCGATTATATCCATGTCGTCGATCTCGCCCTGGGCCATGAAAAGGCCCTGCTCCGCCTCCGGCAACGACCAAGCGTCGCAATCTACAATCTCGGCACCGGCCGCGGCTGCAGCGTCCTCGAAATGGTCGCCGCCTTCGAACAGGCAAGCGGCCGGAAAATCCCCTACCGCATCGTTCCCCGCCGGGCCGGGGATGTCGCGATCTGCTACGCCGATCCGGCCAGGGCGGCGGAAGAACTGGGATGGAAGGCGGAACGGGATGTCCGGCAGATGTGCGAGGACGCCTGGCGCTGGCAGATCGCCAACCCCTCCGGCTATCGCTGACGCCGGTTGCCGGCAGGGCGAACCAGCCTTGCCGCCGGGCTCGTCATCGCCGCCGCTTGTTCTTCATCCTCCCACCCCGATGGGTCTTGCCGTCGTTTCTTCCCTCGTGCAGCACCGGTCTTCCCGGAGCACTCGAAATACCCCATAGATAATCGGATGAGCTTGTCTGCATCCTTCCGCCGTACTTCCAGGTGGTAGTCAGCTCCGTGCGGACAAGCCCAGGTGGCGATATCAGTAGAATATATGGCTCCTGCCGGCACTGATAATTTCTCTTGATATTGAATTGGAGCAATGGTAACGTCGCATCAAAATCAACAAGAGGCACTGTTTGCACAATGGCACAAAAAAATATCTCGACCGTGATCTTTGGTTGCGGCAACGTCGTCATGGGTGATGACGGCTACGGTCCGGCAGTGGTTGACGCCCTCAACTCCCGCTATCAATTGCCGCCGGGGGTGGAGGCGATCGATGCCGGCACCGGTATTCGCGAGTATCTGTTTGATTATATACTGACGGCCGATGGCCGGCCTGACCGGATCATCGTCCTCGATGCGGTCGATTTTCCCGACCGGAAGCCGGGCGATGTCTTTCTCATCGACACATCGGCAATTCCTCCGAAGAAAATCCACGATTTTTCCCTCCATCAATTTCCCACCGTCAATCTGCTGGTCGAACTGGAACAGCATACCGGTGTGCGGATCTTTATCCTGGCAGCCCAGGTCGAGACCATTCCCGAAGAAATCACCCCGGGGCTCTCGCCACCAATGTCTGCTGCCGTCTCTGTCGCGTGTGAGAAGGTGCTACACATTCTTTCTGAATAAGCTCAATGAGGTGACCGTGTATGATGTATGAATTTAGAGTCAGCGAAATGGCGGAGGAGTTTGGCGTCCATCGGAACACCATCCGCAACTGGATCGCCGCCGGGACGCTTCCCGCCAAGGAAGGTCCGGGGCGCAAGTATCTCATGAAGTTCGACGATTATCAGATTCTCTGCCAGAAATTCGGCCGTGAACCGCATATCCGGCCGGATAGTTATATCGATCTCGCCACCGTCAAGACGATGGATGCCAGGGCCGAGGAGGAGATGGTGCCGCTGGAACTGGATGGGCATCACAGCGAGATCGCCGTCGACCCGAGCTGGGCCGATGCCTGCCTGACCTGCGGCACCTGCGCCAGCGCCTGTCCGATTGCCGGTGTCGACGGCCTCGATCCGCGCAAAATCGTCCGCATGGCGGTCCTCGGCATGGACCAGGAACTGGTCGACAGCCAGTGGCCCTGGAAATGCACGATGTGCGGCAAGTGCGAGGTTTCCTGTCCCGCCAACATCCAGATCGTCGCCCTGATGCGCAAGCTCCGCGGTCTCCGCGACCGCGACAAGGTCCCCGGGCCGATCCACAAGGGGGTCGTGATGTGCCTCGAGCGCGGCAACAATCTCGGCATTCCCAAGGACGACTTCGTCTTCCTGTGCCAGGAACTGGGAGAGGAGCTGGCGGCCGACAGCTGTCCCGGCTTTGTCACCCCGATCGATGTCCACGGCGCCAGGGTGCTCGTCACCATCAACTCCAAGGAGCCCTACGGCGAGCCGGACGACATGAAGTTCTGGTGGAAGATCTTCCATGCCGCCGGCGAGTCCTGGACCATTGCCTCGGAGAACTGGGAAGGCGTCAACTGGGGTCTGTTCTCCGGTGACGATGCGGCGATGAAGGTCATTGTCGGCCGGATCGTCGACAACATGCGGAGGTTGAACTGCCAGGTCCTCCTCCTCCCCGAATGAGGCCACGCCTACTTTGCAACCCGGTCCGGGTTGAACAGGTGGTTTCCGGAAGTCTTCAACGAGTTCAAGATCGTATCGGTTTTCGAACTGTTGATGGAATACATCAGGGAAGGGAAGATCGAGCTGGACAACACCGTCCACACCATGCCTGCCGTTTTTCATGATCCCTGCAACTATGGCCGCAAATCCTTCAAGGCCTTCGGTCAGGCGTTTTTCGAGGAAGGCCGGGAGATTTCCCGGGCCTGCTGCCCCGATCTGCGCGAGCTGTATCCGAACCGGATGGAGGCCTACTGCTGCGGCGCCGGCGGCGGCGCCTGGGCCATGCCCTTCAGCGCCGAACGGGTGTTCTACGGCCGAACCAAGGCCCGCCAGATCTCCGAATCGGGCGCCCACCTGGTCATCGCCCCGTGTCACAACTGCCGTGACCAGATCATGAAGTCACTGAACAAGGAGTACGATCTCGGCATCGAGGTCAAGTACATCTGGGAGCTGGTCGCGGATTCGCTGATCATGCCGAACAAACAGTAACGGAAGCGGAAATCAACGATACGCGCTTCCCGCTGCTTGCCGGCAAGGGCTTGAACATCATGAAGTACCCCGCGATTCTCGGCAACTCGGGGTATGCACTATTATACAAGAGGAGTACCTGTCATGCTGGACACGAAAAAAGTTGGCTCGGTAATGATTGTGGGAGGTGGCGTCACGGGGATGCAGGCGGCCCTGGATCTCGCTGACTCCGGGTATTACGTCTACCTGGTCGAAAAATCAGGGGCGATCGGCGGGGCCATGGCCCAGCTCGACAAGACCTTCCCGACCAATGACTGCTCGATGTGAATCATCGCGCCCAAACTGGTTGAGTGCGGTCGGCACTTAAATATCAAGTTGATGACCCTGAGCGAAGTAACCGGGATAACCGGAGCTGCCGGGGACTTTACCGTAACGATCAAAGAATCGCCACGGTATGTGGACATGAGCAAGTGCATTGCCTGCGGCGCCTGTACCGAGAAATGTCCGAAGAAGGTGGACAGCGAGTACAACGCCGGCACCGGCAAACGCAAGGCCATCTATGTCAAGTACGCCCAGGCGGTGCCGTTGAAGTACCAGATCGATCCGATCAGCTGCATCCGGCTGCAGAAACCGGGGGCCTGCGGCTTCTGCGAGAAGGTCTGCGACGCCGGGGCGATCAATTTCGACGATATCGAGAAGACCCATCAGGTCAACGTCGGCGCCGTCATCCTCGCCCCCGGCTTTGAAGCCTACGATCCCCGGCCGGCCCAGGTCTGGGGCTACGGCATCATGCCGAACGTCATCACCGCCCTCCAGCTCGAGCGCTATCTGTCCGCCTCCGGGCCGACCGAGGGCCACCTGGTCCGTCCCTCCGACGGCAAGCCGGTCACCAAGGTCGCCTTCCTGCAGTGCATCGGTTCCCGCGACGAGAACCTGTGCGGCAACGGCTATTGCTCTTCAGTCTGCTGCATGTACGCGATCAAGGAGGCGGTCATCGCCAAGGATCACGTCCCGGGGCTGGCGACGACGATCTTCTATATGGACATGCGGACCCATGGCAAGGATTTCGACAAGTATTTCGAGCGGGCCAAGGATGAATCGGGCGTCCGTTTCGTCCGTTGCCGCGTCAACGGCATCGAGCCGCAGGGCACCAACGGCGACCTGCGCATCCATTACATCAACGAGAAGGGGCGTCAGGTCGAGGAGTACTACGACATGGTTGTCCTCTCGGTCGGGCTGCAGACCCCGAAGCACGTCCTTCAACTGGCGGAGACGACTGGTATTCAGCTGACGGCCGACAAGTTCGCCGCCACCTCCGATTTCGCCCCGGTCCAGACCTCCCAGGCCGGGATCTTCACCTGCGGCGCCTTCGCCGGCCCGAAGGATATCCCCCAGTCGGTCGTTGAGGGTTCGGCCGCGGCGGCGGCGGTTGCCGACCTGCTCGCCCCGGCGCGGCACGAGCTGACGACCGAGGCGACTTTCCCCAAGGAGAAGGATGTCAGCGCCGAAGATCCGCGGATCGGGGTCTTCGTCTGCCACTGCGGCTCGAACATCGCCGGGGTGGTCGATGTCAAGGCGGTCGAGGACTACGCGGCAACGCTGCCGAATGTCGTCTATGTCGAGCGCAACCTGTTCTCCTGCTCGCAGGATACCCAGGAGCAGATCACTAAACGCATCCAGGAACAGAACCTCAACCGTATCGTCATCGCCGCCTGCACCCCGCGCACCCACGAGCCCCTGTTCCGCGAGACACTGAAGTCGGCCGGCCTGAACGAGTACCTGGTGGAGATGGCCAATATCCGCAACCACAACTCCTGGGTCCACAGCAAGGACCCGAGCCATGCCACGGCCAAGGCCAAGGACCTGGTGCGGATGGCGACCGCCAAGGTGACCTACGGCGCCTCGCTGCAACCGATCGCGGTGCCGATCACCCAGACTGCCCTGGTGGTCGGCGGCGGGGTTGCCGGCATGACCGCGGCCCTGAACCTGGCCGAACAGGGATTCGAGGTCAACCTCATCGAGCGGACCGAGACCCTCGGCGGCAACGCCCTGTATCTGAAGCACACCTGGTCCGGCGAACATATTCCGACCCGGGTCGCCAAACTGGTCGACAAGGTCCTGTGGAACGACAGGATCACCGTCCATAAAGGGTCCGAAGTCACCGCCGTCGACGGGTTCGTCGGCAACTTCAAGTCGACGATCACCTCGCGGAACGGGATCGCCACCGTCATCGCGCACGGTGTCGGCATCATCGCCACCGGCGGTAATATCTACTCACCGACCGAGTATGGCTACAACGAGATCAAGCGGGTGGTGACCTCGATCGAGTTCGACAAGCTCCATGAGCTGAAAGAGAAACACATCAAGTCCAGCAAGAACTTCGTCTTCATCCAGTGTGTCGGCTCCCGCGAGTCCGGGCACATGTACTGCTCCAAGGTCTGCTGCACCCACTCGGTGCAGTCGGCGATCGGGCTGAAGAAGGAGGATCCGTCCCGCAACGTCTACATCCTGTACCGCGACATGCGGACCTATGCCCAGCGCGAGGCCCTGTATCGCCAGGCCCGGAAGATGGGGGTCATCTTCATCAACTACGAGCTGCACGGCAAACCGCTGGTCACCGAGGACGGCGATCATATCAATGTCGAGGTCTGGGACCATGTCCTGCACCGGCCATTGAAGATCAAGGCCGATCTGGTGATTCTCGCCGCGGCGATCAGGCCGAAGACGGATGCCGCCGACCTCGCCAAGCTGTACAAGATCCCGGTCGACGGCGACGGCTTTTTCCAGGAGGCCCATGCCAAGCTGCGGCCCGTCGATTTCTCGACCGACGGCATGTTCGTGGCGGGTCTCGCCCATTATCCCAAGCCGATCGAAGAGTCGGTCGCCCAGGCCCTGGCCGCCTCGGCCCGTGCCGCCACGCTGCTGTCGAAATCACAGGTGACGCTCGATGCGGTGAAGGCCACCGTCGATCCCGATTACTGCGACGGCTGCGCCCTGTGCGTCGACGTCTGCCCCTACAACGCCATTACCTTAATATCGATCGAGGCCGGCGCCGGGGGCGGCGAAGGCAAGCGGATCATCAGTGTCAACAAGGCCCAGTGCAAGGGGTGCGGTCTGTGTCAGGGTACCTGTCCGAAGCGCGGCGTCTACATCGCCGGCTTTACCATGAAGCAGATCAGCAGCCAGATCCAGGCGGCGCTTGCGGTCTGATGGGCATGTCGAACAACGTAGAAATGAACATTCATGTATACAAGGAGTGGGAAAAATGAGTTTTGAGCCGAAAATCATTGCATTCTGCTGCAACTGGTGCTCCTACGCCGCCGCCGATCTGGCCGGAACGGCCAGGATGCAGTATCCGCACAACGTGCGGATTATCCGGGTGATGTGCTCGGGGATGGTCCATCCCGAGCACGTGATGGATGCCCTCGGCCAGGGGGCCGACGGCGTCATGGTCCTTGGCTGACACCTCGGCGAATGCCATTACCTGGATGGTAATTACAAAGCGATGCGCCGTTCCGATATGATCACCGAACTGCTGGAGGACTTCGGCTATGACAGTGGCCGTTTCGAGATCACCTGGGTATCCTCTGCCGAGCCCGATAAGTTTGTCAAGGCCGTCACCGACATGACAAACCGGATCAAGCAGCTGGGCCCCATCAACAATCAAGATGCCGCGGTCACGGCATAAAGGAGGTCGCTATGGGTGTACCTACTGCTTTGGAATGGCTGGGCTCCTGTTCCGGCTGCGAGATCGCGATCCTGAACATCGGCGAGGCCCTGGTGCCGATCATCACCGAGGCCCTCGATATCGTCCATGCCCCGGTCCTGATGGACCATAAGTACTTCGGCCAGTGCGGTGAGGGGGTGACCATGGAGATCCCCGAGGCGACGGTCGGTATCGTCACCGGCGGCGTCGGCAACCACGAGCACCTCGAAGTCCTGGAAGAGATGCGGAAAAAGTGCAAGGTCCTGATCGCCCTCGGCACCTGTGCGACCCATGGCGGCATCCCGGCGCTGATGAACGGCCAGGACCGCAAGACGAGCTGGGAAGGCATCTACCAGACCCTGACCACCGACCCCGGCGCGACCGTACCGACGATCGAGGTGCCGGCGCCGCTCGACCGGATCTACGCCTGCGACGAGAAAGTCAAGATCGACATGCAGCTGCCCGGCTGTCCGCCGAATCCGGCCCTGATCGCCGAGGTCATCGTTTCCCTGCTCGAGGGTCGGCCGCCGGTGCTGCCGGGCAAGAGCGTCTGCGATACCTGCCCGACCAAACGGGAAGGCAAGGGCGCCGTCACCGCGGTCAAGCGCTTCATCACCAACGCCGAATTCACTCCCGGCGAGCCGATCAGCGAGATGCGCTGTCTGCTCGAGCAGGGCTATATGTGCATGGGTCCGGTGACCGCCGCCGGCTGCGCCAAACTGGGAGCGCCGAGCTGCATCAGCGCCCGCGTCCCCTGCCGCGGCTGTTTCGGCCCGGTGCGCAAGGACGGCAACCAGCTGCTTGATATGATGAACGCTCTGGCCAGCAACGGCATCGACTTCAATTCCGTCGTCGATCGCCGCTCCATTCTGCGCTTTTCCGGCGCCCATGGAATGCTCAGGCCGGTCAAAAAACGGGTAGAAGAGGAGGAGAGCTGAGATGGGAACTGTACTGAATATTGCCCCAGTTTCCCGCATAGAAGGACACGCCAAGATTGCCATCCATCTCAATGATGCCGGCAATGTAGAAGATGCATTTCTGCACATCCAGTCCCTGCGCGGGTTTGAAAAATTCATCGAGGGCCGGCCGGCGGAGGAGGTCCCCCGCATCGTCAACCGGATCTGCGGCATCTGTCCGTGGATGCACCACCTCGCATCGAACAAGGCGGTCGACGGCTGCTTCGGCGTCACCCCGACCCCGACCGGCCACAAACTGCGGGAGATGTGCCAGGTCATGGCCCACATCAACGACAAGATCCTGCACTTCTTCTTTCTCGCCGCCCCCGACTTCGTCCTCGGCCCGGACGCCGACTACGCCGTCCGCAACGTCATCGGCGTCGTCAAGGCGGCGCCGGAACTGGCGACCCAGGTCGTCAAGATGCGCCAGCTCGGGCAGATGATGCTCGACAAGTTCGCCGGCAAGGCGATCCACCCGATCGCCGGGGTCGTCGGCGGCTTCGCCAAGCCGATGGTCGAGGCGGAGCGGCAGGAACTGCTCGAGGGGAGCAGGACCCTGCTTGATTTCGCCTGCTACGCCCTCGACTATGCCAAGACCAACGTCTTTGCCAAATACATGGACACGATCGGCAGCCTGGGAGTCATCAAGACCGGGTTCCTCGGCACCGTCGATCGGGCCGACGGCTCGTTCCGGATCTATGACGGCAAGCAGCGGCTGATGAAGGCCGACGGCAGTTACGTCGACTTCGAGGGTGTCGATTACGCCGATTACCTTGGCGAGCACGTCGAGCCCTGGGCCTATTCGAAGATGCCGTACGCCAAATCGTGGGACGAAGGGTTCGACATGAACCTCGACGCCCCGAAGGGCATCTATCGCGCCAACACCCTGGCGCGGATCAACGTCTGCGAGAAGATGAGCACCCCGAAGGCCCAGGCCGCCCTGGAAGAGTTTCGCGCCGCCTTCGGCCGTCCGGCCCAGGCCACCCTGCTGTACCACTATGCCCGTCTGATCGAGCTGGTCTATGCCTGCGAGCGGACGATCGAGCTGCTGCAATGGGAAGGCATCACCGATCCCAATGTCCGGGCCAGGGTCGAGCCCAAGGCCGGGCGCGGCGTCGGCATCGTCGAGGCCCCGCGCGGCACCCTGATCCATGACTACACCACCGATGACAACGGCTGCATCAAAAGTGCCAACCTGATCGTCGGCACGACCCACAATATCGCCCCGATGAATATGAGCGTCAAACAGGCGGCGACTTCCCTGATCAAAGGCGGCGTCTACAACCAGGGCCTGCTCAATCAGGTCGAGATGGCGGTGCGCGCCTACGACCCGTGAATGTCCTGCGCTACCCACCGCCTGGATGGCGGCGTACCCGTGGCAGTCAGCATCGTCGATGCGAAGGGACAGGAGATCGACAGGATCGTCAGCTGAACAATGAAGGCCCGTACCCGGCTGCCGGTAGCGAAACCGGTCGTCGGGGGGAGGCGGGCTGAAGGGAAGGGGCCGGAGACTTTTCGGTCGTGGCTTTCAAGACCCCTTCGATGATGGTTTGTATATTCTGTGCGGAAAGTATATAATGCATATCCATCAGGCATCTCTCGGGGATATAGGTATGTAACGCGAGGACACTGAAATGACAGGACAAACAGAGAAAAGATATCAGGTTCGAGCCGAGAACCCAAGCGGTGTGTGCGGGTACATCGGCCATATGACCATCGATGAACTGAAGGCGCGGGCCGTCGGCGATGAGTTCGACGCCACCTGCCCGGCCTGCGGCAAGTTTCATCTGACCAGGGAAGAAATCGACAAACTGAACAATGAGAAGATTACCGACAGCAAGAGCTACGCGGTAATGAAGGAGCAGGCTGAAGAGTCCTGATTCCACGTTGACCGATACCGGCCGTTCGCCGCTTTGTTTGTTGAAGGGAAGGGCCAAAGGTGTTAGACATGGATGGGACCACGTGTGGTCCCATCTTTTTTTCATCAGTCTCTGACAGCCCGGAACAGGAATGTGATCATGCCGTCATCCCAGGAACTCCTACTGGAACTGCAGCACATCGTCGACAGACCGATCAGGGTAATGGTGGTCTGCGGTACTCACAATCGTGCAATTCTGCGCTATGACCTGAGGGAACGGTTGCCGCACAACCTGGAACTCGTCGCCGGGCCGGGTTGTACAGTCTGCGTCATGCCTTCCGGGCATATCGATGCCTTCGTCAAGATCGCCAAGCAACCGGATGTCATCACGACGACCTGCGAAGACCTGCTGCAGGTCCGGGGAACCCGGGAATCGCTGGCTTCGATCAGGGCGCAGGGCGCTCTCGTCGAGGTCATCTCGACCCCGCGGGAGAGCCTGGCGATCGCCGAGGCCAACCCGGGCAAGATCATCGTCTATCCGGCGGTCGGTTTCGAGGCGACGGCGCCGGGCATTGCCGAGGTCATCCTTGATGCCGCCTCCCGCGGGATCGATAATTTCTGCGTCATCCCGTCCATCCGCCTGCTGCCGCCGACCCTCGATTCACTGCTGGCCGATCCCCACCTCAACATCGACGGCCTCCTCTGTTCCGACCATATCAACTCCCTCTCCGATACCGAGGCCTATACCACCCTGGCCCAGAAGCACCACCTGGCCTGCTGCATCGCCGGGTTCGAGCAGGAGGATATTCTGCGCTGTCTGCTCAACATGGTCAGGCAGATCAAGAGCGGGGTATCGCAGGTCGACAACCTTTCGGCCGTGGTCTATTCTTCCGAGGAATACCGGAAAGCCAAGAAGATGGTGGCCGAGGTGTTCTTCGCCGTCGACACCATCTGGCGGGGGATCGGGATCATCGAAGAGAGCGGGTTCGTCATCCGCGACGAGCTGTCGCTCTATGACGCGACGAAGCGGTTCAACGTCCGGCTGCCGGACGAGGAAATCCACTGCCAGTGCATCTGCGGCATGATCATGTCCGGCCTCGGTCTGCCGCCTGACTGTCCCGACTTCGGCAAGGCCTGCACCATCGAACATCCGATCGGTCCCTGCATGCTGTCCTTCGAGGGCATCTGCGCCTCGTATTACAACTACACCCTGGAACACGGCATCCCAGCCGTGCAGGCGCTGCACGGCTGAAGCCGGAGCGATTTTCCCCACCGACGTCACGGAGAACACGCGTGCACGAGTTTTCACTCGCCCAGGGCCTGCATGGCCAATTGCTCGACCTCGTCAAGCAGCATCAGGCGGACAAGGTCACCCGGGCTGCAATCCTTGTCGGCAGCAACGCCGGGGTCGTCGAGGAGTCCTTCCTGTTCGGGGTCGACATCCTGTGCCGTCAGGATCCGCGAACGGCGGGGATGGAAGTCACCATCACCCGGGATGACGGTCAGGATCTGATGCTGATGCAGGTCGACCTGGCCTGACGCGGTACCCCTCGTTCCAGGCTGCTCCACCCCCGATCCCTTCCTTCTGCTTCCCTCTCCATCGTCGGCTCATGCGATATTCCTGCCGCAGGGCCATATCGATCATCACCCAGGCCGCCACCGCCGCGAACGTGTCGCGGGCCGGTTCGCCCTGGCCCCGGCGGTCGTTACTGTTGTCCGCCGATCCTGGCGGTGGCGGCATGAAGGTATTCACGATTGCGGTCTGCCAGTTCCCGGTCGCCGCCGATCCGGCTTTCGGCCTTGCGGAAAAACTGCACTGCCTGGGGATAGGCACCCTGGTCGAATTTGGCCCGGCCGAGCAGATGCCAGTAGCGGGCGTTGCCGGGATCGATCCGCAACGCCCGTTCGACAAGGATTTCGGCCCGGCCGGGGTTGCCTGAGCGCAGCGCCGATTCGGCCTCGATATAGAGCGAGCCCGCCGGTCCGGTCGGTTGCACCACCTTCCCCGGACTCGGCTTCACCGGGCGCGGGGTCTCCGCCGGTCGCGGAGCGGTCGGAGGCGGCATCTCCGCTGGCGGCGAGATCTCCGTCGGCGACGGTCGGGCCGGACGGGTAGGGGCCGGCGCGGTCACGGCGCAGCCGTAGAGGACGACCGTCAGCAGCAACAGCAGCAGGAACGGGGCCGACGGCAGCTGCCGGGCGGCGGGATGGCGGTGGGTGGTGGTGGTCATTGGCGCTCCGAAAGGATGATTACTTGAACCAGCTGCGGACCGAATCGATCAGGCCCCTGGTCTTCTCTTCGATCTCCTCCATCCCTGGCAGGACAGCGGCGTTCTCGGGGGCGGTGCCGGCCACAAACGGCAGGGCGACTGCATCGGGACTGCGATGGCTTGTCGCGGTGAGCGTACCTTTGTCGAGCCACGCCCATTCGATGTCGGGCGGTTCGCTCAGTTCCAGCGGCCGGGGGTGCAGGCCCTTGAGAATATTGCCCCAGACGATCAGGGCCCCCGCGGCCCCGGTGACTCCGGCGGGCAGGTTGTCGTCGCGGCCCACCCAGACGACGGCCAGTTTGTCGCCGGTATAGCCGGCAAACCAGCTGTCGCGCAGGTTGTCGGTGGTGCCGGTCTTGCCGGCGACGGCATGTCCCGGCGGCACAAACTGTGTCAGGGCCCGGGCCGTCCCCTCACTGACGGTGTGCTGCAGGGCGGTGTTGAGGAGAAACATCGCCCCAGGGGCAAAACGCTGCTCGACTTCCATCCCGTACCGTTTCAGCAGGGCGTTGTCGGCGTCGAGGACACTGTCGATGCAGCGCAGCGGTTGATGGAAGCCGCCGGTGGCGAAGGTCTGGTACATCTGACCGACCTCGAGCGGCGACATCTCGGCGGTGCCGAGCAAAAACGAGGGGTAGGGGGCGATGTCGCCCGGCATCCCGAGTTTCTTGGCGCAGTCGATGACCTTGTCGAGCCCGACCGCCATGCCGAGCCGGACCGTGGCAAGGTTGTAGGAATTGGCGAGGGCAAGGTAGAGCGGCACCTGGCCGTGCTCGCGGCGGTCGTAGTTCTGCGGCCGCCAGGTCTTGCCGCCGGGCGACGGGATGCTGATTGCGGTGTCCTGCAGCGGGCTGGTCAGGGTGTAGCCCTGTTCCAGGGCCGCCAGATAGACCGCCGGTTTGATCAGCGAGCCGATGGGGCGGCGGGCGTCGATGGCCCGGTTGAATCCCGCCATCCCGGCGTTGCGGCTGCCGGCCAGGGCCAGGATCTCGCCGTTTTCCCGGCCGGTGATCACCACCGCCCCCTCCAGGGTGCCGCCCTTCTTTTCGATGGTGCCCAGGGTCCGGTCGAGCTGCTGTTCCACCTGCCGTTGGGCCTGGGGATCGAGAGTCGTGAGGATCTTCATCCCCATGCCGTTGAGGTCCTGCTCGCGGTATTCCCGCTGCAGTTCGCGCCGGACCAGGTCGATGAAGGCGTAGTAGCGACTGCCCCCCTGCAGGACCCGGGTGGAACGATCGAGCGGCTCGCTCAGCGCCTGCCGGTACAGGGGCTCGTCGATGATGCCCGCCTCGCGCATGACGGCGAGGACGACCGCCCGCCGTTGCCGGCTCGCTTCAGGGTGGCGGCGGGGATCGTAGGCGCTCGGTCCCTTGATCATACCGACCAGCAGGGCGATCTGTTCAGGGCTGAGATCGGCCAGATCGCGCCGGAAATAGAAGCGGCTGGCCCGTCCGAACCCGTGGACCGCCCGATCGCCGTCCTGGCCGAGAAAGATCTCGTTGGCATAGGCGGTGAGGATCGTCTCCTTGTCGTAATGGAGTTCGAGGAGCAGGGCGATGATTGCCTCGTTGGCCTTGCGCCCCAGGGTCCGTTCATGGGTGAGGAAGAAATTCTTCGCCAGCTGCTGGGTCAGGGTGCTGCCGCCCTGGACGGTGGACCCGGCCCGGAGGTTGGCGACCAGGGCGCGGAGGATGGAACGCGGGGCGATACCGCCATGGCTGTAGAAATCACGGTCTTCGACGGCGAGCAGGGTCTTGACCAGCATCTCCGGCAGCTGGGCCCGGCTGAGCAGCAGCCGGTCCTCATGTTCCAGGGCATGGAAGCTGCCGATTCGGGCCGGGTCGATGCGGATCAGGGAAATCGGTTTTCCCGTGCCATCGCCGGTGATTGCGGTGACCCGGTCGCCGGCCAGCGTCAGGGTGAAATGGGCCGACGGTTCGAGGCCCGAGGGGTAGGGGAAATCCCGGGTGACGATCTCGAAACTGCCGTCACGGCGGGCATAGGCCCCCGGCGCCGCCGGCCGGTCCTCCCGGCGGTAGCCGGCCAGCTCGAGTTCGTCCTCCAGCGCCTGCGGCCCGAGGTCCAGGCCGGGGTAGAGTTCGAGGGGCCGGGCATAGACCTCGGCCGGCAGGGCCCAGATCCGGCCCTCCAGTCGCTCCTTGACCATGCGGTCCAGCCGCAGGACCCGGGGGCCCAGGATCAGGGAGATCGCGGCGATAATCAAGGCAAAGAGCGCGAGGACAATCCATCTCGTCTTCACCCGTCTGGTCGTGTCAGCCATGTATGTCCTGTATCGGCAGAAGTTCGGTTGCAGG
>Ga0209066_10003859_pt1 | contig 16795 bp, 12 predicted proteins | sample All_14_2_FD_187198 | JGI IMG/M metagenome (GOLD analysis project Ga0209066, IMG submission 187198) | Freshwater microbial communities in response to fracking from Pennsylvania, USA - Allegheny Zone_MetaG_DW_15 (SPAdes) (version 2) ... | reverse complement strand
AAAGCCGGACGGTCGCCTTCCTTGGCGGCATGGATATTCCGGTCATCCGGCATTTCGAAGCCGGATTCCGCAGCGGGGTCGCCCAGATTGACCCGACCATTACCGTATTGTCGCGCATGACCGGCGCTACCCCGGCAGCTTTCGACGATCCCTTCGCGGGCTATCGGCTGGGGCTGGACATGCTGAACCAGGGCGGTGCGGACGTGATCTTCGCCGCGGCCGGTTCCACCGGTCTTGGTGCCTTGCAGGCCGCCAGCGACACGCAGACCCGTGCCATAGGCGTCGACACCGACCAAAATGATCTGTTCCCCGGCACCATGCTCGCCTCCGTGCTGAAACGCGTCGACTTTGCCGTCCATGACGCGCTGGCGGAAGCCTGGCAGGGCCGCTGGCAGCCGGGCCTGCGCCGGATAGGCATAGCCGAAGGCGGGCTTTCCTTGCAGCTTTCACCCAATGCCCAGGCCATACTAGGCCCCGATGGCATGACAAAACTCAACGACCTGATCGCCGGGATCGCGTCCGGCGCGATCACGATCCCGGCTGAGGAATAAGCAGCGGGGCTGTCAGACCCGCTCGATCAGCATGGCGATGCCCTGGCCCACCCCGATGCACATGGTGGCAATGCCATAGCGGGCGCCGCGCCGCTGCAGGCTGTGGGTCAGGGTCAGGGCTAGGCGGGCGCCGGACATGCCCAGCGGATGGCCGAGCGCGATGGCCCCGCCGTTCGGGTTCACATGCTCCGCATCATCGGCCAGTCCCAGCCTGCGCGTCACCGCCAGGGCCTGGGCGGCGAAGGCCTCGTTCAGCTCGATCACATCGATCTCGCCGATGGACCGGCCGGTCTTCGCCAGCAGCTTTTCCACCGCCGGGGCCGGGCCATAGCCCATGATGCGCGGGGCGACGCCGGCCGTCGCCATCGCGATCACCCGGGCGCGCGGGGTAAGCCCGTGCTTCCTGGCCGCAGCTTCCGAAGCGATCAACAAGGCAGCCGCGCCGTCATTGACGCCCGACGCATTGCCGGCCGTTACCGTGCCACCCGTCTTGCGGAAGGGCGTGCCGAGCTTCGCCAGCGCCTCCAGCGTGGTATCGGGGCGCGGATGCTCGTCCCTGTCGACCACGATGGGGTCGCCCTTGCGACGCGGGATGCTGACCGGTGCGATTTCTTCGGCAAATATGCCATCGGCCTGCGCCTTGCCCGCACGCTGTTGCGACCGGAAGGCGAAGGCGTCCTGGTCTTCGCGGCTAATGCCGAAATCCTCCGCCACATTCTCGCCCGTCTCCGGCATCGAATCGACACCGTATTGGGCCTTCATCAGCGGGTTGACGAAGCGCCAGCCGATGGTGGTGTCGAAAATCTCCGCAGACCGCGAGAAGGCCTCGCCCGCCTTGCCCATCACGAAGGGGGCACGCGACATGGATTCCACGCCACCGGCCAGGATGAACTCAGCCTCGCCGGCCTTGATGGCCCTGGCGGCGATCCCCACCGCATCCAGCCCCGACCCGCAGAGCCGGTTGACCGTGGTGCCCGGCACCGTGTCCGGCAGGCCGGACAGCAGAGCCGCCATGCGCGCGACATTGCGATTGTCCTCGCCCGCCTGGTTGGCGCAGCCCAGCACCACTTCTTCCAGCGCCGTCCAATCCACATTCGGGTTGCGGGCCATCAGCGCCTTGATCGGATGGGAGGCCAGATCATCCGTGCGGACGCCCGACAGCGCCCCGGCATAACGCCCGATGGGCGTGCGGATGGCGTCGCAGATGAATGCTTCAGTCATCGTATTTCTATCCTCTCCGGTCTCTCGCACGTCTCCAGGACGTGCCTGTTGCGAGGGGGGTATGCACACTGGAGTTTGTTTCAGCCTTCCGCCGGCCCCTGCGAACCATGGGCCTTGGCCGTGCGCTCATTGATTTCGCGCAGCGCGGCAAGCTCGACCTCGGTCGGTGCGGCTGTGGTCTCCAGACCGGCGGCCAGCTTCAGATCCCAGCCCGTTGCGGCCTTGGCCTGTTCCACCGTGACGCCCGGATGCAGCGAGGTCAGCATGAATTCCTTTGTCTCCGGATCGGCGCGCAGCACCCCCAGATCGGTGATGATCACGGTCGGCCCCTTGCCCGGCAGACCCAGGCGCTGACGCGCATCCCCCCCATCCAGATGCCCGGCGGAGGTGATGAATTCCAGCTTCTCCACGAAGGCCTTCGGGCTCTGGCGCAAGACGATGAATACCTCGCCCGCCGACCCGGCGATCTCCGGCGCCCCACCGGCCCCCGGCAGACGCACCTTGGGCGTGTCATAGGGACCGATCACGGTCGTGTTGATATTACCATATTTGTCGATCTGCGCCGCGCCCAGGAAGCCGACATGGATGCGCCCGCCCTGCAGCCAATAGCGGAAGATTTCCGGGGTGGAGACGACCGCATCGGCGGTATCGGCCAGTTCCCCATCGCCGATGGACAGCGGCAGCACGGTCGGCTTGGCGCCAATGGGGCCGGATTCATAGATCAGCACCACATCCGGCGCATGCGTGGCGCGCGCCAGATTGGCGGCGGTGGATGGCAGCCCGATGCCCACGAAGCAGACGGTTCCGTTCCCGAGCAGGCGGGAGGCGGCGACCGTCATCATTTCCGTCGCGGTATAGCCCTGCGCTTCGCTCATTTCAGGCAGCTCCCTTCGCCTTGCTGGTCTCGGCCAGGACCCGCCGGAACTCCTCGAAATCGGCGGTGTCCAGCACATGGCGCTGCATCCAGGCGCGGAAACTGTCCCGGTCACGCGCTATCGGGTCCCAGGCCTTGTAAAAGACGTTGTCGCGGGTCGAATAACCCGCCGCATAGGATGGGTGCGCCCCGCCCGGAACGGGACAGACAGCGCTGACCACCCAGCTTGGCAGCACGACGGCGTTCGGCGGCGCGTCCAGCTCGTCGACGATTTCCTCCACCGTCACGATGGCGCGCTTGGCCGCCATCACCGCTTCCTTCTGTACGCCCACAATGCCCCACATCAGCACATTGCCTTTGCGGTCGGCCTTCTGGGCATGGATCACGGCGCAATCCAGCCGGATCGACGGCACCGCCGCCAGCTGTTCGCCGGTGAAGGGGCAGGTGATGAATTTGATGTTCGGATTGTGCTTCGGGATGTCCGAGCCCTGATAGGCACGCAGCACCGCGAAAGGCAGGTTGCTCGCCCCCGCCACATAGGCATTGGCAAGGTCGGCATGGCTGTGTTCCTGGATTTCCAGCTTGTGCGGCCAGCCCCGCTCCACCGCGTCGCGCAGGCGATGCAGCGAGCCCACGCCCGGATTGCCGCCCCAGGAAAAGCGCAGCGTCTTCGCCATGCCCATGCCGATCATCTGATCATAGATCAGGTCGGGCGTCATGCGAACCAGGGTCAGATCCTTCTTGCCCTGGCGGATGGTCTCGTAACCCGCCGCCTGCGGGATCAGATGGGTGAACCCTTCGAAGGCGACCCTGTCGCCATCCTGGATCAGGCCGGATACGGCCTCGCGAAGGCTGGTGATCTCAGCCATGGCAGCTTTCCTTCCGATGCTGGGGCGTCACGTCGCTTGTCTCCCCGAATGATGGCGAAATCCATCACCCAATTTGTTCGCTAATCGAACAGTTGTTTGTTATGCGAACTTTACCGAATTTGGTGATTCCCGTCAACCGCATGGGCGGGCGGATGCGGGAACCGCGCGATGGCTCAAACAACCGGTTCGATCAGGATGGCGCGGAAATCATTGACATTGGTCAGCGTCGGGCCGGTCACGACCTGATCGCCGATGGCGGCGAAAAAGCCATGGGCGTTGTTGCGGGCCAATTCCTCTCCCGGCTCGATGCCGGCCGCCTTTGCCTTGGCCGGCGTGTCGGGACCGATCAGCGCACCGGCCACCTCGGCTGCACCATCGACCCCATCGGTATCGCAGGCGATGGCCGAAATTCCGGGCGCGCCATTCAGCGCGATGGCGAGTGCCAGCGCGAATTCCGCATTGGGGCCGCCCACCCCGTCGCCGCGCCGCGTCACCGTGCATTCTCCGCCGGACAACAGCAGGACGGGGCTGTCCCCCGGTTTCAGTTCGGCCGCGATCCGTTTGGCCGCTTGGGCCTGTTCGAAGGCCAGATCGCGCGCCTCCCCCTCCAGCGCATCGCCCAGAATGCGGGTTTCCACCCCTTGGCTCCGCGCCAGCTCGGCCGCAGCCTGCAGCGATTGTGACGGGGCGGCGATCACCCGGTTTTCCACCCGCGACAGGCGGGCATCGCCGGGCGGGACAACGCCCGATCCGCGTTCCAGCGCCGCCAGTACGGAAGCCGGCGCATCGATCTTCCAACGCCGGATCAGCGCCAGCGCATCGGCAGGCGTGGTCGCATCCCCCACCGTGGGACCGGACGCGATGATCGCGGGGCTATCGCCCGGCACGTCGGAAATCATCAGCGACAGCATATGCGCTGGCCACACAGCCGCGCCGAGTTGTCCCCCCTTCACCCGGGACAGATGCTTGCGCACCGTGTTCATCGCATCGATGGCGGCACCAGACGCCAGCAAGGCGGCATTGACCGCCCGCTTCTCCTCCAGCGTCACGCCCTCCGCCGGCTGCACCAGCAGCGCCGACCCGCCGCCGGAGATCAGGGAGAGGAGGAAATCCCCCTCCTGCAATTCCCGTAGCAGGGCCAGAATACGGGCCGTCGCGGCCAGCCCGCGCCCATCCGGCACGGGGTGGGAAGCCTCGACGATCTCGATCCCCCGGCAGGGCCTGCCATAGCCGTCGCGGGTAATCACCAGCCCCTCGCAGGGGCCCCAGACCGATTCCACGGCCTCCGCCATCCGGGCGGACGCCTTGCCCGCCCCGATCACCAGCACCCGCCCGGTCGCGGGCCTGGGCGGCAAGACCCGCGGCACACAAAGCATCGGATCGGCCACCAGCACCGCGCGGTCGAACAGCTGTCTGAGCAAACCCGTCACGCCTGTCATCCTCCCCAACCACCCGCCCGAAGAATCACGCCGGCGGGCTTTCCAATTTGTTTCATTCTTAGTACAACTTTACGCGCATAATGAGCCGCGACGAACAGGAACCGTCTCGATACCGGCAGAAAGGACTGCACATGGAGACCGTGGAATATGGCCCGCGCGGGCTGATCGGTGTGATGACGCCACAGGCGAACACCACTGTCGAGCCGGAATTCTATCTGATGTGGCCGCCCGGCTACGCCATGATCAATGCCCGCCTGACCAGCCCGAAGAAAACCATCGAGGAACGGCTGGTGGATTATTACGACGCGCTGGAAGACGAACTGGTGCAGTTCGCCAATGCCCCGATCCGCGCCGTGTCGGTTGCCTGCACCGGCGCATCCTACCTGGTCGGCGCCAAGAAGGAGGCGGAGCTGGTGGCGCGCTGGACCGCCAAGGCAGGCGTTCCCGTCGTCACCGCCGGCATCGCCGTGGCCCAGGCCTTTCGTGCCATGGGGGCGAAGCGAATCGGGCTGGCCTCCCCCTACCCGCCAGGGCTGACGGAAATCAGCGTCGGCTACTGGAACGATATGGGCTTTGATGTCGGCGCGGTGGCCGGTACCTTCAACACCGATCCGGCCTTCCATCCGATCTATTCCCTGACCGCCGACAGCGCCGATGCATGCCTGCTGGCCCTGGACGCCAAGGATATCGACGCCATCGTGATGCTGGGTACCGGCATGCCGACGCTGGAACCCATTGCACGCGCGGCCAAGCGTTCCGGCCCGCCCGTGATTTCCTGCATGCTGGCCTTGGCCTGGGCCACGCTGGAAGCCGCCGATGGCGGTTCGGCCGATCCACTGGGTCGCCTGAAGGGCTTCATCGCGGGCGATGGCTGGGCCGAACGCCTGGCGGCCCAGAAGGCAGGGGCAGCGGCCGGACGGCCCTGAGCCTCCCTCCCTACCCGATCGGGGTCCAGCGCAGCGTCGCGGACCCCGAATCGCGGGTCAGGGTCATGCGGTATTCATAACGGTCGGGCGGATAAAGGCTGAGCTGATGCAGGATCGCCCTACCATCCGCGTCGAACACCACGCGCCGCATGGCCAGCAATGCCGCGCCCACATCCAGCCCCAGCTTCTCCGCCACGGCCGGTTCCGCCACCGCCACGGTAATCGCCTGTTCGGCCCGTTCCATCACATACCCAAGCCCGTTCAGGATGATGGTAACGGGCGTTGCGCCCAGCACATCCTTGTCGATGCCTTCGGCAATCGTGCCGGGCACATGGATGACGGTATGCGACACCGGCCTTCCGGCCTTGCGCCGCAGGCGCGTGATCGACAGGCAATCCGATCCGTCCGGCAGGCCCAGGGCTTCACAGACGGCGCCGTTGGCCGGGCCGTGATGGAAGTCCAGCACCTCCGCCTCGGTATCCATATCCAGCGTGAAAAGATTACTGCCGATGGCCGAAATGTCGTCGCGCTGCCCGCCGCCCGTTTCCGTGGCACAGGGAAAAGTGCCCGCCCCGCGTCGACGCCGAACCAGACCTTCCCGCTCCAGCCGTTCCAGCGTCCGGCGGATGGTCACGCGCGAGACGCCGTGCTGCGCGGCCAGATCCGGTTCCGACGGCAGAGGCCGGCCGGCCGGGAAGTGACGGTCACGCAATTGGCGCGACAGAACAAGATAAAGCTGATGATACAGCGGTGTCCCGGTGCGACGCCCGGCGCTGCGTTTATGGGGTTGGGCAGGAGCAACAGACATTACAGGCGCGATTCCACAACTATTTTGGCCGGGTTTCGGCCTAGGGTTGCCGCAGCTTGTCCCGATTGGACCGGATTTGTCCATGCCGGGAATCATTTTTGACGTCCAGTGGTTCGTTTCCGACATTTGCATCCCTTTCGTATCGGGCGCGAAAGCAAATGTCGGAAACAGGTGAACCACTGGTAACTATTTGTTTCTAATTGATTTTATTGAATTTTACATTTGGGCTGGCAGCCAGACATCAAACGGGTATCGAATGTCAAATTCATTCCACTAGGTGCTTCACTCCTCCGTTCATTTGTATTATTGATAGGACAACATCGGGCATTGGAATGGGTGAGAGCTGTGACACAGAGTAAGGGATTTGACGTCGACGTGGCGATCAGCGGTGGCGGGCCGGTCGGTCTCTGCCTGGCGCTTTTGCTGGCCCGCCGGGGCATTTCAGTACATCTGGTCGAAATCGCCACCGGCATTGACGAGGATTTGCGCGCCTCCACCTTCCATCCGCCGACCCTGGATTTCCTGGACCGGCTGGGCGTGACGGAAAAGATGCTGGCGCAGGGTCTGCTCTGCCCGCATTGGCAGATTCGCATGCATCCGTCGGGCGAGCGCGCCGTATTCGACCTGTCGGTCCTGAAGAATGACACCAACCATCCCTATCGCCTGCAATGCGAACAGTGGAAGCTGAGCCGCATTCTGGATGCGATGTTGCAGGATGAGGATCTGGTAACCATCACCCGTGGCTACAAGGCCGTGGACATGGCGCAGGATGCCGACGCCGTCACACTGTCCATCGGACCGGTCAGCGAAGACAGCGAAATCATCCCGATTCGCGCCCGCCATGTGGTGGGTGCCGACGGGGCGCACAGCTTCGTGCGCAAGGCGCTTGGCATGGATTTCGAAGGATTTACCTATCCGGAAACCACGATCCTGGCGACCACGCTGTTCCCCTTCGAGGAGCATCTGCCGGGCATCAGCAATGTCAGCTATTGCTGGAAGCCGGGCGGCAATTTCGCCCTGCTGAAAGTGCCTGGCCGCTGGCGCGTCTCCATCTATCCCGACGAAAACCTGTCGCTGGAAGAGCAGATGACGCCGGAGGCCATCGAACGGTCGCTGCAGGACATCGTGCCCAAGGCTGAGCCCTATGAGGTGCTGGAACTGCGCCCCTATCGGGTGCATCAGCGCATCGTGGACAGCTATACATCCGGTCGCGTGGCCTTGACCGGCGATGCGGCACATCTGAACACGCCGTCAGGCGGCATGGGCCTGAATGGCGGCCTGCAGGACGCGTTCGGCCTTGCCGATGCCCTGGAAGACATTCTGCAGAAGGGCGCCGACCACGAGGCCCGCTTCAAGCGCTATAGCGACAGCCGCCTGCCCGTCGCCCGCGACCAGATCCTGGCCCAGGCCCATGCCAACCGGAACCGGATGCTGGAACGCGATCCGGAGCGGCGCAGGAAATCGCTGGCCGATCTGATCGCGATTACCGAGGACCGGGAGAAGCTGTACACGCATCTGCTGCGCTCCTCCATGATCACCGGGCTGCGCCAGTCCGGCCAACTGCCGATGCCGGCATCGGCCTAAACCGTCGCCCTCGGACTTGATCCGAGGGCCTTTTTCCGGTGGGGCGGGAGGTGGTCGGGTCAAGCCCGACCACGACGGTATTGATTGGGCGTACCGATGAAACCCGCCGATTACAACGCCTTGGTCATCATCAGCGTCATGCGCCTTGCGAACGCGGTCGGGTCGGGCAGGCTTTCCCCTTCCAGAATACGCGCCTGATCAAGCAACAACAGCGCCGCATCCGTCACATCCGACGCCATATCCTTTTCCGCCAGCGCCTTGATCAGCCCATGCTTCGGGTTGATCTCCAGCACGCGCTGCGAGACGGTATCAAGCTGCTTGTGGCGCTTCAGCAGGCGCTCGATATTCATATCGAGCCCGCCTTCCGCCGCCACCAGACAGACCGGGCTGTCGGTCAGCCGGTCGGATTTGCGCACATCCGATACCGCCTCGCCCAGGGCCGTCTTCAGCTTGGCGATCAGGGTGGACAGCTTCTCATCCTCCCCCTCCGCCGGCTTGTCCTCCGGCTCGTCCTTCGCCTTGACCGCCGACAGATCGGCCGAGCCCTGCGTCACGGATTTGAACGGCTTACCGTCAAACTGATGCACGGCCGGAATCCAGAACTCGTCCACCGCATCGGTCATCAACAGAACATCGATGCCCTTGGCCTTGAAGCCTTCGATCTGGGGGGAGCGCTTCAGCGCCTCCACATTCTCGCCCGCGATATAATAGATCGCCTGCTGGCCTTCCGGCATCTTCGCCACGTAGTCGGCCAGGGATATCCAGCCATCCTGCGCGATGGAGTGGAAGCGGGCCAGACCCAGCAGCGGCTCACGCTGGGCGACATCCTCGTAAATGCCTTCCTTCAGCACGGGGCCGAAATTCTGCCAGAACTCGGCATAGGCCTCGCGCCCCTCCTCGTCCTTCGCCTTCTTCTCGATCTCCGAAAGGACGCGCTTGACCAGGCCGTTCTTGATCTTGGCCAGCACCGGGCTGGTCTGCAGCATCTCGCGCGAGATGGCGAGCGGCAGGTCCTGCGAATCGATCACCCCGCGCAGGAAACGCAGCCAGGACGGCACCAAGGCCGAGCAATCATCGGTGATGAACACGCGCTTGACGTAGAGCTTTACATGGCTGCGCCGGTCGGGATCGAACAGGTCGAAGGGCCGCATCGTCGGGATGAACAGCAGCCCGGTATATTCAATCACCCCTTCGGCGTGGAAATGCAGCGTGGACCAGGGCTCATCGAAGCCATGACCGACATGATGATAGAATTCCGTGTATTGCTGCTCGGTGATCTCCGATTTCGGCCGGGTCCAGAGCGCCGCCGCAGCGTTCAACTGCTTCGGCTCGCCCTCCGCCCCCTCCAGGATGATCGGCACCGGGATATGGTCGGAATAGGTCTTGATGATGCGTTCCAGCCTTGCCGGCTCCAGGAACTCCTTCGCGTCATCCTTCAAGGTCAGCACGATATCGGTGCCGCGCCCGGCACGCTCGGCCGGGGCCAGTTCATAGCTGCCCTTGCCGTCCGAGGTCCAGGACCAGGCGTCCGTCACCCCCGCCCGGCGGGAAGTGACCGCGACCGCGGAGGCCACCATGAAGGCCGAATAGAAGCCGACGCCGAACTGCCCGATCAGCGAGACATCCTTGCGCTTGCCCTCCTCCAGCGCGGCCAGAAAGGCGCTGGAGCCGGAGCGGGCGATGGTGCCCAGATTGGAAATCAGTTCCTCGCGGCTCATCCCCGCGCCGGTATCGGAAATGGTCAGCGTGCCCGCCGCCGCATCCGGCTTCAGCGTGATCGACAGCGGCGCATCGGCGATTAGCTCCGGCGCCTCGATCGCCTCATAGCGCAGCCGGTCGCAGGCATCCGCGGCGTTCGAAACCAGTTCGCGCAGGAACACCTCACGCTCGGAATAGAGCGCGTTGGCGACGATATCGAGCAGGCGTCCGACTTCCGCCTCAAAGCTGCGGGTCTCGGTCTTCATCGTTTCGGTCATGGCGTTCTTCCCCGGTCTTGATCATCTGCTGGGTTCGCGGGCGGCGATATAGGGTGGCCGGCGCGGCGGTTCAACACCCGTCCTACAGGCCATGCCGCGCCAGGAAGGCGGCCATCCGGTCCAACACCGCCTCCTCCTTCTCCAAATGGGGAATATGCCGGCAATTCGCCAGCAATTCCCCTTCCGCCGGACCGGAAAGCGCATCCACGATCCAGCCCACATGCTCCGGCACGGCATAATCATCCTGTGCCCCCTGGATCACCAGGCAGGGTGCGCGCACATCGCCCACCACATCGGCCACGCTCCAATCCGCATAATCGGGACGCAGCCAGGTATCGTTCCAGGCCCAGAACAGTGCCTCGGTCCTGTCGCCATGATGCCGGGCAAGGCGCTGTGGCAGATCGGTTTCCTGCCAGGCCCGCCGCGCGATCCGCAGCCCCGCCAGGGTGCGCTCATCGACCAGGATATGCCCGGCTTCCGCGATCACCGCGGCCACCGGATGGCGGGCGGCATAGAGAAGCGCGATGGTCGCCCCGTCGGAATGGCCGAACAGGATCGGCGGGGCGGGCAGGTCAAGCGCCGCGATCACCTCCGCCACCTCCCCCCAGGCCATGTCCTTATGGTAGTTCGTACTGCGCGGGCCGGGCGGAAGCGGGTCGGATCGGCCATGGCCGATGCGGTCCCAGGCAATCACCTCGCGCCCGAAGCGCCGCGCCAGCGCCTCGGGAAAATCGCGCCACATGGTGATGGCGCCCAGCGCCTCATGCAGCAGCAGGATGGCGGGCGCGGCCGGCTCATGGCTTTCAGGCCGGATGCGCCTGACCGCAATCCGTCCGTGGGATGTGCCGAGGAAGCCGTCTTCAATCCGCATAGCCGTCACACCAGTCACTTCCAGATCGGCTTGCCAGAGCCCGGCAGGCCGAGCTTGGGCCAAAGCGCGTCGATCTTCGCCACCACATCCTTTTCCATGAACAGCTTTTCGCCCCATTCTCGCTTGGTTTCCGGCGGCCATTTATTGGTGGCGTCCAGCCCGATCTTGGAACCCAGCCCGGATTCGGGCGAGGCGAAATCCAGATAGTCGATCGGCGTGTTCTCAATCACCGTAATGTCGCGGGCCGGGTCCATGCGGGTGGATACCGCCCACATCACATCCTTCCAGTCGCGCGCATTGATGTCGTCATCCACCACGATCAGCCATTTCGTGTACATGAACTGGCGCAGATAGGACCAGGCGCCCAGCATCACGCGCTTGGCATGGCCGGGATAGGCCTTCTTCATGGAAATAACCGCGATGCGATAGGAACAACCTTCCGGCGGCAGCCAGAAATCTAGGATTTCGGGGAATTGCTGGCGCAGCAGCGGGATGAAGACCTCGTTCAGCGCCTCGCCCAGCACCGAAGGCTCATCGGGTGGGCGGCCGGTGAAGGTCGACAGATAGATCGGCTTGCGGCGCATGGTGATGGCCGACACCTTGAACACCGGGAAGGGCTCGACCGAGTTGTAATAGCCGGTATGGTCGCCATAGGGGCCTTCATCGCCATATTCATCCAACAGGACATGGCCTTCCAGCACGATTTCCGCCTCGGCCGGCACCTTCAGCGGCACGGTCTTGCAATCGACCAGATCGACCTTTCGGCCACGCAGCAGCCCGGCGAACTGATATTCCGACAGGGTGTCGGGCACCGGCGTGACAGCGGCCAGGATGGTGCCGGGATCGGCCCCCAGCACCACGGCGGCCGGCATCGGTTCGGGCCGGGAATCCTTCCAGCGCTTGTAATGCTGCGCCCCGCCGCGATGTTTCAGCCAGCGCATCAGCGTGGTATTCCGCCCGGTCACCTGCATGCGATAGATGCCCAGGTTGAAGGCATCGGTCTTGTCGCCCTTGGGGTTCGGCCCCTGGGTCACGACCAAAGGCCAGGTGATCAGCGGCGCGGGTTCGCCCGGCCAGCAGCCCTGCACGGGCAGCAGCGACAGATCCACATCATCGCCGGTCAGCACCACCTCGTGCACCGGGGCGGAGGAGACCATGCGCGGCTTCATCGCCATCACGGTCTTCAGCAAGGGCAGCATGCCCAGCGCCTCGCGGATTCCGCCCGGCGGTTCCGGCTGGCGCAGGAAGGCCAGCGTCTCCCCCACCTCGCGCAGCTGGTGCGGCTCGCGGTCCATACCCCAGGCTACCCGCTCCACCGTACCGAACAGATTGACCAGCACGGGAATGTCGCTGCGGCTGCCGTCCGCCTTCACCGGATGTTCGAACAGCACCGCCGGACCGCCTTCGGCCAACAGGCGGGTCTGGATCTCCGTCATCTCCAGATGGGTGGAGACGGGCTCGGAAACCCGCACAAGGCGGCCTTCCCGCTCCAGCCTGTCCATGAAATCGCGCAGCGAGGTGTAGGGCATGCGGATGTTTCCTTGCAGAATTCGGGCGATACCTAACGGATCGACCGCACCCTGTCGAGCCGACTGCCATACGCCACCGCCCCGGCCAGCAGATCACGCCTTATGAGGGCAATAGTTTGCAAAAATCCCCCTAAATGGATATGGTTCCGTCGGGGTAGGCGAGAGGGGATTCGTCATGGTCGCGGCAATCGCGGGCATCGGTTTGGCTTTGTCGACGGTGCGGGCCATCATCCGGCTGCATGGGCGCCTGGACGACATTCTCGTCAGACGCGATATCGCTGCGGCGCTTCCCTTCAGGCTGATCGACGGCCCTCAAATTCCAGCCTCGAATATCATCGAGACGGACGCGTTCTTTTTTGAGGGTTCCCGGGCCGTCGACGAGATCCGCGATTTGAACAAAGTGGCCTCCGGAACACAGGGCGCTTTCGAGGTCATCTGCCACACCGACAATCTGCACAATCTGGCAAAAAAACGTGCGAACCCATCGCTGGTCGGCCTTACGCCCGCCGAACAGACGATCTTCCAACTAGCGCGTGACAAGATCATCAAGCTGTCAGCCGGCAAGCAGCTTACCGACAACACACCGGCCGACCCGGCCATCACGCTCGCCTATTATACGGTTGCCTCCGCACGGGTGAGCAAGAACCCCGTCTATGCACGCGTGCTGCTGGCAACCGCCGACACCCTGCTGGAAGTGGTGGGCGAGAATGCCGCCCTGTTGATTTCCGACCCGAGGACGGCCGGGGTGATCGGCACGCTGGTGCAGGAATTTTCCAGCGGCAAAGATTTCGATGATGCCGGGGCCGGATTGATTTTCCGTAAGCTGCTGCATGCTTCCGCGGTAACCCTGGAAACCCATCGCGATCTGTTGGGCGACGACCGCGTGGCGAAGGCCTTCGTCGAGGCAATAGCAGACATCCGGACCAAGCCGCCGACGGACGCCAATGGCAAGCCTTTGGGCGGGGACGAACTGGTCGCGGCCATGCTGAACCGCGGCGGGGTGGAGCGGCTGCTATCCACCTTCCTGACCAAGCTTGCCGATGATCCGCATTTTTCCCGGACCGACGACCTCCTGCGCACGACGGTCGGGGACGTACTGCGGGAGGTATCGGAAGTACTGCCCGGCGGCCTCAAACGCGATGAAGGGCTCGCCATCGCCGAAATCGCCATCGCCGGGATCGCGGGTGATCTGCAGAACCGCCTTGAGAAGCGCTACACTGTAAATGGCAAGAGCCTGTCCCTCGGCGGCTATGTACTGACGATTCTGGTGCAGGAGATCCGCACGAAAGCCACCGACGGCGCCCTGGCGAATGGCATTCTGAACGGTACTTATCTTGGGGAGCTGTATCGGGCGGTGCTGACCGGCTTCCTGCAACGCCCCGATCTGATCGCTCGCCATGCGGGCGATGATGCCGCCATGCGGGTCTATGTCGGGGCACTGGTGCAAGGCGTTCTGCCGCTTTTGCACGATACGAATTTCCGCAATGCCGTCGACCCCACACTTCTGCCCCGCGTCCTTGGCATCGCCCTGGCTGTCACCGCCGATCATGCCGCCATCCTGACCGGCCAGAATGGTTACGCAACCAAGATCGTGGCAACGGCCCTGCACACGGCCGCCCCGCTGATCCAGGACGGGTTGAACCGGGAGGAGTTGATCTCGATCCTGGACGCGGCCATCAAGGCTGCAGCCGACAATCTGAACCTGGCGCGGATGTCGGACAATCTTAGGCCCATCGCCCAGTCCTTCGCTTCCACATTGAAAAGCCAGTCGATTGCGAGCCTCTCGACGCGGGAAAGCCGGATTGCCGTTGCCAAGGCCTTCTTGGTCAGCCTTGCCGAAAACCCGCTTGCATGGGACCGGCTGGGCGGCAAGATCGGCCAAGGCTCGGCGGATATCGTTCAGCCCCTGCTGCAGGGGCTGGTCGCCGGTATCGCCGAACAAGGCGGCCCCGACTGGTCCGGCCCCATGATGCAGGATGCGGTGCGCCGCGCCTTGGGCGCCGCATTGGGACAGGTCGACCTGCTGATCGACAGCAAAATCGATGAAGCCGTGTTGCAGGCCTTTGGGCGGGCAGCGGTGGACGCCGCGCGTGAGGTCGTGAACACCTCCCCCGGGCTGGGGCCGGAGATGATGCCCCGCCTGCTGGAAGGCGCCATTGCCGGCTTCCTGGCTGCCGTCGCCGCCAATCCCGCTCTATTGGGCACCAATGACCAGTTCGCGCAGGCCATGATCGCCGCATCCTTCGCGACGGCAGCTCCGCTGATCGAGGATGGCCTGACCCGCCAGGAACTCAGTGCGATCGTAAAAACGGCCTATGACACAGCGCGGACCAATACCGATTTGATCGCCATGCCCGACTTGTTGCGCCAGGTGGCCCGGGCCTTTGCAGCGGCCCTATCGCCATCGGTGCTGGCGGAGGTGAACGATCCGGCGGGCCGGCAGGCCATTGCCTTGGTCTTCCTGCGCAGCCTGGAACAGAATCCGGCGACCTGGACGGCCCTGGAACCCCATGCGGGTCCCGCCCTTACCGCCATGCTAAAACCGCTTTATTCCGGCAGCGTTGCGGCCTTCGCCGCCCATTCCAGCGGCTTGCTGGCAGGTCCGCTGCTGGCCCAGGCCGTGCGCCAGTCCCTGGCCGCTGGCCTGCCCTTCGCGGATATCTGGATCGGCGCGAAAGTCAGCGAACCCATCCTGCAACAGGTTCTGCGCGGGGCTCTTGCGACATTTGAACAGGCCAACAATGCAGCCCTTGCCCCCGCCCTGGCGCCGCGCTTCGCGGGGCTTGTTCTGCATCAGGCCCTCACCGAGGCCATCGCACTGCCGGATGCTGCTGCCATCGAAGCCCTTCTCACACCCCAGCATATCAAAGACATCGCTGAAACTATCCTCTCCGGGCTCAACACATAAAGGCATCCAATCATGAGAGCACTTCGCTATACACTCTCTGTTCTGATTGCGGCCTTCCTGCTCAGCGGCTGTTTCACCATCCAGATACTGCCGCTCACCTCGGAGATGGAAGATATCCACGATACCTATCGACGGGAGTTTTCCGCACGGTTTCTGCCTCTTGCACCTGAAGGAACCGGGGGCAACCAGGAAACACTCAGACAGGCCAGCCTGCCCGGCTTTACCCATACAATCGAGAAAATCCGCGCCTTCCAGCTTCGTCATCCAGGCAAGGAAACGGAAAACGCCCATCTGACCGTGCTGGAAGGCATGATCTATCTCCAACTCGGCCTGCCCGAATCGGCGAAGCTGATGGAGTTGGAAGTCACGTCAGCTGGCAAGAAGCTTGGAAGCGACCTTGACTATGCCCCACGCGACCGTCTGTTCGCCAACAGCTTCGGTGAGTTGATTAAGTTGAGCAAATTGTCAAAGCAATATTATGAATTGCCGGCTCACACCCCGCATCCGGCGGCAGCGTTTGAAACAAGCGCGAAAGACATCGGCACGGCCCTTTGCGCACGGCTGGTGAGCTATGCCAAGCCCACACCGCAGGCGCTGTTGTGCGGCACCCGGTTCGAAGACGCGGCAATGACGGCAAGCCCGAACGCCGCAACGGCAGGAGCAGCAGGTGACGGGGCACCGCTCTATCTGGCGGCGAACACCGCCATCGCCTATGCCTGGGCATGGAAAGGTGCGGAGGCCGTCTGCAACAATGCCCACCCCAGCGACAGCGGCGCGCTGAACGTCTGTCGCAACAAGGCCAAGGAACATTATTTTGGCGCAGCCTACAATCTGGTCCGGCTCTTCCTGACAGAGACAGAGACAGAAATACCGGAAGCGGAATTGAACCTGATTGAAAAGGGTGCGGAGGGCCGGACCCGTTACATCAAGCTGCTACGGGAACTAAACAAGTGCGGGAACGGTGGGGCCTGCGACCTCTCCACTCCCTGAAACGGCACCGGCCAAGTCTCCACGATTGACCGCACCGGTCCCTTCCCGTACATCTCGCAACCGCAACATGGGCGGAGGCAATGGTCATGTCGGATTTGTTCTGGGTGCGCGGCGGAATTTATACCAATACCGATTTCACCACGCTGGCCCCGGGCCAGAAGCATATCGACCTTGGCCCCTTCGACACCTATGAAGAGGCCGTCGCGGTCTGGCGCGGCAAGTCGATGGAACATGTCGACGATGCCTATG
>Ga0209066_10003858_pt1 | contig 16801 bp, 9 predicted proteins | sample All_14_2_FD_187198 | JGI IMG/M metagenome (GOLD analysis project Ga0209066, IMG submission 187198) | Freshwater microbial communities in response to fracking from Pennsylvania, USA - Allegheny Zone_MetaG_DW_15 (SPAdes) (version 2) ... | reverse complement strand
TTTTTAAAAATTTTCTTGCATCAAAAAATAAAACTTATGTCATACCGCATCAATTCCTTTGAAGAATACGAATCCGCTTACCGCAAAAGCGTGGATGACCCTGAAGGGTTTTGGGCTGACATCGCCTCCAATTTTCATTGGCAAAAGCCTTGGGAAAAAGTGCTCAACTGGGATTTCAAAACCCCAGACGTGAAGTGGTTCGAAGGTGCCAAAACCAATATCACATACAATGCCCTTGACCGCCACCTCGAAACGAAGGGTGACCAAGTTGCCATCCTCTGGGAGCCGAATAACCCCGATGATGAAGCTGTTCGCCTGACTTACAGGCAATTGTACGAGCAAGTTTGCCGCACAGCGAATGCCTTGAAATCCCTCGGCATCCAAAAAGGCGACCGGGTTTGTTTCTACATGCCAATGGTGCCTGAACTGGCTATTGGCATCCTTGCCTGTGCCCGCATTGGCGCAGTCCACAGCGTAGTGTTTGCAGGGTTCTCAGCACAGTCGCTCGCCGACCGCATCAACGATTCGGCCTGCAAGGCCGTGCTTTGCTCCGATTTCAACCCTCGTGGCAACAAGAATATTCCCGTGAAAAAAGTAGTGGACGATGCGTTGGCGTTGGGTTGCCCATCCATCGAAAAAGTGCTGGTGCTTCGCCACACAGGCGATGCACTGGACTGGCATCCGTCGGTGGATGTGTGGTGGCATGAGGTCGTTCCGCAACAAGCGGCAGTCTGTGAGCCAGAACAAATGGATGCAGAGGACATGCTTTTCATTCTCTATACTTCTGGTTCGACGGGCAAGCCAAAGGGCGTTGTTCATACAGTAGGTGGGTACATGGTGTTCGTTGCCTACACTTTTGCCAATGTTTTTCAGTACAAGGAAGGCGAAATTTTCTGGTGTACCGCCGACATCGGCTGGATAACCGGACACAGCTACATCGTGTACGGGCCATTGCTGAATGGGGCGACTTCGCTCATGTTCGAGGGGGTGCCTACATTCCCAGACGCGGGCCGATTCTGGTCGGTTTGCGAAAGGCACAAAGTCAATATTTTCTATACTGCCCCCACCGCCATCCGGGCACTCATGGCCGCTGGCGACCAAGGGACGGAAGGCCACGACCTCAGCAGCCTACGGGTACTGGGTTCGGTGGGCGAACCAATCAACGCTGAGGCATGGCATTGGTACAATGAAAAAATCGGGAAGGGCCGCTGCCCAATTGTGGACACTTGGTGGCAGACGGAAACTGGCGGCATCCTCATTTCACCGATAGCTGGCATCACGCCATTGAAACCAACTTTTGCGACCTTGCCTTTGCCGGGCGTGCAACCTTGTTTAGTGGATAATTTTGGTAACGAAATAATGGGAAATGACGTGGAAGGTATGCTTTGCATGAAATTCCCTTGGCCAGGCATCATCCGTACCACATACGGAGACCATGAGCGTTGCCGACAGACGTATTTCGCCACTTTTGAGGACAAATATTTCACAGGGGATGGCGCTAGAAGGGACGAGGATGGCTACTACCGCATCATCGGTCGGGTGGACGATGTCATCAACGTGAGCGGCCACCGCATTGGTACTGCCGAGGTAGAGAACGCCATCAACGAGCATCCACAGGTGGTGGAAAGTGCCGTGGTCGGGTTCCCACATGAAATTAAAGGGCAGGGGATTTATGCCTACGTCATCGTGGAAGCACCTATTTCGGATGTGGCAAAATTTGAGAAGGAAGTGCTGGCGACGGTCACGAAAATCATCGGCCCCATTGCGAAGCCAGATGAAATCCAGATTGTGCCGGGCCTACCGAAAACGAGGTCGGGGAAAATCATGCGGCGCATCTTGCGGAAGATTGCCGAAGGCGATACATCAAACCTCGGCGACACTTCGACGCTGTTGAACCCTGAGATTGTGGAGGAAGTGAGGCTGGGGGCGAAGCGGTAATTATTCCCCAAAATACTCCACGTAAATATTTTCCGTCTCCCAGAGCTTGATGCAGTGCAGTTGGCAGCCTTGAATATGTGGCTCCAACTGCTGCCAGAACTGGATAGCCAAGTTTTCGGTCGTGGGCTGCATTCCCTTCGGGATGAAGGGCACGTCCAGGTTGAGGTTGGAGTGGTCCACCACGTCAATGATGACCGTTTTGATGGTTTGGCTGAGATCCTTCACATCCATGACGAAGCCAGTGATGGGGTCGGGCTTGCCTTTCACGGTTACGTACAGGTCGTAATTGTGGCCGTGCCAGTTTCGGTTGGCGCACTTGCCAAACCACTCTATATTTTTCTCCTCGCTCCAATCTTCCACCCAAAGCTTGTGGGCGGCATTGAAGCGTTCACGTCTTGTCAGGTAAACCATTTCAAAAATTAGTTTTCAGCTTGTAGGTCAAAATTGGGTTTTGGCCTACCAAAAACGGCTGCAAATGTACAAAATCCCAACCGCAACTGCCAGCAGCGGTTTGCCAACGTGTCGGCTCGGTTTTAAGATGCCAATCGGTCAGCGGCGCTTTTTCATCTAAATAATTAACCTGCTTTTTCACAAAACAGCCAATCTTGCGCCATGATTCAAACTAGCTACCGCAGGAAATGACATTGAACACCAATCTGAAAAAAAGGATAATGCGCCTGGTCTCTACCAAGGCAATCCGGCATTCCTTATTTTGGGTGGTGCTTTTTCTGTTGTACTCTTTGGTGGAGGTGCTCATTACCCACAATCCATTTTTTTACACAGTAAGCAACAACGTCGTCAGGCTCCTCCTGTTGGGCATTGCGGTTTATTACAATGTCTATCGGCTCATACCGAGGTACTTGGCGAACAAGCGGTTCCTGCTCTATGTTGGGTTTCTACTGCTGACGGTGTTCATAGTAACCCCCGTGGAGGTATTCCTTATCTATGCAAAATCGAGCAACTACCCTGAAATGCGGGTACAGATTCTGAATAATTTGAACCTTGCTTTTTTACCCAATTTTTTTGTGCTTAGCACATCTACCTTTGTGAAAATAACACTGGACTGGTACACCAACATCCGTGAAAAACAGCAGTTGGTGACAGAAACGATGCAATCGGAACTGCGGTTCTTGAAGTCCCAAATCAATCCCCATTTTTTGTTCAACACTTTGAACAGCCTGTATGCATTGACGTTGAAAAAATCGGACTTGGCACCCGATATTGTGCTGAAACTCTCCGAGATGATGCGCTACATGCTTTACGAATGCAACGAAAAATGGGTTTTGCTGAGCAAGGAAGTCAACTACATCGCCAATTATTTGGAGCTGGAGCGCATCCGCCAAGGCAATCGGGTGGACATGAGTTTCGAGGTGGTAGGCAATGTCAGCGACCAAAAAATAGCACCGCTGATGTTCATCCCGTTCATCGAAAACTGTTTCAAGCACGGCTTGGGCAACCAGATTTCAAGGGGCTTCGTGGATATCCGGCTGGCAGTGCGCAGCGACGAATTGGACCTTCGCATCGAGAACAGCAAGGCCGAGGCAATGCCAAAACAATTGCATGCCCGCAGCGGCGGAATCGGTCTGGTGAATGTCCGGCGAAGGCTCGACTTGCTTTATCCAAACCGCTATCGTCTCAGCGTGGATGATACCCCAAGTTCCTACACTGTGAATCTTTTCCTAAAACTCGAAACAGACAGTTTTGAGCAAATTCATCAAAATAAATCTTTAGCAACATGATTAACGTAATTATTGTTGACGACGAACCTTTGGCACTCGACGTGCTGGAAACCTACATCGAAAAGCTGCCGGAACTGCACCTCGTGCAGCGCTGCACCAATGCCTTCGAAGCCAATGAGGCGTTAAAGCAACATGATGTTGACCTCATGTTCCTCGACATCCAAATGCCGCAGCTCACGGGCATTGACTTCCTGAAAACGCTGACCGACCCGCCGCTCGTCATTTTCACGACGGCTTATTCCAATTATGCCATTGAGGGTTTTGAGCTGAACGCAACGGACTACCTGCTCAAGCCCATTTCGTTGGAGCGCTTCATGAAAGCAGTGAACAAAGCCGTTGAGCAAATTGAACTGAAGCGCAAGGAAAATGCCTCGCACGTTGAAATCAACGATGCAGACGATTTCATTTTCGTGAAGGCGGACAAAAAATTCGTAAAGGTCAACTTCTCTGAAGTGCTTTACATCGAGGGGTTGAAGGACTACGTCATCATCCGTACTGAGAAGGGAAGGGTGATTACGCTCCAAACTATGAAGAGCTTGGAGGACAAGTTACCATCGAAAATTTTCCGCCGGATCCACCGCTCCTACATCGTGAACATTGGGAAGGTAGAAGCCATTCTTGGCAATATGGTGGAAGTCATTGAGAAGGGACAGCCCAAGCATTTACCTATTGGAAAAAATTATCGAGATGAATTGTTGGACTTGGTGAATGAGAACCGTTTGTAACCATCGCCTCGATTTTCGCTAGTATATATATTTAAGGTGCCAAAGCCAGTTTTGGATTGAAGGAATTAAATAAAAAAATATCTTTCGACCTACTGGCTTTGGGTTATTTTTTAGAGTGTGATTTTAGTGTTGGCACAAAAAATTGATGGTCAATGTTTTAAGTAAATTCAACTAAGCCGTTTTCAAACAAATTGCATGGTCAAATTGCATTGGAAAGTAGGTTTTTAGGAAATTTTTTAATGAAGAATACCACAAGTACAAAAAAGGATTTGTTAAGACCGCTTTGGATATTACATTTGCCTAGGGAATTGTCGGTCAGAAAAATTAAGAAATCTTGGTATAGTTAGCTTTTATTTCTGAAAGCTCTGCCTTCTAACCCACCTGAACTTAATTCCTTTGCTTTTCGATTTTTCTCAATGGGAAACTAAAGGATTCATTGAAAATTTAACGAATTATCAAATGAAACGATTCGCTACCTATCGTACCTATCTTGGTATCTCTTTTCAACAACACTTTAACCGTTCATTTTTCCCCTTATTTTCTTCTGCTTTAATTGGTTTGTTCATGCTTGCAGGACTGCCATCTGCCTCAGCGGATAACACCGTGCCAGCATACCTGAATTCTGATTCCAAATTCAGCCTTGTTGCCGATCTGGCGCTGGTGAAAACGGTGAACGACAACACACCTGACCCCAACCAGGTCATCACTTTTACCTTGGTAGTTTCCAATGCAGGCCCAAACCCTGCCACTTCCGTAACTATCAGGGATGTGGTGCCCGCTGGCTTGACCTTCGTTGTAGGGTCGCAAACAGGCCCTGGCACCTACAACAGCAGCAATCCGCCCGTAACGGGGGTGAATTGGCAAAACGTTTTTATTGCAAATGGCGGCTCGGTCGTGCTAGGCTTCCAAGCCACAGTGACGGCAGCGGGCGGCTCAGTCATCACGAATTTTGCCGAAGTGACCTCCAGTGTTGAGGTGGACCCCGATTCCACGCCGAACAATGGCAATATCGGAGAGGACGATGGCGACACGGAAATGGTCACAGTCAACAACCCTATCCCACCCGTGGTTCTTACCTGCCCCGTGAACACGACTACAGCAGCATGCCAGACACAGGCGGCAGTTAACTCGGCCTTTGCCACTTGGCTGGCCACGGCAAGTGGTACTGGTGGCTGCAATGGCGTTTTGACGAACAACAACACTGGCGCACCAGCTGCCTGTGGCGGTTCCACGACCGTTACTTTCACTTATACCAGCACTTGTGCGCCACTGACTACCACCTGCCAGGCCACCTTCACGGTGGCAGCAGCACCGACACCCAACTTGAGCCTTATCGTAGGCACAACGATTATTTCCGCCTGCCAGACGCAGGCTGCGGTGGACGCTTCCTACGCCACCTGGCTGTCTAACAATGTCCAAGCCAGCGGCGGCTGCAATGGGGTGCTGACGAACAACAGCACAGGCGCTCCATCCGCTTGCGGCGGCAGCATCACCGTCATCTGGACCTACACCACCTCATGTGCAGCGCCCATCACCACGCAAGGCACCTTTACCGTGAACGCAGCTCCACCACCTTCGCTGACCTGCCCCAACCCGCTCATCAGGCCAGTTTGCCAAACCCGGGCGCAGGATAGCATTGCTATGCAAAACTGGGTAAATACCAGCAGCTTCAGCGGCGGCTGCAATGGTTCCATCAGCTACAACGGGTTCAACGGTAGTCCACCCAGCAGTTGTGGTGGTACCAAGACGCTTACACTGACTTATTCTTCCAGTTGTGCTGCACCACTGACTTGTACGTCCACTTTCACGATACCAGCGCCAACAGCTCCCGTGCTGACCTGCCCGACGAACCAAACCGAGCCTTTTGGGCAAACACAGGCGCAGATTAATGCTGCTTTCGCAACTTGGCTTTCCACAGCCAGCGGCACTGGCGGCTGCAACGGCGTTTTGAGCAACAATAATATAGGCGCACCACCAGCCACGGGCGGCTCCACGACCGTGACCTTTACCTATGCCCAAAATCCACCATCTACACCATTTAGTGGGGCCTGTCCATTTTCCACGCTGACCTGCCAGGCCACCTTCGCTGTTTCCGCAACGCCACCAGTGGTACTGACCTGCCCGACAAATACCACGACCGCTGCCTGCCAGACACAGGCGGCTGTGAACGCTGCATTTGCAACATGGCTGGCCACGGCCAGCGGCACAGGCGGCTGCAATGGCGTTTTGACAAACAACAACACGGGTGCGCCACCCGCTTGCGGCGGCAGCACGACCGTCACATTCACCTATACCAGCACCTGTGCGCCGCTGACGACCACCTGCCAGGCGACCTTCACAGTGGCCGCACCACCGCCAGTGACCATCATCTGCCCAGTACCGACCACCGTGGCATCCTGTCAGTCGCAGGCGGCCATCAACGCCCAGTATGCGGCTTGGCTGGCCACGTTCAACGGGCAAGGCGGCTGCAATCTTACCGGGAGCGATAACGGCAACTTTCCACCGTCAAACTGTGGGGAGGCGAAGACCGTCACTTTCACCTTAACCAGCACCTGTGCGCCATTGACGACAAGCTGCCAGTCAACCTTTACGGTGACAACACCGCCACCTGTGGTACTTACCTGCCCCGTGAACACGACTACAGCGTCCTGCCAGACACAGGCAGCGGTGAACACAGCATTTGCTACTTGGCTGGCCACGGCCAGTGCCAGTGGCGGCTGCAACGGTGTTTTGACGAACAATAACACGGGAGCACCTCCTGCTTGTGGCGGCAGCACGACCGTGACATTTACCTATACCAGCAGCTGTGCCCCATTGACGACGACCTGCCAAGCTACCTTCACGGTGGCCGCAGCGCCAACGGTAGTGCTGACCTGCCCCGTGAACACGACAACAGCCGCCTGCCAGACTCAGGCAGCAGTGAACACAGCTTTCGCAACCTGGTTGGCAACAGCGAGCGCAAGTGGCGGTTGCAACGGCGTTCTGACGAACAACAACACGGGCGCACCGAGTGCCTGCGGTGGTTCAACGACAGTGACCTTTACCTATACGAGCGCTTGCGCACCATTGACCACCACTTGCCAAGCAACCTTTACGGTGGCCTCCTCCCCTGTGGTGCTGACCTGCCCGACGAACACGACGGCAGCGGCCTGCCAGACTCAGGCTGCCATCAATACGGCCTTTGCCACCTGGCTTGCCACGGCTTCAGCCAGTGGCGGCTGCAACGGTGTTTTGACGAACAACAACACGGGCGCACCGAGTGCCTGCGGCGGTTCGACGACCGTGACCTTTACCTACACCAGCTCTTGTGCGCCCACGACGACGACCTGTCAGGCGACCTTCACGGTATCCGCAGCGCCGACGGTGGTTTTGACCTGCCCGACCAACACGACGGCAGCGGCTTGCCAGACACAGGCGACAGTGAATACTGCGTTTGCTACATGGTTGGCCACGGCCAGTGCCAGCGGCGGCTGCAACGGTGTTTTGACAAATAATAACACAGGCGCACCAAGCGCTTGCGGCGGTTCAACGACCGTGACTTTCACATACACCAGCTCTTGTGCGCCCACGACGACGACCTGTCAGGCGACGTTCACGGTAGCTGCAGCACCGACAGTGGTACTGACCTGCCCGACCAACACGACAACGGCAGCTTGCCAGACGCAGGCGGCGGTGAACTCCGCTTTCGCAACATGGCTGGCCACGGCCAGTGCCAGCGGCGGCTGCAACGGTGTTTTGACAAATAATAATACAGGAGCACCACCTGCCTGCGGCGGCTCGACGACGGTGACCTTCACCTACACGAGCAGTTGTGCGCCCACGACGACGACGTGTCAGGCGACGTTCACGGTAGCTGCAGCACCGACAGTGGTGCTGACCTGTCCAATTAATACAACAGTAGCAGCTTGCCAGACCCAAGCAGCCGTGAATGCACAATTCAATGCATGGCTGGCATCAGTCAGTGGCAGCGGCGGTTGCAACGGTGTTCTGACGAACAACAACACGGGCGCACCGAGTGCCTGCGGCGGTTCAACGACGGTGACCTTCACCTACACGAGCAGTTGTGCGCCCACGACGACGACCTGTCAGGCAACCTTCACGGTAGCGGCTGCGCCTCCAGTGGTTTTGACCTGTCCGACCCCGACAACTGCCAGCGCCTGTTTGACCCAATCCCAGCTTGACGCCGCCTACAATGCCTGGCTGGCTTCTGCGACAGCATCGGGTGGCTGCAACGGTGTTTTGACCAACAACAGTCCGGGCGCACCGTCCATCTGCTCTGCGACAGCGGTCGTCCGCACGGTGGTGTTCACCTACACGAGCAGTTGTGCACCAACAACTACTACCTGCACATCCACGTTCACTGTACCGGCGTACCCAACTTTCACGGTTCCTGCAAATGGCGCTTCCACGGTGGCCTGCCCAGCGCTGATTGTTCAGCCCACACCTCCGGTGGTGGTTGACGGCTGTGGCAAAACACTGACACCAACTGGCCCAGTCATTACCAACGCCCCGAACCCCATCACCTGTGAAGGGACGAGGACTTTCGTTTGGACCTATACCGACTGCGCTGGCCATGTCCTGACCTGGAGCCATGTGACCACAGTTGAGCGGCAGCCATTTACCGTTCCTGCCAACGGCGCCGCCACGGTGGCCTGCCCGGCCAATGCCACGCAGCCTGTGCCGCCGACCGTGACGAGCAACTGTGGTGAGGTGCTGACGCCAACCGGCCCAGTCATTACGAACAACCCGAACCCGCTTACTTGTGAAGGTACCAGAACCTATACTTGGACCTACACGGATTGTGAGGGCAATACGGCTACTTGGAGTTTTGTATATACGGTCGAGCGGCAGCCATTTGGTGTGCCTGGTAATGTCAATGCAACGGTAGCTTGTCCGGATGACACAGATGTAGTTCCTACTCCACCAGTAGTCACAAGCAATTGTGGTGAGGTGCTGACTCCTGTTATTTCCAGCACACCTAAAAATAGCTGCGAAGGAGAACGAGTTTATACCTTCCATTATACGGACTGTGAAGGAAATACAGCTGATTGGCAATTTATCTACCATGTAGAATATCTGGACTTCATCATACCTAGCAGCGAAACTGTTTCGGTAGAATGCCCATTGAATGCCAGCCAGCCAGTGCCGCCTGTCGTTTATGACAATTGCAGTAGGTTGCTGAACCCTACTGGGCCAGTTATTACAAGTACTAACAATGCTTCAGGTTGTGAAGGCAGCCGCACTTACGCTTGGACGTACAAGGATTGCGAAGGGAATACGCATGTTTGGAGCAAGACATTCGTCTTCCTCTACACTTCCGATTTCTTCGTTTATCCTGATGGTGAGGACTTCGTCGGTTGTTTATTATATGCACAGCCACCAGTTCCGCCAACCATTTACGACAATTGCGGCAATGAAATCATACCAACAGGGCCAGTAGTCACAGGCGATTCGGATGGTTGTTCGGGTACTCGCAAGTTTACCTATACCTATAAAGATTGTGGAGGACATAGCCACAATTGGAACTATACCTATCATGCCAACGATAATGAACCTCCCGTAGGAAATTGCCCAAGCGGATCCCTTTTCAATGTGGATGTAACCAACCTCAATTGCATTGAAGAAGTACCATGTCCTGACAATTACGACTTTTCATCGAAGATTGCTGAACTGCTTGATGCCGGCAATATTTATGACCTGTGCAGCGGCGATGATATAATTGTGGAGCTGGATAGTTGGTCAGAGCTGTGGGAATGTTCAGACCCAGAAGGTGATGGCACCTTTACTTTTGGTCGTACCTTCTATTTCCGAATTGCTGACCAGTGTGGAAACGAAATGTCAAGCCTCTGCCCAGTTACTTATTCTGGCAGTTGTTTGCCCATACAAACTTTCACACAAAGCGATTGGGGCAACGAAGGTGGCGAACCAGGTTCTGAAGCTCCAAATACACCAACGGATCTTCAGCTCATCACTACATTGCTCAACCAAGGACCACTGGTCATTGGAGGCAGCCATCGTTCTTTGACGCTAACTAGCGCACAATGCTTGATGAGTCTCGTTCCTGGTGCAGGTGGCCCCACCAAGCTTGGTAATTGCCACCAAGTCAACTGTAGTCCAGCATGTAATCCGGCCGGCACCATTGGGATGAAGAACTCACTGGCCACGAATACCATTTCCTTGATTTTGAACATGCGCTACAATGTGCAATTCAACGGACTTACAATGGCCCAGATTCTAGGACAAGGATTAGGTTGCGTTTCAATTGACCCGAATATCAAAGTTTGCAGTGAGTCGGGAGGTTGCAAGCTTCATTTGTTCGAATCAAATGGCACAGAACATGTGTTCCCTTACACATTCGGTGGCTTGTTAGACTTGGCTAACCTTTTCCTCGATGGAAATTTGACGCTTACCAATGGGCAGTCATCACTTTATGCCAATGCAATTAACAACGCTATATCGAATGTTAATGCATATTGGAATGGCCTGCCACCTACCATTACATGTGACCCGAATGCCGGTGTAGCACCATTCGTTGGTGATACTGACACAGACAAGAGCGCTGTCAAGAGTTCACCGAAGGAAACAGTTGAGTTTGACTTGGCACCAAACCCATCCAGTGGTGAGGTAGTGTTCAGCTTGCCAAAACTTGAGGAGAGCAAGCCTGTTACCTTGGAAATCTACAGTGCATTTGGAAAACCAGTGTTCCACAAGGAATATGGAAACGTCAGCTTCGTGCGTGACAGGATTCATTTGAACAACGTGGGAAGTGGGTTGTACCTAGTCACCGTCAAAGCAGGTGGCGCACGTTCCGTGCAAAAATTCTATATTAGCAAGGATTGATATGTTGCTGATAGGAACATAAAAGTAACGGCGGCTGATTTCAAAATCAGCCGCCGTTCTTGTTTAATCAGGGTTTATTTCCCTTTACGCCGACAGTTGCCAAGCTGGAATCGTAGAGTTTACCACCTCAAACTATCTCTCGGCGAAGGCTTTCATCCACTACTTTAATCATTTCACCGGGGTCAACCTTGCCATCTAAAAAGTCGCTAACGAGCATGGCCGATTTGAACGGAAACTGCACGGTTTCGGCATACGAAAGGTAAAGCACCTCGACATTTTGGTGCGAAGCCACCCAGTCTTTTACACTATCCAGGGAACGCTGGAATGCACTTACCAAATTTAGCGGAAGCGTGTCCATTTGAACTTGTTTGCCATTCCTGGCCAACATCTTTTGCTGCGAGCTCACTACTTCCGTCACATCCCGTTCCATGAAAATTATTTTATACCGAAAATTCAATGGAAGGTGCTGCAACAGGTGAGCGATGATTTTCACGGCTTTGCCGTTGGCATTTGGCAGCCAAGATTTGTTTTTTGCCAAATTCTTCACCGCCTCATGTTCGTAATAACCCTTGGGGTTGTTCTCGTCCGCCCCACGTTCTTTGTCGGTGAAAATGGTCAGGCCGCCAGCTTCCAGCATCTGCATCATCATGGAAGTACCGCTTCGGGGAAGGCCACTTACCACGACGATTTCGCCTTTCATGGCATTTTCGAAATCCAATCGGTACTTATTTGCCTTGCCCGGCTGGTTCAAGTTTTGGGTGTGAATGGTGATGAGGCGTTCACGAGCCATGTTCATGGCAGGTGCCATTTTTAAACAAACATCCAGTGCATTTGTGGCTTCCTCGAAACGGCCCATTGCTGCCAGCGTTTCCCCCAAAAAATAATGCGAAGGAGGGTGATAATACTGTAGCCCAACGGCATGAAGTAGCGCCTCAATGGCGGGTTCGTATTTTGCCATGCGGAAGCGGCAAACCCCGAGTGAATACCAAGAGCTAGCCTCTTCTGGGTCTTTTTGGGTGGCTGTTTCCAAAACACTTTCCGCCAAGTCGAGCTTATTCAACTGAAGATAGGCATTGGCAAGGCGGAACCGAAGCTGTGGCTGGTCGCCAGCTTCTTTTTCTACTTTTTGGAACAAGGCAAGTGCCTTCAGCGGACGCTCCTCCGCCAACAATAGGCTACCTTCCAATATGTCAAGTTGGGGATTTTCACGATCCACTAGTTCCCGGATATGATTGACGACCTCCCTTGCCTTTTTAAACTTGCCGACGTTGAGATATGCATTTGCCAAATAGTTTGCGAAGCGCAATACCGTAGGGTTTTCTTCATATAGTTTTTCCAAAACGGCAACGCCCTCATCCCATTGTTGGCCATTCAAGTAGGCACGGGCAAGGTTGTAATTATTTTCGTCGAGGGTACTTTTGATGGCAGCCTCTTTGTCCTCGCCGGGGTCGGCTATGTAGCCTAGTTCGATGAGTTGTTGCAACTCAGCCTTGGTATCTTCCTCCGATTGTTCGATGCCGGGTGGATGCCTTCCATCGTTGCCTTTTATGTCTTCCCAACTTTGAATTGGTTGTATAACTTGCTCATTTTCAAAAGCTTGTATCAAAATTTTCCCGTCCATGTCAGTGGCGGCAGGTAGCCCGAAAATGTGAAGTAGGGTTGGCGTAACATCAAGCAGGCTGGCGCCAAACAGCAATTCGTCTTGTTTGATACCTGGCCCTTTCATAACCACGATGCCATAGGGACTGTGTTCGATGGCTGGCCCAGTAGGCTCGTTTGGGATGTATTTCGGGCGGTTGTGATTGGGATGAAACCCGTGGTCACTGATGAGCATGACGGTCGTTTCTTCGTCAATCAGTTCCAGAAGGCGTCCCAGCATCATATCGTGAAAACGGTAGGCACTGTTCACCACATCTTTATACAAATCAAATTCCTGCACGGAGATATGTTCTCTTCGAGGTGGATGATATTTCATAAAACCATGACAAAAATGGTCAATGGCATCATAATAGACCGCCATAAAATCCCATTCTTCATGCTCCATGATATATGTTGCAGCGCTGTGGATGGTGGAGCAGTCGGCTAGGTTCTTAGCGATCATGCTCAGGCTACTTTCTCTGCTCTGGTCAATTTTCTGGAAATCAGGTACAAAAGGAGCGATATGATTGGATGTCAATTCCGAGGGGTGTATGCGAAGCTTCGCAAAAAGTTCTGTTTTTTCAGGTGGATGAACAGTGCCTTTTTTTACCTCCCATTGTTGCCCCTGTTTCAAATTGGAAGGAGCACGTTGGTAGAAATTGGAAACCATAGTGCCATTGATGGGCTCGGCAGGGTGGGAGGGCCACCAACCAACAACATGCGTCTTTTTTTCATGCTGTGTCAAAATGTTCCAAATGGCCTTGCACTTGCGGCTGGTGTTATAAATTGGGCGGATTCCACCTTCGCCATCTGGCTCCGTGAAGCCGTGAATACCGTGCTTGTACGGCCGCTTGCCAGTGGCAATGCTCGTCCAAAGCGTGGGAGAAAGCGGTGGGTCAAGTGTGGCCATTTTACCTTTTACACCCTTGTCAACAAGGCTTTGCAAGGCTGGCATGAGGCCGGCGTCCATTAGCGGGTTGATAACTTTCCAATCGGCAGCATCCCAGCCGATGAGGAGTACTTTAGGCATTTTTAATAGATTGTTTTAAAAAAAGGGGCAGTAGCAAAGATAAGCCTGTGTGCCTTGAAAGAAGAAATTGTAGGGTTAAAATAAAAATAGGGCGCTACGATTACGCAACGCCCTATTAAACTTAAGAATTATGATTAATTCCTCGAAGGAAATATGCCTTCCAACGCAATAATATAATTCAGAGCGAGAACAGGCATAATATTATTGTGCGGTTGGTTTCCACTGTTCAGGCCAACCTGCACAGCATTTGCACCCATCAATACAGTGGCTGGCCCAGTGGCATACAAGTTTTCAGGTGCTACTGCCAACAAATTACCGTTAGGTGTGCCTGATGTTCCAGCACTCATTGCTGCAATTCCAAAGCCATTATGAACGTGCCCTGGAATTTGCTGCGTCGTAAGGGTAACTTTTTCAACACCACCCACTTCACCTAAAGCAGTGCTGGTCCCAAGCGGGCTTTGCCCAGTGCCAACAGGAATGCGACTTCTCAAATCTGGCAATGCAAAAGTGTTTACACCATCTCCACCATAGGTGGTACCAATTAAGGCAAACAAGGCATCATATTGTGCAATCGCCAATAGCCTGCCATCGCAAAATGCCCACGACCTTGGCGCAAAAGTGCCAGCAAACAAGCGGATTTCTGAAATTGTTGGTTCCATAATATTTTAATCTGATTGATTTAATGAATGAAGACTGTATATTACCTTTTTTGCACTTATAATTTGGTCATGGCTGGCCATTTTGACGGTGCATAATTTTCGATTTAATACAGTCAAGTTTTAACAAAATGAAGCCAATACTGTAGGTATTTGCGCCATTAATTGCGTGGAGGAAACATCCCTGCTGTGCAGATGATGTAATTGATGGCCAAATATGGCTGCATATTATTGTGTGGCTGGCCATTTCCAGCAACCCCAATTGCAGTGGCATTTGCCGACATTTGCACCAATGGTGATGAGGCTGCGGCAAAAACTTGTGGCATTGGCACGGAACGGTTACCTGAACCAATGTATTGGCTACCCGGGTTGGTAGCACTTGGAGGGTTTGCCGAAGCTGCCCAACCAGAAGTGTGATTATGCGATGGTGTCTCAACATCGGTTAAACTATGGGTCGGTTCGCCCGTTATTTCACCTAATGTATATTGACTGAGGCCGGGACTTTGGCCTTGGCCGACTCCGGCTCGCCCTCTTAAATCCGGCAGCCCAAATGTCGTTCTTCCATCGCCACCATAGGTAGTGCCCAATATGGAAAACAATGCCGTATTGCTTGCTATGCTCAATATCTGTCCCATACAATATGCCCAATATTTAGGTGCAAAATTGCCTGCGAAAATGCGGATTTCTCCTATTATTCCTTCCATGATTGTTGTTTTTTTAATTGTGATTGGTTTGGATTCCTGATTTTCAGCGGATTTTAGTTACGACTAGGGTAAATCCCTTGGACACAAATAATGTAATTCATGCCAAGGTAGGGCTGCATGTTATTGTGAGCTTGATTGCCACCCGTTGGGTCCATCGTTACGGAGTTAGGCCCCATAGGCGCTACCGCCCCATTCGGTGCATAAATGTTAGGCATTGGCTGGGTACGATTTCCCGTCGCAAAAAAGCTGCCAGCAGTAGTATTTGTGGCAGGTGGGTTTGACGAAGCGTTCGTAGTTGCTGGATGCGAATGCGGCCCCATTTCCTGTGTAATTAGGGTGTGGGTGGGCTGCCCACCCATTTGCCCTAGCGTATAAATGGGTGACCCTGAATTATTGTTAATGCCGATTGCAACCCTACCACGCAGGTCGGGCAATGCAAATGTTGTTCTGCCGTCACCACCGTAAGTAGTGCCCAACAGTGAAAATAAAGCTTGGTTCGTTGCAATGGACAGCAATTGCCCTTGGCAATACGCCCAGTATTTGGGTGCAAATGCCGCAGCAAACCAGCGGATTTCCGCAAGATAACCTTCCATGATTGTTTATTAAAAATTGGTGAATAAATGGCGAGTTATGGCATGGCAAAGCATATATAGCCCAATAAAGATTAGGAAATAATATAACCTTGACAAAGCCATACGCTCGTCTTGGATGAATTTAAAGTTGATGTTTCCCAGCTATAGCTGAGGCTTGACTAAAAGGGGTGGGTAGGCAAACTATTCTTTAAATGAGCGGCAGAAATCTATTGGGCTTAGGTAAGGAGGTAATAAATTAAGGGGTGTGTTGTAGTCTATTGTCTTCATTGTTTTAACAGTTTTCATTGGTTCATTAAATTTTTTAAGACAAAAACAAATGTAAGCATTTTGGTAAATCCTCCAAGCTGGATGGTGGTTTTTTTTACAACTTTTTAAATTAAATATTGTGTTTCAATTTATTCCCTCAGCCACCGAAGCATAACAGGAAATGCTTCGCAGCCTAATTTGGCGGCTTGATTTTCATCCGCAGCAAGCCCCAGCCATGATAAATACGGGAGGCCGATATAATTATTATCCTCCTCAAAGTTTGATAAATACCAATCACTATGGCCCTTGTACCCTGTTTCGTGGAAAACCAAATTCGCTGGCAAGTTGATGTGTTTTACAGCAGCATAAGACCAGAGTATTGCTGCTATTTCATCACCCATTGCGTTTTCGTTGCCATCACCTATATTTCCATTGAGTTTGCTACGCTCATTGCTTGGCACGACTGCAATATGCCCTCCTTCATGCAATAAATCGCCGGGAAATTCCAGTTTTTCTGGGTCGTAAACAATTTCGCCACCTTGGATTTTAATGCCGGGCAGAAAAGTCTCTTCCGTCAAAATTGCAGCACTTGTCTTTATTCCAATTTCGTTCAAAAAGCCAACAATTCTTGAGATTTGGGTCCCTTTTTCCAACTGCAGCTCCAACCAATCGTTGAGGGAGCAATCCAAAAC
>Ga0209066_10003855_pt1 | contig 16807 bp, 14 predicted proteins | sample All_14_2_FD_187198 | JGI IMG/M metagenome (GOLD analysis project Ga0209066, IMG submission 187198) | Freshwater microbial communities in response to fracking from Pennsylvania, USA - Allegheny Zone_MetaG_DW_15 (SPAdes) (version 2) ... | reverse complement strand
ACGACGATGTTTTTCCCGGCAAAGGACGATCTCATCCCCTTCCTCCTGCAGTCAATCTCTGCTCCCAAACAGAAAAAGCACGCCCTGCCGGGCATGCTTTTTCATCATCAGCCATCTGGTTCAAGAACCAATCAATCCCGGCTGCCCCCGAAGAACCTGAGCAGCATCAAAAACAGGTTGATGAAGTCGAGATAGAGCGCCAGGGCGCCGATGATCGAGCCCTTTTTGATCGCCGCCTCGCCCTGCTGCAGGATCCCCTCCTCGCCCATGGTCTTGATCTTCTGGACATCATAGGCGGTGAGGCCGGTGAAGATGAAGACGCCGAGCACGGAGATGATCCAGCCGAGACCGGAGTTGTGGAGGAAGATATTGACGATCGAGGCGATGACGATACCGATCAGGCCCATGAACAGGAAGGATCCGAGCCCGGACAGATCGCGCTTGGTCACCATGCCGTACAGGGCCATGGCCCCGAACATCCCGGCCGTGATGAAAAAGGTGCCGGCGATTGAGGAACTGGTGTAGGCCAGGAAGATCGTCGACAGGGTCAGACCGTTGAGGGTCGAATAGCCGATGAACAGGCCGGCGGCGGTCGATGCCTGGATCTTGTCGATCCGGGCCGAGAGGAAGAAGACCAGACCGAGCTCGGCCACGAGCAGGATCATGAACAGCGGGCTGGCGACGATCGCCCGGGCCAGGCCGGTGCTCGCGGTCAGATAGGCGATGACGCCGGTCAATCCGAGTCCCATCGCCATCCAGTTGAAGACCTTGGCGAGGAAGACGCTCGAGGCCTCCTGACGTGCCTGGGTGATGGTGATCTGCCTGGTATTTTCGTACATTGCATGCTCCTGAAGTGATGGTGATCGGTACGGTTGCTGCTTCATCAGCTCAAAGATTAATCATTCCAGCCGGGTATGCAAGCAAAACCGTCATCCCGGTGGTAAAACGGCTCAATACGCGCCGTTGCCCTTGAACATCGACACGATGGTCTTGCCGATGATCTTGATGTCGTTCCATAACGAGTAGTTGAGGATGTACCAGTCGTCCATCTCGACCCGCTCCGTGTAGTCTTCAACGTCGGAGCGGCGGCCGACCTGCCAGGGTCCGGTGATCCCCGGCTTCATCGAACAGTAGCGGCCGGCGCTCTCCTTGTAGAAATCCTTGAGTTCCCGGCCGACGATCGGTCGTGCCCCGACTACGCTCATGTCCCCCTTGAGGACATTGAGGAACTGCGGGAACTCGTCGAGGCTGGTGCGGCGGAGAAAACGGCCGATCCTGGTCACCCGGGGGTCGTTCTTCAATTTGAAATGGGCGTCCCACTCCTTCTTCAATTCCGGGTTGTCGGCCAGCAGGCGATGCAGTTGACGATCGGCGCCGACCCGCATCGTCCGGAACTTGAGACAGTCGAATTCCTTGCCGGTGGCGGTGATCCGCTTGTGGCGGTAGAACACGGGACCGCCGTCGTCAAGCTTGATCAGGAGGGCGATGACGAGCGTCAACGGCAGGGTGCAGAGCAGGATGCAGAGCGAGAAGACGACGTCGAAACCTCTTTTCCATTCGGTATGGGGGTTGAAATTGAGGATGAGGAGTTTGCCCAGGGACTGGATCTCGGCATGGTGCAGCCCATAGACGTAGAGATCGGGAATGAGGTAGATCCTCGCCCCCAGCGATCGGCACTCCCTGAGAATGGCGAAGATCTTCTTTTCGGCGCGCATCGGCAGGGCGATATAGACGTAATCGATGTCATTCTTGCTGAGATAGGGGTGGATATCGGCGATATTGCCGAGAATCGGCTTGCCCATGACCTGGTCGAGATCTTCCTCGTCGACCTTGTCATCGAAGAAACCGAGGATCTCGATGCCCGCCCACGGCATCTGCTCGATTTCCCTGACGACGTTCATCCCGAGGTCGCCGGCGCCGGCGATGACCGCCCGGCGGACATTGCGGCCCCGCGCCCGGATGATGCTGAGCAGCCGGCGGGCAACGACATGCACCGCGAACAGCAGCAGCGGCGTAGTCGTCGACCAGATCATGAACACCACCCGGGAATAGGCGTGGGATATCTTGAAGATGAAGAAATAGAAGAGCAGCAGGCCGGCTACGGTGATCCACGCCCGCAGGATATAGAGGAACTCGATATAGAACCGCCACCCCCGCCATGACCGGTAGAGCTGAAACGACTGGAAGGCGATGAGGCAGAGGATGAAGGTAATCACCTCCAGCCGGGTGTAGTACGGACTCCAGGGGACGCGGTACCAGACGACGAGCAGCCACAGGTAGCCGACGACCAGCAGACAGTCAAGGAGATGGAAGCATCTGACGATAAAGGAACTCTGCTCACGCAGATTGGTAGAAAGCATTTTCCGGCCGATTATTGATATGAGGCGAGCGGTTCAGGTGCCGGCGGAGGAGGATGCATCGGTTGCGGACCTTCCTTTCCACCAGGTCCTGTGCATGCTCAGGTAAGGAACATACCGGGCAGGGATCTTCCTGAATGATCGCCCGAGGCGGTAGCCGCAGTATTTCAGGACCGATCTGACGACCACGTCGACCATCAGGGCCACCCTTCGCTCGCGTCCAAGTTCGGTCAACTGCCGGCGGACCATTCCGATTCCGATTCCTTCGGCATGGCCGTAGGTGTCCAGCAGCCAGTGTTCCGTGGCATGGAGGACGCCGATATCGAACGACCGCCGGAATTCCTCCACCACCGAGTAGTTGTGGCTGTGGTAGACCCTGGCCTCGCCGACATAGGCGATGCTGTAGCCCCGTTCCAGCAGTCGTCCTACAGTACAGGTATCCTCGCCAAAAATCAAACCGTTCTTGAAGTAGCCGACCTCGGCCAGGGCCTGCCGGCGGTAGGCGGCAAAGGAGTTGGAGACGAAGATCGTCTTCAGCCCATAGCGCTGGCGATCGTTGAAAGTGCGCAGGCAGGACTGCGGCGGATAATTGAAGGCCCGCAGCGAGGCGGCGCTCCAGGTGGCGTCCCGGTGCGGCAGCTGCCGGCCGTAGCTCACCGCCACCTCCGGATGCGCGGCGAAAGGCCGGATCAGCTGCGCCAGCGCGTCCCGGGTTGCCGGAATCGCATCCTGGGTGAGGAAGATCAGCAGTTCGCCCCGGGCCGCCTCGGCGAACTGGGTCCGGGTGCCGCCGTGATCGAATGCCTCCCGGGCGATGACGGTGACCTCAGCCCCGTAATGCCTGGCGACCTCGACGGTCTCGTCCTCCGACAACGAATCGACGACCAGGATCTCGTCCGGCTGTACCGTCTGCAGCGCCAGTACCGCCAGAAGCTCGCCCAGGGTCGCCGCCCCGTTGCGGGTGGGGATGATGACCGAGATTGTCGGGGAGTGCCGATGATCGTCATGCATGGGGAATAACTCCTGTACCTGTAGCCATCAGCAACGGCACGATCGCACCAGGAGATATTTGCCGACCGCCCAGAGGATATAGGGTGAAGGATGTTTGCGGTACAGCAGCACCTCGCTTTTGGCCGCCGCCAGTCGCAGGGTAAGCGGCACCTCCCGGCGCCTGCCGCCCCAGCCACGGCAATGGTAGGCCCGGACCCGCGGCTCGTACCACAGCGTCCAGCCGTTCTGGCGCAGGCGCAACGACAGTTCGATATCTTCCTTGTAAAGGAAGAAGTCCTCATCGAACACCCGCCCGGTCGCCGGTGCCGGCAAGGCCGCGCGGCGGCAGGCCATCAGCGCCCCGCAGACCGCCGGCACCGGTTCGGCCGTGCCGTACTGGCCGCGGTCGCGCTCGCCCTGGCCGCGATCGAACCAGCGCCCATACCATTTGCGGAAGACGCCGGTCGAGTCGAGTCTGCCGGTGGCCTCGCCGCTGACGGGATCGTACCCGGACAGCCGGCCGCCGACCACGGCGACGTCGGCATGCTGTTCCAGCACCGCGGCGGCCGCCGCCAGGGCGTCGGGGAACAGGAAGGCATCCGGATTCAAAAACACGATCATCGCCGCGGCCGTGGGCGGCAAGGCCTGGATGCCGATATTGTTGGCCCGGGAAAAGCCGATATTGTCGTGACCACGCAGGGTCACATCCGGTCGTTGCGCCACGGTTTCGAGATATCTGCGGTCGGCCGAGCCGCTGTCGATGATGACGATATGCTGCGGGCGGAGGGTCTGGCGGTCGAGGGCGGCGAGGCATTGCGGCAGGACCGGGGCCGAATCGTGGGTAACCACTATGACGAATATCGGACTGGCCATCGATGGCGGCTACCGCAAGAAAAGCCGGCAGTAGGTCCGGAGCAGCCCGTTTCCTTTGCCCTCGGCCCGCCGGCGGGCCATGATCGACTCGACGGCGTCCCGCTCCCCCCGACGGAGGATGGCATCGAACTCGGCCACCGCGATCTTCGCCCCGGCCGGCGCCGCTCGTTTGGCCGCCATGGTCGAAAAACACCGGCAGGCATCGACCATCCCCTGGAGATAGGGCCGCAGCAGCCGCTTTTTGACGCAGAAGCAGAACCACGCCGTCTGGTAGATGGCGATCACCGGCAGATACCGGAACAGGAGCGACGGCGGATAGTTTTTGACCACGACATTGATGCTGTTGCGGGTCGACAGGCGGATGGTGAGCGGGTTGAATTTCGAGCCGGAGGTGGCGCTGCCGATATGATAGACCCTGGCGCCGGCGAGGAAACGGCAGCGGCAGCCGAGCCGCCGCGCCCGCAGGTTGAGGTCGACGTCTTCAAGGTAAGCGAAAAAATCGCCGTCGAACAGGCCGACCCGGTCGAACAGGTCGCGGCGATAAAGGGCGGCGCCGGCACAGGCCCCGAACACCTCGCGATCCCGGTCGTAGGGCGGACCGTCCGGTTCCATCGTCCCCAGGCGATAACCGGCTCCACCCCGCAGGATCCCGTCGCCGGCGCCGTCGATGAAGGTTCGTTGATGGAAGTTCATCATCTTCAGGGCGAAGAAATCGTAGTCGCGGTCTTCGTCGATCGCCTGGTGCAATGCGGCAAGGCAGCCCTGCTCGACCTCCATGTCGTTATTGAGCAGGAGGATCCATGGCACCGACGACTGGGTGATCCCGGCATTGACCGCCTGACTGAAGCCCCGGTTCTCCGGCAGTGCAACGCATCGCACCTGCGGATAGTTGGCGGCGAGGAATTCGACGGAACCGTCCGTCGAGCCGTTATCGATGACGGTGACGACAAAATCGTCAACGGTCTGCCGGTGCAGCGAATCGAGACAGTCTTGCAGCAGGTGCCTGCCGTTCCAGTTCGGGATCAGGATCTCGATGGTCGGTTCATTGCGGGGCATCGTGCTCCTGGGCTGGATCCTGCCCCCGGGCCGGTTCCTGCCGGTACACGGCTCTGACGTAGTAGACGGCCTTGCTCTGTGACTCATGATAGGTTCGTGCCTGCAACTCGGCGATCAGGCCCAGTGACACGAATTGAAAACCAATAAAAATCAACATGATGGCCAGAAACAGCAAGGGCCGGTCGGCCAGCGGCACGCCGAAGAACTGGCGCTGCGCGGTCATGATCAGGGCCAGCAGGAAGCCGATGCCGCCGGTGGCGACGCCCATCAACCCGAACACCTGGATCGGCCGGGTGGAATAGCTGAGCAGAAATTTGACGGTCAGGAGATCGAGAATGACGCGGATCGTCCTGGATATCCCGTACTTGGAAGAACCGAAGCGCCGTGGTCGATGGTTAACCTTGACCTCGGTGAAATCGATGCCCATGCCGCTGGCAATGGCCGGAATAAAGCGGTGCATCTCGCCATAGAGTTTGACGTTCTTGATCACATCGCGGCGGAAGGCCTTGAGCGTGCAGCCGTAATCATGGAGATTGACGCCGGTGGTAAAGGAGATCAGCCGGTTGGCGATGATCGACGGCAGGCGGCGGTTGATGAAGGTATCCTTGCGATTAAACCGCCAGCCGGTGACGACATCGTTGCCGGCGCGGATCTGGTCGAGCAGCACCGGGATGTCGTGCGGGTCGTTCTGGAGATCGGCGTCCATCGTGATGATGACATCACCGCGGGCATAATCGAATCCCGCCGCCATCGCCGCCGTCTGGCCGAAGTTGCGGCGGAAGCTGACGACGACGACCTTGGCGTCATCACGCTGGATCCCCTGAAGGATCGCCAGACTGCGGTCCTTGCTGCCATCATCGATAAAGATGATCTCGTGGTCGTCCTCCAGGGTGTTGAGGACGCCTTTCAGCTCCTCGTAAAGGAAACCGATATTTTCTTCTTCATTGAGAAGTGGAATAACTACGGATACTAACAAGGGACGATCTCCGTTGATTCAAAATACATTGGGTGAAACACAGTTTCGAGCCAAGAAAAAGATGGTGGCGACAGAAGGTGGTCTCGTTGCTGCAACCTCACTGCCTCGACTCCCGCGTCAGGTACAACCGATCCAGATCATGGAAACTATGGACATAGTCATACAGATCGATCATATTCCATCTTGTATCGTTATTCATGGTCGTCCAGTCCTCCCCGGTATCCTGGTCGCGCACCTGGATAAAGGCGTTCCTGTCGATATGGCCGATAAACTTTTTCCCATATTTCTGGGTGGAAGAGGTGGTTATCTCGATATCAGCGCCGTTCTGTTTGACGGTCGCCGTCACATCTTCCTTGAATCCGCTGTCGACCAGGATCAGCCGGCCGTGCCAGTTGTCGCCGGCAAGATCGGCCCCGACCGGTTTCAACTTCGGCTCTTCCGGTTCTTCCGCCACATCGGCGCTGGACCCACCACCACCGCCCGAGCCGGCCGCCAGGGCAACCGCACCGACGACCGCGGCGGCGGCGATCCCACCGTAGAGCAGGGTCTTACCGCCCGAACTCGTGGTGGTCGTCTGCGGTTCCGCTCCCCGGGCTTGACGGGTGATGTTTTCCACCTGGTACTCCGCCGCCACGTCCCTGGCTTCCTGGGTCTTTTCCGGCTTACTCCCTTCCGGGGCCGGAGGCTCCTGAGCCGATGCCGCCAGCGCCGTCAGCCTGGTGTTGAATATCAACATGCCGACAACCAGCAGTACAATCCCTGTTGTATTGACATATCGCCGCAACATATCTCTCCTCTCCTCGTTTCTCAGTGCTATATTGTTCGCAAGGCCTTGATGGGATCAAGCCGTGCCGCCTGCAACGCCGGATAAAGACCGAAAAACACCCCGGTCATCACCGCCAGAATAAACGGAATGAGCATCGACCCGACGGTGATCCTGATCGACCAGCCGGTCAACATCTCCATGGCCACCACAAAAACGAAACCACTCGCGATGCCGAGGATCCCGCCGGTGACCGTGAGCAGTATCGACTCGGTCAGAAACTGGACGACGATGTCTTTCCGGGTGGCGCCGACCGCCCGCCGTATCCCGATCTCCCGCCTGCGTTCCGACACCGTCGCAAGCATGATATTCATAATACCAATTCCACCAACAAGCAAAGAAATTCCACCAATTACAGCGAGAACGACATTGAAAATGCGTTGGGTCTGCAGCGACTGCTGGAGCAACTCGAGCGGGACGACGATCTGGTAGTCCTTGACTGAATTGTGGGCGATGTCCATGATCCTGTCGATCAGCCGGGCGGCCGGGAATACATGCGTTTGCGAATCAATTTCAACGATGATCCTGGTCAGATGCGACCGCGTTGTCTCCTCGGCGGCGAGGGTATCGGTTCCGGTTTGCGAAAAGGGCAGGAAAATCATTTCGTTGAGATTGTCCCTCGAAATCTTGACCTTTTCCGATCCGCCGACGTCCTGTTCGGCGAGGACCCCCACCACCTGGTAAAGGGCGTCGCCGATGCGCAGGGTGCTGCCGATTCTCCCTTCCCTGCCGAGGGCCCGGGCGATCCGGGCACCGAGGACGCAGACCATGGTGCGGGCAGCCATATCCCGATCGTGCAGGAATCTGCCCTCCGTCAGGGTCAGTCCCATCACCTTTTCGTAGCTGGCGGTACAGAGGACGATCTTCGGCAGGATTGTCCGTTTGGTGCCCAGCGGGGTGGCAGTCACCTCCCGCAGGGCGGCGACCTCCTTGAAGAACAGGCCACTCTCCCGCAGCCGGCCGACGTCATGCCAGGACAGGCCATAGGACCGTTTCTCCCGGGCCGATTTCAGCTGTTCCTCGGTCAGCGCCAACCGGTTGATATAGATGTTGGTGATCCCCATCTCCTCGATCTGCTGCAGCACCTCCTCCTTGGCCCCTTCCCCGGTCGAGATCATCGACATGACGGCCATGACGCCGCAGACGACGCCGAGAACGCTGAGGAAGGACCGCAGCTTATGGACGAACAGCGACCGTCGGGCGACATCGATGAGCAGCAGGATTTTCGTCATATCAGGCGACCGACAGGAGGCCATCCTCCATGGTCATGATCTTTTTCGAGTAGGAAGCGACCTGATGATCATGGGTCACCATCACGATCGTGGTCCCGGCCGCGTTCAGCTCCTGGAACAGAGCAAGTATTTCGTTGCTGTTGCGGGTATCGAGATTTCCCGTCGGTTCATCGGCGAGGATCAGCTTGGGGGCGATGACCAGCGCCCGGGCGATGGCGACGCGCTGCATCTCGCCGCCGGAGAGTTCCATCGGCCGATGCCGTTTGCGGTGCCCGAGCCCGACCCGTTCAATCGCCGCGTCGACCCGCACCTCGCGGTCGGCAGGGATGACGTGATGATAGAGGAACGGCAGGGCGACATTGTCGCGGACATCGAGTTCGGCCAGGAGGTCGAAGGTCTGGAAGACGAAGCCGACCCAATGGGCCCTGATCCACGATAACTCGTCATCGGAGAGGGTCAGCATATCCTTGCCGCCAAGGAGATACGAGCCGCTGTCGGGCCGCGCCAGTCCGCCCAGGATATGGAGCAGGGTCGATTTGCCGGAGCCGGAGGTCCCCATGATGGTGACGAAGTCCCCCGCCGACACGTCGAGATCGATACCACGGACGACCTCGATCTCGCCTCCCCCCAGCACGTAGTTCTTCCTGATCTTCCTCGCCTGCAGCAGCATCGTGGTCATCGTTTGTCCGGCCTTCAGTCGCCCTGGGGAAGGACCAGGCTGACTTTTTCCCCCGGCTCGAGGCCGGCGGTGACCTGCACCACATCCTCGTTCTGCACCCCCGTCTGGATGCGCCTCTTCTCATATGCGCCCCAACCGGTGCGGACATAGCAGATGTCGCCGCCCTCGTCGGCAAAGACCGCCTGGGTCGGAACGACTACGGCCTGCTTCACCGCCTGGGCAATGATCGATACCCGGCAGGTCATGCCGGGACGCAGCCGCCGGTCGCCGCCGGCGACCGTGAAAATGACCTGGAAATATTTTTCCTGCCCGGAGCCCGGGGCCTCGGAGGTGGCGAGGGCGCCGATGAAGGTCAGGTCACCCTGGAAGGCGGTGTCGGGATAGGCGTCGACCCGCACCACCCCTTTCTGCCCCAGGGAGAGCTTGAACAGATCGACCTCGCGCACCCTGGTCTTGACGATCATCTTCGAAATATCGGGGAGGTAGAGGATCGGCTGGCCCATGAAGACCGAATCGCCCTCCCGCGGCTTGCGCTTCTCGCCATCCCGGAACGTCTCGTAATGAATGACGATCCCATCGAGCGGCGCCGTGATCACCGTTTTTTTCAGTTCGAGTCTGGCCTGATCCAGGGCTGCCTCCTTGGCCGCGACCTTGCCGGCGATCTGGCCCAGGGTGGCCTGGGCCTTGGCAACCTTGTGCACCCCGCCCTGGCGATTCTGGTCAAGCATCAGCTGGGCGTTCTGCTTCTTCGCCCGGGCGCTCTCCAGCAAGGCCGGGTAGACGTGCTTTTTATAACTCTCGAACCGGCCGTTCGCCTCCTTGTGCTGTTCCCGCAGCACCGTCACCTTCTCCTCGGCGGCCGAGATTTCCGACTTGTTGTCGAAGCCTTCCTTCTTCAGCTGCAGCAGGTCGTTGTAGAAGGCCTCATAGCGCTGCAGTTCGAGTTTCGCCTTCTGCCGCTCCTCCTGGAGCATCGAGATCTTCAGCGGCCCATCCCCCTCCTCAAACTGCCTGAGTTCCAGGCCGGCGACATTGAGGTTGTATTCGGCACTGGCGATCTCCTGGCCGACCTGGTTTTCCTCGAAGGCCATCATCTGCCGTGCCGCCTCGACCGCCGATTTCAGTTCCGCGACCTCGGCCTGCAGTTCTTCAACCTGTTTCTGATATGGCAGCGGATCGAGCTTGACCAGGGTGTCGCCCTTCTTGACCCTGGTCCCGTCTTCGATCAGGTAGATGATCTTGCCGTCGGTACCCTGGATCTCGGAGGAGAGCATGTGCGACTGGGCGGCGTCGAGCTCGCCGACGACGTTGATCTCGACCGAGAAATCCCGGCGCTGCACCTCGACATCGACCGAGGCCTGTTCCGGTTTCTTCTCCCTCGCGCCCCAATAGGCGGCAGCGAGCACCAGGCAGACCACTGCGAGGAATATGACTACCGTTTTTTTCATCACTTCACCGCCGCTCCGCTTTTCAGGTCAATGAGCGTGCCCAGCGACGAACGCAGACGATAGGTGCCGATAATGTAATTGATGGTTTCCACCATATGGTCGGTCCGGGCCTGCTGCATCTCGGTCTGGGCCTCGAGCAGGTCGAAGTTGTTGGCCAGGCTGTGCCGGAACTTGCTCTCGGCCAGGCGGAGTTTGCCCATCGCCTGCCTGGCCTGCTCCTCCCGGATGCGGATTCGCTCCTGCAGCTTTCCCAGACTGTTCAGCTGGAAACGGACATCCTGGATGATCCGTTCCTCCTCGCCCTGCTGGCTGAGCTGGACCTGCTGCAGCTCGATCTTGCTCTGGGCATATTCGTTGCGCTCGGTGGTGCGGAAGAGATCGGTATCGCTCGACAGGGCCACCGTCCAGCGTTCTTCGGACAGGGCGTCAAAATCGTCCTCCCGGTAATTATTGTAGCCCAGGCGCAGGTCAAGCTCCGGCAGCAACCGGTTCTTCGCCACCGCCACCCGCCTCTCCGTCTCCCGCACCTGCATGGCGCTCAGGACCAGTTCTATCCTGTTCGCCACGGCGATCTGCTGCGCCTCTTCGAGGCCGATCTCAACGGGGGCGTAGGCCACCGGAGCGGTGACGATGATCGGCTGCTGCTGCGACACGGCGAGCAGGTCCTTGACCTCGTCGGCGTTATTGGCCAGTTCCTCCCGGGTCGAAGTCAGTTCCTCCTCGACGCTCTGGATCCGGATTTCGGCCCGATACAGGTCCATCGCGTCGATGATGCCGCTCTTTTCCTTGATCCGGGCCAGCGACAGATGCCGTTTCAGGTCGGCCAGCTGCTTCTCGAGAAAGGTGATCTGCTGCTGGGTCTGGATGCAGCCGTAGACCGCCGACACCGTTTGCAGGATAGTGTCCGTCTGCTGCTGCACAAAGGAGAGTTTCTCCCGCTTGTTCGAATAGATGCTGCTGTAGAGGCCATCCAGGGCATAATCGGAGCCGGCCCCCTGCAGCAGCGGCACGGTCAGCGCCACGTCGACCTCGCTGTTGCCGCTGCCCCCGGATTCGCCGAAAAGCGGGGTCACCGACAGCGTCGGCCCCTGGGTCAGTTTTTTCGATACCGTGGCCCCGGCCTGCCAATAGCCATCATCGGTGGAGGAATATCTGGTCGCCCCCTGCGGGGTGATCTTGACGTCGAACTCGGATTCCGTGGTCTTCAGCGACAGGTCGCTCGAGGTCACATCAAGCGCCGCATTCCTCACGGACCGATTGTTTTTCAGGGCGACCCGGATCGCCTGTTCCAGGGAGATGGTCAGCGGCGCCGGGGACTTCTTCTCCCTTTTTCCACCTTCACCCGCTGCAGCAAGACCGCCGGGCATCATCCAGGACAGGGCGGCAACCCCCAGCAGGATGACCAGTATCCGACGCAACCCTGCCGGCTGCATACGATGCGGGGCCACTCGATCTCTGTGGGCGGATGAATCAGGCATGATAATCGATCAGGATCTTTTTCCTCAAGGTGTTGACTCTGTAGGCGAGCACTCCGAGAGGGGAAAACAGCAATTTCAGGATCAAGGTTCGGAATGACCGGTGCCTGATCCGCTGAAACAGCTTGAACGACCGCACCTGCCGCCTCTGCCTGGCCGACGGCAGGGGGATCGCGAAATTATAGGCCGGATGGGGCCGGCCGCTGGCCATCGCCTCGTGGAGACCGACATAGGCCCTGGTCTTTTTCCCCTGGGCCATTCGCAGGATCCTCTTCGAGTTGCGGGCGTGCGGCAGGGTGTGGACCACGAACCGGCCGCACCGCTGCACCTCCTCCATCAGCTGCCGGCCGACCGCGGTGCGCTGGGAGATCAGGGTGCAGCGTTCGTGAATCGACAGATCCTCGGCGAAATCGAAGGCCCAGAAATCGCCGAAACTGAGATCGGCATATTCAGCCAGGGCATCGACGCAGAGCAGGCAGCGCTGGGGCCCATAGAGCCTGAACATCACATTCATCACATCCTTGATCAGGATCTTTTCATGGAGGCGGACTTCAGTCCCATCCTTCTTGACGACAAAAAAGCCTCCCGGCCAGCCGCCGCCGCGAAACTGGAAGGCGGCGACCTCCGCCAGCGGGATGCCGAAGGCCGCGATCGCCTCTTCATGACCGTTGACCTCCATCGTACAGTGGCAGTAGAGCCCGAGGATGCAGGTGATTCTGGCGGCCAGCCCCCGGTCGACCCGCTGCAGCTTGCGCAGGGCATGGACCTGACACGGGAGGGCGACGACGGCGTATCGGCCCTTGAGCCGGCGGAGCTGCCGCAGGACCGCCAGCGAGGGGGTGACGCAGTACTTCGACTGGGCGCAGGCCCGGATCTCGGCACCGGTTGTCGCCAGCACCCCCCTGGTTTTGTAGGGCAGCAGCTCGTCGGTACCGACCACGACCGCGCCGTCGATCTCCCCTGTGGCCAGGAGATGATCGAGGATGGCGGTGACCATCCCGCCGCTGGCGCCGGCGTCGCGGATCTTTTGGTCCTTCGGGTGGGCGACATAGAGATGCTCGACATGGCCCTGCAGATCGGCCGGGTCATAAGCTGCATCGAAGACCTGCCGGGAGAGCACCGGGTAATCGACGTCCAGGCCGGGGCAGCAGGCAGTGCAGAACCCGCAGCTGACGCATTCGCCGGCAAGAACGGGATAGGCGTCGGCGGCGATATCCAGGACCCCGTGCGGGCAGACGCCGACACACATCCCGCAGCGGGTGCACATTCCCGGCCGGATGACGTTTTCCAGCAGAAAGGAGAAAGGTTCTTTCCGAGGTTGCAGCTGTTCACTCATGGATGTCTGGGCAGAGACGGCAACCCGCCGTCAACCTTCATTATTGTCTGGTAAAATTTTCAAGGCCTTCGAATTCTTGTTTCCTGTTGTGGGTGTAGAACAGGTAGACAATATACCCTATAACCCCCATGGTCAGCATCTTCAATCGCAGCAGGATCCCCATGGCCAGGGTCTCGGCCCCGGGAATGCCGATCATCAGGAAATAGAAAACGAAGACCGATTCGAAATAGCCGAGGTTGCCTAGCAGGGTCACCGGCACATGGGCGGCGAAGAGGATCGCCGGCACCAGGGCGCAGACATGCAGGAAATCGGGGGTAACGCCGAAGGCGCGAAAAGAAACATAGACGTTGACCCAGGTCAGGACATAGAACACCACGGTCAGCAGAAACACCCGCAGCAGATAGATCCGGTCCTGGCGGAAGGCGTTCATGGCGTTGTCCAGTTCGGTCCGGACCCGCTGCAGCTTCTGCAGGATGAAGTTGCAGCCCTCCTCCAGCCATCCGACCGCTTTGGCGACAAGATCCGATCCCGTCCAGGTACTGAAGGCGTGGAGCAGGGAAAAGATCAGTCCGAGGATCTTTGTCGGCAATGCCAGCGGGTCCCTGACACGCAACAGGAACCAGGTAATGGCGATGAGGACAAGCCCGGCGCCGGCCGGGACCAGGATATACGGCGTCCGATACAGCTCGGGGGCCAGCAGCGGGGCGAAGGCGACCAGGAAAAACAGGAGCAGGATGCCGGTAAAGCGTTCAACGAAGATGCTGACGGCGGCCAGGGCCTGATTGTTGAGCAGCCGGCCGGAATAGTAGGACCGGACCACATCGCCGCCGACCGTCGAAGGCAGGAGGTTGGAAAAGAAATACCCGATCGCGTAGATGCGCAGCAACTGGGTAAAGGAGATATGGCGCCCCTTGTCCCCGAGAATCACCTTCCATTTCAGGCAACTGGCCGACAGCATGATCGGAATGAGGGTAAACGACAGGGTGAAATACAGCCAGTCGATCCGTCTGAACATCGCCAGCAGTTCCTTTCCCTGCACAAAGGAAAAGAGGACGACGAAAAACGCGCAGCTGATCGCTACCTTGACAGCCCTGACATACTGTTTGCGGGTGAATTTCATGGCCGAACTTTCCAAACTCCGAAGCCTTTCCGGCTGTGCTTTACAGCTGCCAACCGGCTCATTTTCCTGCCTGGCCGTACTGCCATGTCTGGAACAGGTCCTTGAGGTTTTCCTTCATCTCCACCGGACTTCGGTCGCCGAAGTTGATCCGGTACCAGATCTCGACGTTGATCAGACCCCAGATCCGCGTGCCGTTGTTGAACCGCTGCGACGCGTGCTGGTCAAGCAGGGTCTGGATGTAGTCCTGCCGGAACAGTCCGTCCTTCACCAGCTTCGAGTTGAGCAGCAGGCCTTCGGCCAGCCCCCGCAGATCGCCGCGCAGCCAGGTGTTGATCGGCGAGCCGAAGCCCTGCTTGGGCAGGCCGACGATCTTCTTCGGCAGGTATCTCTTCGCCAGCTGTTTGATCAGATGCTTGCGCCGCAGGTGCCGGATCTTGATCCGGGTCGGGATCGTCGCCGCAAACTCGACCAGCTTGTGGTCGAGGAACGGGCAGCGCGCCTCCAGCCCGTGCATCATCGTGATCCGGTCGATCTTGATGTTCGAGTATTCCGGCACCCGGATCATCAGGTCGGAAAAGGTCATCTTGTTCACCGGGTCGTGGACGCGGTCATCGGCGAATCGCGACAGGATCCCGTCGAGGGAGTTGTGCCCCTTGACCATCTCCTTGAAGGCGTCGGTGTAGAGCAGTTCCTTGTCCTCGTTCTGGAAATGGAAAAAGCTGATCCCCCGGGCATAGCACTCGTTGTCCGGCAGCATCGACATGGTGTTGAACCAGCGCCATGACTGCCGCCAGCTCTTGCGTTCGGTCTTCTCCTTGAACAGGTTGAGGATGGCCGGCACGAGCTTCTCCCGGATGAGGCCGGGGAGGTAGGAGCGGTACTTCGCCAGCAGCAGATTGGCGATATAGCGATCATAGCCGGCAAAGGATTCGTCGCCGCCGTCGCCGGTCAGGACGACCTTGACGTGCTCGCGGGCCAGCTTGGCCACATAGTACATCGGCAGCGCCGGTACGTCGGCGTAGGGGCCGTCGAGATGCCAGATCAGATCGGGGAGGATCTTCACCGCATCCGGATGGACCACGAGCTCGTTGTGGTTGGTGCGGCACTGTTCGGCGATCAGCCTGGCGTTGGGCAGTTCGTTGTAGCCCTGGGTCTTGTCGCCGATCGAAAAGGTGTTGACCGGGTCGGGCGACATCCGGCTCATCAGGGCGACGATCATCCCCGAATCCAGGCCGCTGCTGAGGAAGGCGCCGATCGGAACATCGCTGATCATCCGCAGGCGGACGGACTCCGCCAGGATCTCCTCGGTGCGGGCGAGGGCCTCCTCCTCGGTCATGCTGGTGTCGGCGGCATACTGCAGATGCCAATAGCGTTTGATCGTCATCTCGCCGTTGCGGTAGAGCATGTACGAGGCGGGGGGCAGTTTATGGACTCCGGCGATCAGGTCATCCTGGCGGGGAATGAACTTGAAGGACAGAAAGTCATGGACGGCGAGCGGATTCAGGCGCCGGCCGAGATGGTCATCGACGAGCAGCGACTTGACCTCGGAGGAAAAGATCAGCGATTGCGGCAGCTGGGCGTAAAACACCGGTTTCTTGCCGAGTCGGTCCCGGGCCAGCAGCAGTGTTTTCTCCTTGGCATCCCACAGGGCGATGGCGAACATCCCCCGCAGCTTTTTCAGGCAATCGACACCCTCCTCCTCGTACAGGTGGATGATGACCTCGGTGTCGGTATTGGTCGAAAAACGATGTCCCGCCTGCAACAGCTGCTCCCGCAGCGCCTGGAAATTGTAGATCTCGCCATTGAGAACCACCCATAGCGTCTGGTCTTCGTTGGCAATCGGCTGATGACCGGTCGACAGGTCGATGATGCTCAATCGCCGCTGCCCCAGGCCGATCATCTCGTGCACATGGTAACCGTCATCATCGGGTCCGCGATGCGACAGGGCATCGGTCATCCTGTGAATCAACGCATCTTCGACCCGGTACCCATGGGCCCTGCCGACTTCACCGCAAATACCGCACATATTTCACTCGTTCGACTCAGGAGTACTGTTGTGAAAAATTGCCGCCATTGCCGACGGATGGTCCTCTATATACTCGAATTGTCGGCGCGATGCATCCAGTCATCGTAACTTTTGCCTGCCATTTTGAACCTGCCCCGCTGCCATCTCGACCTGCCCCGCTGCCATCTCGACCTGCCCCGCTGTCGCCTCGACCTGCCCTCGCTGTCGCCTCGACCTGCCCTCGCTGTCGCCTCGACCTGCCCCCGCTGTCGCCTCGATCTGCCCTCGCTGTCGCCTCGACCTGCCCCCGTTGTCATCTCGACCGCAGGGAGAGATCTCCTGCAGCAATTATCCGCCGCAAAAAATTACCTCAATCTTCACAACAGGGGATTTCTCGCTTCGCTTCGAAATGACAGCGGGGGTGAAATCATGTCCTT
>Ga0209066_10003854_pt1 | contig 16812 bp, 19 predicted proteins | sample All_14_2_FD_187198 | JGI IMG/M metagenome (GOLD analysis project Ga0209066, IMG submission 187198) | Freshwater microbial communities in response to fracking from Pennsylvania, USA - Allegheny Zone_MetaG_DW_15 (SPAdes) (version 2) ... | reverse complement strand
GTTGCCGCGCGCCGAATCGCTGACGGTGGAATTCAAGAGCGACCGCAAGCGCCTGTCCGATGATGAGCTGGTCGAGTCGCTCGTGTGTCTGGCCAATACCGAAGGTGGAGAGCTCTGGCTGGGCGTGGAGGACGACGGCACGCCCACTGGCTTGCATGAGGCGCACCAGCATCTGGCGGGTTTGCCGGGATTGGTGGCGGCCAGAACTTCGCCGTCCCTCGCTGTTAAGGTCAGTGATTGGGTGTTTTCCGGGGTCCGCGTGGCGCGCATTGTGGTGCCCCGATCTAGCACGGAGATTGCCACCACATCAGGGGTGTATCTGCGTCGCCGCCTGAAACAGGATGGCACGCCAGAATGCGTCCCCATGTTGCCGCATGATCGCAGCAGCCGGGCAGGCCATTTTGGTTTGGTGGATGCGTCGGCGCAGGCCGTTGCCGGTGCGACGCTGGCCGACTTTGACCCGCTGGAGCGCGAACGGCTGCGCCAGGCGGTGCAGCAATATGGCGGCGACCGTGTGCTGCTGGAGCTGGACGATGAGGCGCTGGACGGTGCGCTGGGATTTACCCAGAGGCAGCCCGATGGGAGCCGGGTACCCACGCTCACGGGCCTACTGTTGATTGGGCGTGAGCCGGTGCTGCAGCAGCGTGTGGCCACGCATGAGCTGGCGTTTCAGGTGCTGGCGCAACAGGCGGTGCGGTTCAACGAGTTCCGACGCTTTCCGTTGCTCAAGGCGTTGGATTGGCTGGAAACGAATTTTCGCCCCTACAACCCCGAGCAGGAATTGCAGGTGGGCCTGTTTCGTGTGCCTGTGCCTTTGGTGGACATGGCGGCATTTCGTGAAGCAGTGGCCAATGCACTGATTCACCGTGACTACCACCGCATGGGTGCGGTGCATGTACGGTTGGAGGATGAGGCGCTGGTGATCAGCAATCCCGGCGGGCTGGTGGATGGGGTGACCTTGGCCAATTTGCTGGTGACGGAACCGCGTCCACGCAACCGCGCCCTGGCGGATGCGATGAAACGCATCGGGTTGGTGGAGCGCTCGGGTCGAGGGGTGGATACGATTTATCGCGGCATGCTCAAGTTTGGCCGCCCAGCGCCTGACTACGGCCGCACAGATGCACAAAATGTGGTGCTGCAACTGCCCACCGTGCCTGCCGATGTGGCCTTCCGTCGCATGGTGGTGGATATCGAACGTCAGCGTAACGCCGAGCTGCCGATCGACTCACTGATTGCGCTGGGTGCCTTGCGCGAGTTCAAGCGCTTGTCGGCAGAGGCATTGGCCCGGCACATTCAGCGCGATGCGGCGAGCGCCAAACGCACGCTGGAGGCGTTGACTGAAGCTGGGCTGGTAGAAGCGCATGGCAATACACGCGGGCGCAGCTACACCTTGTCTGCTTCGGTGTATTCAGTGGTGAGCGACAAAGCGGCATACACCCGCCAGGTAGGCTTTGGCCAGATTCAACATGAGCAAATGGTACTGAGCTACATCCGCCAGCACGGGCAGATCAAACGGGCAGAGGTGATGAATTTATGCCGATTGACCGAGGGGCAGGCCAAAGAGCTTTTGCGTCGCCTTGTCGTTTCGCACAAGATCAAATTGCGTGGCGCTGGGCGGGCTTCGATGTACGTCGAGTACACAGGCTCCGCTTAGCGCTTAGGTGTGACCCTGGAAAATCGGATGGAATCGGATGAAATCGGATGGAATCGGATGCGCAAAAGGTTTTGATCGGGTTTGATTTTGCTTGATGAAAACGCAACATTAACCAAGATAAAAAACATAAAACTATATAAATGACAACAAGTTACGAAACATTTCAGGATATGAAAGGTTTTGATTGTCCAACAGCCTGTTGGATGATTTGCCAACCCATTAGCAGCGACACATCTACGGAGGACGATTCGCAGTGACTAACCCGACCAATCCCACCAACGCCTACACGGTACCGTCGGTGTCCATCACCACGGCACGCACCGGTGCTTCCAGCAAAGCAAATGCGCTGGGGATGCGCGCCATGCAGGAGCGTGCCTATGCCAAGCGCGGCGAACAATACCTGCTGATCAAATCGCCACCGGCATCGGGCAAATCTCGCGCGCTGATGTTCATCGCGCTGGACAAGCTCAACAACCAGGGCTTGCGGCAGGCCATCATCGTGGTGCCGGAGCGTTCCATTGGTGGCAGCTTTGCCGACGAACCCCTGAGCCAGTACGGCTTCTATTGGGATTGGCAGGTCGCGCCGCAGTGGAATCTTTGCAACGCCCCCGGAGTAGATGAACCACGCGTGGCCAAGTCCAAGGTGGACGCGGTGCGCAAGTTTTTGGAAAGCACCGACAAATTGCTGGTTTGCACGCATGCCACCTTCCGCTTTGCGGTGGAAGAGCTTGGCGTTCAGGCGTTCGATAACCGCTTGATCGCCATTGACGAGTTCCACCACGTTTCCAGCAACCCGGACAACGTGCTGGGCAGTCAGTTGGGCGCGTTCATCGCACGCGACAAGGTTCATCTGGTGGCCATGACCGGCTCCTACTTCCGGGGCGACAGCGAGGCTGTATTGGGGCCGGTGGACGAAGCAAAGTTCGAGACGATCACTTACACCTACTATGAGCAGCTTAACGGCTACCAATGGCTCAAATCACTGGACATTGGCTATTTTTTCTACACAGGCCGTTACGTTGAGGCCGTCGAGAAAGTGTTGGATCCTCGACTTAAAACCATCGTCCATATTCCCAATGTCAATTCGCGCGAAAGCCTGCAAGACAAGGAGCGTGAGGTGAACGAGATCATGGAAAGCTTGGGCAAATGGGATGGCGTTGACCCAGTCACCGGCTTCCATTTGGTGAAGACCAAGGAGGGGCGCACGCTGAAAGTGGCTGACCTAGTGGATGACAGTGATCCGGCCAAGCGTTCCAAAGTGCTCACTGCGTTGAAAGACCCCGTGCAGAAGAATAACCGCGACCACGTGGATATCATCATTGCGTTGGGCATGGCGAAGGAAGGCTTTGACTGGATTTGGTGCGAACATGCGCTGACCATTGGCTACCGCAGCAGTCTGACCGAAATTGTGCAGATCATTGGCCGCGCTACTCGCGATGCCGAGGGCAAGGAACGGGCACGTTTCACCAACCTGATCGCCGAACCCGCAGCCGAACAGGCCGCTGTGGCCGAGGCGGTGAACGACATGCTGAAAGCCATTTCCGCCAGCTTGCTGATGGAACAGGTGCTGGCCCCGCGCTATGAGTTCACCCCCAAGAACAATGGCCCGAAGGATGGCTTTGATTACGGCGAGGAAGGCTACAAAGACGGCGGCCACAACATTGGGGTGAACACGGACACCGGCCAGATTCATGTGGAAATCAATGGACTGACAACACCGCAAAGCCCGGAGGCTACGCGCATCTGCAAGGAGGACTTGAACGAAGTCGTCACCAGTTTCTTGCAGGAAAAAACCGTGCTGGAGCGCGGCTTGTTCGACAAGGAAAACACCCTGCCAGAAGAGCTGACCCAGTTGCACATGGGTAAGATCGTGCGCGAGCGCTACCCGGACTTGAGCGATACTGACCAAGAAGCGATTCGACAGCACGCTATCGCTGCGATGAACATCACCCAGCAGGCCAAGTTGGCCTTGGCTCAGGCGGATGCTCTTGGCGGTGCGGGCGACGGCACGATTCAAGGCAGCACGGCATTACTGGATGGGGTGCGCAAGTTTATCAATGTGCGCGACCTGGACATTGACCTGATTGACCGCATCAACCCCTTCGATGCGGCCTATGCGGTGCTGGCGAAAGCGATGGATGAGAAATCACTGCGCCAGGTGCAGGCCAGCATTGCCGCGAAGAAGGTGAGCATCCCAGAGGACGAAGCACGCGAGCTGGCAAAGCGCGCATTGCAGTTCAAGAACGAACGTGGCCGCGTGCCAGACATCAACTCAGCCGATGCATGGGAAAAACGTATGGCTGAAGGCGTGGCTGCTTTTGCGCGTTACCGCGCACAAGCGAAGGCGGCCCAAGCGCAAGGAGAATCCGGCAATGGCTGAAATGGACGATGACGAACTACTGGCCGCGCTGGGCGTAGAAGTCGCGCCGCTCAAGGTCTCCAGCCGAACTCCGCGCGAGGAACGCATCATCGCGGGCTTCGAGGATATTTTGCGCTTCCATCAAGCGCATGGTCGCGCCCCGCTGCATGGCGAGGGGCGTGACATTTTCGAGCGCCTGTATGCCGTGCGCCTGGACCAGCTACGCAAGTTGCCAGAGGCGCAGACTTTGCTGGCGGAGTTGGATGGCCCCGGCTTGTTGTCTGGGGCAGCAGCGGCCACGGCAAATGCGGATGACCTGGACGAAGATGCTTTGCTTGCCGAGTTGGGTATCGGCGTGGATGGGGGCGATAAACCCGCCGACCAGAACGACATCACTGTGCTGCGCCATGTGCGTTCTAGCGTTGAAAAGCGTGCGGCAGAGGAAATCGCCGACCGTACGCCGTGTGCAGATTTTGACAAGTTCCAACCGCTGTTTGAGCAGGTGGAGCGGGAGTTGAAGGCTGGCGTTCGCATAACGCTGCGCTTCGGACGCGATACCAGTATTGCCCGCGGGAACTACTTCATCGTCGGCGGGCAGCTTGCGTGTGTTGCCGAAGTTGGTGAAACCATCAAGGCGCCGAATGGTGAAAGCGATGCACGTCTGCGCGTCATCTACGCCAATGGCACGGAAAGCAATTTACTTCGCCGCTCGCTACAACGTGCGCTTTACAAGGACGAAACCGGCCGCCGCCTGACCGATCCGGATATGGGGCCGTTGTTTGGCGATGCGCCCGAGCCCGAAGACATTGAAACCGGAACCATCTATGTACTGCGCAGTCTGTCCAGCCATCCATTCGTCGCCGAGCATCGCGAGCTGATCCACAAGATCGGCGTGACCGGCGGCAAGGTAGAAACCCGCATCGCAGGGGCAGAAAATGATGCCACCTATTTGTTGGCCGACGTGGAGGTAGTCGCCACCTACAAACTCCATAACCTGAACCGTACCCGGCTGGAAAACATCTTCCACCGCTTGTTCGGCGCAGCGCAGCTCGACTTGACCATAGCAGACCGTTTCGGACACCCGGTGAAACCGAGGGAATGGTTCCTGGTGCCGCTCCATGTGATTGACGAAGCGGTTCAGCGCATTCGGGATGGGTCGATCACCGAAGTGGTCTATGATCCGAAAACGGCTCTGTTGGTAGGCTGAGCTTGTGCAGAATTCTATGGATTTTCCCTGCAGCTTCGCATTCCAATGCTGATGCTTCTAAGGCGCTGATCTGCCGGCAGCTTTGGCCGGAGATTAGTCGGCTGACCAGATCGGAGAAGGTCAGTTTGCCACTTTCCCCGCCGTCTCACCAGCGCCGACTTTTTGCAACATTCGGCCAATCAGCGCTGCACCAGCCTTACGCCCCCGCCTTGACACGCTTCACCAGCGCTGCGGTGAATTCGCGCGTGTTTGCTTTTCCGCCCAAATCACCCGTGCGCACGTTGTCGATGTTCAATGTTTCATCAATCGCCCGACGCAGGCGGTCGCCCAGGTCGGCGCGTTTGACGTGGTCGAGCATCATCGCGGCGGCGAGCAGCAGGGCGGTGGGGTTGGCGATGCCTTTGCCGGCGATGTCGGGGGCGGAGCCGTGCACGGCTTCAAAGATTGCCGCGTGCTCGCCGATGTTGGCGCCGGGCGCCATGCCCAGGCCGCCGACGAGGCCGGCGATCTCGTCTGACAGGATGTCGCCGAACAAATTGGTGGTGACCAGTACGTCAAATTGCCACGGGTTCATCACCAGCTTCATGGCACAGGCGTCGACAATGATTTCTTCCATGGCGATCTTGTCCTGATAATGCTCGGCGTGAATCTCGCGCGCGGTTTCAAGAAAGATGCCGGTCAGGGCTTTCATGATGTTGGCTTTGTGCACCACGGTCACTTTCTTGCGCCCTTTGCGGATGGCGTAGTCGAAGGCAAAGTGGCAGATGCGGCGGCAGCCCTGGCGGGTGTTGATTCCGGTGGACATGCCGACGGCATGCGGGTCGCCGTCGATCGGAATGTAATGCTCATAGCCCATGTAGAGGCCTTCGTTGTTTTCGCGCACCATCACCAGGTCGATGTTGTCAAAACGCCCACCGGGGATGATGGTCTGCGCCGGACGCAGGTTGGCATACAGCTTGAACTCTTCGCGCAGGCGCACGTTGGATGAACGGTAGCCGCCGCCGACCGGGGTTTCCAGCGGCCCCTTCAATGCCAGGTGAGTGCGGTGGATGCTGTCCAGGCAGGCCTGGGGCAGCGGGTCGCCGCAGGCGGTGACGCCTGCCGCACCAGCGACTTGTTGATCCCAGACGAAAGGCGCACCGAGCGCATCGAGCACGGCCAGGGTGGCTTCGGTGATTTCCGGACCGATGCCGTCGCCCGGGATCAGGGTTGCGGAAATGGGGGTGTTGGGGTTAACCGTCATGATGAAGTTCCTGCTTAGTTCCGGCTTAGTTCCTGCTTGATTGCTTGTGGGCGCGGGGAAATCGAAAAAATGCGAAAAGCTATTCTAACCGGCCGATGGGTATCGGCCAGTGAGAAGGCAATGCGCTGTTATCACGTTGTTATCAATTTTTCGTGCGCTAAAAAATCCAGAACAGCCTATAGCCCTTCCTGATAAGGCGCGACCTGCCCGGGCGCCAGCCCGTGCGCCGCCAGTGTTTCAGTCGGCAAATCGGTGACAGTCGAGACAACGTGTTCGTCCGTCAGCCCCAGATTCTTGATGACCAGCATGACTGCATCATCGTCCGACGGATCCCACGCTGCGTAGAGGTCCACCTGTTGCGCGCCCTCCGCCGGGTTGCCTGATGTTACCTGTATCAACCATCCGTCCATGATTCAACTCCTGTCTCAAAAAATTTAAAACTCGTCAGCCGCGCGGCCGTTCCGATGGCTTGTAGTTGCTGAAGTGCCCTTCCCTTGCAGCCTTCTTGCGCGCACGCGCGATGATGCCGGCAGACAGGCCCGGTGCGACAGGCGCCGAGACCTGCTTTTCCAAGTGCTGGCTGCCACAGGCAGGGCACGTTGGCACGGTGCTGGCCCTGACCAGCAATTCGAATGTTTTATTACACGCAGTGCAGCGATAGTCATAGAGCGGCATGACGTTTCCTTATTTAGAAAATAAAATGTTGGCCTGCCCGGCCTGAGCGCTGTTGAAAACCCATGCCGGACAAGCCGACAACCAGTTGATCACCTTGTTCCGGCAGACAAGCAAACACAAATAAACAATGGCGAATAGCGCAAGCAGGGATAGCCCATCACTGCATCGACTTCAATTCTTCCAGCCGCTGGCGTTTAATCAAGAACACACCGCGTCCGCCGCTCAGCGCCCTGTAACTATTCACCGTATGTTTACTCAACAGCGCAAACCATTGTTGCGGGCTGGCCCAGGCCGGACTCTCGCCAATGGCAAGACAGCTGCCATCCGGGGCAAAGCTGGCGTGGATGATGACGTCGCTGCTGGCGGGTGCTGCGACTTCCGTCGCAGTTTCCGTAGTGACTTCTGTGTTTTCCATTTGGCTATCCTTTCAGTTATGAATCGTGGGACTCTGGGTACGGCTGCGGGTACATTGATGTATCGACTACCTGCTTGACGCAACAATCTGGCCGCCAATATCACGCGCCAACCCTGCGTCGGTGATTTCTCCCGCATGAATCTGCAAACCTCGGGCAAGGCCGGCATCCTTGGCCAGCGCGTTTGCCAGGCCAAGGTTGGCGAGCATCAGCGCATAAGGCAGCGTGGCCTGTGTCAAGGCCAGGGTTGCCGTGCGCGACACGGCCGCAGGCATATTGCTCACGCAGTAATGCACCACGCCATCAACGATATAAACAGGATCGTCATGCGATGTCGGGTGCGATGTCTCCGCTGTTCCACCCTGGTCGATGCTGACGTCGACCAGCACGCTGCCCGGGCGCATTTCACCCAGCAACTCACGCGAAATCAGCTTGGGCGCAAGCCGCCCCGGCACCAGCGCGGCGCCGATGACCAGATCGGCTTCGGCAACATGCCTGGCCAGCAGCATTGCATTGCTGACCACGGTCTTGATGCGGCCCTGATAAATCCGGTCCAGCGCTTCCAGCGGTGCTGTGGTGTCGTTGAGTATCGTGACATCAGCGCCCATGCCCACGGCAATCTGCGCGGCATGGATGCCCACATTACCGGCGCCGATCACGGTGACCTTGGCGGGCGCCACACCAGGCACGCCGCCCAGCAATACGCCACTGCCACCGTTGGCCATTTGCAATGCCCACGCGCCCACCTGTGGCGCAAGGCGGCCGGCAATCTGCGACATCGGCGTGAGCAAAGGCAGGTGGCCCAGCGCATCGGTGACCATTTCATAGGCAATGCAGGAAACGCCCGCGTTGAGCATGGCCTGCGCCAACTCGGGCGCAGGGGCAAAGTGGTGATAGCCGAACAAAATCTGCCCCGCGTGCAGCAACGGGAACTCGACTTCTTGCAATTCCTTGACCTTGATCACCAGATCAGCACGGCGATAAAGCGCTGCCGCACTGTCGACAATACTGGCGCCGACCACCTGATAGCTCGCATCGGAATAACCGACGCGGGCCCCGGCCTGCGTTTCCACCAGCACGGTATGGCCTGCCTGCACCAGCGCCTGGACGCCGGCCGGAATAAGCCCGACCCGATACTCGTGGTTCTTGATTTCTCTAGGGCAGCCGATAATCATGGTCGTCTCTCCGTTGTTTAATGGAGAATTCTAGGCAGAGTCCATGGTCAATAGTCAGCGGTAGTCAGCGGTATCCAGCGGTCAAAATCCCGAGCCAAAGCCCAGCAGTTCGACGGTGATGTTTTCTTCACCAAGCAAAGCCTGGCAGGCCAGGCGCGACTTGGAGCCAACGCCGGGAATGGTGTCGAGTTTTTCGTTTTCCGCGCGCTGGATTTTGGAAACGCTCTTGCGGCCTTCCTGCACAAAAATATGGCAGGAGCCGCACTCCCCCTTGCCTTCGCACTTATGCAGGATGGATTCCCCGGCAGCCATGATGGCGGCAAGGATGGTGCTGCCAACGGCGGCTTCGAAGGTTTTTCCGGATGGTTGGATGGTAACGGTAGGCATGAAATATTCTCCTGATGGTAAGTAAGTAAGTAAGTAAAAAACTAAGCAGCTGCGGCAAGTTTCTGGTGGATGAGGGCCGTTTCAAAATCAGCCAGCGACATATCGATGCGGGTGATGTTTTGCTCTTCGAGAAAGCGGCTTTCATTGCGGCTCAACTCGCCGGGGAGTACGGCCCAGTGCTTGCCTGATGAGCGCTTCATGATCTGGCGCGCGAAAGTGCGTTGCAACTGGTCGTTGAAACGGCAACCAAGGAATAAAAAGCCCCGCCCGGTGCGTAAGTCCCTGACGCGGGGTGGAATCGGCGTCTGAATGTCAATCTCGGTCAGTACTTCGACATAATCGGAGTCGGAGACGAGATAATTTTTTGCCGGGGCAATGCTGCCGATGGGTTTGTAGAGCAAGGTGCTCCAGCCTGCGGCAGATTCTTCAAGCGCCACGTTGCCCAAACTATCGTAATAGCCGATCCAGTCACCAAAATGTTCGGACTGGGAAAGCCCCTGCACCTGTCCCCAGCTCTCCCGCCCCGCCAGGGCTGTGGCCATAGCATTGTCGTACCAGGCGTCCACTACCAGCGGCAGATTGGGCAATGTGGCAATGTAGCGATGCAAGGCCGAAGGCGCCACCGCAGGCTGGAAAGCCTCGCTCATGAAGGCGACCACCGATTTGCGGTGCTTGAAGTTCTCGATGAACTGCGCGGCCTGGGTGAGCCGGTTGCGAATCTTGTGCGGCACCGTTACCTTGCTGGTCAGTATCGCCGCCAGCGCCTCGGGCGTTGCAGGCACGGGCGAGCCGTCAGGAATGAGCGCCAGCATGCCCGGCCCAAGATAGGGGATCAGGGTGCCCGTGGTCAAACCGGTAGTGATATCGTCAGGCAGGCTTACGCTCATTTTTTGTTCCTCTGTGGGTCGCTGATTAACTGCAGGTAAATACGGGTATCCGGTTAATAAATAGCCGCGCCAGCACCGACGTTGATCGACGAGTCCTTGGCAGTGGCAACGATGAACTCGATCTCGTCATCCCTGAGGCTGCCGTAAAATGGCAGCGCCAGCGAACGGTCGGAGATTTTTTCGGTGACAAAGAAATTGCCCCTGGCGTAACCAAGTTGCGTATAGAAATACTGCACATGGATAGGATTGCAGTAAGCCGCGACTTCGACTTTTTCCTGCGCCATGTCTTCGATGATCTGGTTGCGGCTGCTGCGGGTAAAGCGCGTGCCAAGGTGGACGATGTAAAGGAACCAGTGCACCTCATCCACATCCGGCCCCAGATAGGGCGGCTTGATGCCTTCGAAGGACTGGATGTGATTGAGATAATTAGCCTCGACCTGCTTGCGCTTGGCCATAATTTCATCAATGCGATCCAGTTGCGCGAGACCCAATGCGGCGGAAAGGTCGCTCATATTGGCCTGCCAGGGCACACGGCTGCCGACTGAAACCGAGAGGCGGTCATCAAGGCTATGGCTGCGCAGGTAACGCAACTCGCTGGCCAGGGCCGGATCGTCGGTGAGGACCATCCCGCCTTCGCCACACACCAGCGCCGAGGGTTGCGAAAAATCGAATATAGAAATATCACCGAAGCCACCCACCATACGCCCCTGATAAATGGAGCCAATCGCCTCGGTGGAGTCTTCTATCAGCGCCAGATTGTGCGCCACGGCGAGTTCACGCAAGCCCTGCCAGGGTGCCGGATGGCCGTTGGTGTTGCCCGCCATGATGGCTTTGGTGTGCGGGGTGATTTTCTCTGCCACTTTGGATGGCAACAGCGTACCTGACCAGTAATCCATGTCGGCAAAAACGGGCGTGGCTCCGCACAGCACGATGGCGTGGGCGATCTGGTGCCAGGAATAAGACGAGGCGATGACCTCGTCGCCAGGGCCGATGCCCAGCGCCTTCAACGCCACCAGCAGGCCGGCCGTGCCGCTGGCAACGGCAACGGCATAAGTGCGACCGACATATTCGGCAAACGCCGCCTCGAATTTTTCCACCTCCGGCCCCATCGAAATCCGTGACGTGCGCAATGCGGTCAACACAGCATGCATTTCGCCCCCGCTGATATCGGGCTCGGTAAGGCGAATCCATTCGTCATCGTTAAGTTGTTCTTTCATCACAGGCTCCTAAGAAGAACTCCTTGCCGCGACAATGACACCCGACGCTTCCAGCGGGTCAGCCACCAGCCGCCGGCAATGGCTGGCCGCATCGACCAAAAATACGTCGAATGACGGCAGGCTGCGGTAAGGTGTTTCACCGCTCATATCTTCGGCATCGCAACGGCTCACCGACACACCCTCAAGCTCCCGACGCAACACCGGCAGCGGATTGGTACCCGGCGCGATTGCCGACAATACATGGGCAATGGTCTCCAATTGCTGAGGGGACAGGCTCATTTCATTCACCTCCACCGACGCGCCGCGCATCCACCGTAATGGGCAGGCTGGTGCCTGTCGCCATGGCGGGTAACTCCAGCAACCAGCCATTGGCAAGGGTGACCGTGCCACCCCACATATCTGGATGTTGCATGGAGACAACGGGCTCCTCCAGATCCTTCTTGGGCACGTAAACCGACAGGATGCCGGCAGAATCTTTGCGGATCATGACTTTCATTGCGTTTGCTCCAATTGAAAAAACTTCATGCCGTCGCGGCCATTTCATGCAGCAAGGGTTCGACAATGCCTTGCAGCAGTTCTATTACCTGATGAATTTCGGCAGCCGTATTGCCGCTGCCAAAAGAAAAACGCAATGCCGACAACGCCTTCTCTGGCGGCTGACCCATGGCGCTGAGTACATGGGATGGCTCAGTGCCGCCCGCCGTGCAAGCCGAACCGCTGGAAGCGCAAACGCCCGCCTTGTCAAGGCGATCGAGGATGATCTCGGAATCGATATGGCCAAAAGCGAAGTTGCTGGTATTGGGCAAGCGCTCGGCAGCGCTGGCGTTTATGCGTACATCGGGAAATCGCTGCATCAATCGCTGTTCGAACGTGTCGCGCAATGCTTGCATATGCGCCGCATCTGCCCGCCAGGTTTGCCCAAGCTGTTGCGCCGCCTCACCAAAGCCGACTATTCCGGGCAGATTCTCGGTGCCACCACGACGGCGACGTTCCTGATGCCCGAACATCAGCGGTGGCAGCATCACCCCCTTGCGCACAAACAACGCGCCAATGCCGGGCGGACCATGCAGCTTGTGGGCTGAAACGGACAAAAGATCGAATGGAATCTGACGTGCATCGACTTCAAGTTTGCCCACCGCCTGCACCGCATCGGTGTGAAACCAGACAGCTTTCGCCTTGGCGATTTGCGCCGCCGCAGCGATGGGAAACAACGCACCCGTTTCATTGTTGGCCCACATCAGGCTCAGCACGGCAGTTTGCGGTGTTAGTGCCGCCTCAATCTGCGCCGGGTCAAGACGGCCTTGTTCATCCACCGCCAGATAGGTGATGGCGAACCCCAATGCTTCAAGCTGTTCCAGCAACTTCAAGGTCGCCGGATGCTCTACCGTGCTGCTGACAATATGCGTTTTTCTCGGTTGTGCGGTGAGCGCGCCAAGAATGGCCATGTGGTTGCTTTCAGTCGCGCCGCTGGTAAACACGATCTCGGCCGGGCTGGCGCCAAGCAACGCGGCAACCTGGGCACGCGCCTTGACCAAACGACTCTTTGCCTCGCCACCCATGCTGTGCGCGCTGGACGCATTGCCCCAGCAATGCAGCAGGGTGTCGGTCATGGCGGCCACCACGTCCGCAGTCGGTTGCGTGGTGGCGTTGTGGTCAAGATAGATCGTGGCGTTCATCGCATCACTGCCAAAACACGCGGCCAGGGTCTGTCTTGAGAAGGTCGAGCAGCTCATGCAGCCGACCTTCCGCCTGGAGCACCCATGCAGAAGACGCATGATGCTTTGAATACAAACGCCACAGCGTGAGTTGCCCGTCCAAGTCAAGGCGTTCAAGACGTGCGATGTCGATCGTGCCGCCCAGTGGGTCGACGTTGCGCGAACAACACGGGCTGAGGATACGATACCCGCCGGGGTAAGCTGCCAGCTGTGGCGTGACATAGCGATAGCGCACCCGATCTTCCAAAGCGCGTTCGATACGGCGCCGGTCAAGCTCCGTTGTTTGTATCACACCATCAGCCGCGTGATATCGCACCATGGCAGAGGGTAGCGAGGAAGGCATGGCCATCATCCCGTGACCAAAGCCGCCGCAATGATTTCTTCTTCCAGGCAACCCACCACGCGACCATTGGGGAACTCAACCAGATAAATCGGCGTTTGTGTATCCACATGGCTACCGACCTGGACTATTTCGCCTTGCGTTCCCCGCTCCGCCAGCAGCTCATCGTCGACGCAATCCGGGTAGGAGCCATCGTTGCGCAGGTCGATAACGGCCAATACGGGTTGCCCCCATTGGAACTTGGGTATGCGTACGTCATCCATGTCCGGACTCCTCGGAATGTTCAATACCGCTTTCAGTGCCATGGCTGCCATCGCGCCGCTGGCGCGCAACTTCACGCACCACCTCATCCTCGTCATCCAGCAAGGAAACCAGCGCTGAAAGATGAATCCGCTGTGCAACTTCGTAGCGCACCTGCCAGTCCTCATCGTTCAGGAGTGAGCCGAGCAAGCCAGCGGGCAAGCGTTTTGCCACTTCGACACGTACCGCTGCATCAGCGTCTCTGGCCATGCCCAGCAAGGCGGGCACTGCCAGCCGCCGTGCAACTTCAATGCGGACTTGCCGGTCGGGATCCTGGCGCATTTGCGGCAACTGCGCCAGCGGCAGGCGGCGCGCGACGACCGTGCGCACGTAATAGTCTGGATCATTCACCATGCATTTCAGGCGCGCCGGGTCTAGCTGATTGGCAACGCGAATGCGGACTTCGCGATGCGGATCGTTAAATAACTTTTCCAGATACCGATCAGGCAAACGCTGCACGGCACTCCAGCGCACCGTCTCGTCCGGATCTGACAATAAAGCCGCCAGGTGAAAAATATCCGCATGCTTGGCGGCAATCGCACGTACTTCAAAATACGGGTGACTAAGGCTTGCGTTCGCCACAGACGGATTCCACTTGAAAAACCGATCCACGCGCTTGGCATAGCGGTCGGCAATGCAGGCGTGACCCAGCTCACACTTGCCCGCCAGAAGCAGCTCGCGCTGATTGCAGGTTGTGCAATCCACAGGCTGCCCCTGCCAGTCGATGGCGGCAAAGTCTTCAGTCGTCATCGTCCTCACCCATACGGTCAAGCACGCCTTGCAAAACAGAACCACCCACCTTGTCTCTGGCATCAAGCGCCATCAGTTTGGCCAGCATCTCGCCCCCATGATCCAGGTTGCCAAGACGCAAATTCAGGTAGGCACAACCTTTCAAGGTAAACAGATAAAAACGTGGCAGGGCCGAGTATTCATCGAAATCCGCCTGGTCGGGCGTGACCCTGCGCCAGTCGGCGGCCAAACCATTCATCGCCGCCGCATGCGTCAGGCAGCGTAAACCAACGGTTAGCGCTTCAGTCAGCCGATTGCGATAAAAATAAAAGCGGTAGAGCGCAATATGCGTTGCAGGATGCTCTGGTGCCAGATCGAATGCCCGCAACAGATGCCGCTCCGATTCGGCTTCCTCATCGTGATAGGCAGCGCTGGCCAGGCGAAGCGCCAACTCAGCCTCCGCAGGAAGGCCTAGCCCCAGGCAGGCATTCTCAAGCCCTTCTAGCCAATCGGTAGCAGTGTCAACCAGTTGCGGCACGGTCGCAGACGACACTGGCTGAACTGGTTGATCAGGCGACATCATGGCTAGGGACATGAGAATTTTCTCCATTTCAGACGACGCTGCGCTGAATGGCTGAAATATCGACTTTCACATGGGAGTGCGACCCGGTCGAGCTGCCACAAGTGCCACAACCCGCTGCATTCGGATTAACAAACGTCAATCCGGATTGGGTCGGCGTATCGGCAAAATCAATCGTGATGCCGTCCAGCATCAACCGGCTTTCAGCCGGCAGGAAAAGCTTGACGCCGTTGATCACGACCGCCGCATCACCCGGCAGAGGCGCAGCCTCGACCGAAAACTCCGAGGAATAGCCCGAACAACCGCCAGGGGATACGGTCAAGCGAAAGCCGGCCTCTTCTCCGGCGCCACCAAACCGAACCATCCGGCGCATGAATTTTTCAGCAGCAGTTGTAATGGTTATGTTCATTTTAAGCAGCCTGATATCTGGGTTGAGAAGTGTCGATCACACAGGTGTTATCGACCGGACAAACCGCCGCACACTGCGCATCATCAAAGTGACCAATACATTCGGTGCACTTTTTCGGGTTAATCATGAACACGCCATTTTTTTCGTAGATGGCGACGTTCGGGCATTCGGGCTCACAGGCCGAACAACCTGTGCATTGCGAACCAATAATTTTGTAAGCCATGTTAAATCTCCTTTAAAAATCAAGCGACAGCAGCGGTATAAGCACCTTGACGAATATCGGCGTCCCCCCGCACCTGATGGATGATTTCGCCTGACTTGACCTTGGCGACATACTCCATAAAGTAGCTGATGGCCGATTGTTCAATAAACGCATTGGCATATTTATCCACCGGATCAATGCCCGCCTTTTTCAGGTCATCCTTGGGACAGCCGCCAATTTTGGCCACAAACACGGCATGGCAATCGTTGATGGCGCGGATGACGGTTTGCAGCGAATCCTCTTCGCCATAGCCGCCCTGGCAATACAGGTCGACACGGCGGTGGCCGACGAACTTGGCGCCCTTGGCCGTGGCTTCATAGATCTGGAACTCGGTGGCATGGCCAAAATGTTCATTGACCTTGCCGTGCCCCTTGGTGGCGACAGCAATCAGCATGCTGATGCCTTCCGCGTCAGCCAGCTGTGCCAACTGTTCCTTCTCGGCATTCTTGGCGGCAACAGTAGCCTGGCGCTCCTGCTCAACGGTTTCCTGATACGCCTTGCGCGTCTCGGCGTCATACACCACTTCCATTGCGTCGATCTTCTCGGTGGTGAACTCGGCACTGCGGTCTTCACCCAGCAAACCCACCGCATCGGCGCGGCACTGACGGCAGTGGCGCATCATGTTCATCTCGCCCTCGCAGGAATCCTGCAACGCCTTGAGTTCCTGCGCCGTGGGTCCGCGCTGGCCATTCAAGCCAAACACCGTGCCATGCTCGGGCGCAGAAATCAGCGGCATGATGTTGTGCAGAAAAGCACCGCGTGACTTGACCGCGCGGTTGACTTCAACCAGATGCTTGTCGTTGATGCCCGGAATCATCACCGAGTTGATCTTGCACAGAATCTTGCGCTCGGTCAGCATCTCAAGCCCCTGCATCTGGCGCTCGGTCAATATGCGAGCAGCATCAATGCCGGTGTAGCGCTTTTTCTTGTAATAGATCCACGGATAGATGTGCTGGCCGATCTCTGGATCCACCATATTGACCGTGATGGTCACGTGATCGACATTGAAACCGGCGATGGTATCGACGTGATCCGGCAGAGTGAGCCCATTGGTGGACAGGCACAGCTTGATGTCTGGCGCGGTCTTCGCAATGAGCTCAAACGTTTTGAACGTCTTCTCAGGATTAGCCAAGGGATCCCCGGGGCCGGCAATGCCCAGCACGGTCATTTGCGGGATGGTGGAGGCCACGGCCAGCACCTTTTTGGAGGCCTGTTCCGGCGTGAGCTTTTCACTCACCACGCCGGGACGCGACTCATTGG
>Ga0209066_10003853_pt1 | contig 16818 bp, 11 predicted proteins | sample All_14_2_FD_187198 | JGI IMG/M metagenome (GOLD analysis project Ga0209066, IMG submission 187198) | Freshwater microbial communities in response to fracking from Pennsylvania, USA - Allegheny Zone_MetaG_DW_15 (SPAdes) (version 2) ... | reverse complement strand
CGCCCGCCCCCTCCGCGACGCTCGTCCCGGTCGAGCCGGCGACGGCCGAGACCGTGACGGCGCCGATGGCGAGCGCGGCGAGGATCGCCGCGGCGACGGTCGTCGAGCGGGACGCGCCGCGGCGCGGGCCGGTGATGGCGGCCGCGGACGCGGCCTCCGGCGGGGTCGCGAGCAGGGCCGCGGCGGCCGCCCCGCCGATGACGAGCGGCGCGATGATCGCGCGCAGCCCGTGCGAGACGTCGGCGAGCTCGACGAGGACGACCGGGCACTCGTCGCAGTCCGCGAGGTGCGCGTCCACCTTCGCGGTGTCCCGGGCGGAGAGCGATCCGGCCCGGTAGCCGCCGAGCATGCCGCGCACCGGAACGCAGGCGGCCCGGACGCCGGTGCCGGAGACGTGGGCCTGGAGGTACGACTCCTTGAGCGCGGCGCGAGCGCGGTTGGCGAGCGCCGCCGTCGCGTTCGCGGACAGACCGAAGAACGCCGCCGCCTCGGCGGTCGGCATCCCCTCGACGTCGACGTACCAGAGGACGGCCTGGTGGCGCGGCGCGAGCGCGGCGAAGGCCGAGGCGACGATCGCGGCCTCCACCCCGTGCTCGGTGCCGTCGTCGACCGCGGTGATCGCCTCGTACGGCGCGAAGTCGTCCGTCGGCTCGGCCCTCGCGCGGTCCGCGCCCTCCTCGGCCGCGAGCCGGCGGATCACGGTGTAGAGGTAGGCGCGGAACGACTCGTCCGGCCCAGCGCCGCGCGCGATGGCGCCGTGGATGCGCTCGAACGCGTCGCTGACGAGGTCCTGCGCGCGATGCCCCTCGCCCGTCACGGCACGCGCCACGCGGAGCCCCGCCTCGTGGTGGCGCTCGTAGAGCACCCCGAGCGCCGCGAGATCGCCCGCGCGCACGAGCGCGATCAGCTGCTGATCGCTCGAGTCCGCCGTCATCCGGCACCGCCTGTCTGCTCACCGCGACGACGCCGCCGGATCGGGTCCGCTCGGGCGCGGCGACGTCGCATCGAGTGTAGTCACGAGCCGCGGGAGTGGAAAACCGGGCGCGGCGCTCGACATTCTCCCGCCGGATCGCGTCACATCGGTCGCGTTTCGGCCTCTCTGCAGGTGAGCATCATGCACGATCCCACCACGCCTGTCCCGCCAGGGCTCGACGACCTCGTCGCCCGCTGGCGCGCCGCAGCGCGCTCGGGAGGGTGGCGGGCGATGGCGGACTGGAGCGATCCGCTGGCGCGCCGGCTCGCGGCGGTCGCCCTCAGCGCGGGTGACATCGGCCCGTCGGCGCGCCGACTCGGGGCCGCACGCGCCCATGCGGGGGTCGGCGTCGACGAGGGGCTCGACGACCTCGACCGGCTCTGGTGGCTCCTCGGGGAGTCGGCCGCCCCCGCCGCCGCCGTGCGTGCGTTCGCGACCGGGTGGGCCGACGGCATGGCCTCGCCGTCGACGCGGCCGGCGGTCGACCCGGTCTCGGGGCTCCCGACGGCGGAGGTGCTGCGCGTCCGTGTGGCCGACCTCACCAGGACGGGCGGCGGCGGGTCCCGGGCGATCGTCTCGGTCGATGCGGTCGACACCGGGCTCCCGCGCTTCGTCCGGCACCTCGAGGTCGCGGCGGTCGGTGCGCTCCTCTCGGAGTGCTTCGCGGCCGCCGAGTCACCGGTCCGGCTGCCCGGTGACCGGGTCGCGGCCATCGTGCCGCGCGACGGCGCGCTCGACGAGGGCGTCGTCCGACTGCGCAGGGCGGTCGCGCGGCGTGGGGCGGCCGGGCAGCCCGCCGCGGCCGCGGCCGCGGTACGGGTGTGGGCGGTCCCAGGCGATGCCGACGCGCTCGCGGAGCTCATCCGCGGGGACGGCTGAGGCCCGCCCGCCGATCCCCGGCCTGCCGAAGGTCGGTCCGCCGCGCCTCAGTCGGCGCCGGCGCGATCGACGCCGGTGGCGATCCGCTCGTGATGATGGATCACCTCGGCGACGATGAAGCCCAGGAACTTCTCCGCGAACCCCGGATCGAGGTGCGACTCCTCGGCGAGCGAGCGCAGGCGCGCGATCTGGATCCGCTCGCGCTCGGGGTCGGAGGCCGGCATGCCGGTGCGCGCCTTGAGCTCGCCGACCGCCTTCGTGCACTTGAACCGTTCGGCAAGCATGTGGATGACGGCGGCGTCGATGTTGTCGATGCTGCTGCGGAGCGCGGCGAGCTCGGCGGCGGCGAGCGGATCCACCTCGGTCATGCCGTCAGCGTACCGGGGTCGCGGGAGGGCGACCGGTCACCTCGACGTCGCGATCGCCCCACGCCTCGACGCGCTCCTGGAGGCCGCGCCGGACCGACGGCCATTCGTCGACCGTGACGCTGTAGACCGCGGCGTCGCGCCAGGTGCCGTCGGCGCGCGGCGCATCGCGGCGGGCGATGCCCTCGAAGACCGCGCCGAGGCGCTCGATCGCCGCGCGCGAGCGCGCGTTGCGCGCATCCGCCTGGAGCTTGACCCGACCGTAGCCGTGGTCGAAGGCGAGGCCGAGCATGAGCAGCTTCGCCTCCGGGTTGACGACCGTGCCCCAGACGCGGGGGTCGTAGGCCGTCCAGCCGATGTGCGCCGACTCCCGGCGCTCGTCGAGGTCGCCGAGGGTCGAGGTGCCGATGAGGGTGCCGTCGTCGGCGCCGCCTCGGATCCGGACGCCGAAGACGAGCCCGCGGTGGAACTGCAGATAGTGGGTCATGAACTCGACGAAGCCGTCCGGGGAGAGCCGGTCGTCCGCGCCGGGGCGGGGGCCCCCGCCGTAGCCGCCGGCGAAGGTCTCGGCCCTGCCGAGCGCGCCGAACAGCTCGTGGAGGTCGTCTGGCACGAGGGGGACGAGTCGGATGCAGCGCCCGACGAGCTCGGTGTCGGCCTCCGGCCGCGACGCGACCACCTCAGCCGCCGAGCAGATCGTGCCTGACGACGATCTCGTCGCGGTCGGCGCCGACCCCGATCGCCGAGATCCTCGTCCCGCTCATCGCCTCGAGCGCGAGCACGTACTCGCGCGCGTTCGGCGGGAGGTCGTCGAACTCGCGCGCGCCCGAGATGTCCTCGGTCCAGCCCGGGAACTCCTCGTACACCGGCACCGCGTGGTGGAAGTCGGACTGCGAGACCGGCACTTCGTCGACGATCTCGCCGTCGACGTCGTAGCCGACGCAGACGGGGATGCGCTCGATGCCCGTGAGGACGTCGAGCTTGGTGAGCACGAGGTCGGTGATCCCGTTGATGCGCGTCGCGTAGCGGGTGACGAGCGCGTCGTACCATCCGGTGCGCCGGGGGCGACCCGTCGTCGTGCCGAACTCGAAGCCCGTGCTGCGCAGCAGCTCGCCCCACTCGTCGTGCAGCTCGGTCGGGAACGGGCCGGAGCCGACGCGGGTCGTGTAGGCCTTCGCGATCCCGATGACGCCGTCGATGCGGTTCGGGGCGACGCCAGACCCCGTCGCCGCCCCGCCGCTCGTCGCGTTCGAGCTCGTGACGAAGGGGTAGGTGCCGTGGTCGACGTCGAGCATCGTCGCCTGGCCGCCCTCGAAGAGCACCGTCGCGCCGTCGTCGAGCGCGCGGTTGAGCAGGAGGCTCGTGTCGGCGACCATGGGCCGCAGCCGATCGGTGTAGCCGAGGAGGTCGTCGACGACCTCCTCGACGGCGATCGCACGGCGGTTGTAGACCTTCACGAGCAGGTGGTTCTTCTGCTCGAGGGCGCCCTCGACCTTCTGCCGGAGGATGCCCTCGTCGAAGAGGTCCTGGATCCGGATGCCGACGCGGTTGATCTTGTCGGCGTACGTCGGGCCGATCCCCCGGCCCGTGGTGCCGATCTGTCGCTTGCCGAGGAAGCGCTCGGTGACGCGGTCGAGGGTCCGGTGGTACTGGGTGATGACGTGCGCGTTCGCGCTCACGACGAGCTTGCCGACGTCGAGCCCGCGGGCCGAGAGCGCCTCGAGCTCGTGGAAGAGCACCTCGAGGTCGATGACGACGCCGTTGCCGATCACCGGGACGACGCCGTCGGTGAGGATGCCCGAGGGCAGCAGGTGCAGCGCGTACTTCTCATCGCCGACGACGACCGTGTGCCCGGCGTTGTTGCCGCCGTTGAACTTCACGACGTAGTCGATGCGACTGCCGAGCAGGTCGGTGGCCTTGCCCTTGCCCTCGTCGCCCCACTGGGCTCCGACGATCACGACTGCTGGCATGGCGGCTTCTCCTCGCTGCGGCCCGGGATCCGGCAGGCCCCGGCCAGTCTACGACCGGGGCCTGCCGCCGTCAGGCCCGCCGGCGGCGGCGCCCCGGCATCGTGGCGCCGGCCGCGACGCCGGCGAGCCCGGCGAGCACGAGCAGGCCGGCAGGCGCGAGCAGCCACAGCCGGTCGGTCGAGCCGGTCGAGGCGAGCGGGTAGCTGTTGACCACCACGACGCGGTTCGGCGCGAACGCCTCCCCGGTCGGGCGCAGCGGCGCGAGCTCGACGGAGTCGCCGAGCACGGCGACGCCGAGCGTGCCGTCAACGGCGCCGAGGCGGGTGGCGGTGCTCGCCGAGCCGCCGCGATCGGTCTCCGTGACGACGCAGTCCGCGCCGGCGGCCAGCTCGGTCCACACGATCGTCTCGTCGGCGTCGATGGTGCGCACCGACGGCTCGAGGGCCTCGATCGGGCGCCCGTCGAGCGTGCAGACGAGCTCCACCTCGAACGGCCCGGCCGCACCGCCGTCGCTGCGCGAGACGTCGACCACCTTCGAGACCGAGACCGCGGCGAAGCGGAACTCGTTCTCCACGTCGAGCGGGTCGAGCACCTGGTCGTCCTCGGAGAGGATCTCGGGGTCGAGCGCCACCGTGAACTGACCGCCGTCGACCTCGTCACCGTCCCCGTCGACCACGCGCCAGGCGTATGCGCCGTTGGACTCGGTCTCGGAGAGCACGCAGTCGGCGCCGGCGGCGATGCCCGTGTACTGCGCGACCGGGGCGTCGGAGGTGACGGTCCTCGTCGAGCCGCCGGGCAGCGCGACCTCCACGCCGTCGCGCGTGCAGACGAGGGCGAACTCGTACTCGAGGGCCGGATCGATGCCGAACTTGTCGATCGCGCCCTCGTCGCCGGTCCACACCTTCGTCACCTCGAGCGAGCCGGTGAGGTACCAGTTGGTGGCGGTCACGGTGGCCACACCGTCCTCCCCTGGCACCGTGACGATGCCGGTGGGCACGTCGGGGACCGGCGGCCCGGCGTCGGCGGGCGAGAAGACGACCGCGTCGGCGCCGCCCAGCGCCGGCTCGGTGAACCGGCACACGGTGCCGTCCACCATGGGCTCGGCGATCGGCTCGCTCCACCCGTTCGCCGCGGTCAGCGCGATGTCGCCCTCGAACTGGACGTCGCTGCCGTAGGTGCAGACGACGTGGATCGTGAACGTCTTCGCCGGATCCGCGTCGAAGCCGAACTGCTCGGCAGCGCCGCCGGCGAACGCCTTCTCGACGAAGACGACGCCGGTCGCGTCGAAGCGGTTGTCGACGGTGACGAGGTTGACGCTCGCGGCGGGGGGGTCCGGCTGCGGCTGCAGCCCGGTGATCGTGACGCTGCGGGCCTCCTGGTCCTCGGTCACCGTGCCTGGCGCGGTCGTCTGACCGGCGACGACGGTCAGGCCGGCGCCGCGGTTGTCGGTCTCGGTCACGACGCACTCCGCGTTCACCGGCAGCCCGGTGATCGTGCGGCTGCCGCCCGCGTCGAGCGCGAAGACCGCGTCCTCCGGGTCGAGCTCGATCTCCTCGCCGAGGAAGGTGCACACGACCTCGAAGGCGAACCCGGTCGGCGGCGTGCCGTCCGGGTCGATCGTCACGGTCTTGCGCACCTCGAGCTCGGTGAGCTGGTAGTCGTTGACGAGGGAGATCGACGGGAGATCGGCTGGCGAGGCGAGGGGATCGACGACGACCGGATCCGAGGTGGCCGTGGTCTGGCCGCTCGCATCCGCCTCGACGACGTCGCACTCGGCGCCGCCCGGCAGGTCGTCGAACTGGATCGTCGCCGGCGAGACGACGCCGCCCGTGCGCGTGAACTCGAAGTCCCGGGTGAGGTCGCCGGCGTCGGTGGTGCACACCAGCTGGCCGCTGAACACCGTGCCGTCCGGGATGAACGAGCTCGCCGGACCGGTGACCTCCTTCGTCAGCGTCACGCTGCCGCTCGCGAGGCTGAGGAGGGCCCGCGAGTAGTCGAGCGCCGAGATCCGCGTGCTCACGACCCCGGCGACGCTCATCCCGGAGACCGAGAGCGAGTTCACCGCGAGGGGGTTGGCCCCGGCGGAGCCCTCGAGCACCGGCAGCCCGGCCACCGTGGTCGTGCCGAGGTCGACGGTCACGATCTCGGCCGGGGAGAAGCGGTCGCCGCTCGGGAAGTCGACGACGAACTGGAGGCCGGTGATGACGGTCGGGTCAGGCAGGCCGCCGACCGGCAGCGGAGTCCACCCGGTGGCCGGCAGGTCGCCGCAGGCGCTCGTGTTGGTGACGCTCGCGAGCACCGCCTCGCACGGCTCGGGGTTCGTCGTGTAGTAGGTCGTCGCGGTGGTGCCCGGGCCGAACGCCGTCGTGATCTGCCCGGTGAACGCCGCGACCCACTGGGAGTTTCGGACGAGCCCGCTGACGATCGTCTGGTCGCCGACGTTCGGCAGGCGGGTGGCGACGACCAGCCTGGAGACGTCGGTGGTCCCGGTGTTCTGGATCGTCAGGCGCCAGGCGGAGTCCTGACCGAGGATCGTCTTCGGCGCGCACGGCGGCCGGGAGAAGTCGTCGGCCTCGCGCTCGGCCCGGCAGGTCTCGTTCGAGGCCCCGGCGTACTGGCTGTCGGCGTCCGCCGAGCCGGGGTAGTCGATCCCCGGCGTGGCGATCGCCTTCGACGAGATGTACGCCCGCAGCGCCGGGGCCTGCGCGAGCGTCACCGTGGTGCCGGTCGTGCAGCCGTAGCCGGCGGAGGTCGCCGTGGCGGCGGCGCCCGCCGGCGCCGTGCAGGCGTCGAACACCCGATCGCCGCGGATCTCGAAGGTGTTCGCGACGGGCGTCGCGTTCACGAGGCCGGGACGGAACATCAGCGGAACCGAGATCGTCAGCGTCTGGCCGACGCCGAGGACCGTGCCGCTCGGGAACGCGAAGGCGATCGAGGTCGGTCCGACGGCGTCGGTGGAGGCGTCGATCGTGATCACGCCTGGCGTGGTGCCCGTGAACGCGCCGGTCGGAATCGGCAACGAGCCGGACGGGACGCTGCCGCCGGAGACCGCGAGGGTGTAGCTCGTCACCGCGTCAGGGTTGAAGATGAGCATCGCGCCGGAGGCGTCGGTCGGGAGGACGTCGGTGACGACCGGGTTGACGATCGGGCGCTGGCCGGTGTTGAGCATCGTGAGCGTGTATGGGATCACCGTGCCGGGCGAGCGCACGCCCGAGGGCAGCTTGCTCACCTGGACGCTCGTCGTCTGGTGCACGTAGCGGTAGGCGGCGGTCGTCGAGTCCGAGGCGCTGGCGCCCCAGATGCCGAGCACCTCGGCCCGGACGGCGTTCGTCGTGGTGCCGGCGACCGTCTCCCCCGGTGCCGGGGAGTTCTCCGCGTAGTCGCTCGGCACCGCGCCACCGGAGCGCAGCGTCTCGCGGCGCTGGACGTTCACGGTGATCGAGACGACGGGCGCGCTCGGGTTCTCCCACTGCGCGCCGTCGCTGCGCTCGACGGTCACGCGCAGGCCGGTCACGTCCGCCGCGGTCATGCCGCCGGGCAGCGCGGGCAGGAAGGAGCCGGCGGTCAGCTGCGACTGGGTGAGCCAGGTGCCAGCACCGACCCAGCTTCCGCCGCGGTCGGTGCAGCCGGCGGCGGGCGCGGCGGCGATCGCCGTCGCGTCGAACGCGCCGCCGACGCAGGCCTCCACCTGGATCCGGGCGAGGCCGCCCGACGACGAGAAGGTCGGCAGCGTGATGGCGCCCTTGCTCTCGAAGTCGAAGGCGTTCCAGAACGAGGAGCGGTCGTCGGTCAGGGTCACCGATGCGGTGCGCTGGCTGCCGCCGGGGGTGCCGCTGATGGTCATGGCGATCGGCGTGCGCGTCGGCTCCGTCTGGGTCGCAGGGCTGAAGCTCTTGGCGGCCGTGACGGCGATCGTCGAGGCCACCAGCTGGACCGAGGCGGTCGCCGAGTCCTCCGCCGCCGCGATCGCGAAGTCCGCCGGTGTCGGGTTCGCCGGATCGGCGCCGACGAAGCGGAGGTCGCCGACGGTGCCCCGCGTGCCGTTGTAGACGGTGCCGACGGCCACCGGGGTCGAGGTGCCGCGCAGCGTCTCGCGCAGCACGAGGTCGAGCACGACGGTGGCCGTCTCGTTCACGGCCATGCGTCCGCCGTACACGAGGCTCACCGAGGTCGCCGGCGCGAGCTGGACGGCGGTCCACGCCAGCGCCGCCGTCGTCGCCGCGGCGGGGGTGCCCGTCGCGGTGAGGATCACCGCGCTGGTCACGTCCCTGACCTCGATGGTGAGGGTGGTCGCGCCGGCGGGGTGGCTGACGCTGACGAAGCGCTGCAGGTCGAACGCCGAGAACGGGGTGTCCGACGGCTGGGTGGGATCCGGCTCGACGACCGTGAGCCGGCTCATCGTCGTGCCCGAGGTGATGTTCCTCGTGGCGAGGGTGACCCGCGTGGTCGGCGGCGTCTGCCCCGAGCTGGCCGGCAGCGGCACAGGGCCGCCGCTCCAGGTCTTCGTCGTGTCGACGGCGGGCGGCACGTTCTGCAGCTGGATGGTGTCGGACGCCGTGCGCGTCAGCGTCATGCTCTCGAGCACGGCGCTGGTGTGCGCCTCGTTGAGCACGACGCTCTGGCCGCCGCTCATCGCGATGTTGTACTCGTAGCCGTTGACCACCGGGATCGATGCGTCCGAGCGCAGGGTGTCCCGCAGCTCGTAGACGAGGTCGATGTTGCGCGCCGTCGTCGTCGCGGCGACGCCGGAGCCCGGCGCCGGGTTGATGGTCGTCCGTCCCGGGCGCTCGGTGAAGACGAACCGCACGCCGACGTAGGCGGCGCGCTGCGCGGTGGTGAGGGTGTAGCCGGTGAACGAGGTGCACGGCGCCGCGACCGTGCATGAGATGCCTGCCGGCGTCTCCCACACCAGGGTGTTCTTGTTGAACGCCTGGATCGCGACCCGGTCGTACTGGAACGCCGCGTCGCTCGAGTCGAGCGAGTTGATCCGGTAGAGGTCGAACGCGTCGTACATCCCGAAGGCGTATGCGGCGGGGTCGACGGCGCCCGCGCTGAGCGCGGCGTCGGAGACGGTCATCGACTGGACGCCGTTGGTGCCGCCGGTGCTCCAGCCGAGCCGGACGCCGGTCCTCGCGCTCGCGCGGGTGTTGATGAGGTCCTGCCCGGTGCCCGTGAGCGAGTTGCCGTTGAGCACGCGGAACTGCTTCGTGAGGGTGCCAGGGCCCGTGCCGGGAGCGAGGTCGACGGCGACGAGGTCGACGTCGGGGCAGGTGGGCGCCGACGCGGAGGCGGTGAACCCGCCGTTGGCGCCGCTGGCGGACGCGCAGTTCACGAGCGTGTTCGCGAGGTTCGCGTTCGGCAGCGGCGTGCCGGTGTCGCGCAGCGTGGAGCGCAGCGCGTACCCGATGTTCGCGACGATGGTCTGGCCTGGGGTGAACTGCGCGGAGGGGGAGTCCCAGATCAGGCGGAGCCCGTGGATCGCGTCGCGGGTCGCCGTCGGGATCGACACGGTCAGCGGCCCGCCGGTGAGCCCGGTGAGCGCGGGGATCGGCGTCCAGGTCGTGAGGTCCGACTGGAGGTACTCGACGCTGAGCGTCGCACCGCTCGGCACGCTCGTGAGGACGATCTCGGTCGGGTCGAAGTACCGGTACCACTCGGTGAGGGCCGCGGTGCCCGCAGGCGGGTCGTACTGGATGATCGTGGTCGCCGTGCGCGTGGACTGCGGATACGGCGCGACGGTCGTGCTCAGCGTGGCCGTCGTGCGCTGGCCGGGCAGCGCCGAGAGCGTCGTCGCGGTGAGCTGCTTCGCCGTCGTCAACGACAGCTGGTCGGCGAACACCGTCACCGTGTCGCTCGCGGTCGCCGGCGCGACCGGCTGGAGGTAGGCGTCGACGCCGCCGACCTGGATCTGGTTGAGGTAGTCGACGCGGAGGTCCGGCGCCGTCTGCAGCGGGTTCGCGTCGACGGCGAACGGCACCGTCGCCTGAGCCGACGGCGGGATCGCGGCACCGCGGAAGGTGAGCTGGAAGCCCGTGACGCGCTTGCCGGCGGTCGGGGGCGTGAGCGGGGAGCCGCCGGGCGCCGTGCCGGTCACCGTGCCGCCGGAGGTGGTGCCGTCGTCGTAGTGGTAGGCGATCTCGGCCGAGGTGGCGCCCGCGGGCCAGACGAGCGACCCGAAGCCGTCGAAGATCAGCCCGCCGCCGGTGTGCGCTGGCGCGAGGGGGTTCGTCGCCGCCAGGCTCGCGGGATCGGCTGGCTCGGCGATCGTGAGCTCCGTCAGCGGCACGGTGCCGGAGTTGCGGGCGGTGAGCTCGACGGCCGCGCTCGTGAGGTCCTGCCCGCCGTATGCGACGGTGGCGATGCGCTCCGGCGTGATGCTCTTGCCGGCGGCGACGCTCGAGGTCGCCGCGACGAGGGTCAGCGTGGCGGTGTGGGGATCGGTCGCCGATACGCCGTCGACCGAGACGGTCGACGTCGAGGTGTTCGAGCGCGCACCGCTGCCGGCGGAGCGCAGGGTCGTCGCGAGGTCGAACGACGCGGTCTCACCGGTGGCCATCCCGGGGGTCGCGCCCGAGCTGAACACGATCCTGACGCCACGGATGTCGGCGGCGGCGACCCCGGAGGGCAGCGTCGGCGTCGTCCCGACGGCGATCGACGGCGCGGAGACCCACCCTGGGACGCTCGCGTCCCATGCCGAGACCGTCGCACTGACGGCGCCGGCCGGCCAGGTGACCGCGCCGAGGCCGTCGACGCGGAGCGTCGACGCGAAGATGCCGCCGGCCGCCGGGTCCTGGGGGTCCTGGATCGTGAAGGTGTCCACGACCGAGTTCGAGGTGTTGGTGCCGCCGACCTTCACCGTCGTCGCGGCGCCGGTGACGCCGAGCAGGCTCGCGGGCTCGAACGACTTCGACGCGGAGGTCGTCACGTGGAGCGGGACGGCGAGCTCGACGTCGGCGGAGGCGCTCTTCGGCGAGGTGTTGTCGGCGTCGGCGACCGCCGTGTTGGTGAGCTGGATCGGCGTCGGCGTGTACGGGAGGTCGCTGCGCACGGTCACCGGCACGGTGATGGTGACGATCTCGTTGCCGAGGCCGTGCGCGCCCACCGGGTTCGCGAGCGCGCCGGTGAAGGCGACGGTGACCTGCTGGCCGACGACCGTCACGTCGGCCGGCACCGGCGGCGTGAGCGAGATCGAGCCGGCGTCGCCGACGATGAGCTGGCTCGGGATGGCGTCGGAGACGCTCGCGTTGATGCACTCCTGCTCGAGCACGGAGCAGCCGACCTGGATCTGCCAGTTGAAGGTCGTGCCCTCGGTGACCGTCGCGGTCGAGGCCGACTTCTGGATCGTCATGCCCGCGGTGTCGGCGGCCTGGGCGGCGGCGACCGGGCCGACGGCGATGCCGGCGACGGCGAGCGCGACGGCGAGGACGCCCGCGACCCACTTCGGCCGTGGGACTGACGTGCTGGAGTGTCGAGGCACCGGAATACCGCCTTGCTTGCTGTGACGACGCGCGCGGGAGGTCGATGGGCGTTCGGGGCAGCCCACGTTTCGACGCTATTCGAGTCGGGCTGCCGTCGCGATGGCGCATGTACCCCCAGTTCGGGGCATCGGCATGCCGGGATCCGTCCCGCTCAGCCGCCAGGGCGGGCGTGCGCCCTGACCCACTCGTGCATCACGATCGCCGCCGCCGCGGCGGCGTTGATCGAGCGCGTCGACCCGAACTGCCGGATCTCGACGAGCCGGTCGGCGGCGGCGATCGCCTCCGGCGAGAGGCCGGCCCCCTCCTGCCCGAACAGCAGCACGCAGGCCTCCGGCAGCGGTGCGGCATCGACGGGAAGCGCACCAGGCGCGTTGTCGACCGCCACGATCGTCAGGCCTTCGCCCCGTGCCCACTCGACGAGCGAGGCGACGTCCTCGTTGTGGACCACGTGCTGGTAGCGGTCGGTGACCATCGCGCCCCTGCGGTTCCAGCGGCGGCGCCCGACGATGCGCACCGACCTGGCGAGGAACGCGTTCGCCGAGCGGACGATGGACCCGATGTTGAGGTCGTGCTGCCAGTTCTCGATGGCGACGTGGAAGGGATGCCGACGCGCGTCGAGATCGGCGACGATCGCCGCCATGCTCCAATAGCGGTAGCGGTCGACGACGTTGCGTGCGTCGCCGTGCGCAAGGAGCTCGCGGTCGAGTCGGGGATCGTCAGGCCAGGCCCCCTCGCCCCCCGGCCACGGGCCGACCCCGACGACGCGGCCGGCGCCCTCGCCCGGATCCGGGGTCTCGGGGGCCTCCTCCATCCGACCAGCCTCGCGCGCCGGGTCTACCATGGCGCCATGGCGCGCCGTGACGAGATCGAGTGCTGGCTGACCGACATGGACGGCGTGCTCGTGCACGAGCAGGAGCCGATCCCCGGCGCTGCCGCGCTGCTGCGGCAGTGGCAGGACGACGGCCGGCCGTTCCTCGTGCTCACGAACAACTCGATCTTCACCGCGCGCGACCTCTCGGCGCGGCTCGCCGGCTCGGGGCTCGTCGTTCCCGAGGAGGCGATCTGGACCTCGGCCCTCGCGACGGCCGACTTCCTGCACTCGCAGAAGCCGGGCGGCAGCGCGTTCGTCATCGGCGAGGCCGGGCTCACGACGGCGCTGCACGACGCGGGCTTCATCATGACCGAGTCCGAGCCCGATTACGTCGTCGTCGGCGAGACGCGCAACTACTCGTTCGAGGCGATCACGAAGGCCATCCGCCTCATCAACGACGGCGCGCGGTTCATCGCGACGAACCCGGACGCCACCGGACCGAGCCAGGAGGGCGTGCTGCCCGCCACGGGCGCGATCACCGCGCTCATCACGAAGGCGACCGGCAAGGAGCCCTACGTCGTCGGCAAGCCGAACCCGATGATGTTCCGCTCGGCGCTCAACCGGATCGGCGCCCACTCCGAGACGACGGCGATGATCGGCGACCGGATGGACACCGACATCGTCGCCGGGATCGAGGCCGGCCTCCACACGATCCTCGTGCTCACGGGCATCAGCGACCAGGCCGAGATCGAGCGCTACCCGTTCCGGCCGGACGAGGTCATCGGCTCGGTCGCCGACCTCGTCCGCGGCGCCGAGCCGTCGCGGGACTAGGCGATCGGCTCGAGCCCCAGGTCGGCGAGGCCGATCGCCGCGCGGTAGGCGACGCCCTCCGCCTCGATGATCTCCTTCGCGCCGGTCGCGCGGTCGACGACGACGGCGACCGCGACGACCTCGGCGCCGACCTTGCGCACCGCCTCGATGGCCTTCAGCGGCGAGCCGCCGGTGGTCGAGGTGTCCTCGACGACGATGACGCGACGACCGGCGAGGTCCGGACCCTCGACCTGACGGCCGCGGCCGTGGTCCTTCGGCTCCTTGCGGACGACGAACGCGTCATACGCCCGGCCGACCGCGGCGCCCTGGTGCAGGATCGCCGCGGCGATCGGGTCGGCCCCCATCGTGAGCCCGCCGACGGCGTCGACGCGGACGTCGGCGCCGGGGTCGTCGAACTCGGCGATGAGGTCGAGCATGACCCGGCCGATGAGCGGGGCAACGCGGTGATCGAGGCTCACCCGGCGCAGGTCGACGTAGTAGGTCGCCTGCTTGCCACTGGAGAGGACGAAGTCGCCGTGGAAGACGGCCTCCTCGCGGATGTGCTCGATCAGACGGTCGCGGTCCTCGCTCATGCGAGCAAGGGTATCCGGCCGCGTCGGACCGCATCCGCCCGGGCGGTCGCGGTCGGCGGGGTGTCATAGCGTTGGACCATGCGCATCGCGACCTGGAACGTCAACTCCATCCGGGCGAGGACCGAGCGCGTCGTCGACTGGCTCGTCAGGGCCGACGTCGATGCGCTCGCGATGCAGGAGACGAAGTGCCGCGCCGACCAGTTCCCGCTCGACGCCTTCGAGGCGGCGGGATACGAGGTCGTCGCGCACGGGGTGAATCAGTGGAACGGCGTCGCGATCGCGAGCCGCATCGGCATCGCCGACGCGGTGACGGAGTTCGCCGGCATGCCCGGCTTCGAGAAGGGCCGCGAGGGCGGGGACCTGCCCATCGAGCCGCGCGCGCTCGGTGCGACCGTCGGCGCGGCCGGCGCGGCGGTGCGGCTGTGGAGTCTCTACGTGCCGAACGGTCGGGCGCTCGACGACCCGCACTACCGATACAAGCTCGACTGGCTCGCGGCGCTGCGCGCCGACGCCGCGCGCTGGATCGCCGCCGATCCCCAGCTGCCGCTCGCGCTCACGGGCGACTTCAACATCGCGCCGACCGACGCCGACAACGGCGACCCGAGTCTCGTCGCCGGCGAGTCCACCCACATCTCGGAGCCGGAGCGCGCCGCGTTCCGCGCGTTCGGCGACGCCGGGCTCACCGACGTCGTCCGCCCGCTCGTGCCGACCGGCTTCACCTACTGGGACTACAAGCAGCTCCGATTCCCCCGGAACGAGGGCCTGCGCATCGACTTCGTGCTCGGCTCGCCGGCGCTCGCCGACCTCGTGACCGGCGCCGAGATCCATCGCGACGAGCGCAAGGGCGACGCCCCGAGCGACCACGTGCCGGTCGTCGTCGACCTCGCGCTCGACGCCGAGGACGACGACCGCCCGATGATCTTCTGAGCGGACGACGCGGCGCGGGGCTCGGCGTCAGCGCGGGGCGAGCAGCGCGGCGATGACGAGCATGACGGGCATCGCCAGGATCGTCGTGATGAGGATCGTGTCGCGGGCGAGCGACTCCGCGATCCGGTAGCGCTGCGCATAGGTGAAGACGTTCTGCGCCGTCGGCAGCGCGGCGAGCACGACGACGGCGAACGTCTGCGCCTCGTCGAGGCGCAGCAGCATCGCGAGCGCCCATGCGGTCAGCGGCATGACGAGGAGCTTCACCGTCGAGGCGACGACGATCTCGACGCGCTCCGTGCCGGCGCCGGGAATGCGCGGCTCGGCGAGGCTCATCCCGAAGGAGAGGAGCATCACCGGCACGGTCGCCGCGCCGAGCATGCGGAACGGCTCCATGACCTCGTCGGGTAGGCGCACGCCGGTGAGCGCGAGGGCGAGCCCGACGACGGAGCCGATCACGAGCGGGTTGCGCAACGGACGCAGGAGCGCGGCGCGGACGCCCACCCGGCCCTGCTCGATGCGGTCGAGCACGCTGAGCACGATCGGCGTGACGATCGCGAGCTGCATGAGGATGATCGGCGCGGAGAGCGCGGCGTCGCCGAGCACGTAGTGCGCGACGGGGATGCCCATGTTCGAGGAGTTCACGTACCCGGCGGCGAGCGCGCCGATGACGACCTCGCCGGCGGCGCGGCGGCGGGCGAGCGCGATGACGACGAACAGCCCGGCGCCGACCACGAGGACGGCCGCCGCGACGAGGAGGGGCGCCGAGAACACCGACGCGATGTCGGCGTCGGCGAGGACCGTGAGCAGCAGGCTCGGGGTGAGCACGAAGAAGGCGAGCCGCGCGAGCACGTAGCGCGCGCCGGGGCCGAGCACCCCCGTGCGCCCGACGAGCCAGCCGACCGCGATGACCGCGGCGATGACGCCGAACCCGACGAGGACCCCAAGCACCCCGTCATCCTTCCAGGTCGACGCGTCCCCCATCCGGGGGGCCTGCCGCTACACTCTGCCCATGCCGATTCTGAGCGTCTTCCCGCAGCGCATCACCGGCTTCACCCCTGCGTCATCCCCCATCGTCGCCGCCGTGTTCGAGCATGTGATGGAACGGATCCAGACGGGTGAGCTGACCCCGGGGTCCCCGATCAAGGACGTCGAGATCGCCGCGGAGTTCGGCGTCTCGCGCACCCCGGTGCGCGAGGCGATCCAGCTCCTGCGCGACGTCGGCGTCCTCGAGGTCTCCGCGAGCCGCTTCACGCGGGTCGCGGAGACGACGCCCGAGCGCACCAGGCAGGCCTTCACCGTCTGGTACCAGCTGCACGTGGCCGCGGTGCGCCAGCTGCTCACCGCGGCGCCGCTGCCCGAGCTGCACCTGTCCGAGCTCGAGCGGTACCACCGGGCGACGGCCGCCGCCTCCGACGCGCACGACCGCGCCGAGTTCGCGCTCGCCCAGGCGCGCTTCTACGACTTCCTCCTGGCGCTCGTCGACAATCCGGCCCTGCAGCGGGCGACCTCCGCGGTCGTCCACGACCTCCGGCTCGGCGCCGCATCGCTGCCCCAGGGCTTCGACGAGGCGACGATCGTGCGCTCGCAGGCGCTGCTCATCGACGCGATGCGCACCGCGGACGCCTCGGCGGCACGCGCCGCGCTCGCCGCGCTCGAGTCCATCTACATCCCCGTGCACTGAGCCGCGCCGTGATCCCCGTCCGGACCGTGGCGACCGAGCGCGTCGGCGCGCGATGAGCCAGTCGACCTACGCCGCCGCGGCCAGACACGCCGCAGCGGCGGCGAGCACGAGCACGACGGTGCAGTCCGTGATGGACCGCGTCCTCGCGGCGATCCACAGCGGGGGGCTCCGGCCGGGCACCGTCATCCGCGAGGGCGACATCGCGAACGAGTTCGGCCTCTCGCGCACCCCGGTGCGCGAGGCGTTCCAGCTGCTGCGCGAGGCCGGCGTGCTCGAGGTCTCCGGCAGCCGTGGCACACGGATCGCGGTGCTCTCGGCCGAGCAGACCGAT
>Ga0209066_10003852_pt1 | contig 16822 bp, 13 predicted proteins | sample All_14_2_FD_187198 | JGI IMG/M metagenome (GOLD analysis project Ga0209066, IMG submission 187198) | Freshwater microbial communities in response to fracking from Pennsylvania, USA - Allegheny Zone_MetaG_DW_15 (SPAdes) (version 2) ... | reverse complement strand
ACTGCGAACTGCTCGGCCTGTCGATCGACAGCCTGTATTCGCACCTGGCCTGGACGCAGAACATCCAGGAGAAGTTCGGTGTCGAGATCAGCTTCCCGATCATCGAAGACATCAAGATGGACGTGGCCAAGGCCTACGGCATGGTGCACCCCGGTGCCGCCGACACGCAGGCCGTGCGCGCCACCTTCTTCATCGACCCGAACGGCATCCTGCGCGCCATGGTTTATTACCCCATGAGCAACGGCCGCAGCATCGACGAGTTCGTGCGCCTGCTGCAGGCCATGCAGACCAGCGACGCCAACAAGGTCGCCACGCCCGAGGGCTGGACGCCCGGTTGCGACGTGATCGTGCCGCCGCCCAAGACGCCGGACGCCATCAAGGCGCGCATGGCCGAAGGCTACAAGACCACCGACTGGTACTACTCGACCAAGTCGCTGTGACCGGCTGAACGCTGCTGCGCCTCAGGCTCTCCGGCGCAGCAGCCGCACATGCATGGGCCGCACGAAGCTGGCGCCGTCGGGGCCGCAGTGCGGTTCGAACGCGGCGCGCACACGCGCCACGATGGCGGGCGTGATGCCGTGGTCGGCGAAGCTGGGGTAGAGCATGCGTTGCGCAAACACGTCCCAGTTTTTGAAGTGCACCGGCTGCGCAAAGCGGTGTTCGCCCGCCGCCTCCCAGTGGGCGGCGGCCAGCGCGCGGTCCAGCGCGGCCTGTGCTGCCGGACGCACCACCCCCTCGTCGTTGAACAGACGCACCACGTCGTTGAGCGCACCGCCGTAGATCGGCTCGCTCACGTAAAACCAGCCACCGGGCCGGAGCACACGGGCCACCTCGGCCAACGCGCGGTCCATGGCGGCGAGCGGCACATGGTGCAGGCTCTTGAGCATGATCGCGACGTCAAAGCCGGCGTCGGGGCACGGCACGGCTTCGGCGCTGCCGGCCACAAATAGCAGCCGCTCCTGCGGGTGCGCAACGTTCTTCGCGTGTTGTTCCGCGTCCACCTCCAGCCCCACCACCCGGCTGCCCGCATGGCGCAGCAGCAGCGCACGCGCCAGCCGGGCATTGCCGCAGCCCAGTTCGATGATGCGCTGCCCGTCCAGCGGCACCCGCTCACCCAACACGTCGAGTTCGTCTCGCACGAGGGGCAGTTGATCGGGATCGGTGCTGGTGCGGTTCATCGGGGTGGTCTCCAATCCCCGCGCCCATTCAAAACCGGGCGTGGGGTGCACTTCGCCCGCCTGGCGGCCGTTCACAGCACGCCCCAGCGCAGCCACGCGGCCAACAACAGGCCGACGGTGCAGGCCCAGCCCGACAGCAGCCAGCGCCAACCGAACCAGCGCGGCACAAAACCGACGCCGCGCACCAGCCCTGCACTCATGGCCCAGAACAGGGCCATGGCCAAGCCGTGATCGGCTTTGCCGCTGGCATCGGCAAACAGCAGCGGGTAGATGCTGCCAACGAGCATGATGGTCAGTGCGGCCAGCAGGCTGGGAATGTGCACCCGGCTGGCCACCGGGTCGGGCCCCACGCTCTGCGGGCCCTCAGCAGAGGGGGCGGGCGTCATGCGTCGCCGCCTTTGGACAGCGCGCGGGCCTGCTCGTGTTCACCCCACATGGCGTTGAGGATGGCGAGCAACACCGCAAAACCGACACCGAGCATCCAGGCGAAGTACCACATGTTGTTTTCCTTTCAAAAAAAATGAACTGAGAGGCTGAGAGTCTTTCGCCCATGCCCGCTCACCCGCCTGGTCGGCGCAGGCCTGTTTGCGCCCACACGGCCCGCGGGGTGGGTGTTGGTGGCGCAGCCGGACTCGGGAGGCAGGAGACGTGCAGGGGCGTGTGACATGGAGAACGCCTCAATGGCCTTGCGGCGGAGCGGACGGTGTGTCCGCGGAATGGGTCTCGTCGCCGTGCAGTTCTTCCCAGCCGGTCACCATGGACTTGATGTGTGCCGTGGGCGTGTGGCCGGTGGTGGTCAGGTACACGTGAACGATGAAGAAAGTGAGCATCAGGAAGGCGCCCACCGTGTGCGCCCAGGCCACCCACTCCAGGGTGAGCCACTGGTCAAGGCCCAGCGAGGGCCAGAAGGCGCGGAACAGGTAGAGCAGGCCCGAGCCCCAGATCAGCGGCGAGATCAGGGCCAGCAGACCGAGATAGGCCAGGCGCTGCAGCGGGTTGTGCTTCTTCTGCACCGTCTTCGTGAAGGGGTGCGGCGCGCCACGGAACATGCCCCAGCTGTAGTACATCGCCATCGCCACGACCTTCTTGTGGGTCGGCAGGTACTGGCGCCATTCGCCGGTGGTGAACTGCCAGAAGATGGTGAAGGCCCAGAGCGTGAGCAGCAGCCAGGCGGCCAGCGTGTGCAGGCGCACGGCGGGCTCGAAGCCGAGCAGGGTGTAACTGCCGTGCACCTCGAAACCGCTGATGAGCATGGTGATGACCAGCGCGGCCTGCGACCAGTGCCAGAAACGCTCGTAGCGCTTGTAGATGTAGATGCGCGCGGGGGTGGGGCTGGCGGCTTCCGCAACGCCGGCCACGGTGGTGGTGGTCTCAGACATGGCGGTTCTCCCGTTGGGTGCGGCGGCGGGTCAGCAGGCGGGCGGCGGCGTGCAGCAGCACGCCAGCGGTTGAGCCGGCCACGGCGAGCCAGCCGAGGCGGTCGATCCAGGGCTGGCTGTCGCGCCCGGGCAGGTAGACACCAGGCAGGTCGCCCAGGCGGCTTTTCGCGGCCCCCGTGTGGCACGAGGCGCAGGCCACCGCGTCCTTGGCGGGCGCGACCATGTGGGTGATGGGCCAGAGCATTTCGGTTTTCACGAAATCGTGTTGACCGCTGTAGGGCTGGCCAGTGGCGGTGGCGCCAGCCTGCAGGGCCTTGGGCCAGTCGAAGTTGAACCAGAACGCGGTGTCATCGGGCGTGGCGGTGTGCGGCACCAGCAGTTGCAGGTGCACCTTGTCGTAGGGCTGCTTGCCCTCAAAGCGTTTGACCGGCCAGATGCGTGCGGTGGGGTCGTCCGGGCCGCCCATGAAGCGGTTGACCTGGAGCAGCTGGGTCGGGTCGATCTTCATGTCCTGCGTGGTGAAGTGGACCTTGCCGTTGAACCAGACGTAGTCGGGCACCACGTTCTCGCCCAGCTTGAAGTCGCCCTTCTTGCTGTCGTAGATGACGTGGCCGTGCCCGTCCTTCTTCTGGAAGGGCTTGCCTTCGGCCGTGAGCCGGCCGGCGGTGGACCAGTCCCAGGCCATCTTGGTGGCCACGCCGCCGCGCGCGAACTCGGGGATGTGGCAGCTCTGGCAGGCCAGCTTGTTGGTGTGGTTGTTCAGCAGCTCAACCTGCAGCAGACCCTGCCTGTGGGGCTTGTCGCCGTGGCAGCTCTGGCAGGTGGCGGCGTTGCGTCCGGCGTGCACCGTGCCGCCGCGCAGCATCGGGCCGTGCGGATCGGAGCCCGACATGCTGATGCGGCTGCCCGCGATTTCGTGGCCGTCGGCCTGGTGGCAGGTGGCGCAGGTGAAGCCGGCACCGCCCCGGGCCTTGCTGGCCATGTGCACGTCCAGCGCCGGGTCGGCCTTGTTGAGCGAGGAATCCAGATCGCCGTGCTTCACGCCGTCACCGCCGCCGCCAGCGTAGTGGCAGCTGCCGCAGGTGGCGACGCTGGTTTTGCCGATGTGCTGGGCCACCATGGCCAGGTCCACCGGGTCGATGAACTTGCCCGAGCCCGGTGGCAACTCGGTGCGCTCGACCGGCACCTCGCCGGCCATGCCCGCGGGCTTCTTGTAGCCGCCGGTGTGGTGGCAAACCAGGCAGTCCACCTTGCTCTCGTCGAAAAAGTTGAACTTGTCGTCTTTCCAGCCGTAGCCCACGTGGCAGCTCTGGCAAAAGGCCTCGTTGGAGCGGTCGCCGATGCAGAAGCTGTTGAGCATGGTCTTCTTGCCCAGCTTCTGCCCGGTGTCGGGGTTGGTGTATTCCCAGGTCCAGTGGCGCGTGCCCATGACCTGCTTGCCCGCTTCGGTGTGGCAGCTCAGGCAGGCTTTGGTGACTTCCGAGCCGCTTTTGAACGGGCCCTGCAGCTCCTTGAACTTGCTGTGGTCGGCAGTGGATTTGCTTGGGCTCGGCGCGGTCGCCAGCACCGCAGCGGCGCTGGGCGGGGCGGTAGCCGCGGCCGCGTTGGCGCCCGCCAGCGGGGCGGCCCATGCCAGCGCCAGCCCGGCGACCAGCGCGCGCCATCGGCTCAGACGCGGCCGCGGCGGGGGCTGTGGATGCTTGTTGTGGGTCATGCTTTGTCTCCAGCGCGTGGGGGAATGGAATCGAACGGAGAGCCAGTCTCACGGGCGTGTCTACGGCCTGTCTTTGCGTTCCATCAACACCGGTAGGGGTATGAAAGCTCCCTTGCGCTGGCTCAAAAAGCTCAATAGGCGCCGTGCTCGTTTTCCCTGATGTACGCGGCGGTCACCTTGCCGCGCATCACGCGGTACGCCCACGAGGTGTAGAGCACGATCAGCGGCATGAAGAGCACCGTGGCCCAGAACATGATGCCCAGCGTGAGGTGGCTGGAGACGCTGTCCCACACGGTGAGGCTGGCCGCCGGCAGGGTGCTCGACGGCATGATGAAGGGGAACATGCTGGCCCCGGCGGTGCCGATCACGCCGGTGGTGGCGAGCGACGAGGCGACGAAGGCGGTGAGCGTGCGGCCCCAACGCATGAGCACGGCCGCAGCGAGCGCGCCGAGCACACCGATGGCCGGCAGCAGCCACAGCAGCGGTTGCGCGGCGTAGTTGCTCATCCAGGCGCCGGCCTCGCGCACCACGGTCTTGCCCATGGGGTTGGGCAGCGCGGCGGGGTCAATGACCGAGCTGATGCGGTAGCCGTCGATGGACTGGAGCCAGACACCGGCGGCGATGAAGCCGAGCACCATCACCAGCGCCGCGCCCGTGCCGGCGGTGATGGTGCGCGCCTGCACCACGCCCTCGGTGCGGTGCGCCAGGTAGGTGGCGCCTTGCAAGGTGATCATGGCGCTGCTGACCACGCCGGCCAGCAAGGCGAACGGGTTGAGCAACTGCCAGAACGTGCCGGTGTAGGTGGAGATCAGGTAGGCGTCGAACTGAAACGGCACGCCCTGCAGCAGGTTGCCGAACGCCACGCCGAAGATCACCGGCGGGATGAACCCCCCGACGAACAGGCCCCAGTCCCAGGTGCTGCGCCAGGTGGCGTTGTGGATCTTGCTGCGGTAGTCGAACCCCACCGGGCGGAAGAACAGCGCCCACAACACGGCCAGCATGGCCCAGTAGAAGCCGCTGAACGCGGTGGCGTAGACCAGCGGCCAGGCCGCGAAGATGGCGCCGCCGCCGGTGATGAACCAGACCTGGTTGCCGTCCCAGTGCGGACCGACGGTGTTGATCACCACGCGGCGCTCGATGTCGCTGCGGCCGACGAAGGGCAACAGCGTGCCCACGCCCATGTCGTGGCCATCCATGACGGCGAAGCCGATGAGCAGCACGCCCACGAGCAGCCACCAGATCAGTTTGAGGGTTTCATAGTCGAACATGGGGTGCTCCTTATGCGTGGGTAGGCTCTTGTTCGTAACGGCCCGTGCCCAGGCTGCCGGGGCCGATGCGCGCGAACTTCACCATCAAATACATCTCGACGATCAGCAGCAGGGTGTAGAACCCGATGAAGCCGGCCAGCGAGCCGTAGAGGCTGTTCACGCTGAGCGTGGACACCGACAGGTGCGTGGGCAGCACGCCGTAGATGGTCCAGGGCTGGCGGCCGTATTCGGCGACGAACCAGCCCAGCTCGCAGGCGATCCAGGGCGCGGGCAGCATCCACAGCGCCCACTTGAGCAGCCAGGGGCGCTTGCCGCATTCGAGCTTGAGCGTGCACCAAAAGGCCATGCCAAACAGCAGCAGCATGGCAAAGCCCAGGCCCACCATGATGCGGAAGGCCCAGAACATCGGCGTGACCTTGGGCACGGTGCTGTCCACCGCTTTCTGAATCATCTCGGGCGTGGCCTGGCGCACGTCGACCACGTATTTCTTGAGCAGCAGACCGAAGCCCAGATCGGCCTGGTGCTGCTCGAACAGCGCCTTGGCGGTGGCGTCCTCGCGGTTGGCGCGCAGGGCCTCAAGCGCGGCCACGGCGTGAATGCCGCTCTCGATGCGCTCCCCGGTTCTTCGCCTTATCTCGTGGATACCGGGAATCTGTTTGTCCAACGAGCGCGTACCGATCAGGCCCATGACCCAGGGAATCTCGATCTCCCAGTCGTTCTTCTGCTCGGCCTCGTTGATGCTGGCGATGAGCTTGAGACCAGCAGGCGCGGGCTCGGTCTCCCACATGGCTTCGAGCGCGGCCATCTTGGTCTGCTGCGCCTCACCCACGGTGTAGCCCGATTCGTCGCCCAGCACGATCACGCTCAGCACGGAAGCCAGGCCGAAAGCGGCCGCCACGCGGAAGCTGCGTTTGGCGAATTCGATGTCGCGTCCCTTGAGCAGGTACCAGCTGGAGATCGACAGCACGAACATCGCGCCGGTCACGTAGCCGGCCGAGACGGTGTGCACGAACTTGGCCTGCGCGTCCGGATTGAACAGCACGGCCCAGAAGTCCGTCATCTCCATGCGCATGGTCACGTAGCTGAACTCGGCGCCCACCGGGTTCTGCATCCAACCGTTGGCGATCAGGATCCACAGGGCCGAGAGGTTGGTGCCCACCGCCATCAGGATGGTGACCATCAGATGCTGCGTTTTCGACAGCCGGTCCCAACCGAAGAAGAACAGGCCGATCATGGTCGATTCGAGGAAGAAGGCCATCAAGCCTTCGATGGCCAGCGGCGCGCCAAAGATGTCGCCCACGTAGTGCGAGTAGTAGGCCCAGTTGGTGCCGAACTGGAATTCCAGCGTGATGCCGGTGGTCACGCCGAGGGCGAAGTTGATGCCGAAGAGCTTGCCCCAGAAGCGGGTCATGTCCTTCCAGATCACGTTGCCCGTCATCACATACACACTTTCCATGATCACCAGCAGCCAGACCATGCCCAGCGTCAGCGGCACGAAGAGGAAGTGGTACATGGCCGTCGCCGCAAACTGCAGGCGGGAAAGGTCAACCAGTTGTTCGGAAATCAAGGCGTCACTCCTCAGGAACTGTGGGCACTGGGCGGCTGCCCAGCATTTGCATGGCGGCGGCGTCGGTGTCCACCGGCACGCGCTGATCGCGCACAAAACCCCACCACAGCCCCATCAAAACGGCGAGCTTGATCACCAGCACGACGGCCAGCTTGCGCAGCAGAAAACGGTCTCGGAGGTCCATGGGATGGCAGGGTTTGGAACAGTCTTTCCAAGAAACGTGCCATACCGGTCCGTGCCAGAAAGTGCTTTTGAATCAAGCACCTGTGCGTTTCACGCCGTGATGGGAAAGCGGTTTTCCCGGGTGAAAACTGCCATTTTTGACAGTTGCCGTCATTCACTGGCAGAAGTTGGCAGCGTTCACGCCCCTTTTTTGGCGTTTTTTGAACGTGCCGCGCGTCCGGGGAATCTTCTCCGCGGGTTTCAATCGCAAACATTCGCATATAACATCCAAATATTCGGAGACAAGCATGAAAAATCCCTTCCAGTTTGGTGAAACCGTGGACGGCTACCCGGTGCGGGTGCTCAACGAACGCACCGTGCGCGCTGCCGCCGGCCTGCTGTTTTTCCCGGCGCTCGTGTCGTTCATGAACGCGCTGCTGACGGCCAACTACCAGCCCACGCGCCTGTTTGTGATCGTGTTCCTGATCGACATGGCGTTGCGCATGCTCAACCCGCGCTGGGCACCGAGCATGATCGTGGGCGGCTGGATCGTGCGCAAACAGACACCGGAATGGGTGGGTGCGCCGCAAAAGCGCTTTGCCTGGGGCCTGGGCCTGCTGCTGGGCGCGGCCATGCTGTACCTGATGGTGTTCAACCGTTACATGGGTCCGCTGAACATGCTGGTCTGCGCAAGCTGCCTCACGCTGATGTTCTTCGAGACCGCCTTCGGCATCTGCCTGGGCTGCAAGCTCTACAACGTGTTCAACCGCGAGAAAGCCCAGCTCTGCCCCGGCGGCGTGTGCGAAGTGCCGACGCACAAACCAGGCTGGGGCATCGCCCTGCCGCAGGTGGCCGTGCTGGTGCTGTTCGTGGGCGCCCTCACCCTGGCCAAAGGCTGGGTCGATGCAACCGGCCCGCTCGGCGGCTTTGACGACATGGCGACGCTGGAAGAGATGGGCCTGAAGCCCGTGGCCGGCGCACCGTCGGCCGCCGACGCAGAGCGCTGCAAGGTGCCCGCCTTCGCCAAGGCGATTGGCCATGAGGAGATGTGGAAGCAGCACAACGGTTGCAGCTGAGCATTTCCATGATTGAGTAAAATAACTCAATCATGGAAAATTACCAACGAGCAGCCTCCCTCCTGCTTCAAGAGCGGGTGGCGGAAACCGTCCGCCACCTCATCGTCGTGGCCGGTCCGCGGCAGATCGGCAAGACCACCGCCGTCCATCAGGTGTTGCGGGGCAGGCAGCAAGCGTCCTATCAATTCCACGCGGTCGACGCCCCCACATCCACCGGAAACGATCTGCCCACGGATTTCAGCGTCGAGATCGGGCCGGGTCTGATTTTTCGAGCTGGCAGCGACACACCCACCCAACGCGACGAAGGCTGGCTGATCGAGCGCTGGCAAGCGGCACGAAACGCCGCCCGCTCTTGGCACCACCAGTCAATCGAAGCCCTGTTGGCAGGCAGGCCACCCTCGACCCACGCCACAGAAGAAGAAACCAGGCCCACCCCCTATGTTCTGGTCTTCGACGAAATCCAGCACATCCCCGGCTGGTCCAGCGTGGTCAAGGGCCTGTGGGACCAGGACCGCGCGCAAGACCTGCCCATGCACGTCGTGGTGCTGGGCTCAGCCCCGCTGCTGATGCAACGGGGCTTGAGCGAGAGCCTGATGGGGCGCTTTGAATTGCTGGAAATGACGCACTGGTCGTACAGCGAAATGCGCGACTGCTTCGGCTTCACGCTGGACCAGTACATCTACTTTGGCGGTTACCCGGGCCCGGCGCCGCTGGTCGTCCTGGGGCAAGAGCTTCGCTGGCGCAACGAAGTCCTTCACAGCCTGATCGAGCCCAATCTGGTCAAAGACATCCTGGCGCTCGCTCGCATTGAGAAACCGGCGGTCTTGCGCCAGCTCTTTGAAGTGGGTTGCTCGTATTCGGGCCAGATCGTCGCCTTGACCAAACTGCTGGTGCAGCTCAACGACGCGGGCAACACCACCACCCTGACGCACTACCTCAAGCTGTTGCGCGCCGCCGGGCTGCTGGCCGGGCTGGAGAAATACGCCGCGCAGATGATTCGGCAGCGCGCCGCCCCGCCCAAGTTGAACGTGCTCAACACGGCGTTCGTGTCGGTGTACTGCGGAAAGACCTTCGCCCAAGCCCGAGCCGACCACGCCTTCTGGGGCCACCTGGTGGAAAGCAGCATCGGCGCCCACTTGCTCAACTCCGCCGCCGATGGCATGAGCGTGGCGTACTGGCGAGAGAGCCCCTACGAGGTGGACTTCGTCTTGCAGCACGGCGACCGCATTTGCGCGCTGGAAGTGAAGTCCGCCGCGCACGACCAGAGCGCCCGAAAGGGACTGCGTGCTTTTGCAGAAAAGCACGACCGGTTGAATGTCCGCACCGAGGTGCTCGGCGGAGACGACTTCGCCCTGGCCGACGCGCTCACACACCCCGCCAGCCATTGGCTGCCGGCGCCCTGACCATGTGGCCCGTCGATCCGTTGCAGCGAACCTGCACAGAGCTTCTGCCCAACGAAGACACCGGGGTAGCCCGGTCCAGCCAAGAGCCAGCCCCAGTCATCACCGTTCGCGAGTTGGCTGAGGTCCCTGTATTTGTGCTGCTGGGCGAGCCCGGCATGGGCAAGTCCGAGACGATGAAAGCCTTGGCCACGCTCGTCCTGGGCGAGCAAGGCACGCCCATCACAGCCAACGACTTCATCGTTCTCCCGGCTTCACCACACAACGCAGAGCACCCCGTTTTCATCGACGCTCTGGACGAAGCCCGCGCCAGTGGAGACAACGGCGTGTGGCGCGCCTTGCGAACCCGCATCGCGGAAGCCCGCCTGCTCCGCTTTGGCATCGCCTGCCGCGTGGCCGACTGGCTGACCACCGACACCCAGGACATTCAAGCGGTGGCTCCAGGCCGCAGCGTTCGGGTCTTCTCGCTCGATCCGCTCACCCCCGAACAAGCGCGAGCCGTTCTGGCACACGAACAGGTTCCGGACATCGACGGTTTTGAAGAACAAGCCCAGCGCCTGGGGTTCGGTGACATGTTGCGCAACCCGCAGTCGCTCAAGTTGCTGGCCGCCGCCGTCCGGGGCAACGCCAACCATTGGCCTCAGACCCGACACGAAGCCTACGAACTGGCCTGTCAGCAACTGGTGGGGGAAGCCAACCCCCACCACAAGCAAACCCGGGTTTGGGGGCCACCCCAGGGACACGACACCCTGCTTCACGCCGCAGGCTGGCTTTGTGCGCTGCAACTGCTGAGCAACGCCGGAGACATCGCCGAGGACACTCTGACGACGCACAACGAGGCCAGCGTGCGCTTGAGCAAGGTGCTTGGCAGCCTGCCCGGAGCTGACTTCTCGGAAACGACAATTCAGCAGGTATTGCGCCGCCGTGTGTTTGCCAAACCCCGGGGCTACGCCGCCAGTCACCGCACCGTCGCTGAATTTCTGGCAGGGCGTTATCTGGCCCACCGCATAACGAACGCCGGCCTGAGCCCAGGACGGGTATCGGCCTTGATGTTGGCGTCGCCGCAACACCTGATCAGCAACCTGCGGGGTCTGGCGGGATGGCTGGCCACTTTGAGCGAGCCGATGCGCGCAGCGGTGCTCCAAGCAGACCCCGCCGCCGTGCTCGACTACGGCGACCTATACCTGTTGCCGCAGTCGGTCAAACAAGCCCTGATCGAGCAACTGAGCGCCAATCCCAGGACCAGCAACCTGAGCAACGTCTGGCAAAAATCCGTCTTGTACGCGCCGCTGGTGCAATCGGACATGCGCGAATATGTCACGGCCTGGTTCGGCGCATATCAGTCTGAACGCCCGACTTCGTCCAGCCAAACGACTGTTGCCTATGTGCTGCTCAATGCCCTGCACCATGTGCCTGTGGATGAGCAATGGGTGGCGCCCTTGCTCGGTTTGATACGGGATGAGTTCGTGTACATCGGCGTTCGGGTTCAAGCGCTGGACGCCTTGGTTATCCACTCATCCTCTGCTGAAATCCTTGAACTTCTGGAACGACTGCAACACGAGACAAAGCTTGATCAGGAAGGACGGTTAACGGGACGCCTGTTACAGCACCTGTACCCGAAGCACATCCCACCGAGTCAGGTCCTCCGGTTCATGAAATTGCCAACCTCAAGACGACAAGTCACTGAGCTTCGCATGTTCTGGGCATACGACATTGCCAGGCTCACCACACCGGACCTGCTCCCCGAACTCATGGGCGCTGTGGAACGTGCATCCACTGACGGCCTCTTTGCAGAACAGCCTGCCACCGTCACAGGGCAAAGACTTGAGGGACTGGCCAAGTCGGTGGTCGATGCAATTGAAAGGTACGGCACCACGATACCCATCGAAAGACTCGCCAGCTGGATCAAGCTGTGCACCGATCACAAGACATCACCATTCCAGCACTTGGAACCTCAACTCGCGCAGCGTTTGGATCAATGGACGGCGGACCACCCTGAGCGCGTCGAGGCCGTTCTTGCCCACTGGGTCAGACACGGGGAACAAAGTTGGACAGCCCAGCACAGGATTCCGAGCGCCAAACGAATGGCTGGATTGGGTCAGTTTTGGCTTAAGCAGGCAAAGGCATGGGATGCCATGAATGACGCGGCAATAGCAAAAGATTGCCTTGAAACGGCGTTCTGGTGGGTAGCCCAAGAAGGTGGCGGAGTTTCTCTCAACGAATTCGAAGAAGCCGCCGCTCTCAGCTCGACGCTCCAGCAAGCGCTGGATCCGCTTCTGAGCTGCTCATTAAGCGAAGGGAACTGGCAACGTGAAAACTGGATTCAAGATCAAGAGTACCGCGATGCCCAGTCCGCAAGAAGGGATCTCCACGAGCAGAATCGGCGCTACCTGCTGGATCACCTTGAAAAGATTCGCAACGGGAAGCTTCTGACCTATCTCAGCGGTGCCGCATGGGCTGATCTGCGAAATGATGGCTATGGCGGAGGCGATGACTACGAACAGATTCAGCAATGGCGCGAGGCACATCCCGAGCTGGACTTGGCTACTCGCGAGGGTTACCAAGCGCTACTCGAAAGGCTCACTGCGGCGCAAGCCAACGCAGCTGTCCGCGCCCGCAAAACTGGGGAAATCCTGAACATCGAGTTGCCCTGCCTGCTCGCGGCTCGCCATTTGTTTTCTGAACAAACAGACCGTTTCTTCAAGCTGGGAGAAGAACGCCTCACGGCGCTTATCACCCTTCACCTGCTCAACCACAGCGGGCAACACGACTGGTTTCTGGCGCTGATAGAGCAGCACCCTGACTGGGTGGAAAGCACATGGTGGGATTTGTGCAAGCGCCAGCTGCGGTCGAAGAAAGACATTCGCATTCCGAAAATGGGCCTACTCAGACATGAATTGGCAGGAACACCTATGACGGTGCGCCTGCTGTCACAGACACTGACCGCGTGGCCGAGTAAATTCTCTGAACTGAATTTTGGTGCATTTGCCGAACTCTTGGAGGAGGCTTTACGCCAATGCTCTGCCACCGAAGTAAGTCAGTTGATTCAGGCGCGGTTTCAGCACAAATCACTCGGGTCGCTGCAGACGGCCTACCTGCTGATGGCGGGTCTCTGGGTCGATCACCTGGAATTCGCGCCAAAGGTCCAAAAAGGTTTGACCCGCAAGCAGCTCGTGCAGGCCGAACTGCTCGGTTTTATCGGGCATCTGCGCCGATACGGCGGTGAGTCCAAACCTTTGCCCGCTTGGGATGCCGGTACTCTTGACCTGTTGTTCCGCCTTTTCGCCCCGCTGTGCTCCCCGGTGCACCCGGTCGGCACTTATTCGCCGGGAATCAAGGACGCGGGACGCGATTTTCTCTACCAATTGCTGGCGTCATTCCGCAACGACACCAGCGAAGCCGCGCAAAGAGTGCTTGCCGCACTGCTCACGGAGCCGTCCCTGAGCGAATGGCGCTCCCAACTGGAAGAGACAGCCTCTCGGCAGGCCCAGGCCAGAGCCGAGAAGTCCTTTGTCGTCCCGACACCCCGCCAGGTCGCGCTCACGCTGCACAACAAGGCTCCCACCAACCCTTCGGATTTGATGGCGGTCGCGCTGGACGCGTTGGGCGATCTGCAGCGTGAGATTCGCAACAACCCCTCGAACCTGATCAACAACTTTTGGACCGTTGACAAAAACGGCAAGGTCCCTCGACCCCCACACCGCCCGGAGAACACCTGCCCACACCGCCCGGAGAACACCTGCCCACACCGCCCGGAGAACACCTGTCGCGACGTGATCGCGCAGTGGCTCAGCCCTCGTTTATCAGCCATGTCCGTGACAGTGCTGCCGGAGCTGCAGCACGGTGACCAGAAACGGTCCGACCTGGGTTTGCTGGTCCACAACGTGGGCGCTCCCGAAATGCTGCTGCCCATCGAGGTCAAGGGCGACTGGCACGAAGCGCTGTGGACCGCCGCTCATCTGCAGCTTGGTCAGCAGTACGCCAGCGATAACCGCTGTCTGAATCAAGGCATCTATCTGGTGCTCTGGATGGGCGACCTCCAAAAGCTCCAGCAAGCACACAACCTCAAAGTGAAGACCGCCGCAGAACTTCAACGAGCGCTTCAACAACAGGAAGACCAGCGTGGCGGCCCGGTGCGGATTCGGGTGGTTGTCTTGGACCTCTCGATTCCAAACCGCTGAATGCGGTTGCCACAACCTCAATGCCCCGCGTGCAGCTTCGCGTGGATCTTCTTGGTGGTGCGCCACACGCCCAACAGCACCAGCGGAATCATGGCGCCGGCCAGCATTTCGGGGTTCAGCGGCAAGCCCGCCGCCTTGCCCGCCTTGCCCAGGTACAGCACCAGGCTCACCACGTAGTACGAGATGGCCGCGATCGACAGGCCTTCCACCGTGCTTTGCAGGCGCAGCTGCAGCTCTTGGCCTTTGGTGAGTTTTTCCAGCAGCTGCTGGTTTTGCGCTTCGGTGACGATGTCCACCCGCGTGCGCAGCAAGGCGCTGGTGCGCGACACACGCTCAGACAGCGAGGCCAGGCGCTGCGCCGTGGCCGCCACGGTGGCCATGGCGGGCGAGAGCCGGCGCTGCATGAACTCGCCAATGGTCTGCGTGCCCGGAATGGGCTTTTCGCGCAGTTCACCGATGCGCTGGCTGACCAGCGTGTCGTACGCCCGCGTGGCCGCAAAGCGGTAGTTGTTTTCGGCGGTGGCGCGCTCCACCTTGGCGGCCAGCGAGACCAGTTGGTCCAGCAGCGCCTGTTCGGACGTGGACTTGTTTTCCAGCTGCGCGGTGATGGTGGCCAGCTGGGCTTCGGCGGCGGCCAGCATGGGCGACAGCGCCTTGGCCACCGGCAGGCCGCGCAGCGCCATGAGGCGGTAGGTTTCCAGCTCCAGCAAGCGCTGTGAAATGCGCCCGGCGCGGGTTTCGGTGGTGCCCGGCGGCGCCAGCACCAACATGCGTTCAAAACCCGAGGGGCGCAGGGCAAAGTCGGTCAGCGCCCACGAATGCCCACCCCCCAGCTGCGAGGCCACCACCGCACGGTCGCCAAACCAGTGCTGTGCCGGACCCATGAGCGCGGCCTGGGCCGCAGGCGTTGGTTCGGGCAGGTCGGCGTGCAGCATCACCAGCTTGATGGCGGCCACGGTGCGCCCGGGAATGTCGCGCAGCCAGCCCGGCGGCGTGACCAGACCGTCCAGCAGCGCCGGGTCGGTGCTGCCCAGGCCAGCGCCCTCGGGCAGCTCCTGCACGATGGAATAACGGGTGAATTCGGTGTGGCGCTCCCACTTGAGCGTGTGCTCTTCAAAGCGCAGGCGCAAAAAATTGCCCTGCAAGCGCTCTTGCGGCAGCTGCGCCAGGCCGGGCAGACGGCGCAGGTGGTCGCCCTCTTGCTCGCGCGTCACGCCCTCGTTGAGCACGGCCACGAACACGATCAGTGCCGGCAGCCGGATGCGGGCCGATGGGCGCGCGTGCACCTCGTTGTGCAGCAGTTCGCGCTGGGGGTCGCTGTCGGGCAGCAGGCTGGGCTGAGGGGTTGGGGATGTGTCCATGGGCAGCATTGTGCCGACAGATGGCCCCCGTGCTGGCGGGGGCCCAGGCGGGCCGGGCTCGGCGGCGGGTTCTTACTCGCCCTGTTCGGCCGCGTTGCGGATGGTGTCGCGACCGTTGCGGTCCTTCACGCGGCCCAGATCGGTGTCCAGAGCGCGGATGAGCTTGTCCACCGCGTCGATGAAGGCGGTGGCCATCTTGTCGCCGTCGGCCGTGACGCTGACCGGTTGTCGGTTGGCCACGCGGGCTTCAAGGCGGCAGCGTTTGTCTTTGACGCCCGATTTGCTGCCGTCGAGATCGGTCAGAAACACCTCCACGCGGGTGATGTGGTCACGGAACCGGCTCAGGCGGCTGGTGGCCTCGTCGTTGATCCATTGGGCCAGGGAATCGCCACCCTGGATGTGGTCGTCGGTGTTGACTTGAACTTGCATGCAGTGCCTTTCTGAGGGTGTCCGGCGCGGTGGCCGGGGAAACAGGGTGCGTCAATGAAACCGCACCCGGTGTCCATAGTAGACCAGCCGAACACCCGCAGGTTCCGTGTGCGCCACACCCCGCTGCCAGAAACCAGTGCACAAAACCGCCCACACCGCCGCCGTGCACCGCCATCGCGCTGCGCAGCGGGCATCGACTCACCGTTTTGGCGCAGGCCGACGCCGTTTCGCAGGCCGGAACGCGCCCATGCGGCCTGCGGCTGCTGGCATGCCTCGTGCTTCATATCAGGAATCAAAGTTTCACCGTGTTTAACCATTTCACCGATAGGAGTACTTGCATGAACCAGCGCGTTGCCATCATTGGCGCCGGCCCCAGCGGCCTGGCGCAGTTGAGGGCTTTCCAGTCCGCCCAAGCCGCGGGCGCCGAGATTCCAGAACTGGTGTGCTTCGAGAAGCAGTCGGACTGGGGCGGTATGTGGAACTACACCTGGCGCACCGGCCTGGACGAGCACGGCGAGCCGGTGCACGGCAGCATGTACCGCTACCTGTGGTCGAACGGCCCGAAGGAGTGCCTGGAGTTCGCCGACTACACCTTCGACGAACACTTTGGCCGCCCCATGGGCTCGTACCCGCCGCGCGAGGTGCTGTGGGACTACATCAAGGGCCGGGTCGAAAAGGCCGGTGTGCGCCCCTACATCCGCTTCAACACCGCCGTGCGCGATGTGAGTTTTGACGAGAACACCCGCCTGTTCACCGTCACCGTGCACAGCTACGAACAGGACCGGACCTACGCGGAGGTGTTTGACTACGTGGTGGTGGCCAGCGGGCATTTTTCGACGCCGAATGTGCCCTACTTCCCGGGTTTTGAAACCTTCGGTGGCCGGGTGCTGCACGCGCACGACTTCCGCGATGCGCTGGAGTTCAAGGGCAAAGACGTGCTGATCGTGGGCGCCAGCTACTCGGCGGAAGACATTGGTTCGCAGTGCTACAAGTACGGCGCGCGCTCCATCACCAGCTGCTACCGCACCAGCCCCATGGGCTACCAGTGGCCGGCCAACTGGGAAGAGAAGCCGCAGCTGCTGAAGGTGGAGGGCAACACCGCCCACT
>Ga0209066_10003851_pt1 | contig 16826 bp, 8 predicted proteins | sample All_14_2_FD_187198 | JGI IMG/M metagenome (GOLD analysis project Ga0209066, IMG submission 187198) | Freshwater microbial communities in response to fracking from Pennsylvania, USA - Allegheny Zone_MetaG_DW_15 (SPAdes) (version 2) ... | reverse complement strand
CGTCAAGAAGTCCGGCAAGGTTTTCGGCCTGATGCACAACTACACGGCCTACCCCATGGTCAAGCTGGCCAAGGACATGGTCAAGCAGGGCGACCTCGGCGCGATCCGCAAGGTCGTCGTCCAGTATCCGCAGGGGTGGCTCTACCAGCTGCTCGAGAAGTCCGGCCAGATGCAGGCCTCGTGGCGCACCAACCCCAAGACGTCCGGCGCCGCAGGCTGCATCGGCGACATCGGCACCCACGCCGCCAACCTCGCCGAGTACATCTCCGGCCTCAAGATCAACAAGGTCCTGGCCGACCTCACGACCTTCGTCAAGGGCCGCCTGCTGGACGATGACGGCAACGTGCTCCTGCGCTTCGAGAAGGGCGCCAAGGGCGTGCTCCACGCCAGCCAGATCTCGGTCGGCGAAGAGAACAACATCGCCATCTGGATCTACGGCGAGAAGAAGGCCCTGGAATGGCACCAGGAAAACCCGAACTACCTCCGCGTCCTCAGCCAGACCGCCCCCGAAGAGGTCTGGAAGCGCGGCAACGGGTACGTGGCCGAAAAGAGCAAGGCGGCCGGGCGCTGCACCCGCATCCCCAGCGGCCACCCCGAAGCCTTCCTGGAGGCCTTCGCGAACAACTACTGCAACTTCGCCGACACCATCCGCGCCAAGATGGACAAGCGGAAGCCCTCGCCTGAAGAGCTGGACTTCCCGGGCATCGAAGCCGGCGTGCGCGGCATGAAGTTCATCCGGGCCGTCGTGTCCTCCTCCAAGAAGGGCAACGTCTGGATGAAGATCTGACGCTTCCGGCCAGAATCCTCAAAAACGGGCGTTTCCACGCCCGTTTTTTTTATTTTTGAGACCGCTTGATGGCCGCAACGCGCGGCTCGGCCCAACGTTTTTTCAGATTGACTCTTTTCGTTCCCCCTCCGCATAATGGTTCCCAATGGTAGTAGGTTTGTTGCCGGACAACTTATGGAATGTTAAAAGCCGGAGATCGTGATGAGAAAACACGCTATCCTTTGCGCGGTTGGTTTCACCGTGATCGGTTTCGCTTGTGCCGTCCATGCCGCGGTCAATGCCTGGAACGGCGACGTCGCGACGGGCAACTGGTCTATCGACGCGAACTGGGATAAGGGCCACAAGCCGACGGCGGACGAAACGCTCCACATCACCAACACCGCCGCGGCGGCCGGTTATCTCGTCACCCTTGACGAGGCGTACACTTCCACGGCGACAAACGCCCTGGTCCTCGGCAATGCCACCGGCACCGCGACCAACACGCTGACCGTCACGGGCGATTTCGTCATCGAGCGCGCGATTAATTCAACCTCCCTTTGGGACATCCACATCAACAAGGGCGGCAAAATGGTCCTCGCCGAAGGCGGCACGCTGACGCGCCGCAACGGCTTTTACGGCGAATATAACTCGACTGACGGATGGAACCACCATTTTCTCGGCCTCTCCGACGGCGGCGAGTTTTGGCAGACGGGCGGGGCGATGTACATGACGAACAAGACTATGCAGGGCATTCTTGTCGGCGACACCTCCGGATCGGTGACGAGCCGTTATGTGATGACCGGCGGGACGTTCACCTGGAAGCCCGGCGTCGCCAGCTACGCCAGTTGGGTCATCCGCAATCTCGGGCGCCTGGAGATTTCCGGCGACGCGGTCGTTCTTTTCGGCAGTGACAACGCCAAGTATCGCGGGATGTCGTTCCGCATGGCCGGCGGCGTTTTCGACTTGTCGGGGCAGGCGACATTCACCACCACCTTCGGCAACTGGTTCATCCTCGGCACCGGCAAGACGTTTCTCCGCGAGAACGCGACACTGAATTTCGTCGGCACGGGGTCCGGGCGCATTCTGAGCCCGCGCAATGAGGACGCCGCGGGGTCGGTGGCGGAACTGACGATTTCCGATCACGCGACGTTCACGACGCCCGGCGATGGCGCGATGCACGTCTCGATGCAGCCGGGCAAGAGGGCGATTCTGAACCTCGAGTCTGACGGTCCCCAGGTGTTCGGCACCAGTTTCCTCTTCATCGGCTGCCAAGCGGGGTATGGCGAACTCAACCTCCGCGGCGCGGGCTATGTGAAGGCCGGCGCGTATTCGGGGCTTCACATCGGCGGGGACGATGGGGTTTCGACTACTCTCGCGGGAGTTTATGCCAGCGACTTCAAGCGCGCGTCCACCGAAACTGCGGCACCGACCGGCTTGGTGCGTATGACGAGCGGTGTGCTGGATATCGGGGGGCACACCGCCCCGGCGTGGAATTACAACTACCTCGTCGGCCTGGTGGTCGGTTCGGGCGCGTACACCCCGGCCACGCTGACGGACGCGTTCGAAGACCGGCTCTATTGCGGGCGGATGGAGTTCTCCGGCGGCACGGTCACCAACGAGGGGTATATCGCCATCGGCGCGGGCCGCGCCACGGGCTCGATGGTCCAGACAGGCGGCCTGCTCGTCGACAACGCCAACGACAATGCGCCGATGGTGGTCGGCGTCGCGGGCGGCCACGGCGTGTACGCGCTTTCGAACGGCGTGATGACGCTCAAGAGGTGCCTGCATATCGGCGGCGCGACCACGAATCAGCTTTACCGCGCCATGACGAAGGGCAACTATCCGGTGTCGCGTCATGACGCGAAGGGCGTGATGACGATCTCCTGCGCGGACAAGGCGAAGGAGTGCAGGCTCGCGGTCGCGGAGGAGATCACCGTTTCTTCCGACGGCGCCGGGCTCCTGGAGATCATCGGTTCCGGCGCCACGATCACCGCGCGTGGCATGGTCGTCTCGAATCAGTGCGCCGCCGTGGCGGGCGGCGAGTCGAAGCTCAAGTTCGCGTTCGATGCCGACGGCGTATCCAAGGTCACGCTTTCGGGAGCGCTGACGGTCGCAGAGGGCGCGAAATTCGAGGTGGACGCCTCGGCCTATGAGGGCACCGCGCGCGAGGTGCAGCTTCTTTCCTGCGCTTCGGCCAACGGTGTCTTCGCCGCCGAGAATATCGTCACGGATACGCTGAAGCTCCGCATCGAGCAACGCGCGACCGGCATCTTCGCCAAGTTCTTACGCGGGACATTGATCTCCATCCACTGACGGTCCACGGAAAAAATGGGGGAAGGGTGATGCGTTTTGTTAACGAGATGGCCATAACGGCGGCCGCCGTTGTGGCGGGGACGGTCGCGGCTGCGGATTTCACCGTCGCAACGAACGGCAGCGACCGGGCGGCTGGGACAACGGAGGCGCCGTTCGCAACGCTGTCGAGGGCGCGTGACGCCGCGCGGGCCTTGCGGAAGACGGAAACAGGGCGCACGTCGCCCGTGGTGGTCGAAATCCGGGAGGGCGTGTATGAGTTGGAGGAGCCGCTCGTTTTCCGTTCGCCTGACGCGGGCTCGCCGGAGGCCCCTCTCGTTTTTGCGGCGGCGGAAGGGGCGAAGCCCGTCATCAGCGCGGGATGCCGGATCACCGGATGGAAAGTGGACGCCGACGGCGTCTGGCGCGCAACCGTGCCGGGCACGCCGGGACGGAAAAACACGTTTTCGCAGTTTTTTGTGAACGGGCGGCGCCGGCTGCGCCCGGCCTTTCCGGAAAACGGCCACTTCGTGCCGGAAGCGAATCTTCCCGGCGACACCAACACGAAGGAAAGCAAGAAGGGGTTTGTTTTCGCCCGCGGGGACATTCAGTCGTCTTGGCATCATTTCCAGGACGTGGAGGTCAGCATGATCTGGGCGTGGCAGTATGCCCGCGCCCACGTCTCCTCCGTTGATGCCGGAAAAAGGGAAGCCGTGCTTTCTCTGGGTGCCGACAGGCTTTTCAACCATCCGAACCGCACGGATCTTTACTACCGCTTGGTCAACATACGGGAAGAATTACGGCGGCCGGGACAGTGGTACCACGACCGTGAGACGGGAGAGATCGCCTACATTCCCGAACTGGGCGAGAACCCTGACGAGGCGGACACGGTCGCCTCGCGACTGGAAAACGCGGTCGTGCTCCGTGGGGAGAAAGGAAAACATCACGTCAGCGACATCACGTTCCGCGGTCTGGCTTTTGCCTACGCCGATTGGTCCATCGGCACAAACGGCTATTGGGACTCCCAGGGTGCGGCCGAACTCCCCGCCGCCATTCAGGCCGACTACGCGGACCGCATCCGGCTGGAAAACTGCTCGGTGCGAAACACGGGGGGGACTGCGGTACGGTTCGGGTTGGGGTGCCGCGATTGCGCGGCCGAAGGATGCGAGATGACGGACATCGGCGGCAGCGGCGTGGCGTCGGGCGCCTTTTGGAAAGGCGCGGGCGACCAGGACAACGAGACTTCCGGAACGGTCGTCCGCCAGTGCCTGATCGGGTGGTATGGGCGTGATCAGCCCGGCGCGGTCGGAATTTTGATCGGGGGCGCAAACCATTGCCTCATCGCGCACAACACGATTCATGATGGCTACTACAGCGGCATCTCCGTCGGCTGGTCGTGGGGGGCGCACCCAAGTTTTACGCACGACAATACGGTGGAATGGAACCACATCTACGGGTATGCGCCTGGCGTTCTCTCCGACGGAGGCGGAATTTACACGCTCGGGCTTCAGCCCGGCACGGTCATCCGCTGTAACCGCATCCACGGTGCCGTCGCCGCACGATATGGTTTTCACAGCATTTACTTCGACCAGGGGTCTTCCCGCATCACCCTCTCGAACAACATCGCGTATGACACGGACAGCGGGATCGTGATTCCGAATGCGGACAAGTCGGGGAATCTGATCGCGAACAACATTTTTGCGGGCGGACGCGATCAGCAGTTCTACGCGGAGGACCGGACGGCGGATTGCAAGTTCGGCACGAATCGCATCGAGCGCAACATTTTCGCCTGGCGTGAAGCGAACCGGGGCGGTAACACGGGAACACCGAACCGCTACGCCTCCAATCTTTGGTGGCAGGTCGATTCTCAGGAGAGGATAAAGACCGCCTTCAACGGGAAAACGTTCGCCGAGTGGGCGATGACGGACACGGGCGCGGTCTTTGCCGATCCGCAGTTCCGAAATGCGGACATGGGGGATTTCACCCTTTCCCCCGAGTCCCCTGCACGCGCGCTCGGGTTCATTCCCTTCGACCTGTCCGATGCGGGGCGAACCCTGCCGCTTCGTTTCTCGGGCGACCTGCCCCTTCCCAATGAGACATTCCCTGTTGCCCCGCAGGATCAGCACAATAAGATCTCAACTTGCTTTGAGGAATTCAGAGCGGGCGACGCGAAATTCGCGTCGGCCGGCTGGCACACGGAAGGCCGGAACCCGAGCAATCTCCTAACGTTCGTCACTGAAGAGAACGCTGCGAAAGGCCGCCGCTCGCTCAAGATGGTCAACGACACGTCAATCGGGCCCACTCCGGCCCTGCGCTCTTGGGGGCGACGCGTCTCCGGTCGGCAGACTCATCGGTTCGACGCATATCTGGAGCCGGGTGCCACGCTCGCGTATTCCATTCTGGACGCAAATGTGCCGCGCAGGAGGTATGCGGTGGAGGCAGCGCTTCTTCGGGTGAACGGACAGGGTGACCTTGCGGGCGCGGATGGAAAAACGTTGATGAAAATTCCTTTCGGAACGTGGGTTAATTTCGAAATGCGCGTCAGCCTCGGTCTGTCGGCGTGCGGCGCCTATGATCTCCGCGTCAGCCTCCCACACGAGAACAACCGCCTTTTTACGGCCATCCCCCTTCCCCGTTCGCTACTGCAAATTGACGGATTCCTTTTCAGCGTCGGCGGCAGAGACAAGACCGCGGTTTATCTCGACACTCTCGATGTTGATATAAACCGCTCAAGATAAAGGCGTACGAGTGGCGCCAACCCTCTCCCTGCACTTCATCAACCGATTACTCGTTGTGGTGCGTTTCGACTTGATACGAGCATCCGCGTTGTCGTATCATCGCACCGTTTGCTTTACAGATTTTTTTGGTATGTGGGTATGTTCTTTCCCTTTCGCCAAGATGCGGTGAAGTTCCTCTTGCGATAGGGAGCGTGTCCCCAAAACGTTCCCAACTGTCAAACGGTTTTGGAAAGCAACACGGTTATGAAGGATTAAACCCTTTATAACAAGCGGTTTAAGCCAGCATAGCTCAGTTGGTAGAGCACTTGATTTGTAATCATGAGGTCATCGGTTCGACCCCGATTGCTGGCTCCATAAAAATCCCACAAAATACGGCTTCAATTGGGATATGAATACGCTTCCGGACCGCACCCCGTAAGGACGGTGCGCGTCAGGTGGTTTAAATTGAAATGAGGGTGCGTGTATGATGAAACAGGTTGTTGGCATTTTGCTGACGGCGGGCTGTGTGTTTGCGGATTCCACATGGACGGGTTCCGGAACCGATGCGAATTGGTCGGACACGGCGAACTGGCTGGAAAATCAAGCCCCGTCCGGCGGATTGCTGTCTTTCGGCGGGAGCGCGAAGCTGACGAACACCAATGATTTGACCGGACTCGCAGCAACCGGTTTTTCATTTTTGTCCGGTGCCGGAGCGTTTGTCCTGGAGGGCCACGAGATCGCCGTCGGGACTTCGGTGGCGAACAATTCGTCGAGCGCGCAGCGCCTCAAGTTGCCGTTGAATTTCACGGGGCAGGCGGAACTCTCGGGCGCTTCCTCAATCTATCTCGACGGCGCCCTGCGCGGGTCGGGATTTATAAAAAAAGGCGACGGCACGGTGTATGTCTCAGGAGACACGTCCGGGTTGACGGGACCGGCGGTTATCAGCAACAAACTCGTGCAGGTCTCCGGCGGCACGAACGGGTTTCCCGGCGGCATTGCGATCAGCTACAATCAGGACGCGGGATTGGCGTTGAACAGCGAGGCTGTCATCGCGGGACAGGTGACGGTTTTCGGCAAGTCCAGCGGCTACTATGCGATCGAGAGCCAAGGCGCGGGGCTGCAGACGACCAACGTGATCGACGGAAAACTGGCCGTCTCGGGTCAGATCCGGCTGGGCATCAATAATTCGGCGCCCTCGGTGCTGCAGATCCGGGGCGGGGTTGAAGATGTCACCCCCGGCGACGGCGCTATTTTTGTGCTGAACAGTAACCGCGGGGAAATCCGGATATCGGACAAGCCGGTGAACTTTTCGAACCGAATCTGGTACCAGGACAACGGGTTAGTCACGATTGCGGTCGCGGGAAACAATTGGAGCTGGATGCGTCGCTCGGGCGGGGAAACCCGGGTGGATGTGACGAACGGTTTGGCGGTCGGCAAAGCCGTCCAGCTTTTCGGAGCGGGCGTGCTGAATCTCAACGGCTGCGACCAGCAGATCGGGAACCTGTACGGCTGGTATGACGCGGTCCCGTCGTTGATCAAATCGCAGAACCCGGCCGTTCTGACGGTGACGCAGGGGGCGGATGCGAGCTATCTCGCGAATTTGGCCGGAGCCGTGACGCTGCGTAAACAAGGGAATTCCTCCTTGTATCTGTGCGGCACAAACAACACGCAGACGGGCAAGCTGATTGTCGATGCCGGCCGGCTGGGCGTGGACCGCATGAGCGGGCTCGGAGCGGTTCCGGCGGAGACCGTGCCGGACAAAATCACCATTGGCAACGGGGCGACCTTCCTGTATCAGGACTTGGCGAGTGTTGCGGCGCAGTACGCCACGAATTGCCCCGCAGCAGAGACGCTTCAGGCGACGCAGGGCATCACGGTCCCGTCCGGCACGGGTTACCTGAGGATCGGCACAGGGCGGAAGCTGACGGTTGAATCGCAGGTCTCGGGCGGCGGGGCGCTGACAAAGAACGGCGACGGGACGCTTGTGATTTCACCCGACCTGCTCGGCGTCCCGGTGACGGTTACGGCCGGCACGCTGGAGCTCTCGGCCCCGTCGGATGGTGCCCGCGCCATCGCGGTGAGCGCAGGCGGAACGTTGGCGTTCGCCCCGACAACGAGTGCCGTTGCCGTGTCGGCTTTGAATCTGCAGAATCTTTCTTTTGCGGACAACTCCATTCTGGCGCTGGACAGCAGCCGGGCGCCGGATCAGTATCTGACGGTGCAGGGGGTGATTGCAAACCCGGCCTCCGGCGCCTCGCTCCGGGTGGACAAAATCGGCGCGGGCACGGCCCTGCTTTCAGACGCCAACACGTTCACCGGCGGCGTGTGGATCAAGGAGGGAACGCTGAGCGTGCCGACGTTCCCCATGAACGACGAGCCCAGTCCGCTGGGAATCGCGACGACAAACGGGGCGGCCAAACTCACTTTCGCCGGCGGCACGCTTGAGTATACGGGCGCGGCGGATGTGCTCACCTACCGGCTCTTCACCCGCTCCGCAGGACAGGGTGCGCGGATCTGCGTGACCAACGCCGGAACGAGGCTCTGGGTCGCCAACTACCAACGCAGCAACGGATGGCTCATCAAAACCGGCGAAGGCACGCTTCGTTTGACCCGTAACGACGCGAAGAGTTCCGGAGCAAACATCGGCGGCGGGCCGAACTACATTCTGGGCGGCATTCTCGAGACGGCCAACGATGATGATACAACCGGCCGTTTCCGAATCCAGCAAAACATCGGCACCCCGGAATCCAGCGGTCCTGCGGTACGGTTCGGCGACGGCGCGGCCCTGCGGTACGACATGCCCCTGCAGATCCAGACCCAAGGTGCCCGCCAACTGGTCGATTACGTGGGCGTGAGCCGTCGGGCCACCATGGAAAGCGGCTGGACGATCTGCGGCCCAACGAACGAACCCGGCAACACCATCACCTTCGCCATCAACGACGGCACCGACGACATCGACTTCGTCACCAAGGGTGGTCTGAACCGGTATCCCAACAGTGGTACATATAGTGTCGGCTACACCAGCATCCTGAAGGCCGGCGACGGCACATGGAAGATCTCTTCCGGAAACTGGCGCGGCGCAACGATCCTTCGCGCGGGCCGCATTCTTGTCCCCGACAGCATTCCGGCCGGGGGGACAAGCTGTTCGATTGGCGTCAGCACGAACCTGTACGGCGTTGTATTCGGGGACGCCCTGACGACATCGACCAACCGCCCTTCGCTGATCTACGACGGCACGGCCGCCTCGTTCAGCTACGTCCGCGGCACCTACATCCACACCAACGCGTATGCCCAGATCGGCTCCGTCTCCAATATCGCCGTGACCGTGAATGCGGTGTTCGGGCTCGACGGCATCCTCGGTTTCTGTTCGTACACGACGAATCATTCGTTCAGCGTCAACTGCGCGCTCAACGGAATCGGCGGCATCGCGAAAACGGGTCCCGGCGTCGTCAACCTGAGCGCCGCCAACGGGTACGAGGGAGCGACCATTGTGGAGGCCGGCACACTGCGAGTGAATGCGGACGGCGCCATCCCGAACGGCCGCAAGCTGGTGCTCAACGGCGGATATCTGAACCTGAACGGGCGCACCGTTTCGTTCGGAACGCTGACGGTGGGCGGCGATGCGGTCATCGATGCTGCGCAGGGGTTGGTTTTCGCGGACAGTTCGGCAGCCGCGTGGAACGGAACGCTGACGTTCGCGAACCGCACCAGCGCGAAAATTTACTTCGGCACGACGGCAAGCGGGCTCACGGCGGCGCAGCTGGAAAAGATCACGCTGCCGGCGGGATGCCAGAAAGTGCTCATGGGGAGTGACGGCGAATTGATTTTTATTCCGAAGGCAACACTGATGCTTCTGAAGTAGGAAAGGGACGAACATGAAAAAAATGCTGGTTGTGATCCTGGCCTGCGCAGCAGGCGTCCATGCTGAGACGAAAACCTGGCTGGGCGGCGACGGGAGCTTCGCGACGCCCGAATTGTGGAGCGGTTCCGCCGTCCCGCTGGCCGGAGATTCCGTGGTGATTTCCAACGGCGCCGTGACGGTGACGTCCGCCGACTCGTTTACCGGGCTCGTTTCGGTTGTCCTTGGCGAGGGCGGTGTGCTCGTCTGTGCCCAGACCGTCGAAACGGACGCCTCCGTGACCTTCGGCGCCAGCAACGCCCTGCAGGTGGCCGCGGGCGAGCTGGTCTTCCGCGGGTATGCCTCCGGCACCGGCTTCACGAAAGAGGGTGCCGGGACGGTGCGGTTGACCGGGCGGAACAGCGCCCTCACCGCATGGCTCCCCGGCCTGCGGGAAGGCCTGCTTCCGGGTTCTTTCAACCTCGCCTCGCCGAACACGGGAACCCGCGTATCGGCCGGGCTGGACATGGCGAATACGGTTTGGCCCGCCGCCTACTCGAACACCACGTTCGCCTACACCGGCGAGATTTATCTGGACGGGTCCGCCTACTCGTTCGCGGAGTCCGCTGACGACAACGCCTATCTCAACATCGGCGGAACGACCGTTCTTTCGAATGTCTCCGCCTCCGCGATCACCTCCGGAACGCTTCAACTGGCGGCCGGCTGGTATCCGATCGACCTGCGGGTCGGGAACGCAAACGGCGCGGGCGGCTCCTTGAACGTGTATTCCACCGGCGGCGGTTTTGCCTGGAAAAAGCCGAACTCCCCGTGGCTGGCGCTGCGCGATTTCAGCGGCGGCACCTTCCTGCGAAGCCCCGGCAGGCTGGCGGCGAATTTCTCTGAGGGCATCATCCTCGCCACAGGAACAGTCGCCATCTGCACCGACGCGGCCGCCGAGTCGGCAGACACGGAGGGAGTGAACACGCTCGGCGCGCTTGCGTTAAACGCCGGCGTGCTGGTGCTCTCCAACACCGCGAGCCGCGCCACCTCCCTCAACGGCGCGTCGAACGCCCTGCTCCGGCTTGATTTCGCCGGGCTGACGCTCACGAACGAGACCGATTGTTCTTACCTCGGCAAAACCGCCGGCGTTGGAACGTTGGCTAAGGATGGTGCTGGCCGGCTGCAGTGGCAGGCCCGCAGCGCGTCGCATTACGCGCATGCCGCCACGGTTGTGAATGGCGGAGTGGTCGCGCTCGGTGAGTCCGCCTCTTGGCTGGGAGACTACAGCTTCGGCACCTTCACCGTGAATCAGCCGGGCATGGTGGACACCCTCATCAACGGCAACACGCAGTTCACCAGCCTGTGGGGCGATGGCGGCGTGACCAATTCGAGCAGCGGCGCACCTAACAATCAACTGCGGATCTTGGACGGCCCGTGCGAATTCGCGGGTAAAATCAGCGGGAGCATCCGTTATTACAGCCGGGGCACGGTCGCGCTCACCGGCACGAACAGCACCTTCGGGGGCAATTTCGCAATCAACAGCATAGGTGGACCCGGGATCACGGGGCTGAAGAAAATCGGTCTCAACGGGCAGCCGTCCTCAATGGGGACATCCGGCTCCATCGATATCCGCGAGGGCGGCGGCACGCTCCTGTATCTCGGAACCGGAGAAACGACCGACAAGGCCTTCAGCCTCTATCCCTCCGCCAACCGGGCGGTGATCGACGGCGGCGCGCACGGCGGGGTGACCTTTAACGGCGGATGGGGCACCTCCGGCGGTCGGCTCGTCCGGCTCGCGCTCAAAGGAACCAATGCAGCGCCCTGCGTGTTCAACGGAGGCTATGCCGAACATTCGATGTATGGCACCAACTACTCCACCTATCTCGCCAAAGAGGACCCCGGAACCTGGATCTTCAAGCACCATGCGAACCGTGCCAACCGCGGCGTCGTGGACGTGCGGGATGGGACGCTGCAGTTCGAGTCGATCGCCGAAGCGGGAACGGTCTGCTCGCTGGGACGTTCCGATCTGCTGTTCTCCGATGTGATTAACTGGAACACGAACGGGCTCGGCGTGCCGTACGCGTTCAGCCTGGGCACCGCCACCACTACCGGCACGCTGGAGTACATCGGCACCAACAGCGGCGCCTGCAGCACCCGCACGCTCGTCCTGCAGGGCAACGGCCGGCTGAAGTCCGACGTCGCGCCGCTGACGTTTAAGGGCGGAGTCCAATCGCTTTCCTCCGGGGCCAAAACCCTCTATCTCGACGGTTCCGCGACCAATGGGATCGGCACGGTTTCGGACGGTGCGGGAACGGTCGGCATCACGAAAGAGGGAGCCGGCGTCTGGCGGTTCACGTCCACCAATGCGTTCAGCGGACCCCTGGAGGTCAAGGCGGGCCAGCTCATTCTGGACAAGCGGGGATACTCGTACTACAAGTTCAACCTGCTGCAGCGAAATTATGGCATTCCCGGAGGCGACACCAACATCGAACTGACCGAATTCGCCCTCTACGACGCCGACGGCGTTCGACGCAATCAGGGGCTTTTGAAAAACGGCACCAACAACGTGGCGGGGCTCAACCCCGGCGAGTTCTGTCCCATGGGGTCGTACCCGACATACGCGGGCCGGAACGACATCAATCTGTTCGACGCCAACGTCAGTTCGCAGTGGACTGTCAATTCTGCGGGGTTCCTGCCGGCAACGCCGATCAGGCTGGTGATGCGGCTGGCCGAGAACACGCCACCCATCACGGGATATGATCTGCAGTACTGGACCGCCGGGACCAACCGTTACTTGTCGGGATGGTCGATCGAGGGCAGCCGTGACGGCATGATATGGGATCTGCTCGACACCGTGACGGATTATCACCCGGTGCCGCCCGCCACGCTCGACGGCGGAATCAAATGGTGGTACAGCACCGGCACCACCACGCCCAGCAACGAGTTCGCCATCGCCGACGGCGTGATGAACGCGGCGATGCTTGCGGACGGGGTGCGGGTGAGCGTGGCGGCCGGCGCGACGTTGACCCTACTGGGCGGGACCGAACCCCTCAGCGCACTGGCCATCGACTGCGACGCGGGCGGCGGCACCATCAGTGATTTGTTCTTGGCGCAGAGCGGACGCATCGACCTGACAGGGACCGCGATTCAGGGACGGAACTTCGTCCTGCCCCTGACGATCGGCAGCCTCAGCAATCCGGAATTTCTAGCCAACTGGAGTCTCTACCTCAACGGTCAGCTGGCTCAGGGCGTCGCGCTGCGGTGGGATGCGACAACGGGAACCCTCCGGGTTTTCACCCGCGGCACCCTCTTCAGTCTATTCTAACCGCCCATGTCCGGCAAAGTCACAGATCAGGTCCTCGAGGAAATCCGCGCGCGGGTCGACATCGTCGAGCTGATCGGCGCGCGCGTGCCGCTCAAAAAGTCCGGAGGTTCCTTTAAGGGCTGCTGCCCCTTTCACCACGAAAAGACCCCCTCATTCCACGTCAACCCCGTCAAGCAGTTCTACCACTGTTTCGGCTGCGGCGAAAGCGGCGACATCTTCACGTTCCTGATGAAGCAGGACGGGCTCGCCTTCATGGACGCCGTGCACACCCTGGCCGATCGCGTTGGCGTGGTCATCAAAGAGGAAACCGACTATCACGCGCAGGGGCGGAACCTGCTGTACGCCATCCACGCCGAACTCGCCGCCTTCTACCAGCGCTGCCTCAAGCAGACCGCCGAGGCCGAGCCCGCCCGCCGTTACCTGAGCGGCCGCAAACTTTCCGACGAGGTGGTCGACCTGTTCGGCATCGGTTACGCGCCCACCCGTCCGCGCGACGCCGTCCTGCAGTGGGCTAAGAAATACGGCTACACGCCCGAGCAGCTGGTTTCCGCAGGCATCCTGACCCCGCCCAACCGCCCCGACCGGCCGGACGACTATTACGACCGGTTCCGCGGACGCCTGATGTTCCCGATCTGTGACCGCCAAGGCCGCGTGGTGGCCTTCAGCGGGCGCATCCTCGACGCCAAATCGCACCCGGCAAAATACGTCAACAGCCCGGAGACCGATATCTTCACCAAAAGCCGGGTTCTGTATGCGCTCGACAAGGCCGCCGCCAAGATTGTCAAGCACCCGCGCCGCGAGGCCATCATCTGCGAAGGCCAGATCGACGTGATCCGCTGCCACGCCTCCGGTTTTGAGACGGCCGTCGCCTCTCAAGGCACAGCCTTCACCAAGGAGCACGTCAGCCTGCTCAAAAAGCACGCCGACAGCGTCGTGCTGGTTTTCGACGGCGACAGCGCGGGACGCAAAGCCGCCCTGCGCACCGGCGCGCTCTTTCTCGAAGAAGAGCTGCCCGTGCGCGTGGCCGTCTTGCCCGCCGCCGACGACCCCGACTCGATCTTGCGCGACCAAGGTCCGGCCGTCTTCCGCGACCTGCTGGAGAACGCGCAATCCATCACCGCCTTCCAAGTGGACACCCTGAGCAAGGCCGAGGCGCAGCCGGATTCCATTGACGCGGTCAACCGCATTGTGCGCGGCGTGCTCGACATGCTCGCGGCCTGCCCCGGCGCGGTGCTGCGCACGCACCTGCTGCAGGAGGCAGCAACCCTGCTCCACCTCCCCTACTCCGCTCTGGAGGACGACCTGGAAAAGCACCGCGAGGCGCTCAGCCAACGCGCCGCGTATGCCGAAGCCTACAAAGACAGAGGGGCTTCAGCCGACCGGTCGCCGCGCACCGCAAGCACAGCGGCAGACAGCGACGAACAGCCGCCTCTGGCCGACGGTGAGGGGCTGTCGCCTGAAGCGTTTGACGCTTCCGAGGTTCCATTGCTGGACACGCCCGCGCCAGAGCCGCCTTCACGGGCCGAGCTCCTGCTGTGCGAACTGCTGATCGAACATGAGCACGACGCGGCGGTTCTGGACCTGGTGGAGCGTTACCTGCCGCTGGACGTGATCGGCCATCCCTTTGCCCGCGCCATCGTGGAGGCGCTGCTGGGCCAGCGCCGCACGGACGAAGACCGTCTCGCCTTGCTCTATAAAAACACGGCAGCCGAGTGGATGCCGCTTTTCGATGTCCTGCTCGCGCATAAACAGAAGATGATCAGCGCGCGCGAGGCCACGCCGACCGATGCGGCACAAGACCTGATCACCTCGCTCTGGGTCATGCGCTTCAAACAGGAGCGAGGACGTCTGAGCGCAACCTCCTCGCCCGACAACGACGGCCAGCGCTTGCGGCTCTCCTGCCTCATCAAAAGCCTGGAGTCTCAGCCGTGGGAAAAGGCCTGCCGCCTGATGAACCCCACCGATCCGGAGCCGGTCACGCCGGAGGCGCGTCAGGATGGTCTGCCGCTTTCGGCGCCGGAGGCTGCTGGGGCTGAACCTTGCGGACATGCAGCGGATAGCGCATTCTCAAGTTCTGATCCAGAAGAATTTCCACCCAGTGAGTACCCGCCTGATGAAAGGCTAGATTGATGAAGACCTCGACGGTCGTCGCGATCTGCTGATCGTTCGACAGCCTGATCGTCACGGGCTGGCCCTCGCCCACCACCGTCACCCCGTCCGGCGCGACGATGCGCGACTTCTGGACGAACTCGCCCTCGCCCGCGCACCACCGGTTCATCAGGCAGATGCGGGGGCAAACCGGCTGATTGGCCACCTGCACCAAGCCGTCGAAAATCCCGATCAGCATGAACTTGCCGTTCCGCTCCTGCCGCACGTCGTCGCACATCACACTGGCCTGTAAATCCGGTATCATACTGATTCGACACTCCGTTTCTGCCACGATTCTCCTGGCTGCTTTGGATGCCGGGCCTTAGAAACCGACGGTGGCCCGGGTGCCCTCTTTGCGGATTTCCTTTTCGTCGGCCCACACGAGCTCGCCGGTGCGGAGATCCTTCAGAATCATCGAAAACTTGTAGTACTGGTCGACGGTCTTGCCGACCTGCGTTTTGATCTCGCTCAACGCGCCGGTCAGGTACATCTGCGCCGCGCTCTGCTGGCCCGGCTTGATCGCCTTCTTCGGATCGGTCAGCCCGAGCTGCGCCTGCGCGTCCATGAACTCGATGTCCGTGCCCGACGTCGACTTGTCGACAAACCTGAACAGCCCCGAGCGCAGCAGCTGCATGCGCAGCGAATCCGTGACGCTGACCATGTCCACATGCTGCGTGGTGCGGTTCTTGAGCGGCTCGATATCCAGAACCGGACGGCTGCCCCCGACCGCCTCGCGCACGCCGGGCGCGCTGATCAGCGACTCGGCCATCTTCTCCACCGTGCGTCGCACGTCCTGCGGCTCCAGCCGCGTGGTGATCGGCGCGCGGTCCAGCGCGACTTCGCGCACCGGCGTCGCGCAGCCCGTAAGCAGCAGCGCCAACGCCACCCCACCCGCCATCGCAAACATTCTCTGATTCATGCACTCCTCGCTTTCTTGACTGATGCTGTTAATCCGCTGCCTGGGCACTGCGCACACGCACTTTGGACGTAACGCCTGCCGCAGAATTCGCCACACCGGTCACGGTGACCGAATCACGTCCCTCGAGAATCAGGTCGCGATACGTTTTGGTGTCAGGATCAAGCTCCACGCCGTTGGCATCGAACCACGCGATCCGGTAGTGCAAATACACGCGGCGATGCCGTGGGGAAGCCAACGTGACGTGCACACGTTTCAGCCCGTTCACCTCGTCGTAACTGGCTTTCAAAACCTGAACCTGGCCCCTCAGCCGCGTGCTGTCCTCCAGCACCAGCGTGCTTCCCGTCAGATGATCCGTTTTAACCACGGTTCCGGCGGTCTCGACGCAACCGACCAGTCCCGTCAGACCCGAAGCCAAAACGGCCGCCCCGAGTAACCTGCTCATTCGTTTCATGCTCTTTCCCTTCCTTTGCTGTCCGATTCACATCGCCTAGCGCGGGCACGCCCCTTCGTATAACGTCCGAGGCCCGCCCGGCAGGGTCACCGGCGGATACCCCGCCAGCATACTGCCGCAGACCTGATACGTGGCCGGCGCGCCTTTGCCGTTCACCGAGGCGGTCGCCACGCGCGCGTTGCCGCCGAGATCCGCCATCCAAACGATCCGCGTTTCGCCCGGCGCCACCGTGACGGGCACCCGCGTGGCAAAACCCGTCACCTGATTGCGCACCTCAAACAGATGCGCGCCCGGCGTCACCCCGCCCCGATAAAGCTGTGTCACCATCGGCAACGTGTACCAGGCCCGCGTGTCGGCCCGGTTGATCGCCGTC